>Ga0182736_1003569_pt1 | contig 10385 bp, 7 predicted proteins | sample eDN5th30CKraftBY_FD_128882 | JGI IMG/M metagenome (GOLD analysis project Ga0182736, IMG submission 128882) | Enriched backyard soil microbial communities from Emeryville, California, USA - eDNA 5th pass 30_C Kraft BY (version 2) (version 2) | ecosystem: Environmental > Terrestrial > Soil >...
CAGCGCGATCGACCGTGGCACATTGCCTGGATACCGCACATGAATCTCCAGCAGCTGAGAATAATTCGCGAAACCGTACGTCGGGAATACAATCTGACGGAGGCGGCCGCGTCGCTGAATACGTCGCAATCCGGAGTGAGCAAGCATATCAAGGATCTCGAAGACGAGCTTGGTGTCGAACTCTTCGTGAGGAAGGGTAAGCGCCTGCTTGGCATAACCGAGCCGGGACGCGAGATCGCGGACATAGCCGAGCGGATTCTCGTCGACATCGGAAACATTAAACGCCTTGGTGCACAATACGCCGCCCAGGACGAGGGCCGCCTCACGATTGCAACGACGCATACCCAAGCGAGGTATGCCCTGACCGAGGTGGTGCGGAAATTCCGTGATGCTTATCCGAACGTCCATCTGACGCTTCATCAGGGCAGTCCGCCGGAAATCGCGGAAATGGTGACGCGGGGAGAAGCGGAGATTGCGATTGCGACCGAAGCGCTGGCCGCCACTCCGCAGCTCGCGGCGTTCCACTACTACGAATGGACCCACGCCGTCGTGGTGCCGAGCGGTCATCCGCTGGAGAGCGCAGGACCGTTGACGCTCCCCGCGATAGCCGAACATCCGATCATCACCTATCACGATGGCTTTACCGGCCGCGGTCAGATCGACCGCGCGTTTCTGGATGCCGGCATTGCCCCCGACATTGTCATGTCCGCCATGGACACGGACGTGCTCAAAACCTACGTGAGGCTGGGATTGGGCGTCGGAATCATTGCCTCCATCGCATACGATCCGGCAACCGATCGCGATCTGTCGCTCCTGAGGACGGACAACCTCTTCTTGCCGAATACCACGTGGATTGCAATTCGGCGCGGCAGCGTGCTGAGGGGGTTCGCTTATCGCTTCATCGAGCTCTGCTCGGCTCAGCTCAACGAGAAAAGCGTCCGCGCGATTGCCCAAGGGTGAGTTGCCGCGAGTTGGCAGGCGGCGCCATTGCCGCCAAGTCGGATCACGATGAAGCAACAATGCTGAAAGCCGCGGTGTCAGGAGAGGGCGCCGATCGAATGGGTTATGGAGCCTAATCCGTCCAGTGGAATAACCTTTGAAGATAATCGTCGTTCTCGCGCCACGGCGAGGCGTTCATTCTTTTGGTTGTCACCACCCTGTGAAGCGTTGAGCAAAGAACGAGATAATCCCGGCCATGACATCACCTGGTTCTGCTGAAGGCGCAAACATTCTCTGGTTTCTGCCGACGCACGGCGATGGCCGATTTCTGGGCACATCGATTGGCGGTCGCCCGTCCAGCCCCGGATATCTCCGCCAGGTCGCGCAAGCCGCCGACGAACTCGGCTACTTTGGCGTCCTCTTGCCGACCGGACGTAGTTGCGAAGACTCGTGGATCGTGGCCGCGTCGCTCGCGCATCTGACCGAGCGTCTGCGGTTTCTCGTAGCCGTTCGGCCAGGTCTTCAATCGCCCACGGTTGCAGCGCGCATGACTGCAACGCTGGACCGCACCTTGCAGGGACGCCTGCTCATCAACGTCGTCACCGGGGGCGATCCGACCGAGAACCGCGCCGACGGCATCTTTCTTTCTCATGATCAGCGCTACGAGGTCACGCACGAGTTTCTCACCGTCTATAAGCAGCTCCTGGCCGGCGAGACCGTGAACTTTACGGGAAACCATATTCGGATCGAGGACGGGCGCCTTCTCTTCCCCCCGGTGCAGAAGCCGCATCCGCCCCTGTATTTCGGTGGCTCGTCCGACGCTGGCATCGCAGTCGCCGCCGATACCATCGACAAGTATCTGACCTGGGGCGAGCCGCCGGCGCTGGTCGCGGATAAACTGGAGCGCGCGGCGAGCGTAGCGGCCGCTCGGGGGCGGCGCTTTACATTCGGCATCCGCCTGCACGTTATCGTCCGCGAAACGAGTGAAGCGGCTTGGCGCGCTGCGGACGAGCTCATTCAGCACGTCAGCGACGACACGATCGCGGCCGCGCAGGCGACGTTCCAGCGCATGGATTCTGTTGGTCAACGCCGCATGCGGGCTTTGCATGGCGGTCGGCGCGATAGCAATCTGGTCGTAAGTCCGAATCTCTGGGCAGGTGTGGGCCTGGTGCGCGGAGGCGCGGGTACGGCGCTCGTCGGTAATCCTCAGGAGGTTGCGGATCGCATCGCGGAGTACATGGCGCTCGGCATCGACACCTTCATCATGTCCGGTTACCCGCATCTCGAGGAAGCGTACCGGTTTGCCGAATTGGTCTTTCCGCTCCTGCCGCAAGCAGGTGCCGTTCGCCAGGCCGGCGGCTGGAAGCAAACCGGCCCTGTCGGTGAAATCGTCGCGAATGATCGGGCGCCCGTTGCGATCACGAGGCAACTCGGCCTGCCGCATGCTTCGGGCTGAGCGACATCAGCCCGCGTTTCCGATCTCCGACAGACGAGCGCGCCGCCCGTGATCCGCCGTTGCGATGTCCAACCGCTTTGACGGACGTGCAAGTCTAGGCGGCGCGGGGGCCGGGATCGTCTCCGTCAGGGTCGGACGGCCCGCGATCAATCGCTCGTTTCGCGCGGGGCGAAAACGCAACAACGTTCGCATTGCGCGGGAAGCGTGTTTCATCGTCAGCGGGGGTGACCTCGACACGCAGCACCGTCAACGTGTGCCGCCTCCCGTCGGATGCACTCCATGCCATGCGCTGACCCTCAGCAATGCCGATCAGAGCGGCGCCGATCGGCGTGAGGACTGAGACTGCGCCTTCTGGGGCGCCCGTATGATCCGGATAGACAAGCGTGCTACGGCGGTTCGGGCCGGCGTCGATACTGAACTCAACGGTTGCGCCCATTCGCACGACCTGCGGCGGCACGTCGTCCGCAGGCACAATCCGCGCTCGCCCCAACTCGGAATGGAGCAGGCTTGCCGCATCGGGCGCGCTATGCACGGCTGCGGCGGCCCATCCTCTCAGGCGCTCATGATCGGTCGCGCCGATGACAATGGGCGGCAGCTTCTCGAATTCGTCCTGTTGTCGCGTCATGTTGACATCTACTTCCGGAATGGAGTGGCCAAAGCATCCGGCCGCGAGCGCCGGATACTGCGAACGTCAGCTCTCAATGTCAGTCATCAAGACAGCACAGGGTTGCGTCGTCCCTCATTTATACGCGAATAGCTCGGGTCCATGCTTCGCCATAAGCGCCGGCGCAGCGGCTGGAAGAGTCGCGCCTGTGGTCCGCTGCGCCGATTCAAATCCTAGTCCTAACCTCTACGCGGTCGTTTGCTGCGAAGGTGCCTCGCGAAGATTGATTTTCTGAGAGGCTCGAAGTTTCGGCTTTTCGCGTTTGGTGTTCTTGCGGCCTTCGTAGGAAGAATTGCGTGCGGTAATGGTCAAGTTGTGACCTTTCCCTTTTCGCTTGCGCATCTCGGTCTCCGTGTATCGCTCAGAGCGCGTCGCCTCGTCCGCCCCCGCTCTGGTCGAGCAAGGCGCGGCCCGGCAAGGAGAGCGAACGCCTCCTGTCGATGTTTCTCAGAACGAACGGATTGGCTGGAGACTCCGCCGGTCACCGGCGTTGGGCGGAGAAGCTGCTCAGCTCTATTCGCCTCGGACGATAGCGGCACCGATCGAGAGCGCTTGCGTCGCCGCAAGTTCACGGTTGTGCCCTCTGCGCGCGGGACCCATCGCCCACACACATTGCACAACTTATCGGTGATCTATGCTGAAAGAGGCGCGCCCCGGGTCAAGGTCGTTTTGCTGCCTCAATAAGGAGGCGCAGCGACGACCGCCCGGGCCAAGACATGCTGGATGCAGCGACGCGCATCAGGAAGGGTGACCGATTGTAACATGTTGCCGAGCATAGGCGGAAATAAGCTGAAGTCAATGTTCGCGGCCACGCGTCAGCATGACCTCATCCGTTGCGCGCCTCGGATGTACCGCAAATATCCTGCCGATGACGAAACACGCGCTTCGAGACGAGGTGCCAGCGTCGGCGACGAGGTCTCTGCGTACGAATATACCTCGTTCGAAGACAAATCTTTTTCGCCAGCTCTGCTGGACACGAAGAAGTGGCCCTTGATAGAGTCACGTGTCCGGGGGACGATGGATTGAACGTGGTTACGCATGGCACAGCGCCTTTTTCCCGGTTTCGAAACCGACTGCGACGCGAGCCCTGACCTTATCCTTTTACGCAATTCTGTATTGTCGGTGGATTGGAGCAGCACCCCGGCAGGTTCGATTGCAGACTGGCCTACGGAAGTCCGCTCCACCGTGCGCACGGCGCTTCGCGCGGCCTCCCCGATCGCGGTCCTGATAGGTCGCGAGGGAATTGTCGTCTGCAACTCTGCTGCCCGGGAAATGTTCGGCGACGCCTTCGATGTCGCCCAAGGGCGATCGATATTGGATGTCCTGCCCATCGCTCGGCAGTTTTTCCGGGCGATGATCGATGAGAGCTTCAGAGCGCGTACCGTCCGCTATCGAGACCACCCCATAAAGCTCTCCCGGAATGGCATCCAGCAAAGCTGCTGGTTCAACCTTGGCCTGTCTCCGATTGTTGATGACGAAGGGCGGCCCTCGGGCACGCTGCTGGTCGCGAGCGAAACGACCGATCATGTACGAACGCGCAAGTCTCTGAACGTTATTCGCCAGCGCATGGATATTGCCCTGGAGGCAGGCGGCATCGTCGGGACTTGGGACTACGACCTGACGACGCGGAAAGTGGCAATCGACGGTGCTTTGGCCCAACGGTACGGAGTGAGTCAAACGGATGCCCGCAATGGTGTGCCGATCGAAGTTCTGATCCGAAATGTCTATCCCGAAGATCGCGCGCAGATGCTGTCCGTCATTGACGGAGCTGTTTCGTCCGCAACGACGATCCGTGCCAAGTTCCGGGCGATTTCAAAGAAGGCAAATCTCAATTGGTACGTCGCATTCGGACGGCCGCGTCATGACGATCAAGGGCGGATCACAAGTCTGGCGGGCATCCTTGTCGACGTCACCGCCGAGTCGGAAGCCGTCGCAGCGCTCGAGCAAAGCAATTTGCGGTTCGATACACTCATAGAGGCCATTCCCCAGATCGTCTGGAGTACCGACCAGGACGGCAATCACGACTACTTCAATAAACGCTGGATCGAATTTACGGGTATTCCGGCGGCGGCGATCAAACCCGATGTTTGGACGCAACTCGTGCATCCGGACGACTGGGACAGGGTCGATCAGACCTGGAAGCGCAGTCTTGCCACCGGAGCGACATACGACATCGATTATCGCTTTCGTTATCGTGACGGAACGTTTCGATGGTTGCGCGTGATCGCCATGCCGATGCGCGACAGCCGGGGTGCAATTCTCCGTTGGTACGGAACGTCGACGGATATCGAGGAGGCCAAACAGCTCCAGGCCGAGAGAGAGCTGGTGACGCACGAGCTTGGTCACCGGATCAAAAACCTGTTCGCGCTCGTCAACGGATTGGTCGGTCTCTCCGCGCGGGAGGAGCCGCACCTCATGCCGCTGACGCGCCAGCTCAGGTCGCGGCTGGAAGCGCTGCACATGGCGCATGACCTGGTGCTGAAGAGGCCGGACGCCGCAGGATGTTCCCTGAAACAATTGCTGTCGGTTCTGCTCGCAGCCTATCTGCCGAGCAATAACGATAGGGTCAGCATCAACGGTAGCGACGCCTTTCTGAAGTCGGCGGCGAGCAAATCGGTCGCGTTGGTGTTTCATGAGCTTGCGACAAATGCGGTCAAGTATGGCGCATTCAAAGCCGAGGAAGGCCGCTTGGTCATCACGGTGGACGTGAGTGCGGAATGGATCGACGTCAATTGGGAGGAGACGTTTCGCAATACCGCGGCAGAAGGCAAGCCGGCAGGCGGTTTCGGATCGCACCTCGTTCAATCAATCGTCGAGAGGCAATTTCGCGGCAAGATCGAACAGCGCCAGAGCGACGACGGCTGGACGATCCATGTACGCCTCCCGCGCTCCCTTTGCCCCGACGTCACGCCCGCGTGACGCGCGAAAGGATCGCCGTATAAATCGATAGGGCTCGTTTGTATAATGGCCAGCGTGAGTGGAAGCCCCCTCTCCAATGCCGCCGCCGGGTAGATCTGCGTTTGCATAGGTTTGCGCCGTTGCGGATAAAAGTCTCGCAACAACCGGAAAATGGGGAGAATGAATAAACGCACCCAGCCGGCGGCATAGCCGTCAAATAGGCGATCGGTTGATATTTCGGATTGAGAATTATTATAACCGGAAAGAATTGAAAAGCGGACGCTTGGGATAATGTAATCCGTAAGTCGATCCAGGCTGTGCCCAGGATCAAGCTCCGCTTTCCGTCTCCCGCTGCCACGCCCACCGGATGCCAAGGGGAGCCGGTTCGATCGTGCGGCAAGAGGAGCCGAGCCGACCGCACCAACAATTGGCGCGCCGCTCGCGGTCAGGCGTCGAACGTCGTCAGGACGACCTCATCCCCCGAGCAGGGGTCCCATGCACCGGAGCACCGCGATGGTCGCCCTCGCAAAGGAGCGCGTGCAACCAGGGTGCACTGCAACCATAGGTACATAAAAAGCACAACGGCAACCAAGAGAGGGGCAAGCAATGCAACCTATGATTGCGATGCCGGCCACCATATGTCCAGATCCAGGGCATCGCGATTCTTGTGGGTGCGCGATGGAGACATTCGAGGCGAACGTGCGGAAACAACGATCGTAAGATCTTGCTGGGAACGGAAAAATAAGATGAGCCACACAGGACGGGCTAACTCTTTTGGTCGATTGCTTTTGATGTCGGCGTCGGTGCTTATTCTCGGAACAGGCGTCGCCATGGCCGGCGATACGCTCGGCACTGCAACCAGTTCGGGTGCTTGGGCGGTCTCCGCCGGTCCGGGGGCTCAGGCCGACGGGACGGGCAGCGTAGCCTACGGCTCGAGCGCGAACGCGAGCGGCAACGGTAGCGTTGCACTGGGCCAGAATACAACGGCAAGTGGAGGCGCCGGCATTGCGGTTGGCGCCTGGTCCGAAGCCACGGCCGATTACTCCCTAGCCATTGGTCAGTCCGCCAAAAGCAATCAGCTCGGCGGAGCCTCCGTCGGCTCCGGCGCCTCGGCTGGTGAGCATGGCTCGGCATTCGGTAACGGCGCCTCGGCCGGGGGCACGAATTCGTCCGCCGTGGGCCACTATGCCGGTGCGTCGGGTGTGGGCAGCTCCTCGGTCGGCTACGATGCCAAGGCGATTGGCGACGGGAGCACGGCCATCGGTGCAAGCAGTGCCGCGGCCGGCGTGAACGGTCTGGCCTTGGGCGCTGGCGCAAGCGCCGCGTTCGACAATAGCGTTGCACTCGGCGCCGGTTCGACGACAGGTGTCGGAGCGCAATCGGGATACAGCGCGCCATATCTCTCGACACCGCAGAACTCGGTCGGTGAAGTGTCTGTCGGCAGCGCGGGCGGCCAACGCCAGATCACGAATGTTGCCGCTGGCTCCGCCGCAACCGATGCCGTCAACGTCGGTCAGCTTCAGGCTGCGGTCGACCCCTTGAGCAGCCAGGTCGGCACGCTTGGCACCCAGGTGGGCACGCTCGGCAGCCAGGTTGGCGCACTGGGCACCCAGGTCGGGAACCTCGACAATAAGGTGGAGGGGCTGGGCACTCACGTCGGCCAGTTGGACAACAAGGTCGGCACGCTCGACAACAAGGTCGGCGTTCTCGGCAATCAGGTCGGGGCACTTGGCACGCACGTCAGCATTCTGGACAACGAGGTCGCGACTCTCGGGAACGAGGTCGGTGTCCTCGGGCGGCAGGTCGGAACGCTCAACAACCAGATGACGGCACTGTCCGGCCGCGTGGACTATCTCGAGGCCGAGATGGAGGAAACGCGTTCGATCGCAATTGCGGCAGGCGCGCTCAGCATGGCGGCATCGCAGATCCGCTTCGATGACCGTCCGGGTAAGCTTTCGATCGGCGTCGGCGGCGGCTGGTATGAGAACCAGGGCGCGATGGCCGTCGGTCTCGGCTACACGTCACCCAGCCAGTTGTGGCGCGCCAACGTGGCCGGCAGCTTCGCCGGCACTGATCACCGGTCGCTGGGCGCCGGTGTGAGCTTCACGCTCAACTAAGTCGATCAATGCCTCGAAATAGGGATCGTGCCGGACGGCATGCTCCCTATTTCGGGAATTGGCAAAAGGCTGGTGAAAATGTCCGTGTATTACTCGAATTTTGCAATGAAGGCGAAAGCGGTCGTTGGCGTTGGCGTTTTGGTGCTGGCCGCAGGTGCCACCATTATCGGTTCGGAATGCAGTCGCGCCGAAGGCGAAGCGACACGGCCGGATCAAGGGCAGAAAGAACGTAGGGCAGCAAGTACCGCCGCTCAAAAGGAAGTCCCTCTGCCACAGCGCACGAAATCGAGAAAGCCTTCGGAGCCGGTTGCGCGCGTAGCCGCGGCAACGGAAGACAAGGGAGAGCCGGCCGGGCAATTGCAGCCGCAGGTTCATGCCAGCAATGCCGGTATCACCACATGTTTCGATTCGCTCGCGCGGGCATCGAGCCACGTCATCGACGGGCCGCACCGGGCGTTCTCGTTCTGGGACCCGAGAAAAGCGAACACGGGGACGTTTCGGTCCGTGGTATCACTGAGCTACGGAGGCAATGTCTCGCCGCGAGGAGCAGCGCTGATCATCAACTCGCCGCTCAAGGACGAGAGTTGCGACGCGACGACAGTGCAAGTGGTGCCCACCTCACGGCCATGCAGCGCGATCCAGGCGAGCTTGATTGAAAAGGGCAAGGCGGCCGCCAACCTCGCGGGCCTGGCCCTGATCCAAACCCCTGCCGGGATCAACTATTTGCTTCTCCCAACTGCTGGCGACGGCTGCACGATCGTCTCGATGACGGTCATTCGCGGCAACTGAGGCGCGGCGCTGGCGAGAGGCCCGGCGTCGGGCCGTCACCGCCGTGGGTGAGGACCGACACCGCAAGTTGTCGCCGGAGGTCCGCAGCAAGACTGGCGCACGGCGAACCGCCGTCGGGCGGACGATGCCGCTATGCAGCCGCTATCGACCCGCGTCGCACCAGTCCGCCGGGCAGCGCACCGGTTGCCACGCCGTTGCGATATGTAACCTGGCCGGCTTTGATCGTCGCGGCGTACCCGCGCGCCGTCTGCATCAGCCGCTTACCGCCAGCCGGCAAATCATGCACCATCTCCGGGCGATCGAGCGCAAGATTGTCGAAATCGATGACGTTGATATCGGCCTTCATGCCGGGCGCGAGGACGCCGCGATCGGTGAGCCCTGCAAACTCGGCCGGCACCTTGGTCTGGCGGCGAACCAAATCTGGAATCGGCAGGCGCCCCTCATCGGCGTCACGGCCCCAATAGCTGAACAGGAACGTCGGAAACGAGGCGTCGGAAATGAACGCCACGTGGGCACCGCCGTCGGACAATCCCGGAATGACATGTTCCTGGGCATACATCGTCCGGATCGCCGACAGGTCATAGTTCGCGTAGTTGACGATGGTCGCGAAGAGGAAGTTCCGGCCGCCGTCCTCCAGCAGGAGATCGTAGGCCACGTCTTCAGGCGTGCGCCCTTCGCGCTCGGCGATAGCGGCAATCGACTGGCTCTTCGGTGGCGTATAGTTCAGCGGATGCGCGAAGCGGAACATGCGCTGCCAGCCGATACGCGTGAGCAGCGACCACGTATTGAATTCCTCCCGGTCATCCGAGATCATGCGCGCCTTCACGGCAGGATCGCGCATGCGCTCGACCCGTGCGTCCAGCGGCAAATGCGCGATCTCGTTATAGGTCCGCGTGCCGGCGAACGGGTTCTGGCTACCCGTCAACCCCAGGAGCGCCCCGATCGGACGCGGCGGCGCGACGCAACGGACCTTGAGGCCGTCGGCCGATGCTTGGCCGGCAAGGGTCAGAAGCTGGCGCCAATCCTCCGTCCGGTCATGGCGCTGGGTCAGGTTGAAGACCATCGGCCGCCCGGTGACCTCGATAACGCGCCGCAGCATGGCGAACTCGGTGGCCGGGTCGGGCGTGTCCCAGTCCGACGTCATTTCGATGAAGCCGCCGCCGCCCTCTTCGAGGCCCCGTGCAATGCCCAGGAGCTCGGCTTCCTGCGCTTTGAGGCCGGGATGAAAATCGCCAGCCAGCGTCTTGTGCGAGATGGTGCGTGATGTGGAGAAACCGAACGCGCCGGCACGCGCGGCGTCACGCGCGATGCTGCGCATCTGGGCAATATCCGCCTCGGTGGCGTTCTCGAGCTCCATGGCCCTGTCGCCCATGACGTAGACGCGCATGGGCGCATGCGGCAGCAGTGCGCAGAAATCGATGTCGTGTCGCCGCCGCTCGAGCGCGGCCAGATACTCGGAGAAGCTTTCCCAGCTCCAATCGAGGCCCTCGTTGAGACATGGTCCCGGCAGGTCCTCGACGCC
>Ga0182736_1003571_pt1 | contig 10383 bp, 7 predicted proteins | sample eDN5th30CKraftBY_FD_128882 | JGI IMG/M metagenome (GOLD analysis project Ga0182736, IMG submission 128882) | Enriched backyard soil microbial communities from Emeryville, California, USA - eDNA 5th pass 30_C Kraft BY (version 2) (version 2) | ecosystem: Environmental > Terrestrial > Soil >...
ACTGCTGGTAACGCTTCACAAATGAGTGATGGTGCAGCAGCCTTGCTGCTTATGAGTCGAGAGAAAGCGGATGAGCTTGGACTAAAGCCGCTTGCTGCATTCCGTCATTATACGGTGGCAGGTGTAGCACCTGAAATTATGGGCGTAGGGCCGGTATATGCTATCCCTAAGCTGCTTACTAAGGCAGGACTGACACTGGAGCAAATTGATCTGTTTGAGTTGAATGAGGCATTTGCAGCACAGTGCGTACCGATCATTCGTGAGCTCAAGCTACCAGTGGAGCGGGTAAATGTGAATGGTGGAGCGATCGCGCTTGGTCACCCACTAGGCTGCACAGGCTCTAAGCTGACGGTGACAATGATTTATGAGCTGCTGAGGCGCGGCGGCGGGCTTGGTATTGTATCGATGTGTGTGGGGGGTGGGATGGGGGCAGCAGGACTACTAGAGGTCTACTAGTAGAGGTGGTTCAAAAAATCGAACTTTGATTACGATGTATAGCTCTGTAGCATAATCGACGTCGCAGCTTGCATTCATCGGAAGCCTGCGGTGCTCACGTACCAAGGGCGTACGCTGCGCTCCTCATTTCCTAGCTTCAAGCAATCTGCTTGGTACTGAAAGTCCGATTTTTGAACTTTTATTTGAAGAGGTGGTTTTATTTGCTCGACTTTGATGACGAAGTGTAGCTCTGTAGCTCATTCGGCGTCGAATATGTCTTTCATCGGGTAGGCTTCCGATGTATGTTTCCTGCGGAAACATTGTAGCTCACGTACCAAAGGCGTACGCTGCGCTCCTCGTTTCCTAGCTTCAAGCCATCTTCTTGGTCCTGAAAGCCGAGAAATAAAACTTCTATTGGAAGCTAGCTCGACTTTGATGACGAAGTGTAGCTCTGTAGCTCATTCGGCGTCGAATATGCCTTTCATCGGATAGGCTTCCGTACGCTGCGCTCCTCGCTTTCTAGTATCGTGCCATCTTCTCGGTCCTGAAAGTCGAGCACCTCAGAGATGGTGTTCATAAAGTCGAACTTTGATTACGATGCACCGCTTCGAAGTTAACTCGACGTCTCAGCTGCTTTCATCGGATAGGCTTCCGTACACTTTATTTAGAAGGGAGTGAATGTAATGTCAGGCAATGCAGTTGGTGGTGGCTTTGTTCTGGAACGAAGCGACCTGCAGCAAATTTGTATTCCTGAGGATTTTACTAGTGAGCAGCGGCTTATATTAGAATCAGCCGAGCAGTTTCTAGAGGCAGAGCTTGCTCCTAATGATCATCAGATCGAAGGATTAGATTATCAGCTAACGGTCGAGCTTATGAGAAAGGCAGGAGAGCAAGGATTTCTTTCGGCAGATATTCCTGAACAATATGGCGGGTTGGGGCTTGATAAGATAAGTACGACTTTGCTTGCTGAAACGCTGGCGAGAAGCTCTTCCTTTGCACTATCGGTTGGAGCGCATACAGGTATTGGTACTTTGCCAATTGTGTTTTTCGGAAGCAATGAGCAAAAGCAAAAGTATTTACCACTGCTTGCTAGCGGTGAGAAAATTGCTGCTTATTGCTTAACAGAGCCTGCGTCAGGTTCCGATGCCCTCGGAGCAAAAACGACTGCGAGGCTTAGTGACGACGGTAAGCATTATATATTAAACGGCTCGAAAATTTTTATAACTAATGCAGGTTTTGCGGATGTGTTTATCGTTTATGCCAAAGTAGATGGAGATAAATTTACTGCGTTTATCGTTGAGCGAGAGTATGAAGGGTTCAGTGTTGGTCCAGAGGAGCAGAAGATGGGGATTAAAGGCTCATCCACCTGTCCGCTATATTTTGAGGATGTGCATGTACCAGTAGAAAATGTGCTTGGTGAAATTGGCAAAGGGCATCTGATCGCTTTTAACATCCTTAATATTGGTCGGTTTAAACTTGGAGCTGCTTGTCTTGGAGCGTGTAAGGAAGCTATTGAACTGGCAGCTACCTATAGTAATGTTCGTAAGCAGTTTAATACTCCATTATCCTCCTTCCCGCTTATTGGCGGTAAGCTAGCGGATATGAATATTTACAGCTATGTCACTGAAAGCGTCGTTTACCGTACTGCCGGCTTAATTGATGCTAATTTATCTGCGATTGCCCAGAGTTACAATGAAAGTAATGGTACGAATGCTTCTGATGATGCTGCAAAGGCGATAGACTCTGATGTTGCAGCGGGACGACAATCAGCAAAAGCAATTGGTGAATATGCGATAGAATGCTCAATTGTAAAAGTATTTGCGTCCGAGGCGCTTGATCTTGTAAGTGATGAAGCGGTACAAATTCATGGTGGTTACGGTTTTATTAAGGAATACAAGGTGGAGCGGATATACCGCGATGCACGTATTAATCGTATTTTTGAAGGCACGAATGAAATCAATCGGTTACTCATTCCTGGTACGCTCATTAAGAAGGCGATGCGTGGTGAATTGCCTCTGCTTGAGAGAATTGAGCAGCTGCAAGCAGAGTTATTAGAACCGTCGGTACCAATAGCGTCAGAAGGACCGCTAGCGACGGAGGGACATCGGATTGAACAAGCGAAGAAGCTGTTCCTCATGCTTGGTGGAGCTGCGGTGCAGCGCTACGGCACGAAGCTGGAGGCAGAGCAAGAAATATTGTCCTTACTGGCAAATATGATGATTGGCATTTATGCAATGGAAAGTGCTTATTTGCGGGCAGTGAAGCGTATCTCTTTAGGATTAGATGCTGACGATCGCAGCTTGGCGTCTTTTATGACGAAGGTGTATGTACAGGAAGCGATGGAACAGCTTGAAAGTGATGCACGACAAGCGATTGTTCGCATGGAGACTGGAGATATGCAGCGCATGCAGCTCTCCATCGTGAAAAGACTTATGAAATCAACACTCACAGACGTGATTACGATAAAACGACAAATCGCTGCAAAGGTTATCGGAAGTGAGCACTACTTTGTGTGAAGGAGTGTGATTGGGTATGGAAAGACCTAATCAACAACCGTCCGACGTGCAAGAAACCGTATGCAACGAAAATGAAAAGGTAGCTAGTCAAAAGAATTTAGTGGAGCAGGGGCAAGAGGTAGTTCAGGAAGTAACTGCGGTTGCCCAAGATGCACAGCAAGACGCTACTCAAGTAGATTCTCAAGCAGAATCGCAAGCAGAATCGCAAGCAGCAACCCAAGCAGCACCTCAAGAAGAAACCCAAGAAGCAACTCAAGACGCATCGCAAGAAGACACCCAAGAAGCAACTCAAGATGCATCGCAAGAAGACACTCAAGAAGCATCTCAAGCAGCACCTCAAGAAGCACCTCACGAAGACACCCAAGAAGACACTCAAGAAGCATCTCAAGCAGCAACCCAAGAAGCACCACAAGCAGCACCTCAAGAAGCAACCCAAGACGCACCACAAGAAGCACCACAAGAAGCACCCCAAGAAGCAACCCAAAACGTAACTCAAGCAGCACCCCAACATGCATCCCAAGCACCACCGCAAGATAAACCTTGGCTTAGTCATTATCCTGAAGGGATCAGGCATACACTAGAGTATCCCCAAGTCAATATTGCTCAGTTTCTCATTGATGCTGCGACCAACTACCCGAAGAAGCAGGCGCTCACCTTTATGGGGAAAACGTTAACGTACGAGCAGCTTTACGCAGCAGCAGATGCGTTGGCGAGAGGGTTAGGCAGACAAGGCGTGAAAAAGGGAGATCGCGTAGCGATTATGCTGCCGAACTGCCCGCAGGCGGTGATCGCCTATTACGGCGTGCTGCTTTCTGGAGCGATTGTTGTACAGACCAATCCACTGTATGTGGAGCGTGAGCTAAAGCATCAGCTCAGGGATAGTGGTGCCGTAGCGTTAATCTCATTAGACTTACTATATGCGCGCATTGCGAAGGTAAGGGGAAAGAACCCAGAGGAAGGGCCGGTTCCTAAGCTTAAAACCGTCATCATTACTTCGATTAAAGATGGGCTGCCATTTCCGAAAAGCTGGCTTTATCCCATTAAGCAGCGTAGAGAAGGATTTAAAGAGACCGTCCCTTATGGTTCAAACGGCTATATTTCATGGAAATCGCTGTTTAAGAAGACAGCGCTGTCGTTTGAGCGACCAACCTTGCCTCAGTACGATGATATTGCTGCCCTGCAGTATACAGGAGGTACGACAGGCACGGCCAAAGGCGTAATGCTTACTCATTACAATCTCGTTAGCAATACGCTGCAAAGCTTAGAATGGTTCGAACGCGTTCGACTTGGCGAGGAGAAATATTTGGCCGCGCTTCCGTTATTTCATGTCTTTGGACTTACCGTATTAATGAATATGTCAGTCTGTACGGGAGGCTGCCTTGTTTTATTACCGAAATTCGAAGTCCAGCAGGTGCTTAAAACTATCGACAAGGAAAAGCCGACGATCTTCCCAGGGGCACCAACCATGTACATCGCAATCATTAATGCGGCAAGTAAGCTGAAAAAGCCACTAGATATGTCCTCTATTGAAATATGTATTAGCGGATCGGCCGCGCTTCCGCTTGAGGTACAAGAAACATTTGAAACCTTAACAGGAGGAAAGCTAATTGAGGGCTATGGATTAAGTGAGGCCTCGCCCGTAACCCATGCGAATCCAATATGGGGTAAGCGTAAAATTGGAACGATTGGACTGCCGTTTCCTGACACGGAAGCACGTATTGTCTCGCTCGAAACTGGAGAGTTTTTGCCAGTAGGGCAAGTTGGTGAGCTTGTCATTAAAGGGCCGCAAGTGATGAAGGGCTATTGGAACAATGAATTAGCGACGGAGGCGACGTTTTATAACGGATGGCTGCGAACTGGGGATTTAGCATTAATGGATGAAGACGGATATTTTATCATCAAAGATCGCATCAAAGATATGATTATTGCTGGTGGATTTAATATTTATCCGCGTGAAATAGAAGAGGTGCTATATGAGCATCCAGCAATTGTCGAAGCAGCGGTTGTCGGCGTTAAGGATAACTATCGAGGGGAAACGGTTAAGGCCTATATTGTATTGAAGGAAAACATGGCGGTGTCTGAGAAACAGCTAAATATATGGTGTCGTGAACGGCTTGCTGCCTATAAGGTTCCGCATATTTATGTTTTCCGTGATGCATTACCGAAAACAATGGTTGGTAAAGTGCTCAAGCGCAAGCTGCTTGAAGAGGAGCAGAGCAATGAGTGACTATTATGAGAAGCTTGCTGCTGGAGCGAAGCATACATTTTGGGGATATGTAGGCTTTGAGCTGGAAGAGCTAACACCAAGCTCGGCAACAGTTTCTCTAGAAATTAAACCGCATCATCATAATTTACTTGGGATAGTTCACGGTGGCGTATTGATGACGATGCTTGACAACACGATGGGACTCATTATGCTTCAGCATCCTGAGCTGAGAATGGTGACAGCGACAATGAACACACATTTCCTTCATAATATTTCAACAGGAAGAATTTACTGTAAAGCGGAACTTTTGCACCGTACCCAACGTACTATAACAATGACGGCGTCAATTTATAATGAACAGAATGAACGTCTTGCCTATGCAAGCGGTTCTTATCGGCTAATTAAGTAGACGTGTCAGCATTGATATAGGGAGGGATCAAAGGTGTGGCAAGGTGTAGTCGCTTCGATACTATTAGGTTTTGGTGTCATTGTTGCTGTAGTTGGTATCGTGATTTATTTGCGTATGTATCGCAAGCAACGCCAGCATCCTTCGAAGTCTCAGAATTCGCCCCCCGATTCCTAAAATGGCGAAGTTAAAGGAAAGCTAGATTTCCATGCTTTTATAATGTTATCAGAAATGTTATAATAGTAAGAAAATTTACAATATTGAGATCTGCACCGTGGAGCATTTGCGCAAGAGTCATTAGCGACTAGTTGTTTTAGTAGCGAAGCTACTGCGTTCAAGTTAGCGATAACGACACCATCCGTAGTGAGGGAGGAGATTTCATGGCAAAGCACAGCCAGAATGAAGTCAAGGAAAGTTTGAGGGAATTGACGAGAATTTTCCAACCTAAGGATCCGAGAAAGTTTGTTAAGGATTATGTACGCAAGTATCGTATTACTGGCGGCTATGAGGATGAATTGACCTCTCTTGTAGAGGATGAGCTGGGAAGAATGAATTCCTCTGCGGTGTAGATCGGCATAGGTAGGGCCTGATAGGAGTTTTATCAGGCTCTTTTTGTGCTAGAAAGGTGGTGAAATGTCTCGTACATATGAACTAACAGCCCATCTAATTAACAATCTCGTTGGTTGTAACGGACTATGAAACAAATTCATAAGGGGGAGCAAGATGAGTGAACTAATTTATGATTTGGAAGCCTATAAAGCTAAAGCAAGGCAGGCTGTTGCAGAAGGAGTAGTATTACTTAAAAATGACGATAATGTTCTACCGTTAAAGCAAGGGAGTACGGTAGCGTTATTTGGTCGCTCACAGTTTAACTATTATAAAAGCGGCACTGGCTCAGGTGGTCTTGTTAATACGAAGTATGTAGTTAGTATTTTAGATGCCATGGAAAGTGATGAAGGATATATACTTAATCAATATATTAAGGGGATATATAGTGATTGGATTAAAGAGCATCCTTTCGAAAAGGGTGCTGGCTGGGGGCAAGAGCCTTGGTCACAGGAAGAAATGCCATTAAGTGAAGAATGGGTTAAGCAAGCAAGACAGCAATCAGAAACAGCAATTATCATTATTGGACGTACTGCTGGGGAAGACCAGGATAATTCGGCCAAAGAAGGTAGCTACCTATTGACGGAAGCTGAGGAAAAGATGTTACAGCTCGTGTGTAGCGAATTTGAGAGATCGATTGTGCTACTCAATGTCGGTAACATTATTGATATGAAATGGGTGGAGCGATACAATCCCACTGCAGTAATGTATGTTTGGCATGGCGGGCAAGAGGGTGGCAATGGTGTACTGGATGTATTAACTGGGAAGGTAAGCCCAAGTGGACGTTTAGCGGATACGATTGCACAGGATATATTAGACTATCCATCGACGGCCAATCATGGGGATGAGAAACGTAACGTCTATGTAGAGGATATCTATGTAGGCTACCGCTATTTTGAAACGTTCAAAAAAGAAAGCGTTTTATATCCATTTGGTTACGGCTTATCCTATACAACATTTGATACTTCGGTAACACAAGTTACGCAGAGTAATGATGGAATTACTATTACCGCCTCCGTCACCAATACTGGCTCAATTGCTGGCAAACAAGTAGTACAAGTCTATTGCCAGGCACCACAAGGGAAATTAGGCAAGCCTGCTCGTGTACTGGTTGGCTTCGCGAAAACTGAGGAGCTTCAGTCTGGCGAGAAGCGGGAAGTTGAGCTATCCATTCCATACCGAGCACTCGCATCATATGATGATTCTGGTGTGACAGGCAATAAGTCTGCATGGGTGCTAGAAGCAGGTAGTTATGCATTCTACGTTGGAGATAATGTTCGAGAAGCACAGTTAAGCGGCAGCATTGAATTTAAAGAGCTTCAGCTACTAGAGCAATGTCAGGAAGCGATGGCGCCGATTACTGAATTTGAACGAATGTATTGCACAGAAGATGGAAAGCTTGCCTATCAACCAGTTCCTCTACAAAGTGTAGATCCTCAGGCGAGAAGATTAGAAAATCTTCCCGAAGAAATTCAATATACAGGAGATAAGGGATATAAGCTGGCAGATGTAAACTCGGGTAAAGTGAGCATGGATGAATTTATTGCTCAACTGTCAGATGAGGATTTGGTTACTATGGTTCGTGGTGAAGGGATGTGCAGCCCGAAGGTTACGCCAGGTACAGCTGGAGCATTTGGTGGCGTAACGGATAAGCTAACTGAATTCGGTATTCCTACTGCATGCTGCGCGGATGGTCCAAGTGGTATTCGTATGGATAACGGCAATAAAGCATTTTCTTTACCGAATGGAGCTTGTCTTGGTTCTACGTTCAACGAAGCTCTGCAAGAGGAATTGTATGCTTATCAAGGCTTAGAGCTGCGTAAAAATGCAATTGAAACATTACTTGGGCCTGGCATCAATATTCATAGAAGCCCGCTCAATGGTAGAAACTTTGAATACTTTAGTGAAGATCCATTGCTTACGGGTCGTATGGCTGCAGCACAGCTTCGTGGTATGCATCAGTACGGAGTGACTGGTACGATCAAGCACTTTGCATGTAATAGCCAAGAAATGAAGCGTCATGAAGTAGAGGCGGTAGTTTCTGAGCGTGCGCTTCGAGAAATTTATTTGCGTGGCTTCGAGATCGCTGTTAAAGAGGGAGAATGCGTTTCTATTATGACTGCATACAATCCGATTAATGGCTATTGGTCGGCAAGTAACTATGATTTGAATACGACTATTTTACGTCAGGAATGGGGCTTTACTGGCATCGTAATGACTGACTGGTGGGCTAAAGGAAATGACGAAGGTAAATTAGGCGATAGAAAGAATATTGCAGCGATGATCAGAGCTCAAAATGATCTGTATATGGTTGTAAATGATGCTGCCACAAATTCTCATGAGGATAATTCGCAGCAAGCATTAAAGGACGGAACGGTAACAAGAGGGGAATATCAACGTACTGCTAAAAACATTTGTAATTATCTTATGATAACAGTTGCTTTTAATCGAATTCAAGGTATCGAATCAGAGCTTGATAAGGCGCTTTCTGCCATTAGGGAAGATGAAGGGGATGTTGTACTTGAGATGCTGCCGATTAATGTAGATCAAGAGGCAGTTATTCCAGGTGAAACCTTTAATACCGATCGAGGCGAATCGACACATTTTCAAGCTTTAATTACGGAGCGAGGCTTCTACCAATTGGAGTTGACTATTCGTGCAGCGGCAGGCAATAGCGAGCTAGCACAACTTCCAGTCAGCATTTTCCGTGATAGCAGTCTCTTAAAAACGATCACATTAACTGGCGCGGATCAGGAATGGAACGTGTTCACGATAGATCTTGAGCAGCCGCTTGTTATGAATAACGCTTATTTTAGAGTTATGTTTGGTCAAAGTGGTATGGAAGTTAAGGACTTCAAGATTAGACTGACCAAGTCAATGGAGGAAGAAATTCGTAAGTTCTTTGCAAGTCAAGTTTGAACGAACGAATTAATGAATGAACTAGCTCCTCTTCAAGAATAATGTAAAGCCTGTGAATCACTGTTTTCATAACAGGATTCGCAGGCTTTTACTTTACGTTTACGACATGAGACTGCCTCTTGCTGAATACATTTGAAATAATAGGTCATTTAGGAGGTGTTGGCTTGTCGTCTAACATAAAGAAAAGTGAAGAGGAGATAAAAAAGATTGAACGTGCAGGACGAATTGTCGCTGGCTGTCACGATCAATTAAGCAAGATGCTCAAGGTTGGACTGAAAACGAAGGAAATTGATCATTTTATTGATTGGTACTTAACAGAGAATGGGGCAATTCCAGCGCAGAAGGGCTATAGAGGGTATCCGTTTGCGAGCTGTATTAGCGTAAATGAGGTGGCTTGCCATGGCTTTCCTAGTCAATATGAGCTGCAGGATGGAGATATCGTAACGATTGATTTTGTTGCCGATGTTGATGGCTGGAAAGCTGATTCAGCGCGAACCTATATTATAGGCAAAGCTTCCGAGGAGGCGCAGCGGTTAGTACGTTCTGCACAAGCTGCACTTCAAGCAGGACTGAAGGCGGCTAAGGCAGGTAATTCACTTGCCATGATTGGTCAAGCAATCGAGGAGCGAGCTTCCGCAGACGGATATCGTGTCATTACTGCATTTGCAGGACATGGAATTGGTCAACAGCTGCACGAACCGCCACAGGTGCTGCACAGTAAGCTGCCGCAGCCTCATTTTATCCTTGAGGAAGGAATGGTTATTACGATTGAGCCGATCTTATCTGCTGGTTCGGTCAATACGTATATTGCTCCAGATGGATGGACTGCGCGCACGGTCGATCATTCGTTAACGGCACAGTTTGAACATACCATTGCTATTACGAAGGGTAAGCCAAAAATTTTAACAGCATTACCACCGGCTCGAAGTAAAGGCAATGAGCGAGCGAAGAGTAGAGCTAAGCGGGTAAAAGCTGAACAGTCGAATAACGTACCCTCTAGCAAAGCTCAGTCAAGCAAGGTCGGTACTAGCAAGCTCGATCCTAGCAAGGTCGGGTCAAGCAAGGTCGGATCTAACAAAACTCAGTCTAATAAGGCACAGCCAAGCAAATCACTGCCAGATATGGCGAAGGCGAATATTGCACAATCTAGCACAGCAAAGCCGATCAAGCCTGATCTAATTCACCCGTCTATTGTTAAGGGGAGTGGAAGCGCTAGTAGTGTAGGACGTAAGGGAAGTAATGCAGGGGCAGCGAGCGATAAGCCTTCGCCAAATAAGCGACACCGAGATTGAGTG
>Ga0182736_1003573_pt1 | contig 10367 bp, 9 predicted proteins | sample eDN5th30CKraftBY_FD_128882 | JGI IMG/M metagenome (GOLD analysis project Ga0182736, IMG submission 128882) | Enriched backyard soil microbial communities from Emeryville, California, USA - eDNA 5th pass 30_C Kraft BY (version 2) (version 2) | ecosystem: Environmental > Terrestrial > Soil >...
GCAGATGAAGGCGATCCAGAAGGAGCTCGGCGACGACGAAGGTCGCGACGAGCTGGCCGATCTGGAAGAGAAGATCGCCAAGACCAAGCTCTCGAAGGAAGCTCGCGAGAAGGCGCAGCACGAACTGAAGAAGCTGCGGCAGATGTCTCCGATGTCCGCCGAAGCAACCGTCGTGCGCAACTATCTCGACTGGCTGCTGTCGATTCCGTGGGGCAAGAAGTCCAAGGTCAAGAAGGACCTCGGCGCCGCGCAGGAAGTTCTCGACACTGATCATTACGGACTTGAGAAGGTCAAGGACCGCATCGTCGAGTATCTCGCCGTGCAGTCTCGCGCCAACAAGCTGACCGGCCCGATCCTGTGCCTCGTCGGCCCTCCAGGCGTCGGCAAGACCTCGCTCGGCAAGTCGATCGCGAAGGCGACCGGGCGTGAGTTCGTGCGCGTGTCGCTCGGTGGCGTCCGGGACGAAGCGGAAATCCGCGGTCACCGCCGCACCTACATCGGCTCGATGCCCGGCAAGATCATCCAGTCGATGCGGAAGGCGAAGACCTCGAACCCGCTGTTCCTGCTCGACGAGATCGACAAGATGGGCGCGGACTTCCGTGGCGATCCGTCGTCGGCTTTGCTTGAGGTACTCGACCCCGAGCAGAACGGTACGTTCAACGACCACTATCTCGAGGTTGATTACGATCTGTCCAACGTGATGTTCATCACGACCGCGAATACGCTGAATATTCCCGGCCCGCTGATGGACCGCATGGAGGTGATCCGCATCGCCGGTTACACCGAGAACGAGAAGGTTGAGATTGCCCGCAAGCATCTCATCCCGACCGCGATCTCCAAGCATGGTCTGTCGTCGAAGGAGTTCTCCATTGATGACGAGGCGCTGCTCCTGGTGATCCGCCGCTACACCCGCGAGGCGGGTGTGCGTAACCTTGAGCGCGAGCTGTCCACGCTGGCACGCAAGGCGGTCAAGGAGCTGACGATCTCGAAGAAAACCACCGTCAAGGTGACGGCTGCGGTCGTCGAGGAAATGCTCGGCGTTCCGAAGTTCCGTTACGGCGAGATCGAAAGCGAGGATCAGGTCGGCGTTGTCACGGGTCTTGCCTGGACCGATGTCGGCGGCGAGTTGCTCACCATCGAAAGCGTCATGATGCCCGGCAAGGGCCGCATGACGGTGACGGGCAACCTGCGCGACGTGATGAAGGAATCGATTTCGGCGGCGGCGTCTTACGTTCGTTCGCGCGCGATCAATTTCGGCATCGAGCCGCCGCTGTTCGAGAAGCGGGACATCCACGTCCACGTGCCGGAAGGCGCGACGCCAAAGGATGGACCGTCCGCAGGCGTGGCGATGGTGACGTCCATCGTCTCGGTGCTGACCGGCATTCCGATCCGGCACGATGTCGCCATGACCGGCGAGATCACGCTGCGCGGGCGGGTGCTCCCCATCGGTGGCCTGAAGGAGAAGCTGCTCGCGGCGGGCCGCGGCGGCATCAAGACGGTCTTCATTCCGGAAGACAACGCCAAGGATCTCACCGAGATTTCCGATGCCATCAAGGGCGGCATGGAGATCATTCCGGTGAGCCGGATGGACGAAGTGCTGGCCAAGGCGCTGGTACGGGCGCCGACTCCGATCGTCTGGGAGGAGGATACCGCGGTGCCGCCTCCGCAGGACCCGGCTGACGAACCCGGCGGCCTCCGGGCCCACTGAGCGAACACAACGACAAACGGCGCCCCAAAGGGCGCCGTTTGTGTTGGAAGCGTTGCTTTATTCGTCGGAATATGAGACGCCTCTGCGCGATTGAGGGCGGTTAGCTCAGCTGGTTAGAGCATCTCGTTTACACCGAGAGGGTCGGGAGTTCGAATCTCTCACCGCCTACCATCGACATCGCGACGTTATTAAACCGATTTTTGCGCGTTCGCCGAACATCGTGCTCCTGCCATGTCGAATGGTCAGGATTGGGGTAGTTGGCAAGCCGGTTTTGATCGAGGTCCAAGGGCGTGCCGAACGATAGCCGGTCAACAGCCAATCGGCCTGTGTCGATTTCAGTTGCGGTAATGACGCACAATGAGACGCAGGAATTCAAGTGGCTGATGAGAGCGCTTGAACCGGTCCGCTCGATCATCGATGAAATTGTCGTTGTCGATGATTTTTCCGACGATGATTTTGTCGAGGCGATCAGGTCGTTCGAGAAGGACTGGCCGATCAAATTCTTTCAGCGTCGCCTCAACAAGAACTTTGCCGCGCAGCGCAACTTTGCAATGGCCCAGTGCCAGGGGCGCCTGATCCTGTTTCCGGACGCCGACGAACTTCCCAGCAAGCGGACATTGATGGGATTGCCGAAGCTGCTCGAATGGATGGAAAGCCACGAGATCGATGCGTGCTATCTGCCGCGGCTGAATGTCGTGGTGCCCGGTGGCAATCTGACCGATCCGTCCTTGATTACGGACGACAATATTCAGTTCTCGAACTGGGAAGATCAGATCCGGATTTTACGCAATCTCCCGCACCTCAGGTTTGTCAGGCGCGTGGACGAACTGCTGGCCGGCATCAAAAGGGCGTACAAATTCCCTCACACGAAGGATTTTGCGCTTTTACATGTCAAGACTTCGGAGCGGATCGAACGGCAGAAGCGCTTTTATCGCTCCATCCATCTGGCTGCTACTCTTAGCAAGCATTGGAATTCGATCGCGAAGCGGACCTTTCGGATCGATCGTCAGAAAATCATCGAAGCAGATCCGCCAATCTGATCGATCGTGCGTTAAAGGCTGATGATCGAGGCGGCGACGATCGCCGCCATCGCCAGCGGGATGCCGATTACAGTAATCGCGGTGACCGTCAGAGCGGCCTGGAAGGACGGTTTCATCCTCTTCATTCCTTCTTATTTGCGCCAAGATTTAGCCGTGATTTGCGGCGGCGCAAGAAAGTCCGTTCGTCAAGCTAACCGGATGACGAGAGGCAAGTTCGCAATTGCGCGTGCGAATTTAACGTCCGATTCACGCTATCGTGTCGGAACGCCGGAGCGGCGGCGACGCGTAAATTGCACGGCGTCATGGACACGAATCGCGCATCCTCGCCACAGCGGCGGCAAGCCGATCTTTCGGTGTCATAGAGTCGCGCCTCGGCGGACTGGTGACGCTGAGCCGTTTGCCTCAAGTTTTCGAATAATGATTCTTGACGTGATTTCCGGCGGGCGGGGACGTGGTTTTCAAAACAAAAACGACTTTTAAAATAAAAACAGCGATTGCCTGTTTCACGGTTTCGGCTTTCTCCTCCATGGGCGTGCAGGCAGCGGACATGCCCGGTGAGCCTGCGGGTACAAATCGAGCATTGTGGAATTGGACCGGGTTCTATCTCGGTGCGCATGTCGGCGCGGGACACGGCTCCTCGAAGGTAAGCAATCCGTACGGTCCGTCGATCTACGGTGATACGATCCGGCTGCCGAGCGGATTTGCGGGCCTGCAAGCAGGCTACAACTGGCAGGGTGCGGGCTCGCGCTGGGTGTTCGGCGCAGAAGCCGATATCTCGGCAATGGATTCCGACGGCACCAACACCTGCCTTGCTTATTCCGGTCAGTTCGTCTCCGCGAACTGCCGCGCACGCCAGCAGGCGATGGGTAGCATCACCGGGCGCATTGGTCACACGATCGCGCCGGACGGGCGCACGCTCGCCTACGTCAAGGGCGGCGCCGCGTTCATGAGAGGCGATCTGTCGATCACGACTAACGCCCCCGATTATATCGCGCAGCCATCGAGCGAGAGGCGGGATACGCGCTGGGGCTGGACGTTGGGCGCTGGTGTGGAGCATGCGCTGACACAGGCGTGGTCGGTGAAGGCCGAATATGCCTATGCGAATTTCGGCCATCGGGATGTGATGGCGCCGGGCGGTGGATTTCTGATGACGCCGTTTGATCCGGGCTCGCTCGTGAATACAACGGGAGCGCCGACTCGTGCGAGCCTGGACACCCACTTGGTTAAGCTCGGGCTGAACTATCATTTCGGACGCAACGTGGGTGCGGGCGAGGGGCTGGTTTTTTCCGCGCCGGTGCGGACGCGGCCCGCCGGATGGCACCTCGAGGTCGGCACGCGCTACTGGTACAGCCATGGCCGCTATCAGAACGACCTCGCCATGAATACGAACATGGCGCAGCAGAACCATCTGATCTCGCGTCTGACCTATGAGACCACGGGCCATTCCGGCGAAATCTTCTGGCGGGCGGATGGCCCTCGCGGAGTTTTCTTGAAGGGCTTTGCCGGCGGTGGAGAGCTGACCTCAGGTCACATGAACGATGAGGACTGGTTTCCGACGGACCCGGGCCGCGGGATGGCCTACTCGAATACGACTCACAGCAAGGTCACCGGCAAAATCGGCTATGTGACGTTCGATGCGGGCGTCGATCTGTTCGGCGATGCCGCCAACAAGATCGGCGTGTTCGTTGGCTACAATTTCTATCGCGACCGCAAGAACTCTTTCGGCTGCGCACAGATTGCATTGCCGGGAGACCCCCGCTCGGTTTGCGGAACACCGATCCCTCCGAGCGTGATTGCGATCTCGCAATACGAGGATTGGCAGTCGTTGCGTCTCGGCGTGAACGGCACATTGTCGGTCGCGCCGGGCCTGAAGCTCAACCTTGATGCTGCGTATCTGCCGTATGCGCATGTTTCGGCAGTCGATATCCATCATCAACGCACCGAAATGCCTTCGCCGAATTCTCCGGCATGGGGCGCGGGGCAGGGTGTGCAGCTCGAGGCGATCCTTGGCTACGATATCACGCCGCGATGGAATATCGGCGTGGGCGGGCGCTATTGGGCGATGTGGTCGAGCAAGATATTGACTGCTGGGTTCGGCAACGCGACGCCGACCGAAGCACTGCCGATCCGCGTGGAGCGTTACGGCACCTTCCTGCAGGCGTCGTACAAGTTCGGCGCGCTGTAGCCTCGGGATTTCACGGCCTCTAAGCCCGCTCTTCCCAGATCGCGGCAAGGTGCACAATGGTGCGGACTGCCGCCTCCATGTCCTGCACACTCACCCATTCGAGCCGCGAATGAAATGCGTGCTCGCCGGCGAAGATGTTGGGGCAGGGCAGGCCCATGAAGGACAGGCGCGAGCCGTCGGTGCCGCCGCGGATGCTGCCGCGCTCCGGCTTGAGGCCGGCGCGGCGGATCGCCTCCACGGCGTAATCCACGATCTCCGGCTGCCGGTCCACGATCTCCTTCATGTTGCGATACTGCTCGCGGATCTCGATGCGACAAGTTGAGCGCGGAAAGTCCTTCATGACCTCGGCGACGGTGTGCTCCAGCAGCGCCTCCTTCTTCTTCAGGCCTGCCTCGGTGAAGTCGCGCACGATGTAGTGCAGCGTCGTTTCCTCAAGCGCGCCGGTGATGCCGACCGGGTGAAGAAAGCCCTCGCGGCCCTCGGTCGTCTCCGGCGTCAGCGTATCCTTCGGGAGGGCATCAACGATGCGCGCGGCGATCTTGATCGCGTGCTCCATCTTGCCCTTCGCCATGCCGGGATGGGCGCTGACACCCTGAATGCGAATCGTCGCGGCATCGGCGGAAAAGCTCTCATCCTCGATCGAGCCCGCGCTTTCACCGTCGATGGTGTAGGCCACGTCGGCGCCGAGCTTCCTCAGATCGATTTTGTCGACGCCTCGGCCGATTTCCTCGTCGGGTGTGAACAGGATCTTGATTGTGCCGTGCTTGATCTGCGGATTGGCGAGCAGAACCTGCACCGCGTCCATGATCTCAGCGACGCCGGCCTTATTGTCGGCCCCGAGCAGTGTGGTGCCGTCGGTGGTGACAATGTCGTGGCCGATCTGATTGGCGAGGGCGGGGTGCTCGCTGAAGCGGATCACCTGCGAGGAATCCGCCGGCAGTACGATGTCGCCGCCCTGGTAGTTCTTGACGATCTGCGGCTTCACGTCCTTGCCGCTGCAATCGGGCGAGGTATCCATGTGCGAGCAGAAGCACACCACGGGCACCTTTTTCCCGGTGTTTGCCGGCAGCGTCGCGTAGACATAGCCGTGCTCGTCGAGATGAGCGTCGGCAAGGCCGAGGTCGCGCAATTCCTGCGCAAGCACGCGGCCCAGATCCTTCTGCTTTTCGGTGGATGGCGTCGTCGGCGATTCCGGATCGGACTGCGTGTCGATGCGCACATAGCGCAGGAAGCGTTCGAGAACGGTGTGGGAGAATGTCGTGACGGTCATGGGTGCCGGATCTCTGAACTCAAAGGCACGGCATTCGATCCGCGCGTATCGATGATATCCATCTTGGGAAGAAGCGGGGCGGGGTCAAGGCGGCGCGCTGCGTGTTTTCACGCCGGCAGCTCGTTGCACGCCTCCGTGACGTGCCCACAAAGAAAAACGCCACCCCGAAACCGCATCAGCGGCTTCGGGATGGCGTTCGGCGAAAAAGCGTAAGAGCGCTTAGACGGCTTCCTTCAGTTCCTTGGCAGCGCGGAAGGCGACCTTCTTGCTAGCCTTGATGTGGATGGCTTCGCCAGTGGCCGGGTTGCGGCCCATGCGGGCAGCGCGCTTGCGGACCTGGAGAATGCCGAGGCCGACGATGCGGATGCGCTCGCCCTTCTTGAGGTGCTTGGTGATCTTGGTGACCATGTCGGTGAGAATCGCTTCAGCGGTCTTCTTCGACAGTTCGTGTTCTTCCGCGAGAGCGGCGGCAAGGTGCTTGAGCGTCACGGTAGCTGGGGTAGCTGCTTTCTTCGCCATAATGACCCTCCTGGTGGTACTTTGGCTTTAGGAACTGACTATCCTGCAAGGGTTAGTTGATTCGACGGTGATCTGACCATGATGTTCGCCCCGTAAACAGGGTCTTTTTTGCATCAATGGTGGAAAAAGCTCCGTTGGAGAGGGACATTTGTAATGTCCTTGACTTGCATTGTGCGCTCCTTTAAGTCCCGCCCACTTGCGGATCGATCCAATCGGCCCGCTGCGGGAGTAGCTCAGTTGGTTAGAGTGCCGGCCTGTCACGCCGGAGGTCGCGGGTTCGAGCCCCGTCTCTCGCGCCACCTTTTCAAGGGACTTGGCAAAGTCTGAAAAGGGGCATGATCCCAGAGAGTTCTGGGACCTTTCATAGATCAAGCAATTGCTGGCTCTGCGGTGCGGCATATTTGTTCCCGCGATGGGAACCGATACCGCCGTGCCACGTTATGCATGTGGTATTTCTGCCATTGATTCCCTCATCGGGATGACCACCGAAACCAAAGTCAGGAAACAAGCATGAAGATGATGAAGTATCTTGCCCCCGCGATCTTTGCGTCGTTTTTCGCTATTGCGCCGGCCTCGGCTATGCCGGGCGCCTCAACGACGGGACTGGACAGGGCGGATGCCGCATCCATCGTGCAGGTGCAGTATCATGGCCACGGACACCGCCACGGTGCGCATCGTCCGGCCTACCGGCCCGGCGGTCGCTATTCGTCGGCTCCGCGTGGCTATCGCCGCTACGGCGCGCGCCCTCATGACTGGCGCGCCCGGCGCTGCGTGATGGTCGGACCGGTCTGGTTCTGCCCATAAGCTGAACTGAGAGAACCCCGGCCTTGCGCCGGGGTTTTTGATTCCGGCACCGGATTCGGGTCACCCGGAGAGAGTGAGAGAATGGCGAAGGTGCATAGCCGCTAGCACCTTATGGTTATCGCGAAGGGGCGGGATTCAAGGCTATACCCGCAGCGAAAACATTTCCGACCCCGCTTTCCGATTGCAGGAATCCATATGACCCAGTCCCGTCCCGGCACCAATCGCAAGTACCGCCTCGCCATCATTCCCGGTGACGGCATCGGCAAGGAGGTCGTCCCGGAAGGTGTGCGGGTGCTGGAAGCGGCGGCGAAGAAGTTCGGCTTCGAGTTGCAGCTCGACGACTTCGATTTTGCCTCCTGCGACTACTACCAGAAGCACGGCCGAATGATGCCGGAAGACTGGAAGGAGCAGGTCATCCACCACGACGCGATCTTCTTCGGCGCGGTCGGCATGCCCGCCATCGTGCCTGACCACGTTTCTCTGTGGGGCTCGCTCATCAAGTTTCGCCGCGAATTCGATCAGTACGCCAATGTCCGTCCGGTGCGCCTGATGCCGGGTGTGAAATCGCCGCTGGTGGGCCGCAAGCCGGGCGATATCGATTTCTTCGTGGTGCGTGAGAATACCGAGGGCGAGTATTCGTCCATCGGTGGGCGGATGTATCCTGGCACCGATCGTGAGATCGTCACCCAGCAAACGGTGATGTCGCGCACCGGCGTCGACCGTATTTTGAAATACGCCTTCGAACTCGCCCAGAAGAGCCCGAAGAAGCACCTGACTTCGGCGACCAAGTCCAACGGCATTTCGATCACGATGCCGTATTGGGACGAGCGGGTGAAAGCGATGGCAAAATCCTATCCCGACGTAAAATGGGACCAATATCACATCGATATCCTGGCGGCCCATTTCGTGCTGAACCCGGATCGCTTCAACGTGGTGGTCGCCTCGAACCTGTTCGGCGACATTCTCTCCGATCTCGGGCCGGCCTGCACCGGCACCATCGGTATTGCGCCCTCGGGCAGCCTCAATCCGGAACGCAAGTTTCCGTCACTGTTCGAGCCGGTTCATGGCTCCGCGCCCGACATCGCGGGGCAGGGCGTGGCAAATCCGATCGCACAGATCTGGTCGGCGGCCCTGATGCTCGACCATCTCGGTGAGGCGGAGGCTTCCAAGGCCGTGATTGCGGCGATCGAGCGGGTGCTTTCAGAGGAAAAGCTGCGCACCCGTGACCTTGGCGGCCACGCCAATACGGAAGCCTGTGGCAAGGCTGTTGCGGCCACGCTTGGCTGAACCGTCGGCCTTCGGGGGAAACATGAAATCGGCTTCCTCTTTAGAGCCGATTTCCGGTGTGAGTAGCTCATCTGGTAGGCGGTATGCCTGTCTTGCCCTTACGGATGGGCTGCGCTATTCCCCCTTCGAATTATTCCAATGTCCGCGAATCCGTGGACATTGATCGCCACAGCCGAGGGTCTCCGATGGGCGGAATCTTGCAGAACTATCTGCCACTTGTGGTGTTTATTGGAGTAGCGGCCATCATCGGTCTGGCGCTGCTGGTTGCGCCGTTTCTGGTCGCCTATCAGCAGCCCGATCCGGAAAAGCTGTCGGCCTACGAATGCGGCTTCAACGCCTTCGATGACGCCCGCATGAAATTCGACGTCCGCTTCTATTTGGTGGCGATTCTCTTCATCATCTTCGATCTGGAGGTCGCCTTCCTGTTCCCGTGGGCGGTGGCGTTCGGCAAGCTCGGCGCGGTCGGGTTCTGGTCGATGATGGTGTTCCTCGGCGTCCTGACCATCGGGTTCGCCTATGAGTGGAAGAAGGGTGCGCTTGAATGGGATTGAACCCAACCCCTGTCTCGACGTCCGGTTCGCCGCAGGTTTCAAGACCGGCGATGGGCGTGCTCGATCCGCGCACCGGCCAGCCGGTCGGCGCGGATGACCGTTATTTTCTCGAGATCAACCACGAGTTGTCCGACAAGGGCTTCTTCGTTGCCGCCGCCGACGATCTCATTACCTGGGCGCGCACCGGCTCGCTGATGTGGATGACCTTCGGTCTTGCCTGCTGCGCGGTCGAGATGATGCAGGTGTCGATGCCGCGCTACGACGTCGAGCGTTTCGGCTTTGCGCCGCGTGCTTCGCCGCGCCAGTCCGACGTCATGATCGTTGCGGGCACGCTGACGAACAAAATGGCCCCCGCTTTGCGCAAGGTCTACGACCAGATGCCCGAGCCGCGCTATGTGATCTCGATGGGATCGTGCGCGAACGGCGGCGGCTACTACCACTATTCCTATTCGGTGGTTCGCGGCTGCGACCGCATCGTCCCGGTGGATATCTACGTGCCGGGCTGTCCGCCGACCGCGGAGGCGCTGCTTTACGGCGTCCTGCTCCTGCAGAAGAAGATCCGCCGTACCGGAACGATTGAACGCTAAGGCTGCAAGATGGACGACGCCAGACTCGACGCTCTCGGTCAGACGATTGTTGGTGCGCTGCCAGGCGCAGCGCTCGGCCATGCGGTCGAGGTGGGCGAGCTCAACATCTCGGTCGATCTTTCCCGGATCGTCGAGGTCGCTCGCTTCCTCAAGACCGATCCGCGCTGCCGCTTCGTCAACATCATCGACGTGACGGCGGTGGATTATCCCGGCCGTGAAAACCGCTTCGACGTGGTTTATCACTTCATGTCACCGACCCTGAATGCACGGCTGCGGCTGCGCGGGCAGGCGAACGAAGCGACGCAGGTGCCGTCGCTGATCAATGTGTTTCCGGGTGCCGACTGGTTCGAGCGCGAAACCTACGACCTTTATGGCGTGATCTTCACCGGCCATCCTGACATGCGCCGGCTGCTGAC
>Ga0182736_1003575_pt1 | contig 10365 bp, 9 predicted proteins | sample eDN5th30CKraftBY_FD_128882 | JGI IMG/M metagenome (GOLD analysis project Ga0182736, IMG submission 128882) | Enriched backyard soil microbial communities from Emeryville, California, USA - eDNA 5th pass 30_C Kraft BY (version 2) (version 2) | ecosystem: Environmental > Terrestrial > Soil >...
AGCGCAACCATCCGCTGCAGCAGCAGCGGATAATGCGTGCAGGCGAGTACGACCGTATCGGTGCGGTTCGGCCCATCGACGAAGCATGGCGCGATCTCGGCCAAAATCTCCGCATCGCTCACCGCCTCGCCGGCAAGTGCGGCTTCGGCGAGCGCGGCCAGCTTCGGCGCGCCGACCAGATCGACCGCGCAGTCATAGGCGAATTCTCGGATCAGGCTTTGCGTATATTCGCGCGCGACGGTGCCGCGCGTTCCGAGCACGGCGACGCGGCGGGTGCGCGACAGTGCGCAGGCTGGCTTGATCGCAGGCACGGTGCCGACAAAGGGCACGTCATAGGCCGCCCGCAATTCGGACAGCACCAGCGTCGAGGCCGTGTTGCAGGCGATCACGACGACATCGGGGGAGGTGGCGGCGATCAATTCGCCCATCAGGGGCACGACGCGGTCGATCAGCGCGCTTTCGCCATGGCCGCCATAGGGAAAGAAGGCGTCGTCGGCGGCATAAGTGTAGGCCGCGCCGGGACAGAGCCGCAAAATCTCGCGCAGCACCGTGAGGCCGCCGAGACCGGAGTCGAAGACAAGGATGTTGGGGCGTGATGTGTTCACCACGCGCCCATGGTTGAAAGCCGCGACAACGTCATTCGCCGGTGTGGCATGCGATGTTTCGGCATGGCTCGCCCAATGCAGCCCGAGGCGGTCGAGGTTGGATCAGGCCTCGCCGAACACCCGCTGGAAAATGGTGTCGACGTGCTTGAAGTGATAGCCAAGGTCGAACTTTTCGTCGATCTCGGCGTCGTCGAGATACTTTTTCACCTCGGCATCGGCCTTCAGCAGCGTGCGGAAGTCGCCTTCGCCGCGCCACACCGGCATGGCGTTGCGCTGCACGAGGCGATAGGCGTCCTCGCGCGAGCAGCCCTTCTGCGTCAGCGCGATCAGGACGCGCTGCGAATGGACGAGGCCGCCGAGCTGGTCGAGATTCTTCTGCATGTTCTGCGGATAGACCACGAGCTTGTCGATCACGCCGGTCATGCGGTTGAGCGCGAAATCCAGCGTCACGGTCGCGTCGGGGCCGATCATGCGCTCCACCGAGGAGTGCGAGATGTCGCGCTCATGCCACAACACGACGTTCTCCAGCGCCGGGGTGACGTAGCCGCGAACGAGGCGCGCAAGGCCGGTGATGTTTTCGGTGAGCACCGGGTTGCGCTTGTGCGGCATCGCCGACGAGCCCTTCTGGCCTTCGGAGAAGTACTCCTCGGCTTCGAGAACTTCGGTGCGCTGCATGTGGCGGATTTCGGTGGCGAGGCGCTCCATCGAGGATGCGATGACGCCGAGCGTGGCGAAGAACATCGCGTGGCGGTCGCGCGGGATCACCTGCGTCGACACCGGCTCCGGCGACAGGCCGAGCGCCTCGGCGACATGCTCTTCGACGCGCGGGTCAATCTGCGCGAAGGTCCCGACCGCGCCGGAGATGGCGCAGGTGGCGACTTCCTTGCGGGCGGCGACCATGCGCTCGCGGTTGCGCGCGAATTCGGCATAGGCGTAAGCGAGCTTGAGGCCGAAAGTCACCGGCTCGGCATGAATGCCATGCGAGCGGCCGATCGTCGGCGTCAGCTTGTGCTCGAAGGCGCGGCGCTTCAGGGCGGCCAGCAGCTTGTCGAGATCGGCGATCAGAATGTCGGCGGCGCGGGTGAGCTGCACGTTGAGGCAGGTGTCGAGCACGTCCGACGACGTCATGCCCTGATGCACGAAGCGCGCTTCGGGGCCGACGATTTCAGCGAGATGGGTCAGGAAGGCGATGACGTCGTGCTTGGTCTCGCGCTCGATCTCGTCGATGCGGGCGATATCGAAGGTCGCGTCCTTGGCCTTGGCCCAGATCGTCTTGGCCGCTTCCTTGGGGATGACGCCGAGCTCGGCCAGCGCATCCGCCGCGTGGGCCTCAATCTCGAACCAGATCTTGAAGCGCGTTTGCGGCTCCCAGATCGACACCATTTCGGGGCGGGAATAACGGGGGATCATAGCAAACTCTGGGCTTTTGGGAGGGGTGGTGGCGCTTTAGCAGATCGGGACGAGTGAGGCCAGTCGAGGCTTCCGAGGCCGGGGAAAATTCCCACTGACTAGTTGATAGGGGTTGGAAGGAAAAAGTTCCCGCACGTGCTAGCTTGCCTGAATTTCAACGTCCGGTAATGGGGGCTGGATGAACAAGCCTGATTTTGGGGCGATTGCCGCCGGTTTTTTTCTGGCATTTTCCGCGATGGCGGTCAGTTTGATTTTCCATATTCCAGGGGCGGCCTGGCTTGAAACCTTCAGTGTCGTTGGAACGCTTATCAGCGGGGTCGGTTCGCTTGCGGTGGCTCTGTTCGCGAATGCGCAAATTAAGCTATCTCGGAGAGCAAACGAACGCTTGGAGGAGCGCTTTGTTGAGGAGCGTCGGCCTTGGATTGATATAGTTGCCGTTAAACAGATGCATCCTCACGGAATTTGCATTGTTGAAATTCGAAATATCGGGCGGTCGCCGGCTTTTGATGTGAGGCTGGAATACTCAACAGAGAGGTTGGAGAAGGTTTCGAAAGCTTCTCGCGACGGGACCTTCGACGGCGTAGCCTTCAAGGCTAACGCCGCTCCAACAGAAGGCATGATCCTTCTCCCACAAAAATCCTATGATTTCCCTATCGATCTGGAGGAGGCTATTCCAAGTCAAATGGGACCGCTTGACCTTCGTCTCATCGTATGGGTCACTTATCGATGGCCCCGCATCGAGCGCGTACTAAATTCGGCGAGCGAGATCATCATCTGTCGAATGCCGCACTTTGATGAATTTCGGGTCGCGAGTTCTGTCACGCTGACCGCCGAAATGACCGGAGACCTAGCGGTTTCCCCACCCCGACAAATCTTTACCGACTAGTCGGGGCCCTAGACCATCTCGCCGCGCGCGGCGGCGGCGGCCTCGCGAATGGCCTTGATGTTGGCAGCGTAGGATTCAACGGTGCCGCCCTTGAAGACGGCGGAGCCGGCGACGAATGCGTTGGCGCCGGCCGCGGCGATAGCGCCGACGGTCTGCGCGGTGACGCCGCCGTCGACCTCGATCTGGATCGGCCGGCCGGCGATCAGCGCGCGAGTGGCGCGGACCTTCTCGATCGCGGAGGGGATGAAGGCCTGCCCGCCGAAGCCGGGATTGACCGACATCACCAGCACGAGGTCGATCATGTCGATGACATTCTCGATGGCCGACACCGGGGTCGCGGGATTGAGCGACACGCCGGCCTTCTTGCCGAGCGCCTGGATCGCCTGCAGCGAGCGGTGCAGATGCGGCCCGGCCTCGGCATGAACGGTGATGCGGTCCGAGCCTGCCTTGGCAAAGGCCTCGAGATACGGATCGCAGGGCGCGATCATCAGGTGGGTGTCGAAGAACTTGTTGGTGTGCGGCCGCAGCGATTTGATGACGTCCGGGCCGAACGAGATGTTGGGGACGAAGTGGCCGTCCATCACGTCGAGATGGATCCAGTCGGCGCCGGCCTGATCGACCGCGCGGACTTCCTCGCCGAGACGCGAAAAGTCGGCCGCGAGTATCGACGGCGCGATGACGAGCGGGTGGAGCGCGGGCGAAGACGACATGAACCAAAACCTCGGTGAGATGACACTGCCTCGCGCGGCACTCGGCTTCTCGGCGGGTGGGGGAGGCCCGCTTCGCGTATCACGCCGCCCGCCGAGGGGCAAATATCCGTGTCCCTCCCGCCATCGCCCGGTGGAAAGGTGGCCTCACCGGCGCGAGGTTCCCGCCGGCGAGGCCGGGTTCCGTCAGCCGAATTGATCCTTCCAGGCGGGCAGCGCGCCGGGGAAGGGCAATGCCGCCGCCTCATAGACGCCGCGCGCCATCGCCCGCGCCACCACATTGGCGGCGACCGCGCCGAGGTCGCTGAGGCCGTAGAGCGGGTCGATCGGCTTCTCGCCAGTGGCGGAGGCGAACAGGATGTCGCCGTCGAGCGGCGCGTGGACCGGATAGATCGCGCGGGCAAAACCGGTATGCGCCATCATCGCGAGGCGCTTGGCCTGCGGCTTGGTCAGAATGGCGTCGGTGACCACCAGCGCCAGCGTGGTGTTTTGCAGCGGATTGAGGTCCGGCGCGCCCTTGAGGCGGATCGCCAGCATGTCCGGCGTCACCTGTGCCGGCCAGCCGCGCCCGCCGAATTCGCCGTTCTCCTCGAAGGCGGCGGCCCAGAAATGCGGGGTGTCGCCCATGGTCACGCTGCCCATGGCGTTGACCACGGTGAGGGCGGCGACCTTGACGCCGTTGGCGAGGGTCGCCGACGCGGAGCCGACGCCGCCCTTGAAGTTCACTGTCGTGGCCCCAAAGCCCGCGCCGACGCTGCCGAGCCTGAACGTGGTGTCCGCCGCCGCAGCAGCCGCGAAGCCGAGCTCGCGATAGGGCGAAAACCGGCCCCAGTTCTTGTCGCCGCCATTGATCATGTCGAACATGATCGCGCCGGGAACGATCGGGATGCGCGCATCGCCGACCTGAAAGCCGCGTCCCTGCTCGGCGAGCCACGCCTGAATGCCGCTGCCGGTGTCGAGGCCGAAGGCGGAGCCGCCGGACAGCGCGATCGCGTCGACCTGGTCGACCGTATTGGCGAGGTCGAGCAGTGCGCTTTCGCGGGTGCCCGGTCCGCCGCCGCGGATATCCACCGCCGTGACGGCGGGCTGGTCGAAAATGATGGCGGTCGCGCCCGAGGCAATCTTGGCGTCGTCGGCGTGGCCGACACGAACGCCGGCGATGTCGGTCAAGAGATTTTGGGACGTCAGTGTGGGCATGGGCTCTCCGTCGGTTCGGCTGTTCGCCGCTCGCGCGATCAGAGCATAATCACAACCTCATGAGGAACCCCCGAAGCCCTTGCGTCCCCCGCTCTTTCGGGCGATGGGGAGACACTTGTCCGGCGAGTGCCTCGCGCCAATGACCATTCGCCAATACTCTCAATTCAGACCATGGAGGCGGACATGAGCATGACTGCTGCGACCAAGCGGAACATGGCCGGATGATCCAGGACGTTTCCATCCCTGCAGCGTTCGCCGCAGGCATCATCAGCTTTCTGTCGCCGTGCGTGCTGCCGCTGGTGCCGCCCTATATCGTCTACCTTACCGGCACGACCGCCGAGCAGGTGGAGGTCAGCGGCAAGGGCGCGCGCCGCGCCGTGCTGCTCGCCGCGCTGATGTTCGTGCTCGGATTTTCGACCGTCTTCGTCGCGCTCGGCGCCAGTGCGAGTTTCATCGGCTCGCTCGTGCGCGCCTGGTCGGCGGAATTGGCGATGGTCGCTGGCGTCGTGATCATCATCATGGGGCTGCATTTTCTCGGCCTGACGCGGATCGGCTTTCTGATGCGCGAAGGCCGGGTGCAGGTGGCGCAGCCGGCTGGCCTCGGCGGGGCCTATGTGATGGGCCTCGCCTTCGCCTTCGGCTGGACGCCGTGCATCGGGCCGATTCTGGCGGCGATCCTTTCGGTTGCTGCGTCGGAGGCAACGGTGATGAAGGGCGCGGGGATGCTGGCGATCTATTCCGCCGGTCTCGGCATTCCGTTCCTGCTGGCCGCGGTCGCCGTCGAAAGCTTCGCGGCGCTGTTCGCGCGCTTCAAAAAACATCTTGTGACGGTCGAGCGCGTGATGGGCGTGCTCCTGATCGCAACCGGCATCGGCTTTCTCACCGGCGCGGTTTCCACCGCGAGCATCTGGATCCTCGAAATGTTCCCGGCGCTGGCCAATTTCGGCTGACGCCGCGCATCAGAGCTCTGCGACAAAAAAAGAGGCGGTGTTTTGCGCCGCCTCTTTTTTAGCCACCAGGTCAACCGGCCATCTGCTACGGAGCAAGCTCGGCATAGTTGCCGGTCTTGTCCCACTGATAGACGACGTAGTCGATCACCTTGAGATCGCCCTTGGCGTCGAAGGACAGCTTGCCGAGCACGGTATCCCATTCGCCGGCCTTGATCGCGGCAGCGACCTTCGCCGGATCGGTGGTGCCTACCTTCTTCGCTGCCTCGGTCCAGACCTGAATGGCGGCGTAGGTGTAGAGGGTATAACCTTCAGGATCGATGCCCTTGCTCTTGAAGGTCTCGACGATCGCCTTGGCGCTGGCCTTCTTGCGCGGGTCGGGGCCGAAGGTGAACAGTGTGCCTTCCGCGACCGGGCCGGTGATCGAGGCGAACTCCTTGTCGTTGAGGGCGTCGCCTGCCATCAGCACGGTCTTGAGGCCCTGATCGCGCATCTGGCGCAAAATCAGGCCGGCTTCCTGATGGTAGCCGCCGACATAGACGAGATCGATGTTGTCGCGCTTCAGCCGCGAGACGATCGAGTTAAAGTCCTTGTCGCCCTTGTTGTAGGCCTCGTACATCTTTTCCTGAAAGCCGGCGGCGTTGAGCGCCTTGCGGGTCTCGTCGGCGAGGCCCTTGCCGTAGGTGGTCTTGTCGTGAAGGATTGCGACATTCTTTCCGGCAAAGGCTTTGCGGATGTACTGCGCGGCAACGAGGCCCTGCTGATCGTCACGGCCGCAGACGCGGAAGACGTTCGTGAGTTTGCGCTCGGTGAAAAGCGGGTTGGTCGAGCCGGGGGTGATCTGCAGCACATTGCCTTCGGCATAGGCCTCGGATGCCGGGATCGACGACGACGAGCAGAAATGGCCGGCGACGAAGGGAATGCCTGCCCCGGCGATTTTCTCCGCAACGGAACGTGCCTGCTTCGGGTCGCACGCGTCGTCTTCGACATTCAGCGTGAGCTTCTTGCCGAGCAGCCCGCCCGCGGCATTGACGTCGGCGACCCCCTGTTCCGCGCCGTTCTTCATCTGCCGGCCGAAGGCGGATTCGCCGCCGGTCATCGGGCCCGCGACGGCGATGGTGATGTTTTGTGCGGAGGCCGGGGTGGGCGATGCGATTGGCGCGAGAAGCAGCGTTGCGCCGATGGCCAGGCCGATGAATTTCAAAGAAGTCATTCCCTGATCCCTCGTATTGGCATGTCGGCGCCGGGCCGACCCGGTTGAAGCAAGATATTCTCAGACGGATTTTTGATGATGTCATCGGCAAAATGCAGGCCGCCAGGCCGGCAATCCTGCGCACGTTGACGCAGCCGTCCGGCGGGTCTTCCTATGGGCGCGGCGCGGCTCATGTGCGCCGGCCGCCTTCGAGATAGGCGGAGCGGATGTCGGGCCGGGCGAGTAGTTCGAGGCCGGGACCGCTCATCGTGATCAGGCCGTTGACGAGAACATAGGCCCGGTGCGCCAGCCGCAAGGCGTGGTTGGCGTTCTGCTCGACGATCAGGACGGTGAGGCCGTCCTCTCGGTTGAGCTGGCGGATGGCGTCGAAGATCTGGCGCGCGATCAGGGGCGCAAGGCCGAGCGAGGGCTCGTCGAGCATCAACAGGCGCGGGCGGCTCATCAGCGCCCGGCCGATGGCGAGCATCTGCTGCTCGCCGCCCGAGAGGGTGCCGCCGCGCTGCGTCAGCCGCTCCGCAAGGCGCGGAAACAGCGCAAACACGCGTTCGAGCCCGGCCGCGCGCTCGCTCTCCGGCGTGTCGGTGGCGTCCGCCCCCATGCGAAGGTTTTCCGCGACCGTCATGCGCGGAAAGATCCGCCGGCCCTCGGGCGACTGGGCGATGCGCAGCCGCGCGACCTCATGCGAGGGCAGCTGGGTGATGTCCCGGCCATCGAACAGGATGCGGCCGGCATGAGCGCGCGGCTTGCCGAACACGCTCATCATCAGCGTCGATTTGCCAGCGCCATTGGCACCGATCAGCGACACGATCTCGCCGGGATGCACGACGAGATCGACGCCCTTGAGCGCCTCGATCCGGCCATAGCCGGCGCGCAGCCCCTCGATCGCGAGCAGCGGCGCAGCGGCGCTCATTGATCCTTCTCCATCACCGCGATCGCCGTGTCCTCGTCGCTGCCGAGATAGGCGGCGATCACCTTGGGATCGTCGCGCACGGCGGCGGGCGGGCCATCGGCGATCTTCACACCATGATCGAGAACGCAGATGTGGTCGGAGATTTCCATGACCACGGTCATGTCGTGCTCGATCAGCAGAATCGAGGTGCCATGGGCCTCGCGGATCGACAGCAAAAGTTCGCTGAGCGCGCCGCTCTCGCGGGCGTTGAGGCCGGCGGCAGGCTCGTCGAGGCAGAGCAGCGCCGGATTGGTGCACATCGCGCGCGCGATTTCGAGCCGCCGCTGATCGCCGTAAGGCAGGTTGCCGGCGGCCTCGTCGGCGCGCTCGATGAGGCCGATGCGCTCCAGCCACTCGCGCGCCAGCTCGACGGCGCGGCGCTCGGCGGCGCGATAGCCCGGCGCGCCAAACAGGCCGAGGAAGGTGAAGCCCGAGGCGCGCATCAGCGGATTGTGCTGCGCCACCATCAGGTTTTCGAGCACGGTCATGCCGGGGAAAAGACGGATGTTCTGGAAGGTACGCGCCACATGCGCCTGCTTGGCGATGCGGAAGTCATTGAGGCGATGCAGCGCGATTTCCCTGCCGTCGGCATGGGTGAGGCGAATGGTGCCGCCGCTCGGCTTGTAGAAGCCGGTGATGCAGTTGAACACGGTGGTCTTGCCGGCGCCGTTCGGGCCGATCAGCGCTGTGATCTTGCCGCGCTCTGCGGTGAAGGAAAGGTCGCTCACGGCATGGATGCCGCCGAAGCGCATCGAGAGGTTGTCGACGTTCAGGATGACGAGCGGCCCGTTCATCCGCGGCCTTCTTGGACAAGTTCGGCCGAGATTTTCGTCCGCGCGCCGAGAAAGACGGTGGGGTCGCGATGGCCGACGAGGCCGCGCGGCCGCCACACCATGATGAAGACGATCGCAAAGCCGAAGACCAGCATGCGATACTGATCGAAGCCGCGAAACAGCTCGAAGCCGCCGATCATCGCCAGCGCGGCGACGGCGACGCCGAGCTGCGATCCCATGCCGCCGAGCACGACGATGGCGAGCACCAGCGCGGACTCGTGAAAGGTGAAGGATTCCGGGCTGATGAAGCCTTGGCGCGTGGCGAAGAAGGCGCCGGCGAAGCCGCCGAACATCGCGCCGATGGCGAAGGCGGTGAGCTTGGTCGAGATCGTGTTGATGCCGAGCGCGCGGCAGGCGATTTCGTCCTCGCGCAGCGCCTCCCAGGCGCGGCCGATCGGCAGGCGGCGCAGGCGGATCGTCGCCCAGTTGGTGAGCAGCGCCATCACCAAAATGAGATAGAACAGAAGTACGACGCGGTGCGTCGGCGAGAACGGAATTCCGAGCTTCGCCGCCAGCCCGTTCTCGCCGGGGATCAGCGGAATGCCGAAAAACGTCGGGCGGGGAATGCCGCCGATGCCGTTCGGGCCGCCGGTGAGCGACTGCCAGTTGAGCAGGACGAGGCGGATGATTTCGCCGAATGCGAGGGTGACGATCGCAAGATAGTCACCGCGCAGCCGCAGCACCGGAAAGCCGAGCAGGATGCCCCAGAAGGCCGCGAGGATGCCGGCGAGCGGCAGGCACTCCCAGAAGGTGAGGCCGAAATTCGTCGCCAGCAGCGCATAGGAATAGGCGCCGACGGCATAGAAGGCGACATAGCCGAGATCGAGCAGGCCCGCGAGGCCGACAACGATATTGAGGCCCCAGCCCAGCATCACATAGGTGAGCACGAGGATGCCGAGGTCGAGCAGGTAGCGCTGCTCGTAAAAGATCACCGGCACCAAAAAGGCGAACACCAGAAGCGCGGGGCCGATAAAGCGCGCGGCAACGGCGAGCGCCTGCGTGATGCGGAGAGGCTGCAGTTGCGCGGCGCCGCGCGCCTCCCACCACTGGCGTATGAGGCCGAGGATGAGCGTGCCGGCAAAGACGAGTCCGACCATCGTGAACAGTTCGCGAAAGCGCGTCCAATAGATAAGCTGGCCGGTCGGTCCCGCTTCGGTGCGGATGCCGATCATCAGTGCGAACAGCGCCAGCGCCACGCCGGCGCTGATCAGCGCGCGTTTCAGGGCTGCAATCGGGTCCAATGCTGCCGGGCGCGATGGCGGTGCGGGGACAATCTGACCGGCTAGCGTCACGGCGTCGCCCTCTATCAGACTTTCTCGACCTCGGGCCGGCCGAGAAGGCCGGTCGGAAGGAAGATCAGAACAAAGATCAGGATCGAGAAGGCAGCGACGTCCTTGTATTCGGCGGAGAAATAGGCGGACCACAGGGTTTCGATCAGGCCGATGGCCAGCCCGCCAAGCATCGCGCCGGGCAAGGAGCCGATGCCGCCGAGCACCGCGGCGGTGAATGCCTTGATGCCGGCGACGAAACCCATCGCGAAATCAACGACGCCGTAATAGAGCAGGTACATCAGCCCGGCGACGGCGGCGAGAGCTGCGCCCGTCACGAAGGTCATCGA
>Ga0182736_1003577_pt1 | contig 10362 bp, 7 predicted proteins | sample eDN5th30CKraftBY_FD_128882 | JGI IMG/M metagenome (GOLD analysis project Ga0182736, IMG submission 128882) | Enriched backyard soil microbial communities from Emeryville, California, USA - eDNA 5th pass 30_C Kraft BY (version 2) (version 2) | ecosystem: Environmental > Terrestrial > Soil >...
ATCACGGCAAGGGGGAGAGGAAGCTCGAAGAACAGGCCACCTGTCACGAGGATCACCATGGCCCCCATGGCGAAAGCGAGGTTCTGACGGATGACCCGCGAGGTGCGCCGCGCCAGACGATGCGCCTCCGCAAGCCGCCCCATGTCCTCTGACAAAAGAGCCACGTCCGCGGCCTGGAGTGCAACGTCCGATCCCGCCGCTCCCATGGCGATCCCGACATCGGCGCGCGCCAAGGCTGCGGCGTCGTTGACGCCGTCGCCGACGAAGGCGACCTTGCCCATGGAAGCCAGTTCGCCTGTCACCCGGACCTTGTCCTGCGGCAGCATGTCGGCATGGATCTCCTCGGGCTTCAGGCCGAGTTCCTTTCCTATGCGCAAGGCTACCGGACGTCGGTCGCCCGTCATCATGACGATCTGCCTGACGCCTCCGTCACGGAGGGCTGCCAGCGCCGGACCGGACGTTGTGCGGGCCTGGTCCGCGATGGTCACAGCTCCCATGACCTGTGAATCCCGCCCGACATAGATGACCGTCTGCGTGTCGGCGGCGAGCGCTTTTAGCATCGGATCGTCGATGGATGCGCCCATCTGTGCGGCGAGGCGCGGATTGCCTGCCCACACCTGGCTCTCCCCATCCCTGCCGACCACGCCGGCGCTCGGGCGGGTAGTTGCCTCCTTCACATGGACAGGCTTGATGCCGCGGCCGGCGGCCTCCTCGCGGATAGCCGCCGCGCTGTGATGTTCCGACTGCGCTTCGATTCCCGCGAGCAGGGACAGGAAACTCCATTCGTCACCGTCAAGCGCGACAACCCCGGTGACCGATGCCCTCCCGGACGTCAACGTTCCTGTCTTGTCGAAGGCGAATGTGTCGACTGCAGCGAGGGTTTCGAGAGCGGCCCCGCCCTTGAACAGCACTCCGCCGCGAGCGGCCGCCGACAGCGCCGACAGGATTGCGGCCGGCACCGAAATGACGATTGCGCACGGGCTTGCCGCAACCAGCAAGGTCGCAGAGCGGTATAGGGCCTCCTCCCAGTCGCGCCCTAGCCAGTAGAAGGCGGCGAAGGCAAGGACAGCGCCTGCCATGACGGCCACGGTGTAGCGCTGGCCGAACCATGCGCTGAAGCGCTCCGAGGGCGCCTTGGCGGCCTGCGCCTCGGTCACCAGCGCGATCATGCGGGCGACCGTGCTCTCCTCCACGGTCCTGGTCACCGCCACTTCCAGCACGCCGTCGAGATTGACAGTCGCTTCGAAGACCTGGGCGCCGGGCTGCTTGGCGACCGGCATCGACTCGCCCGTGATGTTCGCCTCGTCCAGCGAGCCGCGGCCGCTGACGATGACGCCATCGACGGGAACGCGCGCCCCCGGCCGCAGCACCACGACATCATCCACCTCGAGATCCGCGGCGGGAATCTCAGAAACCGTCCCGTCCGATGCCTTGAGCAGCGCCGTTTCCGGACGTAGTTCCATCAATGCCTCGATGGCGCGGCGGGCGCGGCCAAGAGCCCGTTCCTCCAGCGTGGTCGAGATACTGAACAGCGTCAGCAGGACGGCGCCCTCGAAAGGCGCGCCGACCGCCGCCGCCGCGACTGCCGCGACGACCATCAGCAGGTCGATGTCGAGGATCCGCTCCTCCCACAACGCGGCGGCCGCTCGCCATGCCGCTGGCAGCCCGCCTGTGAGATAAACGAGCGAAAGACCCGCGAAGGAAACGGAGGCAGCGGCGGCTCCCTTCAACGGCCATAGCGCGAGAATGGCAAGGATCATCCCCACGACAGTGAGAGCCGTCAGGATGAATGAGCGATCGACCTCAATTGCCTGGTCCACGTGATGTCCTATCTCCAGCTAGGTCCTAACGATGACGCTTAGTCGGAACTCGCCCGCCTGCCGCATGCTTCGCATCCATCCCCAGCGAATCCTACGTCAGTTGCATGTGAAAGGGACGCGTCCAGGCAGAACGGGAGCGGAAGAAGACTGCCCGGCCTTGGCGAACAACAGGCAAAGCTCGCCTCTTCTGCCAGCGATCCCCATGTCGCCGTCCGGCCATGAGTATGAGTTCCGGAAACTGCCATTCAGTGCATCAGACTAGCCGAGTTGCCACTGTGAGCAAGGTTAGTCGAGAGCAACGCCACCACTCACTCCGCACCGTGCCTATGCACCGCCGACGAAGGAGACCGGAGCTCGTAGGAACGCCTCGTTCGGACACGATCCCTTCGGCTGCCTCTGGCCTCGCTGGTGCCGATTATTCGGGCAGGCCAGCCTCGCGCAGGTGGGACGCCATCTTCTCGACATCACCAGGATCGCGGAATGGAATGATCGCGAAGTGCCGGGCGATTGAGAACTCGGGATTGAGCTCGAGCAGGCGCTGGGCCGTAGCCTTCGCCTCCTCAGTCTGCCCCGCCGCCGACGCTGCAATCGTCAGGTACAGCAGGCATGGATGCAGGTCCGGCGCGGCCGCCGTACATTTTCGCGCCGAGGCGAGCGCCGCTTCGTGGTCGCCGACAAAGAACTCCGCCCGCGACTTCAGCGCCGCATCGAGCGGGCTCCCGGCGGGATCGAGCCGGCCGACCTCATTCCACGCCGCGAGCGAATCCTCGTGGAGGCCTGCTCGCGACAGGATGTCGGCATAGACCTTGAGTGTGGACGCATCATTCGGGTTGAGCCGAAGCGCCTCGCGCAGTTCCTTAAGCCCAGTGTCGAAGTCACCGCTGCGGGCGATAAGCGCGCCGAGCCCGGCGCGCGCAGCCGAATACTGCGGGTCGAGTTGGACTGCTTTCGCCAGCGCCGACCTCGCTTCCGCAATCACGGCCGGATCGCCCCGGCGTTCGTCATAGGGCTGGATGAAGAACTGGATGAGGAACTGCGAAAGCAGTTCCCACGCCACCGCATAATTCGGATCGACCGCGACCGCACGGCGCGCCAGATGCAGACCTTCGAACGCACCGTCGCGGCTGAAGCTCAGATATGCTTTGCGACCCCGCAGCACGAGGTCGTATGCGTCCAGTACCGCAGGCGGCAGTCCCTGCGATCGCACTACCGCCGCATCGCGGGCCTGCGTGGCGAGCTGCGCCGCCACGTCCCGCGCAATAACTTCCTGTATGTCGAAAACTTCATTCCAGGGGCGGTCGAACCTCTCGGTCCAGCGGTTGATGCCGGTTCCGAGATCTACGAGCTGAACTGCAAGCCGAAGTTCATCGCCCCTGCGGCGCAGGCTGCCCTGAAGCAGGAAGTCGGCCTTCACACCTTCCCGTATGACCGGGAGTTCGTCGCTGTCGCTGAACCGGAAGCTCGAATTGCGAGCAATCACCGCAATGTCGCGGAAGCGCGACAGCGCCATGATGATGTCGTCGGCTACGCCTTCTCCGAGCCAGGCATCCGCCTCGCTCTCCGTGCTGGCTCTAAACGGCAGGACGGCGACCGACGGCCTACGGTCACGCGCTACCGCAGTGGCGTCGTCAACCGTCAGGCGGGTCCATGTCAGCGCGGCAAGTATCGCTACCAGTATAGCCAGAGCACCAGCTGTGACGGCATGGCGACGGCCGCCACCCTTGCCACCAGATCGCGAAAGCGGCACCTCCATTCGCTCGACATCTGTGGCGAAGCGATAGCCGCGTCGCGGCACCGTCTCGACATAGAGTTGCGCCTCGTCGCCAAGAGCCTTTCGGACGTCGCGGATGCATTGCGCGAGAGCGTCGTCGTTGACAATGACGTTGGGCCAGACGGTGGCGACCAGCTCATCTTTCGTTACGACCCGCCCCGCGCGCTCAACCAGCGCCAGCAGCGTGTCGAACGCCTTGGGGCGAAGCTCGACTTGATCGCCGCCGTTGGTTAGCGCCATTCGTTCCAGATCAAGTACGAAAGAGCCGAACCGGTAACGACTTAGGGTGGTCATTAAGCCTCCCGCGATGTTGCTCGCTGAAATTATAGCCCGCTTCGAGCCGAATTGCAGCGCCGATACATGCAGACCACCGCAACGACCGTCAGTCTCATGATGCACTCGGTAAGCCAAAGGAGGAAGAACCGATGAAACGCATGAGCACCCTGGCCGCAGCCTCGGCCATCTCTTTGATTGCAGCCTGCCAACTCGCCTATGCCGGCGACGCCAAGACTCTGAGGGAACAGGTCATCGGAACCTGGTCGCTCGTTTCGCTCACCGTGCACCAGCCGGACAAGAAGGTAGAGCTGTTCGGCGAGAACCCGCGCGGGATCCAGATCATGGATCCGAACGGGAGGTTCGTGAATTTCATCACTCGCTCGAGCCTTCCGCTCTATGCCGGGAACAACCGGATGCGTGGTACGCCGGAGGAATACACCGCCATCGGCAAGGGCTCGAACGCGCTGTATGGTACGTATGAGGTCGATGAAGAGGCCAAGACCGTTACCTTCAACGTCGAGGTCAGTACCTTCCCCAACTGGGAGGGCGAGAAGCAACGGCGGGATTCGAAGGTCGAAGGAGATATCTGGCGCTACACCAACCCGATGACGACGATCGGCGAGGGCCATGTAGAGGTCATCTGGAAGCGGCTCGATTGAGCACCGAGCCGCGATAGACCGCATCCGGCCTTCTTGGCCGGGTGCGCCCCGTGCCAACGAGGACTGCCTGATCAGTATAGCGAATAGTTGTGACACGTTCCTGCCGAAGCTCCTCGACGGATGAACGGCGGCTTTCTTGGGAACCAGGCAGAAAGCCGCCATTCCGCTTCCCACCAACAACGGCCGGAGGGGAGTTTGAAGGCCTAAATAAAGCGGCCATCCGAATCCGATCCGGATCGCCGCTCTACTTCAGATTTCAGTTCTCTCTGCCAAGAGGAGCGCGTCCTCCACGTCGACGCCGAGATAGCGCACAGTGTTCTCGATCTTCGAGTGACCAAGCAGGATCTGGATCGCGCGGATGTTACCTGTCGCCCGGTAAATGATCGACGCTTTCGTGCGTCGCAGCGAGTGTGTTCCGTACTCTTCCGGACGCAGGCCGATCGCGGCCACCCACTCGTCTACCAGGCGCGCGTACTGCCTCGTGCTCATGTGCCGTGTGTGATCGACCCGGCTCGGGAATACATAGTCCTCAATCGAGCCCCCGCGTCGTTCCAGCCATGCCAGAAGGCTTGCTCTCACATCGCTGGTGATCTCGAACTGGACGGGCCGCCACGTCTTTTGCTGGATCACGATCGCCCGAGTCCGTATCTCGGGTCCGGCAACAACGTCACGGATTTTGATCTTGACTAGGTCACACCCGCGCAGCTTGCTGTCGATCGCCAAATCGAACAGCGCGCGGTCCCGAACGCGTCTCTCGCGATCAAGAAAGAAGCGGACGGCCCAGATCTGCTTCTGGGTGAACGGACGCTTGGTGCCGACCATCTTTCCGGCATTCCAAGCTGCGCGGTTGCGGCTGGCATCATCAAATATGGAATGGCCCATTTGAGTTCTCCTCGGCCGGGATTGGCCGAAAGAGAAACGTAATGGAACACTACTGTTCAGGGGCCGCTTCCAGACGGTCCGGTCTCGGATGTCTAGGGTCAAATAGCTGCCACCCGGTGCGATCTGATTTCAACGGCCGCTAAAGCGCTCGGGCTCCTCATACCCGGAAAAGGTCGGTAACTTTGGCGAACGGTTGACGGCGTTCCGCATGGTGGCGCGCCTTTTTCCTTATCACGTCCGCGAGATGCAACTGCCTATTCAGCGCAAAGTAGATGTCTGCTCCGTCCATCATGATTAGCCGCCGCGCGGTAAAGGCGTCGAAGCTATCGCCGGTGAAACCGCCGTAACTGACGTACAGCCCACGCGTCCAATCGGGACGCTCCAGCAGCTTGCCTTGAAAGCCGTGTAGCATCGCGGCATTAATCTGCCGATGTGCCATTTCGCCTCCACCAGATAGGTGGCCCCGTCATGTTAGAAGGAGCCATCGATCTGCTCGCCCGTCGTTCGGAAGGAGGCATGTGCGTCGAGCCCCCACGTATCAAACCAGCGCTTCAGGAACCGTTCGAAAGCGTAGCCTCGCTGCTGCGGTGTCTCGTCCATTCTCGTCAGGGCCAAAAACTCGACCTCGAGCGCGGCTAGCACGCCTTCGCTCGGTCGGGACGAGCGGGTAGGTGCGGCAGCTTGTGTAGCTTCCGCCGGATTGCCGGGTAAAGGCTTCCCGCCGAGCTTGACAATCAACTCGGACAGCCGGGCTCGGGCGTTTGGAATGGTTTCCATCTCACCCCTGTCTAGGCGATCGACTTCGCGATATGTCCACAGTTCTGTAAGTGCTTTCACGACTGCGGCGGCGCGAGCGTTCTCAAGAAATGCACGGAACCGCTTGCCCTTTGAGTCGCCGTAGGTAGCGTAGGCAGCGTCATAGACGTCAACTCCAACGTCGCGGCGGAAAAACGCGTCGAAGGTGCTGTTGCTGAAGTCCAGCACATAGCCGCTATATATGCCGAAGATGCTGTCGATCAGCTTCATATCTGTCGTCGAAAGTGCCGCCATCGCGACCTCCGAGATTCGCGCACCTCGAATCTTATGCTTGCGGATGGTTGTAGGGAAGAAGGGTTCGATCCACGATCAGGCAACCATCTCGATAATATATTGATCTTGGATGAGATACTTTGGATAACCTTCCAGCCTAGGCCAACGGTCTGGGCGTTGAGGAGCACGAACGATGAGCGGGGACAAAGATGAACACGGCCGATATCAGTGTCAGCGCACAGCAGCCCCTCCTGACACAGCCTGTGCCCATAGACGAGAATTGTAGCGGTCATCGCTGGTCTGCACAGGATGAAGCCCAACTCGCAAAGCTGATTGCCATTATCGCGATGGGTCAGGCTTCCTATGCGGCCTATATTCTGAAAGAGCTGCTGCCAGCCGCTCCCGCTTTCACCGACGAAAACCTACGGGCGGAAGCGAAGCGTCATCTGACAGTCCAGGAGGACGGAAAGCAGCCACGGACAGGCTATCCGCGCTGGCAACGGGACGGATTTATTTTCGAGGCCATTTCATGGATCGCCGCACGCCAGACGCACGGTGCGCGCGCACTGCTCAAAGACCCCCATGTCAGCGCGACCTCGCAGGGGCTCGACGGCCTCATGATCGAGCTGGCGGATGACAAGTCCGAAGTCACCTCGACAACCATCTTTGAGGACAAATGCACCGACAATCCCCGCAAGACCTTTCTTGAGAAGGTCATACCGGCGCTGCTTGAACGGCATCTGAACAACCGGAGCGCCGAGCTTGTTGCGACCGCGTCCGTGCTTCTGAGGATGGCGGGAGTAGATGACGCAGCCGCCGCGCGGCTTTCGGCCGCTGTCATGAACCGTACTCAGCGGCGCTACCGAGCAGCCTTTGCAGTGCCTGCGGAACTGGACAGTCAGGAGGAGCGGCGTAAGCTGTTCAAGGGTTACGAAGCCCTTGAGGGAATTTCCTCAGATCGGCGCATAGGGGCCAGCCTCATTGTAACCGGGCAGCTGCGTGACTGGTTCGATGAATTGGCTTTGCGGGCTATTGCCTACCTGGATGAACTCGACGCGGGCGAAGCCTAAATATGTTCGATGCGGCGACAGCAGAGCTATTGCGTTCGGCTCCTCAGGTGCCAGGCCTCAATCCTCAGGACATTCCCGCCCTCCTTACAATGCACTATGCGAACCTCGTGTCCGCCCGCCTCAGAGGCACCAGCGTGAACGAAGAAGGAGCGTCGCCAGAGGATTGGACGCTCGAGCGTATAGCGGACACCTACGAACTGGTTACCTCAATCACGGACGCGGAGCATCGCCGGGCTTCGGCGTTTGTCGCCGGTACCGCCCAGCAAATCCTGGCACGACGGCAGGCTGCCGCTGGTGTCGCAGACGCCCTGCCGGCCAACATCGACAGGGATCGCGTCGATCCCACCATTGCGGCGGCGCTCCTCTTTCTTGCAGCAGAGCAATACGCTGATGCCAATGAGGCTGCGTCTGTCATCCGTCCGCGAAGGGACGGCCAGCTCTATGAAGCCACGATCCTTTCCGAGGACATCGTCGATTTGGCGCGCGGGCAACTCGGCAGCATCTTGGAACGCGCGGGACGGTGGCGTAGACCTCGAGTCGAGCGTGATCTCCACGAGGAGGCTCTCGCCAGCCTGCTTGAGACTCTCATCACCGGCCTGGAAATTTTGGCAGCGGGCTTCCTTGGCGTGCCTGTACCGGAGGCAAGCGCAGGTCGGTTTGACGATCCTCGCCAGGCTTTCATGCGTGTACTGGAGCTTTCGGCATCGGACGACGACACCCATAGCTATGAGCTTGGTGGGAACATCCTGATTGGATATGCCGGCCCGCATCACCTCGCATCCTTGTTGATTGCGTCCCATGATGGAATACGAAGCGCAGCGGTGAGCGTCCTACCGCCACCGGAAGGAGCCGATCCAGAGTTCTGGCACCGATGGCTCCGTTATCGCGCAGGCGCATTTCCCTTTGTGTGGCCGAACCACCGCGCCGCTATCGCGAAAGGTTTTTATCAGACTGGACAGTCTGCGGTGGTTGTCTTGCCCACAGGTGCCGGTAAGACCACCGTTTCGTCGCTTAAGATTGCAGGGGCCCTTGCTCGCGGAAAGAAAGTCGTTTTCCTCGCGCCCACGCACGCGCTCGTCGAGCAACTGACAGACGACCTTCAGGAAATGTTCCCCAAGGACATTCTCGGCTCGGTGGTGTCTAGCGATTTCGATTTGTTGTTTCAAAGCGAGGCGCAGCTTCAGGAAATCGAGGTGATGACCCCGGAACGCTGCCTCGCCATGCTCTCATTCGCTCCGGAATCGTTTTCGGATGTGGGTTTGCTGGTGTTTGACGAATGCCATCTTCTCAGTCCGCAGTCGGGGAAAATTCGGCGTGCGCTGGATGGAATGCTGTGCGTCTTGGGCTTCAATCATATCGCGCCGGAGGCCGACCTGCTGTTCCTCTCCGCCATGCTTAAGAACGCCGATGAATTTTCAGAGTGGATTGGCAAGCTTGTGGGCAGACCGTGTGTCTGCGTTGATCTGTTATGGAAGCCGAGCCGGCAGGCGCGCGGCGTCCTGATCTATCAAGATGACGAATTGGACAAGGCCAAGAAAGCGGCCGCTGTCGTTCAAGCTGCCGAGGACAAGAAAAAGGGCAAGAAGGCGAAAAACCTTCGCGCGCCCGCGAGCCGCCAGCTTGTAGCGCGGCCTTGGGCGATCTGGGGATTGCAGCACAATTGGCTCAATGAGAACACCGCCCATTGCATCCAGAGCGAAGTCCTGGATGACACAGTTTTGCTGGCTGGCGACAACAAGTACGGCCGGATCAATCTGAAACCCAACGCCAATCAGGTTGCAGTGCGACTGGCAGTGGCGGCAGCAACGAACGGCCTCAAATCGATTGTGTTCGTCAATACGAAGAACGATGCCGTTTCGGTTGCGGGTGACATATCCGATCTGATGGGTGGCGATGTGCTACCGACCGAAGCCGAGCAGGAACGGTGGGACGCGCTAAAAGCGGAGCTAGGCGATCTCAAGCACTCTCTGCTGACGGGGCCGGCGATTGCAGTGCCGCACAACTCACTGATGCTGCGCCTTGAGCGCGATCTCGCCGAGCGTATGTTCAGACGAGCAGACGGCGCTAAGGTGATCGTCGCGACGCCCACCCTGGCGCAGGGCTTAAATCTGCCTGCCCATCTTGCCGTACTTGCCGGCGACAAGCGGGCCGATGCGGACAAGAAGGGCCGCGCAGACCTTGAGGCGCACGAAATTCTCAACGCCGCTGCCCGGGCAGGCCGAGCGGGCCACCTCGCAAACGGCGTCGTACTTTTGATTCCGGAGCCGATCATCAGCTTCAAGGACGGGAAGCCGCTGGAATACGAGGTCATCCAGAAGTTGAAGTCCGTTCTGCCGGAAGATGATCGATGCGTTGTAATCACCGACCCGCTTGAGATCGTCCTGGATCGGCTGATGATGGGGCAGTCTCTTGATGCGGATGTGCGCTACACCGTCAATCGCATGGCTGCTCTTCGAGAGGCGGAAGGAGGGGAAGAGCCGACTTCGCTCTTCGACCTTAAGAAATCCCTGGGAGCTTTCGCCGCGCACAAGCGGCTGGCCGAAGCTGAGTTCGACGCGAAAATAGCCCGCCTGAAAGAGGCCATCGCGCAGGTGACTCCGGAAGGAGTTGACAACACGATCGCTACACTAGCCTCGCAAAGCGGGCTGTCGATGGATCTTCTCCTGCGTCTTAGAAAGCGAATTTCCGATGGCGCCGGCTCCCTGCCGGTAACGGTGGAGGACTGGCTGGTCTGGACGGTCACTTGGCTGGTTGAGGATCACGACGCACGCGCATCACTGCTCTATGATGTGAAGAGGCCAATTCTCGGCGCTTGCGGCAAGAAAAAGGACGGCGAACTGACTCCCGACGCGCTC
>Ga0182736_1003579_pt1 | contig 10356 bp, 5 predicted proteins | sample eDN5th30CKraftBY_FD_128882 | JGI IMG/M metagenome (GOLD analysis project Ga0182736, IMG submission 128882) | Enriched backyard soil microbial communities from Emeryville, California, USA - eDNA 5th pass 30_C Kraft BY (version 2) (version 2) | ecosystem: Environmental > Terrestrial > Soil >...
CGACGAATGACCAGGGATCGGCGCCCGATCGGGCGACTCGCTCCTTGATGGGTGCTGTTTCCACGGCGGTCGGTGCAGGAACGGGCGCGGTGCTCTCCATCTCCGCCTCAACGTGCTCGAGCATGCTGAGCACCTTCACTGCGGGAAATGGATAAACGAGGGTGCGAGGGCCGGCCGGATGACGCTGTTCGTCAGTGCTGAGCACGACGATGTGCTTACCTTCGTTGCGCCAGCGCGCAAGATTGTTCGCAGGCTCCGAGTGATGAACGACGATGATGTCGGCAGCAGTGGCCGGCGTAGTCACCCAGATCGAGCGAGTGGTGCCTTTGAAGACCCACAGCACCGAATCGAACAGTTGCACGGCATGACTGGCCTGCTCTTCGCCGGCTGTCGGCTTGATGAGTGCGATACGCCGCTCGGGCCCCGAGCCTGGCGCCGATGACTGTCGCGTGCTCATGGTCGCGCGCCACCGGCGTTGCTGAACGCCAGTCCATACGCAATCCATGAATATCCACACCACACGGGCGTGGGTTCAGCGACACCCATAGGTCCCTCGAGAAAAAAGCAGCGAGCGGCCCCGCTGATCCTTCGCGAGTCACCTTTTTGTGCGCTGAAACATAGAGGCGCCGGGTGGCTCAGGCTGTGACCAAAATCACTCTGTGATGTGATTTTCGATCTTTTGTTAATGAATATTCGGCAGCGTCACACCGGATGGGGGCTCAAAGCACGCCGAGCGCCAGACCCGCGGCCAGGGTCTGACCCAGTTCGGCGCACCGCTGACGATCTGCGTCACCCGGCTCGCCGATGACGATCAACGGCTCGGCGCATTGTTTCCACCGATAACCCAGCGCGATGCGCTCGATGGATGTGACGGCGCCAGTGCCGTCGTTACCAGCGCTGACGAAGATCGCATAGGGCAGGGCATCGACTCGGCCCTGCACTGGATAGAACGTGCGATCGAAAAAGTCCTTGATGGCGCCAGCCATGTAGCCGAAGTGCTCGGGCGTGCCGATCAGCAAGCCATGCGCCCAGAGCAGATCGTCGACGCCTGCCTCGAGCGCCGGCAGAGCGCGCAGCTCGACGCCTTCACCCGCATCGGCCACGCCTTGCTTTACGGCCTCGACCATGGCGTGTGTGCGGCCACCAGCGTGGCCTGCGTAGATCAATAGTAGATGACGGTGAGTTGCGGACGGCATTGCGGACGACATCTGTTACAGTTTCTCGTCACCGTAACTCGTTGCACGGGAGTTCCGAATGTATACCGTTTCGCGACCCGTCCGGTCGCTATCAGCGCTGATTATTTCAGCCGCGCTGCTTACCGCGCTGGCGGGCTGCAAGCCCAAGGAGCCGAAGCCAGTGCCGACGCCGGAGGCTGCCAGCCCGGTCAATGCCGAAGCGAAGACTGCCTCCGGGCAGATCGCCGCCGATTATCTGCGCGATCAGATAACAAAGATTTCATCGGATGAGTTCGAGGGCCGCGCGCCCGCCACCCCTGGCGATGCGAAGGCGCGTCAGTACATCGCTGACCAGCTGCAACAGATCGGCTTCGCGTCGGGCGGCAGCGATGGCAGTTATCAGCAATCGTTCGACGTGGTCGGCATCACCGCCCAGATGCCCAAGCAATGGTCCTTCAAGAAGGGCGGCAAGACCGTGTCGTTCAAGTGGTGGGATCAATACATTGCCGGCAGCGGCGTGCAGTCCGAGCAGGGCTCGGTCAAGAACGCCGAAGTGGTGTTCGTCGGCTACGGCATCCAGGCGCCCGAGTTCGGCTGGGACGATTTCAAGGGCCAGGATCTGAAGGGCAAAGTGCTGCTGATGTTGAACAACGATCCCGACTGGGATGCGCAGCTGTTCGGCGGCGACACGCGCCTGTACTACGGTCGCTGGAGTTACAAATACGAAAGCGCGGCGCGCCAGGGTGCGGCCGGCGCGATCATCATTCACACGACGCCATCGGCGGGGTATCCGTTCCAGGTCGTGCAGAGCTCGTGGTCGGGCGAACAGGTGGAGCTGCCGGCCACTGACGAGCCGCGCATTCAAGTCAAAGGCTGGCTCACCGAGGACGCCTCACGCGAGTTGGCCAAGCTCGCCGGGCAGGACCTGGATCAGCTGATGCAGTCGGCGAAATCCAAGGATTTCAAGCCGGTTTCGCTCGGTGTCACGACCTCGTTCGACTTCAAGAACAAGCTGAACCGGTCCAGCACCGCGAATGTATACGGCGTGCTCAAGGGCAGCGATCCGCAGCTCAGCAACGAGTATGTGATCTACACCGCGCATCATGATCACCTCGGTGTCGGCGAGCCCGATGCGAATGGCGACAAGATCTTCAACGGCGCGATGGACAACGCGTCTGGCGTGGCTCAGGTGCTCGCGATCGGCAAGGCCTACAAGGCGCTGCCGCAGCCGCCGAAGCGCTCGATCATGCTGTTGCTGGTCGCGGCGGAAGAGCAGGGCCTGCTGGGCTCGCAGTATTACGCCCAGCATCCGACCGTGGCGCCCGGCAAGATTGCTGCAAACATCAACATCGATGGCGGCAACATCTTCGGTCGCGCCAAGGACATCGTGTTCGTCGGCAAGGGCAAGTCCACCATCGACGACTACGTGAATGCCATCGCCACGATGCAAGGGCGCGTCGTGACGCCCGATCAATTCCCGGATCGCGGCTTCTTCTACCGCTCCGATCAGTTCAACTTCGCGAAGATTGGCGTGCCCGCGTTGTATCTGGACACCGGCACGGACTTCATCGGCAAGCCGGCGGGCTGGGGCAAGGAACAGCACGCGGAGTACGAAGAGAAACACTATCACCAGCAGTCGGACCAGATTTCGGACAGCTGGAACTACGACGGCATGATCGAAGACGCGCAGCTGCTGTTCTACGTTGGTAACAACGTGGCCAATGCAGCGGAGGCGGATCTGCCGAAGTGGCTGCCGGGGGATGAGTTCGAAGCGGCGCGCAAGGCCTCGCAGGAACAGCTCACCACCCAGGTCGAATAAAACATTTGCTGATTGCTTGGCGCAGGGCTCGTCGATGACAACGTCGACGGGCCCTGTGTTTTTCAGCCTGAATCGCGCACCAGGCGGCTGTCGGTCCAGTTGTCGGGCCAGCGCTTCACCGGCATGTCGGTGATGGCCAGTCGAATCAGCTCGGTCATCGACGCCCTGGCTCGCTCCGTATCTTTTGCTTCGATGGCGTCGAGCACGCGCCAGTGCTCGGGCAACGGGTCGCGCTTCAATGCCTGCTCGCGTTGTTTGTATTCCGTGAGTGTGTGCACGGCCGCCGCTACGCCATTTGTCAGCGAAATGATGAAAGGATTGCGGGTGGCGCGCAGCAATTCGGAATGAAATTCCTTGTCGGCGATGCGGCCTGCTTCGACGTTCACGGTATGCAGGCTCATCCTCTGCAGCGCGTTGCGCATCACTTCGAGATTTTTGTCACTGCGCCGCGCCGCTGCGATCGCCGCAGCTTCGGGCTCGATGATGGTGCGCAACTCAAACAAACCTTGCAGCACTTCCAGCTCGGGCTCGCCGGCAAACACCCAGGCGAGCACATCGGGATCCAGCAAATGCCATTGCTCGACCGCGCTCACACGCGTGCCAGTGCGAGTCCGGCTTTGCACCAGCCCTTTCGCCGCCAGCATGCGCACAGCTTCGCGATAGGCGGAGCGGGAAACTTTCAGTTGTCCGCTCGCTTCGATCTCGCCAGCCAATACATGGCCGGGGCGATAGCGGCCCGACACGATGCGCAGTCCCAGATCACGCGCGATGGAGCTGTGCAGACGCAGCTCTTTGCGGTTCTTAGGCTCGGCGGCGGCGGCAACTTTGCTCGGCTTGGTAACGGACATCGGCGCCTTCTGGAGGTCGCGCATGCGACCGTTGTGATTGTCCAGGGGCGCCGCCGCGATCACAAGTGATCGCGGCGGAGGTGGCTACCTTTCGCCACGACACTGCTGTAACCTGTGATTCCTGCTGGAGTTTTTGAGCAATACGCGCGCCGATGCAGGCCCCCGGTGCGATTCCGTCACGATCCCAATCTTGATTTGTCCGACATTTTGCAGCTAGCATTTGTCTGAGAAATTAATTCAAGCCGTAACGGCAGCTCTGGGGGATAGCATCGTGGCGAAGCTAATCAGGATTCGTTCGGCGTCTGCTATGGCAGCGCTTTCCTTGTCGGTGAGCGCAGTCGCGCAACAAACGACGCAGACGACCGAGCTCGAAGAGGTCATCGTCAGCGGCGTGCGCGGCAGCCTGGTGCAGGGCCTGGAAAACAAGCGCAACTCGACGCAGGTCGTCGAGTCCATCGTGGCCCAGGACATCGGCAAGCTGCCCGACAACAACGTCGTCGAAGCTCTGCAGCGTATCGCGGGCATCCAGATCACCGATCGCGGCGGTGGCGAAGCCGAAGGCATCGTGATTCGCGGTCTCAACGATGTGACCACGACCTGGAACGGCCGCAACGTGTTCACCGCGTCGTCCCGCGCACTGGCGCTGCAAGACATTCCCTCGAACCTGATCGGCAAGGTCGATGTGTACAAGACGCGCTCGGCCGAGCAGCTCGAAACCGGCCTGGCCGGCCAGATCGACGTGAGCACGCGCCGACCGTTCGACTTCGACGATCTGGAAATCTCTCTCAATGCTCGCGCCACCACCCAGGAACAGCGTGACGACATCGACCCGAACGCCAGCTTGTTGATCGCCAACAGCTGGGAAGTCGGCCAGGGCCGCTTCGGCGTCATGGCGAACGCCAGCTACTCGCGCGTGCGCTATCGTGATCAAAGCGTGACCGCCGGTGCGATGGTGCCGTTTCTGACCGAGAATGCGCAGCCGAATGGCTATGGTGCCGGCGACAACTGCGATCACACTCAGCCGTACAACCCGAACTGGGTGCCGCTGGAGCGCATCTTCAACGGCGATTGCCGCCTGACCCGGCCGGGCGGAGAGCCGCCGCAGTTCTGGCAGCCGGGTACCGACGCCGGTCTGTCGACCACGCCGGGCTCCACCATCGCCATGGACGGTACGCCGTACGAATATCTCCTGGCTCGCGACGCGCTGTTTGCCAGCGACTTCCAGGGCGACCGCGAGCGTCCGGCCGCCACGGTGGCGGTGCAGTGGGCGCCGAATGACACCTCCGAATACACCTTCGAAGCCTTCTATCAGGGCTACCGCGAGGAGATGTTCAACAATCTGCATTTCACGTTCGCGGATTGGTGGGGCACGCTGGGCCCGGATCCCGGCTCGACCTACACGTTGTATCCCGGCACGAACATCATGAAGACGCGCACCGTCGGCGCGCCGTTCGGCTTCAACAGCGGTGACGCCACCAAGCAGGACACCGACACGTTCGTGTACGCGTTGAACGGCAAATGGCAGCTGAGCGACCGCTTCTCGCTGTCGGCCGATCTGTCGGTGCAGAACAGCGAATTCAACACCCGCTTCATCGCCGTACGCACCGAGCGCGTGCCCGATTCGGTCACTATCGACTTCAACGCGGGCAATGGCATTCCATCGTGGCACTTCGGCGACGACTCCGAAATGCTCGATCCGAACTCATGGAACGTCGGTGCTCTGTTCCAGAACCGCGGGCGTCAGAAGGGCGGCGCCGAGACGCTGCAGATCGACGGTGATTACGAGCTGGGCGATGGCTTGTTCCGTCTGCTGAGCTTTGGCGTGCGCTACGACGATCGCTCAGCCGAGTCGTACAGCCCGCCCCCGGCGCCCGAGCCGTTCCTCGGTCGAAACATGTCGACGCTGCCTTCCGGAATGATCTACACCAATAAGGGCTTCTTCGACGGCAACGGCGACATTCCGACCGCCTGGGCGGTCGTGAATGGCTACTACCTGCTCGATCACGCCGAGGAAGTGCGGGCGCTGTATGGCGCGCCCGCAGGCGGGCCGGTGTTGAAGCGCGCGTTCGAAGTGAAGGAGCGCACCGCTGCCGCCTATGTTCAGGCCGACATCGCGATCGGCAAACTGCAGGGCCAGCTCGGCCTGCGTTACGTATCGATCGATACGCCGATGCAATTCACCGACATCATCACGGACGCACGCTCGTCGACCAAAAAGAGCGACAGCGAGCTGCTGCCGTCGATGACATTGCGTTACGCGCTGACGGACGACGTCAATCTTCGTTTCAACTACGGCGAGACGCTGCGACGTCCGGCCTTCTCGGATCTGAACTCGAACTTTGCGCTCACCGGCGACCTGACTCAGGTCGGCTACGGCACCGGCACGGGCGGCAATCCGGATCTCGAAGCGGCCAAGGCCAAGAACTACGATCTGACCGCCGAGTGGTACTTCGCCACGGACAGCGCGGTGTATGCAACTTTATTCCGTCGTGACATCGACGGGCTGGTGGTGCCGCTCACCCGACGCATCACGATCGCGAACACCGGCCTGAACACCAGCTCGTTCGTGGTCACGCAGCCGGTGAACGCCTCCGACGGCAAGCTCGAAGGTCTCGAGCTGGGCTTTGTATACTTCCCGGATTATCTGCCTGGCGTGCTGAAGGGGCTGGGCGTTACCGGCAGCTTCACCAAGCTCGACTCCGAGCAGACCATTCCGCTCACCAATTCCGCGGGCGAAATCATCGGCACGGAGAAATCCGAGTTCTTCGGCGTGTCCGATACCTCGTACAACATCACGTTGGCGTACGACCGCGCCGGCCTCGGCGCGCGCCTGTCTTACGTGTGGCGCGACGATTTCTTGAACAACAACGAAGCGCGCATCTTCGCCAACCCGATCGGTATCTGGCGCAAGTCGGAGGCGAGCCTGGACTTGCAGGTCTCTTATGACGTAAGCGACAAGCTCGCCATCTCGTTCGATGCGGTCAACCTCACCGAAGAGATGCAGCAGGCGTACTACCGCTTCGGCTCGGCCGGCAGCCCGACCACGACCAACTTCGCCAACCTCCTGCTCAGCCGCTCGTTCGCGCTCGGCGTGCGCTGGCGGATGTAACAGCCCTTCAGGAGCGGCGCCGTTCGTGCGCCGCTCCTTCTTCGAGCTCATCGCGCTAAGATCCTGCCCTTCGCGCCGCCGCCCGGCGGCCGCCACGAGACAGGTAGGGTCATGCCATTCCATTCCAAACGAGTGAGCACGCGGCTGGCCGTCGCGCTGGCCGCGTTCGTCGCGACCGTCGCCGCGCCGGTACAGGCTAAAACAGTCAAGCCGCCGTTGCACGGGCAGCATTGGGTCGCCGTTACTGGCAAGCCGCTCGCTGCCACCGCTGGCGCGCGCATCTTCATGCAGGGAGGAAATGCGGTCGACGCGGCGTGCGCGATGATTGCCGCTACTTCCACCATGTGGGATGTGTTGAGCTGGGGCGGCGAGACCCAGGCGCTGATCTACAACCCGAACACTCGCAAAGTCATCGGCGTGAATGCGCTCGGCGTCGCGCCGACCGGCGCCACGCCCGAGTTCTATCACTCCAAAGGTTTCGAATATCCGCCCGAGTTCGGCCCGCTCGCCGCAGTCACTCCAGGCACACCGGGCGGCATCATGGTGATGCTCGCCGAATACGGAAAACTCAGCCTCGCCGAGGTGCTGGCGCCCGCGATCGAGATGGCCGACGGCTATCCCATCGAAGCGCAGACCGCCGACCTGATCGAGAAGTGGCAGGACGAGCTGCGCAAGTGGCCCGAGTCACGCCGCACCTTCCTGGTACACGAAGGCAAAGACGGCAAGCCGCTGCCTGGCTATTCGCGAGTCGGTCCGGAAGCTGGGGAAATCTTCCGTCAGCCCGAGCTCGCCGTGACCTTGCGCAAGCTCGTCGATACGGAGGCGAAGGCGCGCAAAGCAGGCAAGAACCGCAAGCAGGCCATCATGGCTGCTTACGATCGCTTCTATAAAGGCGACATCGCCAAAGAATTCGCGCGCGGCTCGCAAGAGCTCGGCGGCCTGCACACGGCCGAGGATCTCGCCAACTGGCAGGTTTATCTGGAAGAGCCCGTCAGCACCAACTACAAGGGCATCGACGTCTACAAGCTCACGACCTGGGTGCAGGGCCCGTCGATGTTGCAGGCTCTGAACATCCTCGAAAACTTCGATCTGAAGTCGATGGGGTACAACAGCACCCGTTACATCCATACGTTGTATCAAACCATGAGCCTCGCGTTCGCCGATCGGGATTTCTATTACGGCGACTCGCGCTTCCCGCCTGAAGAGCCCATTAAAGGCCTGCTTTCGAAGGACTATGCGCGCGAGCGCGCCAAGCTCGTCAGCGAAGATCGCAACGATCCCGATATTCGTCCCGGCGATCCGTATCCGTTCCAGGGCGCGACCAATCCGTTCAAGGCGCAGCTCGAGGCGTGGCGCACGGTCAAGCCCGGCAAGGACAAGTCGAAGCCGAATCAATGGAGCCCGACGGCGCTGGCTGAATTCGATCGCACGTTCCGGCTCGGCACCACCAGCGTCGAGACGGTCGACAAGGAAGGTTGGGTCGTTTCCGTCACGCCCAGCGGCGGCTGGTTGCCGGCCACCATCGCGGGCAAGACCGGCATCGGCATGAGCCAGCGCATGCAGAGCTTTGTGCTCGATGCCAACGACAATCCCTTCAACGTCGTCGCGCCGGGCAAGCGCCCCCGCGCGACGTTGACGCCGTCGCTGGCGTTGAAGGACGGCAAACCGTACCTCGCTTTCGCCGTACAGGGCGGCGATACGCAGGAACAAAACCTGCTGCAGTTCTTCTTGAACGTGGTCGAGTTCGGCATGACGCCGCAGGAAGCGGCCGAAGGCGCCAATATCACTACGTATCAGCTGCGCGATTCGTTTGGAGCGCACGAGTCCATTCCAGGCCGGCTGACGCTGGCTGAATCGGTGCCGCCCTGGGTGCGTAACGAGCTCATCAAGAAAGGTTACAAATTGGAATTTTCGGCAAACAACTCCGGGCCGGTCACCGCCATTCAGATCGATTTCAAACATGGCACGTTCTGGGGCGCGGCGGCGTATCACGGCGAAGACTACGGTATCGCTTGGTAACATTTTGGCGTGGCGGCTCGCTTTTGGGGCGGGCCGCTGCACTTCGCGGGTGCAGGCGGCGAAGCCATTGACGCCGCCCATCATTTCTGTGACAAAGCCCCGCGCGATGGCGCTTTCGCAGCTGCTATTCAGTGGTTCTGGTCGCGATAACTAAAAGGCATGCAGCCCACCGTCACATTGATTCAGCACGAACCGACCGTCAGTTACGACACCGCAGGGAGCACCGAAACCGCGCGCATGCTCCGTACGTTGATCGGCAACCTCGACGGTATGGTGTACCGCTGCCGTGACGATGCCGACTCGACCATGGAATTCGTCAGCGATGGCGTGCGCCGGCTGACCGGCTACGACGCCTCCGACCTGCTGCTCAACAAGCGTGTTTCCTACCAGCAGATCACTCATCCCGACGATCGCGAGCGGGTTCGCAACGAGATGCATACCGGTCTGCGCACGCAGGGCCGCTTCGACTGCGAGTACCGCATCGTCCACGCGACCGGCGAGATTCGCTGGGTGTGGGAGCGGGGCACCGGCATCTATGACATGCACGGCAAGCTGCAGGCCATCGAAGGCCTGATTCAGGACATCACGGTTCGCAAGCAATCCAGCCAGGCGCTGCGCGAGGCCGAGCGGCGTTATTACAACTTGTTCGAGAACGCCATCGAAGGCATCTTTCGCACCACCATCGATGGGCAATACCTGGACGCCAATCCGGCGCTGGCTCGTATCTATGGTTTCGACAGTCCCGCCGAGCTGATCGCCCAGCTCAAAGATATTCGCAACCAGCTGTATGTCGAGCCGTCGCGCCGCGAAGAGTTCATGGCGCTGGCGAAGGCGCGCGGCTCGGTCAGCGGCTTCGAGTCGCAGGTGTATCGCAAGAGCGGCGAAGTCATCTGGATTTCCGAGAATGCGCGCGCCGTGTTCGACGAAGCCGGTCATGTCGCTTGCTACGAAGGCACGGTCGAAGACATCACCGAGCGCAAGCTCTATCAGGCTCGTATCGAGCAGCAGGCGAACTTCGATACCCTGACCGGCCTCGCCAATCGCTCTCTGCTGCACGATCGATTGCAGCAAGGTATTCGCTCCGCCGCCGCCTATGGCACTCGACTGGCCGTGGTGTTCGTCGATCTGGATCGTTTCAAGTTCATCAATGACGGGTTGGGACATCACGTCGGCGATGACCTGTTGCGCGCGATGGCCGAGCGGCTGCGCTCGAGCGTGCGCGAGGGCGACACAGTGGCGCGCTTGGGCGGCGATGAATTCGTGCTGCTCATCAATGGTCAGCGCGGGCCGGATGCGGTTGCGGTGGTGCTCGAACGCATGCTTCAGGCGATCTCCCAGCCCTGGACCAGTCCGCAAGGCGATTTCAATGTCACCTGCAGCATGGGC
>Ga0182736_1003580_pt1 | contig 10346 bp, 9 predicted proteins | sample eDN5th30CKraftBY_FD_128882 | JGI IMG/M metagenome (GOLD analysis project Ga0182736, IMG submission 128882) | Enriched backyard soil microbial communities from Emeryville, California, USA - eDNA 5th pass 30_C Kraft BY (version 2) (version 2) | ecosystem: Environmental > Terrestrial > Soil >...
GCCCGGTGGCCGAGGCCGCCTAGCGAGAAAGAAGCAGCCTTCGGGCTGCTTTTTTGCGTTTTGAACCCCCGAAAATGTGATTGCCATGACTACCCGAGACCAGGAAATCCAGCGCCGCACCGAGCTGTCGGTTACCCGCGTGACCAAGGCGGTGTTCCCCAATACCACCAACCACCACAACACCCTGTTTGGCGGCACCGCCCTGGCCTGGATGGACGAAGTGTCGTTCATCGCTGCCACGCGTTTCTGCCGCCTGCCGTTGGTGACCGTGTCTACCGACCGCATCGATTTCAAGCACCCGATTCCGGCGGGCTCGATCGTCGAGCTGGTGGGTACGGTGATCAAGGTCGGCAATACCAGCTTGCAGGTGCAGGTGGATGTGTTTGTCGAGAACATGTACCTGGATGGCCGTGACCGTGCGATCCATGGGGTGTTCAGCTTCGTCGCCATCGACGAGGACAAGCGCCCGGTGCCCGTGCTGCCAGGCGCCTGAGTGTCACGGCTCCGGTGCTGGCTCGATCAATGCCACCAGGGTCCAGCCCGGTTGTGGCTGCAACGGGTTATCAGGGCTGGCTACATGAACCCAGCCATGGTCATCGCGTGCGAACAGCAAGTGTGCACGCTCGCCATGCAGCGCCTGGTAGGCGTCCCAGCCAAAGCCTTCGGTCAGGGTGGTGCTATACAACTCGGCGCCCTGATGCATGCGGTTGGCCAGTTGCAAATAGGTCATCGGCTTGGCCCCCAATAGATGCCCGCGGTGCTCTTCGGCCGCCCGATGTTTGTCGCTGCGTTGTTTCTCCAGGCCGCTGGCTAGCACGAACAGCCGGCTGTGCCCGAAATCGTGACGGAACCTGGCGCAGGCCAATGCATTGATTTCGCCGGCAGGAGAGAGGCCCAGCAAGTGCCCGAGGCCGACCAGGTCCAGATGGGCGTCGGCATGCTGCGAGGCCGGGTTGCCAAAATAGGTCGTGAGCCCGTCCATGCGCGCGGCGCGGATGTTTTCCCAGCTGGAGTCCGTCAGCAAAACCCGACAGCCCAATTGCTGAAGGGTTTTGGCGATGGCCCGGGCCGGCTCGTTGGCACCGACGATGAGAAACCCGCTGGGGGCCGGTTCGGCGACCTTGAGCAAGCGTGCCAGCGGCCTGGCCGTGGCGCTTTGCAGTACCACCGTGCCGATGATTACCGCGAAGGTCAACGGTACCAGCAGCAAGGCATCCTGGTGGCCGGCCTGGTCCAGGCGGATGGCAAAAATGGCTGAAACGGCTGCGGCAACGATACCGCGTGGAGCAATCCAGGCCAGCAGCGCGCGCTCCCGCCAGTTGAGTGTCGAGCCCAGTGTGGCCAGCCAGACGCTGAGGGGGCGTGCCAGCAACTGGATCACCAGCAACAGTGCCAGCACGGCAGGGCCAAGGCCTAGCAGGGCATGCAGGTCAAGGCGTGCAGCCAGCAGGATGAACAGACCGGAAATCAGCAGCACACTGAGGTTTTCCTTGAAGTGCAGGATCTGTCGCACATCAACCCCGCGCATGTTGGCCAGCCACATTCCCATCACGGTGACCGCCAGCAGCCCCGACTCGTGCACGATCTGGTTGGCGGCGATGAAAATACCCAGTACCGCCGCCAGTGACGCGAGGTTGTGCAGGTATTCTGGTAGCCACTGTTCGCGCATGATTTGCCCCAGCAGCCAGCCCCCAGCCGCGCCCAGGGCGGTACCGCAGAAGATCACGCCGGCGAAGGTAACAAGGCTCTGGCTCAGGCCGTTACCCTCGGCGCTGGCGATGATGAAGCTGTATACCACCACGGCGAGCAGCGCGCCGATCGGGTCGATCATGATCCCTTCCCAGCGCAGGATGTTCGCGATCGCTGCTTTTGGCCGCACCACGCGTAGCATGGGCACGATCACCGTTGGGCCGGTCACGAGGGTCAGGGTGCCGAAGAGAATCGCCAGCGGCCAGTCGAACCCGAGAAGCCAGTGGGTTGCCAGTGCAATCACCAGCCAGGTGACCAGTGCGCCCACCGTGACCAGGCGATGCACCACACTGCCGATCTCGCGCCACTGCGACAGGTGCAGGGTCAGGCTGCCTTCGAACAGAATCAGCGCTACCGCCAGCGACACCAGCGGCATCAGCAATGGGCCGAACAGCGCCTCGGGGTCGAGCCATCCCAGCGCTGGACCGGCAAGGATCCCGGCCAACAACAGAAACAGAATTGCCGGCAGCTTCAGGCGCCAGGCCAGCCACTGGCAGGCGAGCGCCGCTGCGCCGATGCCGCCCACACTCAGAAGGATCTGCTGTTCGTTCATGCGGGCTCCCTATGCCGGCGTTGTTATGAAAGACTAAGCGCCATTTCCTCGTTTGCCACCGAGATTTCATGCCCGCCCTCGACCACCCCCTGATTGACCAGTTCCTTGACGCCCTTTGGCTGGAAAAAGGCCTGTCCGACAACACACGCGTGTCCTACCGTAGCGACCTGGCCCTGTTCAATGGCTGGTTGCAGGAGCATTCGGTATCGTTGCCAGACGCCGGCCGCGACCTGATCCTCGATCACCTGGCCTGGCGCCTGGACCAGGGCTACAAGCCACGTTCCACGGCGCGTTTCCTGTCCGGCCTGCGCGGCTTCTTCCGTTATCTGCTGCGTGAAAAGCTGGTGGCCATTGACCCGACCCTGCAGGTCGATATGCCGCAATTGGGCAAGCCGCTACCCAAGTCGCTGTCCGAAGCCGACGTCGAAGCCTTGCTGCAGGCTCCGGACCTGGGCGAAGCCATTGGCCAGCGCGACCGTGCCATGCTCGAAGTGCTCTACGCTTGCGGCCTTCGGGTCACCGAACTGGTCAGCCTGACCCTTGACCAGGTCAACCTGCGCCAAGGTGTGCTGCGGGTAATGGGCAAGGGCAGCAAGGAACGCCTGGTGCCCATGGGCGAAGAAGCGGTGGTGTGGCTGGAGCGCTACCAGCGCGATGGCCGCGCCGAACTGCTCAACGGCCGGCCCAGCGACGTGCTGTTCCCCAGCCAGCGCGGCGAGCAGATGACGCGCCAGACCTTCTGGCACCGTATCAAGCACCACGCACGGGTTGCCGGCATCGACAAGCCGCTGTCGCCGCACACCCTGCGGCATGCCTTTGCCACCCACCTGCTCAACCACGGTGCCGACTTGCGTGTGGTGCAGATGCTGCTGGGCCACAGTGACCTTTCGACCACGCAGATCTATACCCACGTCGCCAAGGCCCGTCTGCAGCAGTTGCACGCCCAGCACCACCCACGTGGATGAATGTTTTTCATGTTCCGCCGACCGGTCCTTGCGACCTCCTTCACGGGCAGCGTGATGTGGTAGGCTTGGGCGGTTTGCACCAAGGGCCGCACGGTCACCGCGTATTTTCCGCAGGTGGCGCCCTCCGGCCCCTGTCCGCCTTCAGGAGTTCCCATGCGCGTGACCCAGTTTTTCGCCGCCGCCGCGTTGGCGCTGGCCAGTACCTTTGCCGTTGCTGCGGCAACCGATGGCAACGCCGGTGCCGAGCAGGCCATCCGTAAATCGTTGCAGAACCTCGAGCTGGAAGTGCCCGTGGAAAGCGTGGCCAGCAGCCCGCTCAACGGCCTGTATGAAGTCAAGCTGCAGGGCGGCCGCGTGCTGTATGCCAGCGCGGATGGCCAGTTCGTGATGCAGGGCTACCTGTTCCAGATCCAGGACGGCAAGCCGGTCAACCTCACCGAAAAAGCCGAACGCCAAGGTATCGCCAAGCTCATCAACGGCATTCCAGCCGCCGAGATGGTGGTTTATCCTGCCAAGGGCGAGACCAAGTCGCACATCACCGTGTTCACCGACACCACCTGCCCGTACTGCCACAAGCTGCACGCCGAGGTGCCCGAGTTGAACCGTCGCGGTATTGAAGTGCGCTATGTCGCCTTCCCGCGCCAGGGCCTCGGTTCGTCGGGTGACCAGCAGTTGCAGGCAGTGTGGTGCTCCAGCGACCGCCGTGGGGCGATGGACAAAATGGTCGAAGGTAAAGAAATCAAGGCCGCCAAGTGCACCAACCCGGTCAGCAAGCAGTTCCAGCTGGGTCAGTCGATCGGGGTCAATGGCACGCCGGCCATTGTTCTTGAGAGCGGCCAGGTCATTCCGGGCTACCAGCCGGCACCGCAGGTCGCCAAGCTGGCACTTGCCAAGTAATCCAGTTCAGTACGCCGTCGTCATGGGGTGACGGCAAGTTTCACGGTCGGCAAACGTGTCGGCCGTTCAATGGGGAGTTCACAGTGAAACCGGTCAAAGTAGGCATCTGTGGGTTGGGGACCGTCGGTGGCGGAACCTTCAATGTACTTCAGCGCAACGCCGAGGAGATTGCCCGCCGTGCCGGGCGCGGTATTGAAGTGGCACAGATCGCCATGCGCTCGCAGAACCCGAACTGCCAGATTACCGGTACCCCCATTACCGCTGACGTGTTCGAAGTTGCAAGCAACCCGGAGATCGACATTGTCATCGAGCTGATCGGTGGCTATACCATCGCCCGCGACCTGGTGCTGAAGGCCATCGAAAACGGCAAGCACGTGGTCACCGCCAACAAGGCGCTGATTGCCGTGCACGGCAACGAAATTTTCGCCAAAGCCCGCGAGAAGGGTGTGATTGTCGCGTTCGAGGCGGCCGTAGCCGGTGGCATCCCGGTGATCAAGGCCATCCGCGAAGGCCTGTCGGCCAACCGCATCAACTGGCTGGCTGGCATCATCAACGGCACCGGCAACTTCATCCTCACCGAAATGCGTGAGAAGGGCCGTGCCTTCCCGGACGTGCTGGCCGAAGCCCAGGCGCTGGGCTACGCCGAAGCCGATCCGACCTTTGACGTAGAAGGCATTGACGCTGCGCACAAGCTGACGATCCTGGCGTCCATCGCGTTCGGTATCCCGCTGCAGTTCGACAAGGCCTACACCGAAGGCATCACCCAGCTGACAACGGCAGACGTGAACTATGCCGAGGCGTTGGGCTACCGCATCAAGCACCTGGGTGTGGCTCGTCGCACCGCCGAAGGTATCGAGCTGCGCGTGCACCCGACGCTGATCCCGGCCGACCGCCTGATCGCCAACGTCAACGGCGTGATGAATGCTGTCATGGTCAACGGTGATGCTGCCGGCTCCACCCTGTACTACGGTGCCGGCGCGGGTATGGAGCCTACCGCTTCGTCAGTGGTCGGCGACCTGGTCGACGTAGTCCGTGCCATGACTTCCGACCCGGAAAACCGCGTGCCGCACCTGGCCTTCCAGCCAGACTCGCTGTCGGCCCACCCGATCCTGCCGATCGAAGCCTGCGAAAGCGCCTACTACCTGCGCATCCAGGCCAAGGATCACCCGGGCGTACTGGCCCAGGTCGCCAGCATCCTCTCGGAGCGTGGTATCAACATCGAGTCGATCATGCAGAAGGAAGCCGAGGAGCAGGACGGCCTGGTACCAATGATCCTGGTGACCCATGGCGTGGTCGAGCAGCGTATCAACGACGCCATCGTCGCCCTGGAAGCCCTGCAGGACGTGGTCGGCAAGGTTGTGCGCATTCGCGTCGAGCAGCTCAACTAACAAATATTTGCCGACGGGCCGCCCGCGCGGCCCCGGCCCCAGCATCGAAGGTTTGCACCCATGCGCTATATCAGTACCCGCGGCCAGGCACCGGCCCTGAATTTCGAAGACGTGCTGCTGGCTGGCCTGGCCAGCGACGGCGGGCTTTACGTACCGGAAAACCTGCCACGCTTCACCCAGGAAGAAATCGCCTCCTGGGCCGGCTTGCCCTATCACGAGCTGGCCTTCCGCGTGATGCGCCCGTTCGTCGAAGGCAGCATCGCCGACGCCGACTTCAAGAAGATCCTCGAAGAAACCTACGGCGAGTTCGCCCACGCTGCGGTCGCCCCGTTGCGTCAGTTGAACAGCAACGAGTGGGTGCTGGAGCTGTTCCACGGCCCGACCCTGGCGTTCAAGGACTTTGCCCTGCAGTTGCTCGGTCGCCTGCTTGACCATGTGCTGGCCAAACGCAACGAGCGCGTGGTCATCATCGGTGCCACCAGCGGTGATACCGGTTCTGCCGCGATCGAAGGCTGCCGCCGTTGCGACAACGTCGACATCTTCATCCTGCACCCGCACCAGCGTGTGTCTGAAGTGCAGCGCCGCCAGATGACTACCATCTTTGGCGACAACATCCACAACATCGCCATCGAAGGCAACTTCGACGACTGCCAGGAAATGGTCAAGGCCAGTTTCGCCGACCAGTCGTTCCTCAAGGGCACCCGCCTGGTCGCCGTCAACTCGATCAACTGGGCGCGGATCATGGCCCAGATCGTCTACTACTTCCATGCAGCCCTGCAGCTGGGTGGCCCGGCGCGCTCGGTGGCGTTCTCGGTACCAACCGGCAACTTCGGCGACATCTTCGCCGGCTACCTGGCGCGCAACATGGGCCTGCCGGTCAGCCAATTGATCGTCGCCACCAACCGCAACGACATCCTGCACCGCTTCATGAGCGGCAACCAGTACGTCAAGGAAACCCTGCACGCCACCCTGTCGCCGTCGATGGACATCATGGTTTCGTCCAACTTCGAGCGCCTGCTGTTCGACCTGCATGGCCGCAACGGTGGTGCGATTGCCGAGCTGATGGCCAACTTCAAGCAAGGTGGCGGCTTCAGCGTCGAGCAAGACCGCTGGACCGAAGCCCGCAAACTGTTCGACTCGCTGGCTGTCAGCGACGAGCAAACCTGCGAGACCATCGCAGAAGTGTTCGCCGCCACCGGTGAAGTGCTCGACCCGCATACTGCCATTGGCGTCAAGGCTGCCCGCGAGTGCCGCCGCAGCCTGGACACGCCAATGGTGGTGCTGGGTACTGCGCACCCGGTCAAGTTCCCGGACGCGGTGGAGAAGGCCGGTGTGGGCAAGGCGCTGGAACTACCCGCGCACCTCAGCGACCTGTTCAGCCGTGAAGAGCGTTGCACGGTACTGGCCAATGACCTGAAGGCTGTACAGGGCTTTGTCAGCCAGCACGGCAACCGCGGCAAGCCGCTGTAATAGCATTGCTTTTGGGGCTGCAGCGCGGCCCCAAAGTCTCAGCCTTTTCCCTCTGGTCTATCAGAAACATCCTATTCGGTCCGCCGAGTGCCAAGCATAAATTAGCCGGTCCTCCCACCAGGAGCGGCTCATGCACCAGCCCTATGTGTTAATCCACCAGGCTCGCCCGTCCCACCAGATCCTCTTGCACCAGGCCCTCAACGGCCAAGGTGTGTTCAACGTGCGCATCAGCGAAAGCGTCGCTGACCTTGACGCCTGCCTCTGCGCTGAACGTCGTCCTGACTTGCTGATCCTCGACCACGCCATGCCAGCCCGGGCCGGCCTTGCTTTGCTCGCCCAGCAGCGGCGAGTGCGCGCATTGCTGTTCGTCGGCAAGCCTGCCCCAAAGCGTCAAAACCTTGCCCAAGAGGCCAGAAAACGCGGCATGTGGGTGCTCGACGAGTTGCCCTGGCCGCTGTCAATGCCACGCCTGCAGCATGCCTTGCAAACACTGCAGGTGCGCCCAGGGAGGCGTATTCAAACTGTCATGCCAGCCCCGCATGCTCACTGAAGCGGGCGTGGTTTGACGAACTTTTTGCGGCGCCTGCTGGTCAGTCACTTTAGGTCCCACCACGCAGCGAGTGATCCGGATGGAAAGAATCTGCAGCCTGCTCAACGAAGCCCTGACGCCCTATCAGACCCACCTCGGCATCGCCGATCCCGGCGGTAATCGCCAACTGACCGTTCACGACCGCCTCTCGGGTATTACCTTGCAGCGCACGGTCAGCGAGCGCCAATTGCAGGAGCAACGCCTGTTGATCGACCTCGTGGACGGCTTGCACCGAGACCTGCAAATAGCCGAGGGCCGGTTGCAGCCTTGTGTGATCGCGGCATTGCAGCATCGCCAGCAACCGCAGGGAACCTTTGCCTAAGTGGCTTATCAGACAGTGTAGGGGCAGCCAGCCAGTGCTTTGCTCCGGCGCTGGCAAGGCTGTCACGGGAAGTCCTCAAGGGCTTTCGCTTGGCCCCGGGCGTCTTCCCCAGCGCCCGGGGTTTCTTTTTTGCGGGCAGGCACCTATCCCCAAGGCTGCTCCTGCAAAGACGGTGCATGCCGGGTGGGCTTATCTGTCCTCAAAGAAAAGACGGCTGTCCTTCAGGTAGTCTTCCCGCAATGCAAGGTCCAGCCAGCGGGCATACAACCCTGGCAATACATCCCGGCGCAGGGCAGGCAACAACTGGTCGATGTGTGCAACTGCCGCACGCCCCCGTTCGTTATCTGAACATCCCACATGCAGAAACTGGTAGCGATTCACGCCCTGCACAGTATGAAACTGGTAGTCAGTCAGTGACCCGCCTTGTTGTTCGATCAGGTAGCGCACCTCTGGCCAGTAGCCGAGCACCAGGCGCAGACGCCCCAGTTGCTGCATTTGCAGCAGGTTGGCGGTGGCCTCGTTGCCGTAGTGCCGGCTGAGCGTGCTGTCGGGCAACTGGCTCAGGATGGTGTCAATCTGGGTGCCATAGCTGCGCTCGGCGACGATACCCAGCTTCAGCGAGGCCTTGCTCAGCAGGCCATTCAGGTCCACCTGCTGGCCGTCGAGGTAGGGTGCCACCAGCGCCTGGTTTTCCTTGCGCAACACCAGGCCACCGCTGAGCGCGCCCAGCGATGGAACGGAAAAATGCACATACTCGGCCCGTTTCGGGGTCCACAGCACGGTTGGGTCGCAGGTGAAGGTGTCACGGTCTTGCAGCATCTGCAGGCCGCGGGCGCGGTTGACCCGCACGATGCTGTGCTCGTACTCGGGCATCTGCCTGATCAGCAGCGGTAACAACTGGTCGATCACCCCCCGGCCTTCTTCCGGGCCATCAAAAATGGTGAAAGGTGGCAGGTCACGCACCAGCCAGAAGAGGTGCTCCTTGGCGCTCGCTGGCTGTATCAGCAACGCGGGCAAAAGCCCGCAGAGCAGGACCAGAAGGCGTAGGCAGCGGATTGCGTACATGGAGACAGAAGCGCCAGGGTCAGACCGTGCCCGCTGCACGCAGGCTGGCGATGGCCGCTGCGTCGTAGCCCAGGCTGCCGAGCAGCGCCTCGGTATGCTCGCCCAAGGCCGGGCCAACCCATTCGCTAGATCCGGGCGTTTCCGACAGCTTGGGCACGATGCCGGGCATGTGGAATGGCTTGCCATCCGGCAGCTTGGCCTGCAGGAACATCTCGCGCGCCAGGTACTGGGGGTCGTTGAACATGTCTTCGGCCGAATAGATACGGCTGGCCGGCACTTCGGCGGTGGTCAGCACCTGCATCAGTTGCTCCAGTGGCAGGCTGTTGGCCCAGCGGTCGATTACCCCGTACAACTCGTCACGACGCAGGTCGCGGCCGTCGTTGCTGGCCAAGGTGGGGTCATTGGCCAGGTCGTCGCGACCGATGGCCTGCATGAAGCGCTTGAAGATCGCATCACCGTTGGCGCCGATCTGTACATGCTTGCCGTCGGCGCTTGTGTGGATGGAGGAAGGTGTGATGCCAGGCATGATGTTGCCGGTGCGTTCGCGGATAAAACCGAACACATCGAACTCCGGGACCATGCTCTCCATCATGGCAAAGATCGCCTCGTACAGGGCCACGTCCACCACCTGGCCCTGGCCGCCATTGACTTCCCGGTGGCGCAGCGCCATTAGCGCGCCGATCACCCCCCACAGGGCAGCAATCGAGTCACCGATGGAAATCCCCGTGCGCACCGGGGGGCGGTCATCGAAACCGGTGATGTAGCGCAGGCCGCCCATCGACTCGCCTACGGCACCGAAGCCTGGCTGGTCTTTCATCGGCCCGGTCTGGCCAAAGCCCGACAGGCGCACCATCACCAGGCGCGGGTTCAGCGCATGCAGTACATCCCACCCCAGGCCGAGTTTCTCCAGCACCCCCGGGCGGAAGTTTTCGATCAGGATGTCGGCCTCGGCCAGCAGGCGCTTGAGGATGTCGCGGCCCTCGGGGTGCTTGAGGTTGAGGGTGAGTGACTGTTTGTTGCGGGCCTGCACGAACCACCACAGCGAGGTGCCCTCGTACAGCTTGCGCCACTTGCGCAGCGGGTCGCCGCCGTCGGGCGATTCGACCTTTACCACTTCGGCGCCGAATTCGGCACAGATGCGCGAGGCGAACGGCCCGGCGATCAGGGTACCGAGTTCGACAACTTTAAGGCCGGCGAGGGGTTTGCTGGGCGTCGACATGGGGTATCCGTGGCAGTTGGGCAGAGCCGTGGTTTTATCACACGTCGGTTTCGCCGGGTACTGCTGCGGGGCATGGAAGGTGCGGATGGGGTAGACTGTGCCACTTTCTTTTGCACGAAGCCCGTCGAC
>Ga0182736_1003583_pt1 | contig 10339 bp, 13 predicted proteins | sample eDN5th30CKraftBY_FD_128882 | JGI IMG/M metagenome (GOLD analysis project Ga0182736, IMG submission 128882) | Enriched backyard soil microbial communities from Emeryville, California, USA - eDNA 5th pass 30_C Kraft BY (version 2) (version 2) | ecosystem: Environmental > Terrestrial > Soil >...
AATTTTGCCGGCACCAGTTGTCGATGGCATCAACACCATGTTGAACAGCGTCGCGGAGAACGGCACCGGCCGGCGGGCGCTGATCGACGGCGTCAAGATCGGCGGCAAGACCGGCACCACCAATGCCTATCGGGATGCGTGGTTCATGGGCTTTTCCGGCAATTTCGTCGGCGGCATCTGGATGGGCAATGACGACTATATGCCGACGCGGCGGATGACCGGCGGCTCGCTGCCGGCCATGACCTGGCACAAGGTGATGGCCTACGCGCATCAAGGCGTCGAAATCAAACCGCTGCCGGGTGTAAAGAGCGCGCCGCCGCCGGCGGTCGATGCACAGCGCGTTGCTACCGGCCCGAATTTCATCGAGGCGCCGCGCCCCGTCACTCTATCGCAGCGGACTTCGGACCGGCTGCTGCGGCTCGAAAAAACGCTCCGCGATACCGGTGCCGCCCGCTCGTCGAGCAAGCTAGAATCCCGCAAGACGACGGTTGCTTCGGACGCCGAGAATCGCGATCCCCGGCCGCAATAATATGAACCGAATCCAACCGGCATCTGCTTCAGCAGAAAACATCCAGGCCTCGCCGTGCGCATAACCGCAATTCTTCTGGCCATCGCCGTGGGGATCGTCAGCGGCCTCAGCCTCACCTGGCTCGCCTCGACGGGCGCGCTTGGCTTTGGCACCGTAAAGATCGGCGCATGGACGACATGGCCCAAAAGCGGCACGCCTGACGCCGATCCCTATTCGCGCGCGCTTTACGCGCGCTCGGGCGAATTGCCGCTCGGCTCGACCGATGGCATCGCCTTCGCCGCTACCGCCGACGACAACGGTGCGGCACTCAACGGCCGCTGCGATATTCATATCACCGGCCGCATGCCGGCCGCGCGCTTCTGGACGCTGACGCTTTATGACGCGCAAGGCCGTCTGGTTGAAAACGCGAGCGAGCGCCACGGCTACACCAGCGCCGAAGTACTGTGGAAACCCGACAGCCAGATCGAGGTCGTACTCGCTCCGCGCGCCCGTAGCGGCAACTGGATTCCGACCGGCGGGCGCGAACGCGTCACCGCTGTGCTGCGTTTCTACGACGCACCGATCGGACTGACCGGACGCTCCGCCAATACTGTCGAGCTGCCCGCGGTCTGGCAGGAATTCTGCCCATGAGGAAATATTTGCTGCCCATCCTTGCCGGTCTCGTGCTCGGCGGCATTGTTCACATCGTAACGACGCTCGCGATGCCACAGCTTGCGCTCGACAACGCTTTTGTGCGCCTCTCCAAACTGGGGCCCGCAAACAGCGTGCAATTTCTGCCTGACGCTACACCCGAAGAGGCGATCATTCCGCGAGCGGACCCGGCATTCGTGAACGCCGTGTGCCGTTACAATCTCGATGCCGGCGTGCTCAAGGTTCGCGTTCCGACGAGCGCCGATTACACTTCGGTTTCGTTCTATACGCGCCGCGGCCTTGCCTACTACTCCATCAACGACCATGCCGCCGGCCAGCGCACCATTGAATTACAGTTGATGACCCCCGCGCAGCGCGCCGCCCTGCCCGAGGACGAGGAGATCACCCGCGCCGATCGCCTGATCGTCGAGTCGCCCACGACCGAGGGCATTGTGCTGATCCGCGGTTTTGTGCGCGAGCCGGGCAACCGCGCGCGCGTGCGCGAACGCCTCGCCAATGTGAGCTGCGCGCCCGAAAGCTGATTTACGGATTTACTTGCGGACGAGAACGCCGGCAGGGAGCGGCGCGGGCGCTGTTACGCGCGCGAAACGTTCTTCGAGAAGCTTGAGAACGCGCTCTGCTTCCACCGCCGCCGGTGACGGCGTCATCACCAGAAGCGTTTCGAGCGCAAATCGGTAGCTTGCGATGCGTTCGCGAAAACGGTGGTAGACTTCCGCAATCAGCACTCGGTTCTCAGCGACCCGCTGCTGCGCGACCTCGATCCTGCCGGCAAGCGCAGGGGTAACATAGCGAAAGCTTTTCTGCCGCACGCCGTCGGCATCGAGCACGCGCTGCGCAGTCGCAAAGAACGGCCCGACAAGGCCCATGTCGGCGCGGATGTCGTCGATCAGTTGCGAATAGCGCGCGCTGTGCGAGCGATACGCCTTGGCGATCAGAAAATTTCCGTAGCTTCGCGTATCATAGACAACGGGTCGATTCCGGATCAGCACCCACAGTTCGACGAAATCGACACCGGCGAGCGTCAGGCGTGAGTGTCCACGCTGCTCGATCGGGAGGATGACGATATAAGCGCGGTCGCGCAGCAGCTTTTCATCGTCCGTAAAGGGCGCGACGGGAACGGCCTGGCCGGTGAGATCGAGCCAGCCCTCTTTCAGCCACGGCAGGAATTCATCGATGAAGGCGCTGTGTTCCGGACGGCCGTAGTCGCCGAGCGGCTCGGCGTGCGCGGACGCGCTCACCAGCGTGCAAAGCAAAGTTGCGGACAGTAGGACACGCACAGTGATCGATCGCGTGGCGGGTCAGTGGCGCCGGGCGCGGCGGCGGCCGCCGCCCGATCCGCTGCCGTCTGCTGTCGGCAGCGCGTTTTCTTCGCCGGACTTTCGCTCAACCACCACCACGGGAAGAACCAGGATCGTCGCCTCTTCGCTTTCGAAGACGTTGACGTGCGCGGGCCTCACGCGCTCGATGGGAAATCTGAGGATCATGCTCATATTCGGTCTCCGCCCGAATCGTTTCCTCGCAGCGGCGAACCGCCGGTCGAGACCGATTACCAGCCCGCTATGGTTAACGGTGCGTTAACGCCTCCCGGGTTGCGAAAAGCCCGGCCGAACAGGCCGGCTATCATTTTGCGAGATCAAGAAAATGCCGCCCGGCGCGGTCTTCGACCTCGACCACCCAGATATCGGGATCGAATTCGATTTCGCGGGCGATTTTTGTTTCGGCCGCTGCTTCCGGCTCGAATTCCTGCTTGAGCACCGAAATGAACAACCGGTCGGCCGGCTTTGCACCTTCGAACGAGGTTTGCGGCGCCGGGGCATAGAGCGCTGCCGTGCCGTCGAGCTTCGTTACCTTGATGAAGATGGCGCCCGCTTCTTCGGCGCCCTTACGGCGCAGCACGGCGAAAGCGCCTTCAAGATGGCAGCGCCGCACATAGGCGGAAACCCAGATCGCGCTCTTCAGGCGCATAACGGTACTTTCAGCGCTTCGATACCGCGATCAGTTCGCGGCATGCCCGCTATAGGCAGCAAGCTCCCGCATGAGGCGATCGGATACTTCGCCGGTCTGCGGCAGACCTCGATCTTGCTCAAAACGGCCAATGGCCGAACGAGTGTCGGCATCCAGTTCACCATTGATACGCACCGGGCCATAGCCATAACGCGCGAGTATACGCTGGGCGCTGCCGATCTTCGAACTCATGACCGGCCGCGCGGCAGGCGCCGCAGGCGTGAGCGAACCGGTGATATCGGAGCGCGAGAGCGCATGACGAATGCGCTCGAGCAGCATCTCGCTCGGCTCGCCGGTGACCTTCAGGCCGTTTGCCTTCTCGAAGTTGCGGATCGCCTGCGCAGCCCGCGGACCCATGATCCCGTCAACGGCACCGTCGTAATAGCCCTTGGCGGCAAGCTCACGCTGGATATCGAACATAAGGCTCGCGGCCGAACGCTTGGCGCTGTCGGCGGGCCGCGCCGGCGGCAACGGCACGGCATTGGCGGGTTTCGGCGCGGCAATGGCAGCATGTTTTTGTGCCACCGGGGCTGGGCGCAGCGCGCGCTGCATGCCGAGCGCATTGACGCAAACGAGGATCACGGCGGCCGCGGCAACGCCGCCCGCCAGTAAATCAGCAAGCCGCATCCGGCTCAGGCGCGGCGCGGGATCCCGCTCCTGCTTCAGGCGGCGGCGCGCCTCGACCGGTTTGCGCGGACGCTTCGATCCGCCCAGCAGATCGCCGAAATTGGGCTCGCGCAACGCGGCCGACTGATGGCCAAGCTCGATGGACTCACGCACGGCGTTTCTTCCTCTTGTATTCCTGTCCGACGTAGGCGGAAGGAAATGCCTCGACGGTGTTTTCGGATTTGGGCGGTTGCGCCTTGCAGACGAGCGGCAGGAGCACGGTAATGCGCGTGCCTTCGCCCAGACGGCTTTCGATTTTCAGGCGGCCGCCGTGCAGATCGACAAGGCCTTTGACGACCGACAGACCGAGGCCCGTACCCTCGTAAGGCCGATTGTACGAAGCCGCGGCCTGAAAGAACGGATTGCCGATCTGCTTAAGGTCGGATTCGGAAATGCCGATGCCGCTGTCGGAAACGACGAGCGCGAAGTTATCCTGCTCGCGCCGCCCCGCCAGTACAATCGAGCCGCCGCGTTCGGTGAACTTGATCGCGTTCGACAGGAGATTGATCGCGACCTGGCGGATTGCGCGCTCATCGGCGACGAGTTCCGGAAGATCCGGCGCGATCTCGGTCGAGAGCGTGACACCGGCCTGCTCGGCGCGGAGCGCCATCATTTCACGGCAGCTCTCCAGCATCTCGCCTGCCCGGAAAGCAGCCGGCGCGATGGTGAAGTGGCCGGTCTCGATCTGCGCAACATCGAGAATACCGTTCACGACCGAAAGAAGGTGCTCGCCGCTCTCGCGGATCAAGCGCGCGTAGTCGCTGCGCTGCGCTGCGCCGATCTTGAGCGCATGCTCGCCAGCCAGCATCTCGGAGAAGCCGATGATGGCATTCAGGGGCGTGCGCAGTTCGTGGCTGACCGTCGCAAGAAAACGGCTCTTGGTTTCGTTGGCCCGCATCGCTTCGATCTGCGCCGACTCGATCGCGATCTCGTCGCTCTTACGCCGCGAAACATCCGCGGTGACGCCGATCACCTGCTGGCCGTGAGCGCGGTAGCGCGTCTCGACCCAGATATAAGAAGGCATCGTCACTGCGCCCTCGCCCGCACGCGGGCCGCGGCGCAGACGATATTCGATCGCCGAAGGCTTGCCGGTCGCCGCTGTTTCGGCAATCGCCTTCAGAAACATCGGGCGATCGGCGATATGCACACGGTCGAAGAAAGCGTGGCTCGTCAGCTCACAGGCGGGAACGCCGAGCAGCTTCTCGGCGACGGGCGAAGCGAAGCTCACCGCACCGTTTCGGGCATGGCTCGTCACCAGATCGCGCGCATGTTCGGCGACAAGCCGCAGGCGCGCGTCGGCGGTGGTTTCGACGGGGTTCTTGTTGACCGCGCTCAGCGCGATCATGCCCATATAGAGTGTCGCAGAAATCGTGCTGAAAATCAGCGGATCGACGAAGGTGACCGGAACAAGCGCCGGTGCGGGCAGAAGATCGAAAAGCCCGAGCAGCGCAACGACGAGCGCCGTCATTGCAGCGATTGCCGCCGCGGCAAGCGCGGTACGGCGCGACGCATGCAGCGCCGGTTCGAACGGAATCACCACCAGCCAGGGCAGGATGAACGAATGGCTGCCGCCGGTGAACATCGCAATCGAGCCGACCATCAGCGCAAAGATGATCGCCGAAAGAAGATGTGCGCGCTCGAAATTGCCGGTGCACGAAATCAGCCAGACAAGCGCGAGCGGCAGCGTGAACCAGGCGTAGCCGATGGTCTCGATCAAACCGGGCGCGCCGAACAAGGCGAGATGCGCCGGGAGAACGGCGATCGCCGCGATGCCGGCGAACAGGCGGGCGGCGATGAAATTGCGCTGCGCGAGCAGCATCCGGCGATCTTCACGGGCCAGCGGATGTACGAGGCCCTCAAGATAGGCGTTGACCGGTTCGAGAATGCTGCTTGTCACTGACTGCTACTGCGTCGCGCTTCTTTTCGGCGCGCCGCTCCCTTCCTGTAAGACCGGATGGTGACAAAGGCCGCTTAAATGAAAGCTAAGCTGGTGACAGAAAGCCGCAGGAATTCGCGATTCGGCAGCCCGCATTTCCGCCGCTCACAGGGGAGATGAAAGGTATGGTGAACAATTGGTTGCCAACGGCGGCCGAATGCGGCGGAAAACCGGCGTTAGCCATTCCGGACCCCGCCCGCCAAGGGCGCGCGTCCTTTCGGCGGGGTAAAAATAATCGCCCGGATTTTATGAAAATTCGCGGCGAATTTGCCGACAAAGCCGAACCGTTCTTTCAGACGGTCCATGTAGGTTGCAGACCGAACGCGGAGAACGACAAGCCGCGTCGGGGCATACAGGGACGTCATGTTCTTCTTGTTGCGAGTGGCATTCTGGCTGTCGATCGTCATCATTCTCCTGCCGTCGGGCGCGGAGAAAAAGACGGATCAGCAGGCCATGGTGAGTCCGATGGAAGCGCTCGGCGCGGCGCAGGCCGCGGTCGAGGACGTGAGCGGCTTCTGCGGCCGCAAGCCGGAAGCCTGCGAGATCGGATCGCAAGCGCTGCAGAGCTTCGGCCAGAAGGCACAGATCGGCAGCAAGTATCTCTACGAATTTCTGTCCGACCGTTTTGGCGATTCGCATTCGGATAAAGTGACCGGCACGATCAGCGAGCGGCCGGGCCGCCAGACACTGACGCCGGCCGATGCGGTGCCCGCCTGGAAGACGCCCTCTTCGGCGCCCGCCGAGCACAAGCCCATTCCGCTGCCGCCGCGCCGGCCCGCCTAAGCCTTCCCGCATAAGCCTAAGTGGCGGTTGCACCGCTGCGGTTTCCTCGCCATATCAATGGCAGGAAATGGCCATGAGCATTGAACAGATCATCGACGATTTTGACGTCCTGGATAATTGGGACGACCGCTATCGCTATGTGATCGAGCTCGGCCGCAAGCTTGAGCCGCTGCCGGACGCCGACCACAACGACAGGAACAAAGTGCTCGGCTGCGCGAGCCAGGTCTGGCTGACCAGCGAAACCAAGACCGGCCCTGACGGTCCGGTCATGCAATTTCTCGGCGACAGCGATGCCCATATCGTCAAGGGGCTGATCGCCATCCTGCTCGCGCTTTATTCGGGCCAGCCGGCACGCAAGATCATCGAAACCGACGCGCTCGAAGTATTCAAGAAGCTCGGCCTCGGCGAGCATCTTACCCCGCAACGCTCGAACGGCTTTCGTTCGATGGTCGAGCGCATGCGCGCCGACGCCGAAGCCGCGCTCGCCGCCGCCTAACTTCCGTTTATTTCGGGTCTGGCATCAGGCGCACGCCAATAGCGCGGCGAGCTGCGCGCAGGCCCGCGCATTTCCGTCCGGATCCCGTAGTGACGGGCGAGACGATCGAGCGCGAGCCCCAGCACGACCTTGGCCGTCCGCTGCGGCCAGCCGCGTTCACGCTCGACCGTTTCAAGTCCCTTCAGGAAGCAGCAGACATCGAGCAAGAGCCCCGCGAATTCCGGGCCAACCACTTCGAGCGTCATGCTGACGCGCTCCTTGGCGGCGAGCACGGTATCGCTGAACACAGCCATGCTTGCTCCGCTCGCGCGCCTGCCTTGCGCGATCGGCGCCACCCAGTTCGAAGTGACGCGCGGCGTGAGGCCGGCGCAGGTGAAATCGGCGCGCAGCCGCTCACCGGCCTGAAACTGCGCGGCATCGATCAGCGGCTTGCCACCCGGCCCGCGCCGCCGCGCGAGCCACGCAAGAGGGCTTTCCGCCTCATCGACAAGGATGGCGTCCACCGGATCGTTACGAAAACGCTCGCGTGGAACGACACCGCCGTGCTGCATGAGGAAAGGCTCGCTCGCGGCGGAGCGCCTAACGAGATGCGCGCGCCCCTCCTCCGTCAGCGTGAGGCGGTCTTCAGTCCGCAGAATCAGATTGGCATTCGCAAGCTCGGCAAGCCGTTTGACCGATATAGAAACGGCCCCGCGACGGCTTTCGCATGCGATCCTGTATTTGTTTGTGATACGGCACTTTGCCTCGCCGCCCTGGAGAAGGCGCAGGAGACGCAACGTTTCATTGCGCTCGCTATTTAGCCTGCTGCTGCGCGCCGACTTTCCGCTCATGCCAGCACCTCACGATCAAGGCGGCGAGCGATACGGGCCGCAAGCGCAAGCTCCGCGATCATCTGGTCGAAGCCGCGCTCATCGCGCAGGTCTTCGACCCGTCCGCAACCATGCGCAACGGTTGAATGGTCGCGGCCGAAGCAGCGGCCGACCGCGGCGAGCGGAACACCGAGCGCGACATGCGCGAGATACATCGCAACCTGCCGGGCGTGCGCAGTGGTGCGCGAGCCGCGCGTCTCCGCCAACACATTCGCGAGAGGCACGTCGAGCGCATCCGCCGCAAGCATCGCGGCGAGCGAGCAGGCTCCCGCGTCGTCGCATACAAAAACGCCGGCGGTCGCCGGAGACGATTCGGGAAAGATTGGCTGTGCTTGGGATTGCTGGTGACAGGGGGACGGGACGGAGGCCGGCTTCAACTCGACAAAATGCATTGCGTTTCCTTCATTGGTAGGAATTTTTACTTACAACATTTTGGCAGAATTAGAACCGCTGGGGATAAGCGGCGGAAAGATTTTTGTTGGCGATAATTTTCGGCGAAAGATCAAAGGTTTATATTCTTATCCTGTGACTTTTTGCCGCCATGCCAGCGGCAAAAACTCGCGGAACTTATCCCCAGCTCCCGCCGCGCGCCGATACTGCCCGCTCCTTATAGGAGTATTTTCATGCCATTCATCCGCGCCAAGAACAATCCCACCGCAAACGACTGGGGCCGCACCCGCGGCATCCGCGCAATCCGCTACACCGACAACCGTGAGGAATGCGAAAAAAGACTGGAAGCATTCGGCCTGTTCGCTCGCACGCTGGATGCGAGTAGCGGGCCGGCGTTTGCCCTACGCATCGCCCGCGCGCTGCGCGCCGAGCGGCGCGCCGCACAAGGCAGGGATTCCGGTTACGACCCGATGCGGCACCTGGTGCTTGCGCGGCTCGACCGCCGGCTCAGGCGCGGCATGCCGAAAGACGGCACGCCGGCTGCATTGTAGAACGGCGGACAATCCCGTAACCTCCATGTTACGTACTTCTCACAATGTCGTGCGCAAACTCGCCTTGCTGGCGAGTGGACGAATTCTTATTTTTGTCGGGCCGATCGTTCAGGAGAAAAACAATGAATAACAACCGCCCTGCCAGCAATCCGCCCGCCGATAGCGCGCCTGCTAAAAACCCGCCTGCAAAAGTGATCAAAAGCGATGCCGAGTGGCGCTCATTGCTCACTCCGCAGGAATATCACGTCACCCGCCAGCACGGCACCGAGCCGCCGTTCACCGGCCCTTATCTCAACGAGAAGCGCAAGGGCACCTATGTCTGCATCAGCTGCGGCAACCCGCTGTTTGATTCCGACACCAAATATGACTCGCGCTCGGGTTGGCCGAGCTTCTACGCACCGCTGTCGAAACAGGCGGTCGAGGAGCACACCGACTCGTCGCACGGCATGCGCCGGACCGAAGTGCGCTGCGCGGCATGCGAAGCGCATCTCGGACATGTTTTCGATGATGGCCCGAAAATCACCGGGCTGCGCTACTGCATGAACGGCACTGCCCTCAAGCTGAAGCCCAGCGAGGGCAAGGATGGCGCCTAAGCCGAAAAAGCGCAGCTCGAAGGCAAAGCCGCGCAAAACGAAAAGTACACCAAAGCGCCGCACGGGGACGAAGTCGCCGCCCCGTGCGGCGGCTTCCATGCTCTCGCGTACCGTTCACGGCGTAGTGCTTTCCGATGACTACGCTTGGCTCCGCGATCCGAACTGGCGCGATGTCGTTCGCGATCCCTCGAAGCTCGATCGCAAGATCCGCACCTATCTCGAAGCGGAGAACCGCTACGCCGCCGCGGCGTTCAAGCAATCCGCAAAATTGCGAAAACTCCTGCAGCAGGAGATGCGCGGCCGCATCAAGGAAAACGATGCCTCGGTCCCTGCCCGCGACGGCGCCTACGCTTATTTCGCGCGCTACCGCAAAGGCGGCCAGCACCCGCTGATCTGCCGCATACCGAGCGGCGGCGGCCGCGAGGAAATCCTGCTCGATTCCGACAAGCTGGCGAAAGGCCACGCCTATTTTCATCTCGGCGGGACCGACCATTCGCCCGATCACAAGCTGCTCGCATGGTCGGTCGACGATGCCGGCTCGGAATTCAACAAAATCCGCCTTCGCGATCTTTCAGCCGGCAAGGATCTTGCCGACGAGATTCGCGACACCACCGGCGGCGTAGTCTGGGCCAATGACAGCCGCGGCTTCTTTTACGTCTGGCTCAACAGCGACCACCGCCCGGAGAAGGTTTTCTTTCACACGATCGGTACGCCGCAGAGCGCCGACAAGCTGATCTATCGCGAAGCCGACAAGGGCTTCTTCGTCAATGTCGGCAAGCTGCAGGCCGGACGCTACGGCGCGATCTCCTGCGGCGACAGCGAGACCTCCGAGATCAGCCTGCTCGATCTCGACAAGCCGCTCGCGAAACCC
>Ga0182736_1003585_pt1 | contig 10335 bp, 13 predicted proteins | sample eDN5th30CKraftBY_FD_128882 | JGI IMG/M metagenome (GOLD analysis project Ga0182736, IMG submission 128882) | Enriched backyard soil microbial communities from Emeryville, California, USA - eDNA 5th pass 30_C Kraft BY (version 2) (version 2) | ecosystem: Environmental > Terrestrial > Soil >...
CGGCGGCCGCCGCAGCTCTGCAGGGAACCGCGGGCGCCTACGCCTTGTCGAGCTGGCTTTCCTTGGCCACGCGCTCGAACGCCTCGACGTTGCTCTTGATGCGGTACTGGTAGTCGTCGCTCTCCGACGGCAGCAGCTTGATGACGGTATAGCTGCCGGTGGCGGCGGTCCGGCCGAAATTCGGCGAGGTGTAATAGACCGTCTCGCCGACCGTATAGCGGTGCGCCTTGATCGGGAGTTCCGGCGCCTGCATCGGCGGGCTCGGCGTATGCACGATCGGCGCGGCCTGCGGGATCACGATGTCCGGCTTGATGGCGGGCGATTTGATGGCCAGTTGAGCGGCGCTCTGCGCGATCAAAGCGGCGGCGCGCGGCCGCGTCTCCTTGAGCGACGGCGTCTTGAGGGTAGACGCTTTTGCCGCGGCAGCTTTGACGCTGGCCTTGGACGCGGCCGATTTCGCCGCGGGCGCTTTGGCAGCGCCCGTTTTCACGGTGCTCAGCTTGCCGACCGGGCTGCGCGCCGATTTCGCCGACGACTTCGCCGACGTTTTCCCGGCGCCGCGGGCGCTCTTGGTGACTTTCTTGACGGTACCACCGGCGGACTTCTGAGAAGCCTTGGACGACGTCTTGGAGGACCTGCCGGATGCCTTCACTGACTGTCTGTTCATGTGGACAATATAGCAGTTAATTTTGCCCCCGTGGGAAGTTTTTTGAGGCAAAAACTCCTATATTTCAATCACTTACATTCCTGCATAGGGCGTATTCACAGGGCTTTCCGCCCTTGCGGAAGCCGGCCGCTGCGCCAAACCGCCGCGCCGGAACCCGCCCGATATGGAACCGCAGGCTCCCGGCCCGCGTTCAGATGCGGGAACGAGGAGAATTTACCATGCGGCTTCTGTTCGGCATCATTCTCGGCGGCCTGCTCACGATCGGCGGCGCCTATCTCTACGACTCCAACAACACGATGATGGCGACGACCAACTCCACCTCGACCGAACGCACGCTGGTCAACTGGGACGTCGTCAACACCAAGTGGCAGCAACTGACCCACCGCGCGCGCGCCCAGATCAACCACCTGACGAGCTGACCCGCACGAGACTTCGTCAATGAGACACCGGCATCGTCCGGTGTGCTAGCGTGGAACCTCCCTAACGGAGGTTCCAGCGATGAAGGCGTCGTACTACGAGCGCAACGGTTCGGCCCGCGAGGTGATGCAGGTCGGCGACATTCCAACGCCGGTCCCCGCCGCGGGCGAGGTGCGCGTCAAGCTGGCGACCTCCGGCGTCAATCCGTCCGACGTCAAGGCGCGGCAGGGCAGCCGCAAGATCGCCTGGCCGCAACTGATCCCCCATAGCGACGGCGCCGGCGTCATCGACCAGGTCGGCGACGGCGTGCCGGCATCGCGCGTCGGCGAGCGCGTCTGGGTCTGGAACGGCCAATGGAAGCGCCCGTTCGGCACCGCGGCCGAATACATCGTGCTGCCGGCGGCGCAAGCCGTGCCCCTGCCCGCCAGCATCGGCTTCGACGTCGGCGCCTGTCTCGGCATTCCGGCGCTGACGGCCTGGCACGCGGTCGTGCTGGCCGAAATCGGCAAAGGCAGCACGGTGCTGGTCACCGGCGGCGCCGGCGCCGTCGGCCAATATGTGATCCAGTTCGCCAAGGCGACCGGCGCGACCGTGATCGCCACGATCTCCTCGGCCGACAAGGCCGCCATGGCGAAAGAGGCCGGCGCCGACCACACCGTGAACTACAAAAGCGAGGACGTTCCGGCGCGGGTGATGGCCATCACCGGCAACAAGCCGATCGACGCCATCATCGACATGGACATCGCCAGCAACGCCAAAGACGTCGCCGGCATCATCAAGCCGAAAGGCAACGTCATCATCTACGGCACGTCCAATCCGCAGGCGACGATCCCGGCCGGCTTCAGCGTGCCGAACTCGACGCGCTATCAGTTCTTCATCATCTACGAGATCACCGAGGCCGAGCGTAACAGCGCCATCGCCGGCATCACCCGCGCGCTGGAGGCCGGCGCGCTGAAGCATCGCATCGCGCCGCAGACGTTCCGCCTCGACGACATCGTCGCGGCCCACGAGGCGGTGGAGAAGGTCTCGGTCGGCAATATCGTGATCACCATCTGAGCCAGCCATGGTCTGACCGATGCGCGAGGGACCGGACCGGACCCGCCCTGACAACACCGCGCCTCCAACCGGAGGCGCGGCATGACCGCGAGCGTCACGGCGGCCAAAACCACGGTTGAAGACGCCGTCGAGATCGCGGTCCGCACGCGCACCGTGGCGCAACTGTTCAGTTCGTTCGATCCCTCGCCGTTCCGCGAGAAGGATCTCGACGCCGGCGTCGAGGAGTTTCTGGTGAGCTGGGTGCGGGAGCTGCCCGCCGGCGCGCCCTTCGCCATCGTCGTCCATCTGCCGCTAGAGGAAGCGGCGCGGCCGGAGGCCGCCGGCATCGGCGAGGCCTTCGCGCATTATTTCAACGACCGCGCCCAGGCCGGCCGTCACTCGTTGCGCGAGCTGTTCCGCATCGGCCGCCGCTCGCTCGCCATCGGCCTCTGCGTGCTGGTGGCCTGCCTGTCGGCCAGCCAGGTGCTGCCGGCGCTGGTGCCGAACCACACGGTGGCGCGGGTGCTGGAGGAAAGCCTGATCATCGTCGGCTGGGTCGCCAACTGGCGGCCGATCGAAATCTATCTGTACGACTGGCTGCCGATCCGCCGGCACATCCAGCTTTACCAGCGCCTCGCCGACGCGCCGTTGCGCGTCGAGGAAAGCTAGGCCGCCGCCACCTCGGCATCGCGGAAGCCGGCGCTGTCGAAGGCGTGGCGCACCAGCCCCGTCTCCTTGGCGTGCTGCATCAGCGCGGTCGCCGCCTTCAGCGCGTCCGGCCGGCCCCTCGGCACGGCGACGGCGACGCCGACCTGCTGGAAGTGTCCGGGCAGCACGCGCGCGCCGGGCAGGCCCGGCAACAGGCCGGTGAAAGAGTCATGGGTCAGCGCGAAGGCATCGCCCTGCCCGCTGCGCGCCATCGCCGTCAGCAGATCGACGCTCGGCACTTCCTCGACGGTCGCGGCCGGCGCGGTGCGCCGCGCGCTGCGCGCCGTCGTGGTGTTCGAGATGCCGACGATGCGCACGCCCGGCCGGTTGACCTCGTCGATGCTGCGAATATTGGAGCCGGCCGGCACCAGATAGGTGCTGGCGATGTTGAAATAAGACGGGCCGAAATCGACCCGCGCCTCGCGCGCGCTGTCGCGCGGCATGAAGGCGATGTCGCAGGCGCCGCTCGCCACCGCGTCGGTGACCTGGCCGGAATTGTCGTAGACCTGCAAGGCCAGCGGCACCTTCAGCGTGTCGGCGAAGGCGCGCATCAGATCGACCGTGACGCCATAAGCATCGCCGGCGGTGTCGCGGCAGCAGAAGAACACCGAGCCGGCCGGCGCGGCGACCACGCCGGCGCGCAAGGTGCCGGTCGGCGCGAGGTGTTTCGCAGCGTCGCTATCGAGCATCAGAATTTCTCCACCCATGGCCGGAGTTCGAGTTCGGACGTCCAGGCGCTGCGCGGCTGCGCCAGCACGTGCATGTAGCTCGCCGCGATCGCCTCCGGATCGAGCAGCGTATCGGCGCGGCCGGCGGGCTCCGGCCGGCGCGCGCTTTTTATGCCGCCGTCGATGACGAAATGGCAGACATGGACGCCCTGATGCGACAATTCGCGCGCCATGCTCTGCGCCAGACCGCGCAGCGCGAACTTGCCCATGGCGAAAGGCGCCGACTGCGCGTAGCCCTTCACCGAGGCCGACGCGCCGGTGAACAGGATGGCGCCCTCGCCTTTGCCGTCGCGGATGCGCGGCAGCATGCGCCGCACCGCCTGCTGCGCCACAAGGAAGCCGCCGAAGGCGGTAATCGCCAGCGTCTTCTCGACCTCGGCCGGATCGAGATCGACCAGCGGTCCGCGCACGCGGTAGCTCGGATTGTAGACGACGACGTCGGGCGTCAGCCCGGCCGCATCGAGGTCGTCGAACAGCTTGGCGACGTCATCGGCCCGCGCGGCGTCGCAGTCGAAGGTGCGGGCGCCGGTGGCGCCGGCAAACTCCGTCAGCTTCGCGGCCGAGCGCGCGGCCAGCGCCACCTGCATGCCGTTCGCGCGCATGCGCCGCGCCAGCGCCGCCGACAGACCGGCCCCGGCGCCGACGATGAGGGCGGAGGTGTGTTTCATGGGGGTATTCAACGCCAGCGTTTCCGTCCCGATTCTTCCGAACAACAATCGCCGTCATGCCCGCGCTTGTCGCGGGCATCCACGTCTGTCTTCCGGGACCGACAGGAGACAAGACGGGGATGGCCGGGACAAGCCCGGCCATGACGAAAAACGCTAAATCTTTGCGTCCGCGCGCACCACCGCGACGATCTCGAACTGGTCTTTGTCGTCGTCGGATTTGGCAAAGGCGTTGAGTTCATCGCGCGCCTTGGCGATCGCCTCCTCCGCCGTCCAGCAGCTCTCGATTTCAAGACTGTCATCCTCGCCATCGTCGAGATAGCGGATGAAGACTTCCCAGTTGTGGCCGGGTGGTTTTTTGGCGGAGGGCATAAGGCACTATGGCAAGGCGTTTCGGGGAAAGGCAACACGCGCGACATCGTTCCCCGTCATGCCCGCGCCTGTCGCGGGCATCCACGACTTTCCGTACTGGTGAAGCAAGACGTGGATGGCCGGGACAAGCCCGGCCATGACGCCCCCCATATAGGCACTTGCGCCACCTAATTCCCATTAACTACCATTTCACAGACAGGACGACCGACTTGCAAAGGGGGATTTCAATGATTCAATCATACGGCATCCATTGGCATATCGAAAAAGTCTTTTGGGGAAGACAGAATAATCCCGGTTCTCTTCGCGGGGCAGCATCTCGAAGCAACAATGCGATCCCTGTCGAATTTCGAAACCAACGAGGCATATACGCATTGTACGCTGACTATGATCTCGTTTATGTCGGACAGACTGGCGCGAAAACCGATCGACTTTTTAACCGGCTCAAATTTCACCGCAATGACCACTTAGCAGAAAGATGGAATCGCTTTTCTTGGTTTGGCACTCAATGGATCACAAAAAAGCATAAGCTCTCAACCGACACCGCAGCCATCAATGAAAATATAACGTCGGTATTGAACACACTTGAAGCGATTTCGATCGCAATTTCCGAACCTCGACTTAACTTGCAAAGGGGTCGATGGGGCGAGATTAAGCAGTACTATCAGGTTGCGCCGGATAGAAATCTGAAAGGCGAGGACGAATAGTCCCTCACATCCTGAACACCCCGAACCGCGTCGCCTCCACCGGTGCGTTGAGGGCGGCCGAAAACGCCAATGACAGAACCCGCCGGGTCTCGCGCGGCGCGATGATGCCGTCGTCCCACAGCCGCGCCGTGGCGTAATAGGGATTGCCCTCCGCCTCGTACTGGTCGCGGATCGGCGCCTTGAATTCCTCCTCCTCGATCTCCGACCATGTGCCGCCCGACGCCTCGATATTGTCGCGTCGGACGGTGGCCAGCACCGAGGCCGCCTGCTCGCCGCCCATCACCGAGATGCGCGCGTTCGGCCACGAGAACAGAAAGCGCGGACCATAGGCGCGGCCGCACATGCCGTAATTGCCCGCGCCATAGGAGCCGCCGACGATCAGCGTCACCTTGGGCACCTGCGCGCAGGCCACCGCCGTCACCATCTTGGCGCCGTCCTTGGCGATGCCGCCCGCCTCGTATTCGCGCCCGACCATGAAGCCGACGATGTTCTGCAAAAACAGCAGCGGGATGCGACGCTGGCAGCACAGCTCGATGAAATGCGCGGCCTTCTGCGCGCTCTCCGAAAACAGGATGCCGTTGTTGCCGAGAATACCGACCGGCATGCCGTGCAGATGGGCGAAGCCCGTCACCAGCGTCGTGCCGTAGAGCGCCTTGAACTCGTCGAACTCCGAGCCGTCGACCAGCCGCGCGATCACCTCGCGCACGTCGTATTGCTTCTTCAGGTCGACCGGCACCAGCCCGTCCAGCTCGGCGCTGTCGAAGGCGGGATCGCGCGGCGGGCGCAGCGGAATATCGATCCTCGTGCGCGCGTCGAGACGGGCCACGATGCGGCGCGCCAGGCTGAGCGCGTGATGGTCGTCCTGCGCGACATGATCGACAACGCCGGAGCGGCGCGCATGAACCTCGGCGCCGCCAAGCTCCTCGGCGCTGACCACCTCGCCGGTCGCCGCCTTCACCAGCGGCGGGCCGCCGAGAAAGATCGTGCCCTGGTTCCTGACGATGATGGTCTCGTCCGACATCGCCGGCACATAGGCGCCGCCCGCGGTGCAGGAGCCCATCACCACGGCGATCTGCGGAATGCCGAGCGCCGACATCGTCGCCTGGTTGAAGAAGATGCGGCCGAAGTGCTCGCGATCGGGAAACACCTCGGTCTGGTGCGGCAGGTTGGCGCCGCCGGAATCGACGAGATAGACGCACGGCAACCGGTTCTCGCGCGCGATCTCCTGCGCGCGCAGATGCTTCTTCACCGTCATCGGGTAATAGGTGCCGCCCTTGATGGTCGAGTCGTTGCACACCACCATGCATTCGCGGCCTTCGATGCGGCCGATGCCGGTGATCAGGCCGGCGCCATGGATCGCGTCGTCGTAGAGGCCGTTGGCGGCGAGCGGCGACAATTCGAGAAACGGCGTGCCGGGATCGATGAGATGCATGACGCGGTCGCGCGGCAGCAGCTTGCCGCGCGCCACGTGGCGCTCGCGCGCCTTCGGCGGCCCGCCGGCGGCGGCTTGCGCGCGGCGCGCCTGCAATTCCGCCACCAGCGCCTGCATGCGCGCGGCATTGTTGCGGAAATCCGCCGCGGTGCTGTCGATGGCCGAGCGCAGAATCGCCAAGAGCCCCTCCCTGCAAGGCCCGTGAAGGTGCCTTGGCGGCCCGGTCAAGGCAATGCCCCGCCCGTGGCGGCGCCGTCAGGCAAATCCGCCGCAGCCGCGGCGCCGGAACCGGCCGCTCCCGCAAAACGTTCCTTCAGGGTCAAACCCCGAGGAGCGAACATGCTTATCCGTATCACGGCCGCGTCCGCGGCTCTGCTGTTAGGCGCCGCTTTCGCCGTCGCGCAAACCGCGACCGATCTGCCTCCGGAGCCCGCGCCGCCGGCGCATCAGGCTGCGCCGCCCGAAAAGATCGCGCCGCCGATGAATGCCGGTCAGCGTCAGGCGCCGCCGTCCACCACCGGACAGGCGCCGCCGCAAAAACTCGCGCCCGCGACCGGCGAGACCTCGATGCCGAACGGCGTTGCGCCGCAACCGAGCGGCAAGGACGCCAACGACATGAAGGGTTCGTCCGATGTCGATGGTGCGACCAAACAATGACGATGACGATCGCGAAATTTAGTGCGCGTCATATCGCACATCGCCGTGAGTTCCCGGAACAAACACATACCATCATCGGTTGTCTCACCAGTTGCTGCGGCATTCGCGGCATTCGCAAGCCGCGGCCTTCGCGGCCGTAATCCCAAAGGAGGATCACCCCATGAAGACACTCACCACGCTCACTGCAGCCGCGGCCCTTATCGCCGGCATGTCGATTGCCAGCGCGCAGAATCCTGCCGGTTCGGCACCGCCGACCGGCTCGCCGAGCAACCTGAATTCGGGTCAGGAAACCGGCTCGCCGATGGCCGGCCAGAGCGGCTCGCAGCCGGCCGGCACCGGCTCCATGCCGGCGCGCAGCCAGAAGCCGATGAACAACACGGCGGAAAACCCGCCGCCGAGCAACCCGAACTCGAGCATGCAGACCGGCACCTCGGCCGGCGCCAAGAGCGGCTCGCAGACCAAGGGCTCCGCGACGACGGGCAGCGGTATGCCGAGCACCGGCGGCATGCCGTCGAGCGCGGATCGTCCGGCGCCGGGCAGCATCGACGCCGGTACCGACAAGGGTAGTTCCGGTTCGCGCAGCGGCGGCACCGCCCGCTAACTGACGCAAAGCTGACAATAAAGTGCCCCGTGCCGGCAACGGCGCGGGGCATTTTCTTTTGACAGGTGCGACTCCACTGCACCCGCCAACCGAAACATGACAGGAACTGCGCCGTCCGCCCCGCGTTGTCCTTGTGATCCCCGCACACGAACGGCAAAGGAATGACCATGAACAAAGATCGTATCGAAGGCACCTACGAGCAGGCCAAGGGCAAGGTGAAGGAAGTCGCCGGCAAGGCGACGGGCGACACCAAGCTGCAGACCGAGGGCAAAGCCCAGCAGGTCGCCGGCAAGGTGCAGAACACCATCGGCGGCATGAAAGATTCCGCCAAGGAAGCCGTCAACGACTAACCGTGACGGCATGTGAATTGAGGAAAGCCCGGCCCGCGTGCCGGGCTTTCTGCCGTCCGGCGCCCACTTCCCGCGCCCGTACCGGCCGTACTAGATTTGCCGTGCCATTCGCACGGAGGAAGCCATGGACGCCCGCACCGACGACTACAAGGATCTCAAGCTGAAGCTGCAAGGCTTCGTCCCGCCGGGCCACGGCTTTCACCGCAATCTGCTGCTGGAGACGCTGTATGAGTCTTTGCCGCGCGATGCGCAGGCCAAGGTGCAGATCTATAACGCCGAGATCGTCCCCGGCGGCTTCACCAATTACCACTGCCACAACGGCGCGGCCTTCTTCGTCGCGCTGCAGGGCCAGTTCGAGGCGCATTTCGAGGCAGGCGTGCTGGTGAAGGCCAAGGCCGGCGAGTGCTACTCGGAGCCGATCGCCAAATTCCACCGCGGGCATAACCCGCATCCCGAACTGCCCTATCTGTGCGTCGGCATCTGCTTCACGTCGCCGGACCGCGATCACGTCACCAATTCGGTCGCCTGTCCCTGGTGAGGTCTCACGTCAGCGCGATGTCGGCGATCACCGGCAGATGGTCGGACAGCGCCTTGCCGGCGGGATCGACATAGCTGCGCACCAGCGCCGCGCGCGGCCGGCAGTAGATACGGTCGAGCCGCAGCACGGGGAAGAACGACGGGAAGGTGCGGAAGCGCGTGCGGGCATGAAACTCGCGCGACAGCACCGCCCGCACCGAGCCCGGCCAGAACCAGTCGTTGAAGTCGCCGACGATCACGGCGGGGCCCTTCCCCGCCGCGAGCTGCATCAGCGCCCGCGCCTGATCGCGCCGCTCGCGGATGCTCAGCCCGAGATGGGTCGCCACCACCGTCAGCGGACCGCATGGCGTCTCGACCTCGGCGCGGATGGCGCGGCGCGGTTCGCGCTCGCCGAACGAGATGTCGCGGACTTCGTGCGCGGCGATGGGCCAGCGACTCACCAGCATCTGCCCGTAGTCGCCGTCCTTGGTGGTCAGCGCCTTGGCGCCGATGCCGTGAACGCCGACGGCGGCCGGCAGCAGCTCGAACGGATTGGCGGCGCCGTCGATGCAGCGGCGGGAGTCGAGTTCCTGCAGCGCCACCACGTCGGGATGCCAGCGGCGGATCAGCTTGATCACCTGCGCGAGGTCGAACCGCGGATTGCGGCCGAAGGCGCCATGGATATTCCAGGTCATCACCCGGACGGTCGGCCGCTCCATCGTCACGACCGGCTGGTCGAATAGCGCGACACCACCGCCTGCACGCCGATCGACACGGCGATCCAGCATGTCACCACCGCCGCCAGCAGCGCGAAGTCGGTCGGCGTCGGCGCCGTCATGATGCGCGCGATCTGGTGGCCGACCGCCGAGATCATGATCAGCCCGGGCAACATGCCGAGCAGCGTGCCGGCGATGTATTCGAACACCGGGATGCCGCTTGCCCCCGCCACCAGATTGACCACCGTGAACGGCGCCACCGGCACCAGCCGCACCGCGGCGATGGTGATGACGCCGCGTTTGGCGACGCGCTGGCGCACGCGGTTGAGCCGCGGGCCGAGGAAATTGCGCAACGGCTTCTTGCCGATGGCGGCGCCGACGGCATAGACCGCCAGTGCGCTCGCCAGCGCACCCGCCGTCGCATAGCCGAAGCCGAGCCAGGGCCCGAAGGTCGCCGCGGTCGCGGCGATCAGCACCGTGACCGGGAAGAAGACGAACCCCGCCGCCACGAAGACCGAGACGACGATGACCGGCGCCATGGCGCTGCCATTGATGGAGGCGAAGGCGGCGCGCACCTCGTCCGGCCGCGCCAGCGGCACGTAGCGCCACACCATGGCCAAGGCCAGCACCACCAGCCCGGCCAGCACCACCTTCACCACGGTGGAGATGTGGCGGGCCGGCACCATGCCGCCGGTCATGTTGCTGACGAACTGCTCGGCGCCGATCGGGCGCTCCGGATCGGCCACGCTCTGGATCACCGTGCCCAG
>Ga0182736_1003587_pt1 | contig 10321 bp, 5 predicted proteins | sample eDN5th30CKraftBY_FD_128882 | JGI IMG/M metagenome (GOLD analysis project Ga0182736, IMG submission 128882) | Enriched backyard soil microbial communities from Emeryville, California, USA - eDNA 5th pass 30_C Kraft BY (version 2) (version 2) | ecosystem: Environmental > Terrestrial > Soil >...
GAGATTGAACTGTCCTCCGGCTTCGGCGTCCGCAACGACCCATTTCTGGGACGGCCTGCGATGCACACCGGCCTCGACTTCCGCGCCTCGACCGGCGACCCGGTGCGCGCCACCGCCGACGGCAGGGTCACGTCCGCCGGCTGGGCGGGCGGCTACGGGCGTATGGTCGAAATCGATCACGGCAACGGACTTGCGACCCGTTACGGGCATATGTCGCAAATCGACGTCAAGGTCGGCGATATCGTGAAAACCGGCGAAGTGGTCGGCGAAGTCGGCTCGACTGGCCGCTCAACCGGTCCGCATCTGCACTATGAGACGCGGATCAACGGCGAAGCCGTCGATCCGCAGCGCTTCCTGCGTGCCGGTACACGTTTTGCTCAGGGCTGAGTCTTACTTGCCTGTTCAATCCTTGCGATGAAATCGCAGATGCATCGCACTCGGTGTCGCGACATGCTCGCTAACCGTGTAGCCGAGCGCAGGAAGATCAATCCCTTCAAAAAGAGCCTCACCGCGCCCTAGCAGAACCGGCGACATCGCGATGTGCAAATCGTCGATCAGCCCGGCGCGAAGATACTCGCGGATCGTTGCGACCCCGCCGCCGACCCGAATGTCCTTGCTGCCGGCAGCCTGTCGTGCGCGGTCAAGGGCCGCCTCGATCCCATCCGTTACGAAATGAAAGACAGTGCCGCCCTTCATCGTAATCGGCGCACGTGCATGATGGGTCAGGACAAAAACCGGACAGTGATAAGGCGGCTCCTCGCCCCACCAACCTTTCCAGGACTCATCCGGCCAAGCGCCGCGAACCGGGCCGAACATGTTGCGCCCCATGATCCACGCGCCGAGATTCTCAAAGCCCATCGCGGCCAAATCGTCGTCAGGGCCGGTTGCGCCGCCGTCCTTCCCAAAGACCTTTTTCTGGAATGTGCGCGTGCCCATGGCCCATTGATGCAGGCCAAACCCGCCAACGCCGAGCGGAGTGTCGAGGCTCTGATCGGGGCCAGCACCATAGCCATCGAAGGAAACCGAGAAGCTGCGAACGATTAGTTTGCCTTGTGCATTCATCGCAGCTCCTTCCAAACAAAAATCAGTCCACGTCCTCGATCTGGCCGGGTGCCGTGCCGAAAGCCTTCTGCGCCAATGTCGCGGCCATGAACTCGTCGAGATCGCCGTCGAGCACGCCTGACGTGTCGGATGTCTGCACGCCGGTGCGCAGGTCCTTTACCATCTGATACGGCTGCAGCACGTAAGAGCGGATCTGATGACCCCAGCCGATGTCGGTCTTGGCGGCTTGATCGGCGGCAGCCTGCTCCTCGCGACGCTTCAGCTCGATCTCGTACAACCGCGCGCGCAGCATGTCCCACGCCTGCGCGCGGTTCTTGTGCTGCGAACGCCCGGCCTGACAGACCACTGCGACGCCGGTCGGAATATGCGTGAGGCGCACCGCGGATTCGGTCTTGTTGACGTGCTGGCCGCCCGCACCGCCCGAACGCATGGTGTCAACGCGCACATCGGACTCGTTGATGTCGATCTTGATCGAATTATCGACGACCGGAAAAATCGCGATGCTCGAAAACGACGTGTGCCGCCGCGCGTTCGAATCGTACGGCGAAATGCGCACGAGGCGATGCACCCCGGCTTCGGTCTTGAGCCAGCCATATGCGTTGTGGCCACTGATCTGGATCGTCGCGGACTTGATGCCCGCTTCTTCGCCCTGGGTTTCTTCTAGATACTCGATCTTGAAGCCCTTCCGCTCGGCCCAGCGCGTGTACATGCGCAGCAACATCGAGGCCCAGTCCTGGCTTTCGGTGCCGCCCGCGCCCGCATGAACTTCGAGATAGGTGTCGAACCTGTCAGCCTCGCCGGAGAGCAGCGCTTCAAGCTCCTGACGCGCGACATCCTTCTTCAGCGCCTTGAGTGCGTTCTCGGCCTCGGTCACAACGGTTTCATCGTTCTCGGCTTCGCCGAGTTCGATCATACCGACCTGATCCTCGAGTTCGCGCTCGACCTTGCCGATGCCGGTGAGCTGGCCCTCGAGAGAGGTCCGCTCCTGCATCAGCTTCTGGGCCTTCTGCGGATCGTTCCAGAGATTGGGGTCTTCGGCGAGGTTGTTCAGTTCGGCGAGACGCGCGGTTGCGGCATCGACGTCAAAGATGCCTCCTCAGCAGCCCGACTGACTGCTTGATCTCTTCGACAAGGCGTTCGACTTCAGGACGCATCGTGGTTCTTCGTCTTTCATTCACAACGAAACGCGCACGCGGCGCGCAAATCCGTGCCGCAGGACTTAGCCGCTGCGGCGCGCCGATGCAATCAGGTCAATAAAGGCCGCCGGTGCCCGGACGCATGATCGCGCGATCCGCATCGGGCGACACGGTCAGCACCTGTCCGTTGCCGTCAGCCATACCGATGGCCGCGTAATTGTCGGGCGGCGCGGTGCCCGGCTTGAACGCCTCGAGGATGGTACGGCCGCTATCGCCCGGCCCGGCCCGCATGCCGCTCTTGAGATCGACGCGGACGAGTTTGATGCCAGCAGGCACGCGGAACGGTACCGCGGGCTTGTCAGCCAATGCGACCTTGAGAAAGTCCTTGGCGATCGGCGCCGCGAGATGACCGCCGGTGCCGCCACGGCCCAGCGGTTTCGGCTTGTCGTAGCCGATATACAGGCCGACGACGACATCCGGCGAGAAGCCGACGAACCATGCATCCTTCTCTTCATTGGTGGTGCCAGTCTTGCCCGCGATCGGCTTGCCAACCTCGCGCACGACAGTCGCCGTGCCGCGCTGGACCACCCCCTCCATCATCGAGGTGATTTGGTAGGCCGTCATCGGATCGAGCACCTGCTCGCGCCGGTCGATCAGCGTTGGCTCCGGCTGGTTGTGCCAGCCTTCCGGCGCGTCGCAGCCGCGACATTCGCGCTGGTCATGCTTGTAAATCGTGTGGCCGAAGCGATCCTGAATGCGGTCGATCAGCGTTGCCTTCACGCGCTTACCGCCATTGGCGATCATCGAATACGCCGTGACCATGCGCATCACGGTCGTCTCGCCCGCGCCGAGCGCGTAGGACAGATAGTTCGGCAGTTCGTCATAGACGCCGAAGCGCTTGGCGTATTCGCCGATGATCGGCATGCCGATATCCTGCGCGAGCCGCACCGTCATGTTGTTGACAGAGTGTTCGAGGCCGAAGCGCAGCGTCTGCGGTCCGTAATACTTGCCAGTCGAATAGTTTTCCGGTCGCCATACGTTGCCCGAGCCCTGATCGATTTCGATCGGGGCATCGACCACGATGCTCGACGGCGTGTAGCCGTTGTCCAGCGCGGTTGAATAGACAATCGGCTTGAACGACGAACCCGGCTGCCGGTAGGCCTGCGTGGCGCGGTTGAACTGGCTCTGGTCGAACGAAAAGCCACCGGTCATCGCCAGCACGCGGCCGGTGTTCGGGTCCATCACGATCAAACCGCCCGAGACATCGGGAATCTGACGTAACCGATACTGGCCTTCGACGACCTTGCCGTCCTTGCCGAGCAGCGGATCGACATAGACGACATCGCCCGGCGACAGTACCTGCGTGACCTTGGTCGGCGCCTTGTAGCGGGTCGGCCCAGAGGCCGCCTTGGCCCAGCGCACGCCATCCATGGTGATGAGTCCGGTCTCACGGTCCTTGGAGATCGCACCACCGAGAACCCGCCCCGGCTGGAAGCCAACGCGCGCTGACTGATCGTTTGCCTCGAGCACGACCGCCATGCGCCACGGCGAAATGTCGGACAATGATTTGACCTCGGCGAGTTTCACGCCCCAATCACCGGCGGAGAGGTCAATCTTGGTTACCGGCCCGCGCCAGCCAACCGACTCGTCGTAATTGACAAGGCCCTTGACCATCGCCTGCCGCGCCAGCACCTGCAATTTGGGATCGAGCGTGGCGCGCACCGACAGGCCGCCTTCATAGAGCTTCTTCTCGCCGTAGCGCTCAAAAATGTCACGGCGCACTTCCTCGGCGAAGTATTCACCCGCGAAGATATGCGTCGCGTTGCTGCGGCTGGTGACGACGAGCGGCTCCTTGCGGGCAGCCTGTGCATCCGCCTGGCTGATCCAGCCATTTTCGGCGAGACGATCGATCACGTAGTTACGGCGCTCGACCGCACGGGCATGATTGCGAACGGGATGAAGCTGCGCAGGCGCCTTCGGCAGAGCGGCAAGATAGGCCGCTTCCGCGACCGTCAGTTCGTTGACCGACTTGTCGAAGTAGACGAGCGAGGCCGCGGCAATGCCGTAAGCGCCGAGACCGAGATAGATTTCATTGAGATAGAGCTCGAGGATCTTTTCCTTGCTGTAGGTGCGCTCAATGCGCATCGCGAGCAGGGCTTCCTTGATCTTGCGGGTGAACGATACTTCGTTCGTCAGCAGAAAGTTCTTTGCAACCTGCTGGGTGATGGTCGACGCACCCTGCGGGCGTCGGTTCGAACCGTAGTTCTGCGCATACAACAGCGCGGCGCGCGCCATGCCGGTGAAGTCGATGCCGCCGTGCTCGTAGAAATTCTTGTCCTCAGCAGCGAGGAACGCGTTGATGACCCGCTTGGGGATCGCCTGGATCGGCAGATAAAGGCGGCGCTCCTTGGCGTATTCGGCGAGCAGCGAGCCATCGGCGGCGTGAACGCGCGTCATCACCGGCGGCTCGTAGTTCTTGAGCTGGGTATAATCCGGCAGATCCTTGGAATAATGCCAGAGCAGGCCGGCGACGGCGCTGACACCGACGAGGAACAGGATCGTTCCGGCGGCAAAAAGGAACCCCAGGAAGCGCACCAGCAACCGCATTCTCAATCCATATTCAGTTAAAACGCTTCTGGCCGGGGCGATTTCGCTCGGCGCGACCGGATCGCGACGGAACCGTAGCACTGAGACAGACGCCTGCGTGCAACCGATTCAGTTTTCCCAATCCTCTATAGAGCGGAGGCTGTGTCCAAACTAGGGCTCTGTCAGGGCTTGGTGCTGGTGGACGGCCCGGCACTCATCCGTGTGGCCGGAGCGCCACCACTGGGACTGAAAAACGCACTGATCGCAGCGGAGACGGAACTGGCGGTTTTCTCCCGCCAGTTATCGGAGACAAGGTTGTGAAGGTCGCCCTTGTTCGAGACGTAACCCAGTTCGACCAGTACCGAGGGCACGTCATGCGCCTTCAGAACCCGGAACCCGGCGGATTTGAGCGGGTGCTTGTGCATCCGCGCCACGGTCTTCATCTCATGCATTAGGGTTTTGGCAAAACGGCTTGAAAACGCACGCGTTTCCCGCTGCGTGAGATCAATCAAGATGTCCGCCACCTCGGTCGGCTCTTCGGTCAGGTCGATACCGGCGATGGCGTCGGCCTTGTTCTCGGATTCCGCCAGCTTTTCCGCCTCGATGTCGGAGGCACGATCGGAGAGCGTGTAGATGGTCGCGCCCTGCGCATCACCTTCCGCCCTTGGCAGCGCGTCGGCATGAATCGATACGAACAATGCCGCCGCGTGCTCGCGAGCGAACTTCACGCGCTCGCCGAGCGGAATGAAGGTGTCGTCATCGCGGGTCATCAACACGCGATATTTGCCTGACTTCTCGATCTGCTGGCGCAGCGACTTGGCAAAGGCGAGCACGAGATCCTTCTCGTTCTCGCCGGTCGGAGCCATCGTGCCGTTGTCGATGCCACCATGGCCGGGATCGAGCACGATGACGGGCCGTGAATCCTCGTGCTTCGCATCCTGCGGTGGAATCTTCGCGTTCGGATCGGCGTCGGCGACAACCGTCGGACGCAGTCCCTGTGTCGTATCCTGCCGCGCCTCGCGTTTCACTGTTTCCGCGTCGGACGCCGCGAGTTCAACCACCAGCCTTGCCGGCTGGCCGTTGGCCGCCTCCATCGCATAGGCCTTGTCGATTTTCGCCGGACCATTCAGATCCATCACGATCCGCGAGGCGCCGGGCATCACCATGCCGTAGCGGAACGCCCGTACCAGTCCCCGGCCCGTCTTGCCACTGCCCTCCGGCAGCCGGAAGGCTATCTGGGGAATGTCGAGCACGACCCGATAAGGGTTCGCCAGCACGAAGGCGTGGACATCCACCTTACGGTCGAGATCGAGAATAAAACGGGATTGCCGTTCGTCGCCCGCGACGCGCGCATCGGATGCGACAGGCAGGCTCGCTGCAACTTCCGGGCGTGCGGGAACCGACTCGACCGCATGCGCAGCCGGGGTACCGGACAACGCCGCCCACGCGAAACCCGCGGTGGCCGCCTGTAGAACCCGGATTTTCGTCCAGCTTTTCAAGGAATCCCCCGCCTCCGGCGCCCCCTTTTATCCCAATAGGACTCCACGGTTAACCGCTCCTTACCCCGGAAATCCCGATTGCAGACTTGTGTTGCAGCCGCGTGACGCTTCCCTTGCCTTAAGGCGCCAATGCCCGTATGTTTTTCCCGCTGACGGTTTGAACTTCCGGTTGTATCGCGTTCAGCTCCCGGACCAGCGTTCGGCCTCGAAATGTCTTGAGGTCCAACGGATTGACCGGCCCTTCCTCCCAGCCAGCGCAGCGCGCGGCCGGACATTGGAAAGCCGGTTGGAGGTTTCGGGAGGCCAGGAAGCCAGACGGCAACCGGCTCGCGCCCGCAAGGACGCGGACTGCCAATCCGGCGCTGACAACGCTGGCTGGCTTTTAATGCACCCAGCTTTTGCTGGTCCCGTTGGCGAGACAAGGCAGCACGTTGCTGCCACACGATTTAGACGGGCCGCTGCTTAGATGCGCCACACTGTTATGCCGATCTGGACTTCCCACGAAGTCCTCCCAGTTCCCTCGACAATCCGACGCGACGAGTTTGCGCGACGGAAGACGCTTGGGCTGGGTTCGGCACGGGGCATCGCCTTGTGGTTTGGCCTTCCCCTCACCCCAGAATCAGGTGGACCGTTCCGCCGCCCGGCCGCGCATGCTGCGCCGGCCGCCGGGCCTGCCGTCCGCCGTCATGAGTTCCAAAATGCCCAACAAAATGTTGATCGACGCCACCCACCCGGAGGAAACCCGGGTCGTCGTGGTCCGCGGCAACCGCGTCGAAGAGTTTGATTTCGAGTCCGCGCAACGCAAGCAGCTTCGCGGCAACATCTATCTCGCCAAGGTCACGCGCGTGGAGCCTTCGCTCCAGGCGGCGTTCATTGAGTATGGTGGCAATCGCCACGGCTTCCTTGCCTTCAGCGAAATCCATCCGGACTACTATCAGATCCCGGTCGCCGATCGTCAGGCGCTGATCGAGGCCGACGAGCGCGCTCATCGCGAAGCCGAGGAAGAGAACGAGAACCGCGCAAGCCGCCGCCGGTCCCGCCATCGCAGTTCGCGCCGTCGCAACCATGGCGAGCGCGTGCAGAGCGCCATCGTCGAGGACAGCGCCCCGGCTGCTGACGCATTGCCCGCCTTCCCGCACGATTCCACCGAACCGCAGCCTTTCGGCAGCTATGGCTATGACGACGAACCGACCGAAGAAGGCGTGACGCCCGCTTCCGTCGCTCCCTCTGTGGTGCCGAGCGAGGCAGCCCAGCCGCTGCCGACCATCGAAGGCAACGACTACGGCGACCAGGCCGACGAAAGCATCGACGATCCGTACTTCGATGCGCCTGCTACCTCGCACGCCGAGAGCGATGTCGCCCACCATGACGACGAGCATTCTCACGATCACCACGATGACGATCACGCCTCTGACGATGAGGCTCATGACGACGCGCATGCCGATCACGAGCATCACGATGCCGAACATGCCGACGGCGAGCATGCCGAGCCATCCGACGAGGACGATGACGACGAGGAGACCGAAGAAGAACAGGTCGAATCCGTCGGCGGCGACGACGCCCTGGAGGAAGTGCCGGAGCGCGCCTTCCGCCCGCGCCGCCAGTACAAGATTCAGGAAGTCATCAAGCGCCGCCAGGTGATGCTGGTGCAGGTGGTCAAGGAAGAACGCGGCAACAAGGGCGCCGCGCTCACGACCTATCTGTCGCTCGCCGGACGCTATGCCGTGTTGATGCCGAACACTGCGCGCGGCGGCGGCATCAGCCGCAAGATCACCTCGGCGCAGGACCGCAACCGCCTCAAGGACGTGGTGCAGGATCTCGACGTGCCGGAGGGCATGGGCATCATCCTGCGCACGGCCGGTGCCTCGCGCACCAAGCCGGAAATCAAGCGCGACTTCGAATATCTCATCCGCATGTGGGAAACGGTGCGCGACCTCACGCTGAAGTCGCAGGCCCCGACCCTCGTCTACGAGGAAGGCTCCCTCATCAAGCGTTCGCTGCGCGATCTCTACAACAAGGAGATCGACGAGGTTCTGGTGTCCGGCGACGCCGGCTATCAGGAAGCGCGCGACTTCATGAAGATGCTGATGCCGTCCAACGTCCGCTCCGTGAAGCCCTATCGCGACACGCAGCCACTGTTCTCGCGAATGGGCGTGGAAAGCCAGCTCGATGCGATGTTCTCGCCGACCGTGACACTGCGTTCCGGCGGCTACATCGTCATCAACCAGACCGAAGCTCTGGTCTCAATCGACGTCAACTCGGGCCGCTCGACGCGCGAGCATCACATCGAGGACACCGCGCTCAAGACCAATCTCGAGGCCGCTGAAGAAGTGGCACGGCAGTTGCGGCTGCGCGATCTCGCGGGCCTGATCGTCATCGACTTCATCGACATGGACGAGAAGCGCAACAACCGTGCGGTCGAACGCAAGCTGAGCGATTGCCTGCGGCAGGATCGCGCGCGCATCCAGGTCGGCCGCATCTCGCACTTCGGTCTTCTCGAAATGTCTCGCCAGCGCATCCGTGCCAGCGTGCTTGAGAGTTCGACCGAACCCTGCCCGACCTGCGGTGGCACCGGCCATGTCCGCTCCGTGTCGTCGGTCGCGCTGCAATTGCTGCGCAGCCTCGAAGAACAACTGATGAAGAGCGGCACCCACAACTACACGGTACGCACCCGCACCGATGTCGCGCTCTACGTTCTCAACCACAAGCGCGGCCACCTGCGCGACCTGGAAGAAGCCTTCCAGGTAACGCTCGCGGTGATCGCTGATCCGACAGTCAGCGGCCAGCAGTCGTTCGTGATCGAACGCGGCGAGCAGGTCCACACCACCGAGGCCGCCAAGGCTCTCCTCGCCGCGCGCGTCGCTGCACAGCCCGTTGATGTGGAAGAGTTCGACGACGAGGACGAGTTCTTCGAAGAAGACATCGAGACGGAAACCGAGAGCGCCGAAGCTGCGGACGCCGAGTCGACCGAAGCGCGCGGTGAAAGTGATGAAGGGCCGCGCCGCCGTCGTCGCCGCCGTCGTGGTCGCGGTCGTGGCGAAGGTCGCGATGCCGCTCAGGCCTCGCCTGCCAATGGCGAAGGTGCTGCCGGCGAAGAGGCTCAGATCGAATCCGGCGAGGAAGGCGAGGACGAAACCGACGCCGCTCCCGCTCGCGCCGATCAAGAGAACGGCGAGCGTCGTCCGCGTCGCCGTGGCCGTCGTGGCGGACGCCGCCGTCGCGGCAATCAGGACAATGCCAATGGCGATGAGGCAGCCGCTTCCGGTAGCGATGCAGAGACAGCCTCGTCCTTCGAGGCTCATGAAGGATCGCACGATCTCAGCATGCCGTCGTTCGATGCGCCGCAGCCTGAGACGGCCGAAGTGGCAGAGCCGACAACTGAGGAAGTTGCAGAAGCTCTGCTGAGACCTGCTCCGTCCGTCGAACCGACTCCGTCCGCACCTGAGGAAGATAAGGCTCCGCGCCGTTCCACCGTCCGCGAGAAGGTAAGCTTCTTCTTCGGCGAACCGCCCGCAGCGGAGACCCCGCCAGCTCCGGCCGCCGTCGCAACCGACGAGCAAGCTTCATCGCCTGTGCCGGCCGAGGTGGCGCCGAGCGAACCCACCCCACCCGCCGAGCCTGCACCCACTGCTGCTCCGCGTCGTCTGGGTTGGTGGTCGCGCCGCTCGGAATAACCGCGCACCGCTTCAAGCAAAATAAGAACCCGGCCAAGGAATGCTGCCTTGAGCCGGGTTTTTCTTGTGAGCCATCCATTACTCTCCCCAGCGGGAGAGGTGAAACGAGCTGCCCTAACGCTTCAACCACCGCGTGACCCGCGCGATCGCTTCTTCAGTCTCCTGCCGCGAACCTGCGTAGCAGAAGCGCAGGAACGATTTGCCGTGCACCGGATCGAAATCGATGCCAGGCGTCGCGGCGACATGCGCTTCCTCCAGCATGCGGCGAGCGAAATCGAGACTGTCGTTCGTGAAGCGCGAGACATCGGCATAAAGATAGAACGCGCCGTCCGCAGGCAGAAAATTATCAAGGCCAGCAGCCGGC
>Ga0182736_1003588_pt1 | contig 10317 bp, 5 predicted proteins | sample eDN5th30CKraftBY_FD_128882 | JGI IMG/M metagenome (GOLD analysis project Ga0182736, IMG submission 128882) | Enriched backyard soil microbial communities from Emeryville, California, USA - eDNA 5th pass 30_C Kraft BY (version 2) (version 2) | ecosystem: Environmental > Terrestrial > Soil >...
CGGAAAATAGGATATCTAGCGAGAAGGCTGCTCCGGACGAGGGCAAGAGCGCCCGGGGGCAAGCGAGTTGGGGTGACTAAGCATTGAATAGTGCTTGGTCGTCCACTAGAGTTTTTGTCCAAAAGACGAAATCCTTGCGCGATAAATTGCGATATCCATGGATACATTTTGAATGCCAAAGGAATGTTGATTTCGACACCGCTGCCGCATTCTGCTTAGGCGGGAACGTTAACATGGTTGATATAGTAGTTAAACTGAGGGCCACCTCCCTTGACCAAGATGGGCGAATGGGTGCCATCTTGCCGAAGGATACGGGCAGTTAGCAAGTTGACTGCCTCTTGAGCGATCTCAGTCACCGGGTTTTGAAAGGCAATAACGGGCACGCCGAAATTAATATTCACGCCTTCGTTCGTGTTGGTGCAAACGGTCAGTTCTTCCGGGATTTTCACTTGCTCGCTTAATAAGGCGAGAGCGACGCCGCGCATAAGGACGTCTTCATCCACGAGTAGACAGTCCGCGCGTTTCGACGGAGAGAGCCGTCGGTTTCGAGCGATAAAATCTCGCATCTGATGTTGGACGATCGCTTCAGGGTCTTTCAAGGGGTTCTGGTCGTTGATCTCGATGACATCTACGCACTGAATCGGACTGTTTTGGATCGCATTCCAAAAATGTGTTGTACGGGATGAGTCCGGAGATGTGCCCGTCACTTTGTTCACCCAGAGAACCCGCTTGCGCCCCAGTTCTCCCAGTCGGTGAAGGGAGCGGACCATGAAATCGAAACGGTCATCAGAAACATCGCCCCCCATATGGGGCGATTTAATGGAAACCATCGGTCGGGAAAACTCTGAAGCGAGCTCGTAAAAACGTCGAAACACAGCGGTTGATTCAATAATGCCGGCAATGTCTTGATGCGCAAATTCCTGCCTGAGACGCTCAATAAGTCGAGTGCGCGTGATCCCACCTTCCATTTGAATCGCGGTAATATTGCTCGTGATGTGCGCGAGGTAGCCAGCTTTGATGAGTTCCTGCTCAAGACAGGTGGTGAGGAAGCGGTCCCGATGATGCGGTTCCTTATTCAAATCCGGGCCAACAAAAACGAAAACACTTAGCTGCTTTTTCTCCTTACGGCGGACGATCGTTCCCATCCTCGGGCGACGCTCCAGATAGCCAAGTGTTGCAAGTCGTGCAAGAGCTCTTTGAACAGAGTTTACGCCCAACCCGAGGTCCCTGGCGATGTCTTCAGTAGAAGCCAAACGGGAACCAGAGGGAAGTTGCCCCGACCGAATGCGAGCCAAAAGTGTCTCTTCAGCCTGTTGCGATGGTGTTAATGATGTCGGAAGCATGCTGTTGTTATAAATATCTGAATAAAATGGCGTAACTGCAATATTAATTCAATGTTATTTGACGGACGAGTTAGTGGGAACTAATTTTGCCGCAAATGAAGGTCAGAACGTTTCCCCTTATTCAGATTTCTTCATCGCTGCTACTTGTGCTGCCGAGACTTAGTGTCAAGACGCTGAAGATCGTTTGGACGGATTCGGCAGATAGTGCTTTTTGGAAAATTTCTGGTAATCGATTGAGCGCAGTTCTGTCTTCTACAGGCTGTAGCGGGATCTCCCTAATCCTATTGGCTCTGGGGTTTGGAATTCGGAAAAACCGGAAAGCATAGGGTGATATGAAATCCGATCCCCTCAGCCAATGGAGTCTCTGTGATCAGCGTGATCAGAGTTCTTCGTCGCATCCATGGAAAAGTAGATTGCGACGGATGCGCGGGTTCTCGTTGGTAGAGGTGTTAGTGGTAGTGTTGATCGGTGCAATTTTGATTGCGATCTCCATACCATTGGCGGGTAAGGCGGTGTATCAAGCTCGCAAAGCCAAGAGTATCGGAAACTTACGGGCGATTGGTGGAGCGTTATTTTCTTATGTCTCGGATAATAATGGCGAGCTTCCTGAAGGAGGGATGCGGCCGACATTGAATGGTCAGATGGTGCGATATTGGTACAACGCGCTCGATTACTATTGCGGGGGGCAGGATTGGATGAGTTCCAACTGGAAAAATTTGAATCGGCCGGCATGGCAGATTGATCCCATGAAGAAGTTTTCAAATCCCCCGGTTCTGGATTCCGGCTTTGCTGTGAATGTGGGGTACGGTTGGAATCACGCCAACTTTGGCTATACGTCAGTTTGGTACCCGGCCCGCCTGGGCTGGGGTTCGCGTCTATCAGGAGTCGAAAAACCCTCCCAAACAATCATCATCGGCACTAATAGTGATGGGGATAGTGGGTTGGGGAATGTTCTTATCTATGCGAGTTCGAATGCGGCCAGAAGATATGACGGTGGCGGACTCTATCTTCTGTTGGACGGTCATGTGGCTGCTTATACTCCTGAGAAGATTCTGGAGAATGACAACTATCTTTTTCGTAAAGTAAAAACCGTAGAGAAGCCGTAAGCGGTGTTTTTCTCTCCGCGCAATCGTCTGACGCGGGAATGATTTGTTTTGAGATTTTGTCGGATCAATTTTGTATGAATGTGAAAAAGCTAGTAACATGGACACTGATGGCAAGTATGGGCGCCTCGCTGGCATTAGCGGCCGATGAGCCATACTCGCAACTATTCAACCCCGACTTTGAACAAGATACGGACAATGTCGGATTTCCGGACGGTTGGCAGCTTGGGAAGGCGGCCGAGATCACCCTGGCCCGTGAAGGGGTATCGAGCGGAACCCGGGCTCTTGTGATCTCCCTTGGGTACAACGCGGTTTCACAAGAACTGAGTATTAGTGGACTGGCAGGAAAACGGGTTAATTTTAGTATTGATGCCCGTAGCCCGGATTCTGCGCGGTTGGGGGTGCGCATGGGGCACTACGTGCTCGATGACAAGGGGAAAAAGAAGTGGAGAGACTTTCCGGTGATTTGGGACAAGGAGTTGGATCCGGAGTACCAGACTCTGAATGCCACTTTTGTGGTGCCCAAGACCGCGCAGGATGGCCGATTCTGGATTGGCATCTACCGGAGCCAGAACGAAGGGACGGTCGTCGTGGATAACCTCTCTCTGGAGTTTCTGGATGGAAGCGCATCACTGGGTACCAAAGATGCCACGGTGCTTCTGCGGGAAAATAATTACCTGCTAGGAAAGATCGAGGAAGCCAAGACTCTACAGCCTGAAAATCCCAAGTGGGATGAAATAAAAGTCAAAGTGGATGAGGTGATGAAGCAGAGCACATCGCCGGAAGCGGTCGCCAAGGGAGTGGCTCCCATGCTGGCGACCTACCGGGGATTGAATGCGCAGATTCTGGAAGCATTGTACCCTGCCGTGGGTTTTACAGCCGTCTGGAAAGACGCTTTTGAGCGAGTGAACCCGGAGAAGCTCCCTGCCACGGAAGGAATCAGCGCGGTGTCGACTGCTCTGGCTGGTGAGCATACGGCGTTTGGGATCGAGTTGGCAAATACGACTCAGCAGCCAAAAGAATTAACGATAGAACTGTCGGGGGATGGCGTAGCGGTGGCGTCCGATGTGGAGATGCGCCGCCAGGTGCTGATGGAGACGTGGTACACGAAGGGTGCGACACTGGTGGCAGATGCATTGACCGCCCTTCCCCGCGATCCCGCCAGTGGCGAGAAAAGCTGGAAACTTAATCTAGAGCCGGGGGAGACTACCCGGCTCTATATTGATCTGAAGCTGAAGGAGGTCCTGGAAAGTGCCCAGATGAAAGGGCAGGTGACCATTCGCGATGGGAAGCGTGAGGAAGTGCTCCCTTTCGAGATGAACGTGCTCGCACAGGCGCGCCCGAAGAGTCCCGAGCTCGCGCAATATCAGTTTCTTTATATCAACCAGAATGTCGCAAACCGGGTTCCGCAAAAGACCTGTGCAGATCTGGAGGCCCATGGGGTGACAGACATCGAGTGGGCATTCAAGCCAACGGCGGTGTTTTCTCCAGAGGGAGAGCTTCTCAAGGTGGGGTTCGGCGCTCATACGAGATGGCTTGAAGGGTTTAAGGATTCCAACATCCGACTTAATCTTTTCTGGATGAAAGATCTCCCCAAAGAGGGGGGAGGTGAGCTTGCTCTTTACAGTCCCGAGTGGAAGCGGGCATGGGGTGAGTTGCATAAAGCTTTTCTGAATTATGCAGAGTCTTTGGGAATCGATCGAAAACGCATCACGGTGCTCCCGATGGATGAAATTCATTCGAAGGACTATGCGAAAGCTCCGGATGAGAATATCACGAACTACATCGAAGTGGCGGATTCGCTACGCAAGGATTTGCCTGATCTTCCGCAGTATCTCACTGTGGGAAACTATGCATTCCCTGCCGATATCAAAGCCGTCGCAGACAAGCTCGACGTCGCGATCGTCCACTGGCCACGCCCGGAAAAGCTGAGTCGCAACGCTCCTCCAGGCTATGAGGCGCGCAAGGATTTCTTTGAGAACACGCTCCCCGCCCTCGAGAACGCGCGTAAGAACGGGAATCTCAAACTCTGGAGCTATCACGTGCAGTCGGGGCGCAGTGGAGAGGTGCTGAAAACCAGCCGCGCTTATCCGATTTTCGCGGTGATTTCAGGGTATACCGGTTTTGGCCACTGGGCATATAATGTGAGCTCTGCCAGCACTTGGAATGACATGGATGGAAAGATCCTCGATTATTGTCTCGTTTACGATGGAGCGGAGGAAGATCCCCAAAACGTGAAATATAACGTGACTAAGGAGGATGTCGTTCCCTCGGTGCGCTGGGAAGCGAATCGAGCAGGCCAGCAGGATGCGCAGATTCTTCTCTACCTGATGGAGAAGGCGAAAGAGGAGGGGCTTTCCAAGGAAAATCGCGAGAAGATCGCCAAGGTCGTCGATGCTTACCAGAAGCTCGGAGGCGAGTATGCTGTGGGTACGCCGGAACTCACTTATGACGCGATCCGGAAAAATGCCGCACAGATGCGTGAGGTCTATGCTGAGGTGGCGTCCGCAAAGTAGTATGGCAATGGTTGCAAAAATTGGCGCGGCCCTTGCCGCGCTGATTCTTGGCGGAACGGCCATTTCCCCTCTGTCTGCGGCGGGACAGCAGATAGAGGAGCTGCCAACCTCGCCAACCCTGCCAAAGCGGGTGTATGGAATGAAGGGGACGCCGTGCACGATCCGGTTTGGCTCTGTGATCTACTCGCCTATCGAGGGTGCTCTCCTTTTCAATGTAGAGGGCACGGCGGGTGCGCAGTACAACGACTATTTTTTATGGCATCCTAAAGACACGGAGGGTGGCAAGGTGATCAATCTACAGATTCACTCGGGGGTCGATTTCCGGCTTCTGAAGGAGCTTCAGACGGAGTTGATCTTTAGCGATCCATCGACCATTACCGCGAATGGGAGCATCCGCTGGCTGGCGATTGGCGACAGCCTTACGGTGCCGGGCTTTTATATAGAGCAGACCATGCAGACTCTTAGTAAAGAGATGCCGTCGATCCAGGTGGAGACTGTTGGGACGAAACATCCTGAAGGGAAAGAGCAGCTTCATCACGAGGGTCGCGGGGGGTGGACATGGAAACGGTATTTCCAAGAGTTTTCCTCGAATCCTGCCGCCTCCAGTCCCTTTGTGTACGGCGCGAACAAGGAAAATAGCTTCGATTTTGCTCGCTACCTGCGGGAGAATCTCTCAGGGCATGCGCCGGAGATTGTCACGATTTTTCTCGGCGCGAATGATGTTTACGGGACAGCCGCCAAGTTCGATCAGGAGCGCATGCAGGAAAGTCTGAATGCGGCGGCCGCCATGGTGGAGAAGATCCGGCGGGACGCCCCGAAAAGCGTGATCGGCATCATCCCGCCGCCTCCTCCCTCCGAGCAAAATGGCTTCGGTGTGAACTACCAAAACGGCGTCACGGAGTGGCAATATCGGCGAGCGATGCAGTACTACATCGCGGGTTTGCTGGAGCGCTTTGACGGACGTTGGGACGAGCGGATTTATATCGTGCCGGGGTATCTCGGCTTCAATCCGGCGACAGCATTTCCCATGGCCAGCGGACGTGCTCAAAATGCCCTGCATCCACAGGCGGATGGGTTTAAGCCTATTAGTGCAGCGTTGAGTGCCTGGATGGTGCATCTTCTTTCGAGCGGTGCTGTGCGTTCGCAGCCCTGACATAGCTATTCTGAAGAAAGACAAAGGCTAGTTCTGATCCGAGAATCAGATCCCATCTATGAAACTTACTTTGACAGAGCCACCTTCGCTGAAAGCGCTGGAGCTTATTAGCGATCAGAGCGGAGCGTTGCTGCGCTGGACTGATACAGGCGAGAGGCTGGAGGTGGATGCGTTGGCCTTTTCCCTCGAATTTGAGAATGCAACGCTGCGTCCCGGCTTTATTCTGGATTCTGGCGAAGAGGAGGTCTCAGGCAGGATGGACTGTGGAGATGTTGGGTTCACTGTGCGCTGGTCTCTCGATGGGGCGGTGTTGAGAAAACAGGTCACCCTGAATGGGAAACCCGATTCTGGTTGGGGGCAATTGCTTCGGTTCGTCGTTCATGAAGGACCTCTCTGGGGGGAAACCGGAGAGGGAGTTGACGCAGCGATGGGGTGGCGTGACGATGCGTTTACCCCCGGCATTGTGGAGTCGCGCAAGCCTGAAGAGGGCGCGGGGCGGCTTCCCGCCTGCGGCTATCCGATTTTTCTTCGGAGGGGATTCGTTGGGCTGGAGCATCCGATGGGCTTTAACGAATGGCTGCCGATGTCGGCTAGCGTCCGTATCTATCACCATCCGACCTGGGTTGGCGAAGAGTTAACCTCGCAAACGCTGGTGCTGGGACGTGCGCAGGAAGGAGCTTCGGCTCGTGAGGCCTTCATGAATTACCTCGCAACTATCCGAAAGCCTAAGGTTTCCAAAGTTGCCGTCGAGATAAACACCTTCTGGACTGATCCTCTCGTGATTGAGCCGGGAGGAGGAGTCGCCTATCGCGTTGACTTGCCGGGATACCGAGCCATTGCGGAGCAGTGGATCAAAGGTGTTTTTGAGGGAGAGCAAGGGTTGATATCAGCGCTGGTATTGGATGCCGGCTGGAGCGACCGTGCGTCGATCTATCGCCCGAAAGAGTCGGTCGGCGGTTTGGGGGACGATGGGCTGGCGGAGCTCTCTGAGGAACTAAAGTCTTTTGGGCTATCCTTGGGGCTCTGGGTTTCAACTAATGGTATGATCGCCCTTGATGCCAGTTGGGCGCGTTCCGAGGGTTATGGCTTTTCTAACTATGGGATGGGTGCTGGCTACTCTGCGGGACCTAATACCCACTTTATTTGTTTGGACGACCCGCGTTGGGAGGCTGACTTTCGGGCGCGCCTGCAAGAATTGAACGCAAATGTCGCGGTAGGGTCTTACAAGTGCGACTGGGATAATGAAGGAATCATAAGTGCACGACAGAGGGAATATCCTCTAGTGGAAACGGCATGGGAGGAGAACGTGAATGCGATGATACGCATGTTCAGCGCGATCGCTCCTCGCCGAATGGGCGATCTGGCGGGACCTCGTGTGCGGGGGGCATGGTGGCTAAGTCCGTGGTGGTTCCAGCATGTCGACAGTGCCCATCTTCCGCATTCCGGCGATTTGGAGCATTGCTCGCTACCGACTTTGACTCCTCGTGAGGCATCTTTGACTTCGCGTGACATGGTGCTATACGAGCACCTTGTCCTGCATCGGACTCCGGTGCCGTGGGATGTCATTGATAGCCATGACTTCCCTCATGCTCCGCGTTGTCCGATGGTGGATAGTGATGAGAGCTGGCTTCATACATTGATCCTCTGGGTCATGCGGGGCTCGTCTGCCGTTCAACTTTACGTGCCTCCTTATGGAGTCCGAGGCTGGAGGGCGCAGGTCTTACGGCAGACGTTGCGGTGGTTTCGCGACCACGAAGTCTTTCTCTCGAATGCACGGCACGAATGGATAGGTGGCAATCCCGGGATGGGGGAGGTTTATGGATTTCATCACATCCTCGGGAATGAGGAACTGCTACTACTGCGAAATCCGATAGGCAGTCCCCAGTCTCTTGAGGGTGTACTCCCTGAAGCCCTTCGCCTTAGATTTGAGAATGAAGCTTGGTCGCAGATCCACCCTCATCGGGGTTTGGGCGTTTTACCCCATTGGATCGGCTCCAATGAAATCTTCGTCTTCCAGCGAGGGGAAGCGATCATTCCATTCACATCTGAGAGGGTCAGTATCCCGGAGATCCACCAAGTCGGTGAGCCGATGCTTTCCATTCTGGGACAAAGTGCCGTGGGAGAGCAGTGGAGGATTCAGATTCCATATCGGTATGACCAGGCGGAACTGGTTATGGAGTGGGAGAGCGACGAGGCCGTCGGATCGTTGCAGGTCGCGGTGGGGAGGTATGAGGACGGCATTTCCTCGGCCATGCTTCCCATCACCTGGCTTGTTCCTCACTGGCGTGCTTCGTACACCGAGGCGCGGAGTCGCCTCTTGCCCTCGCGATGGAAGCGGGTGGTGGCGAGAATGCCTCTTCCTACAGCGGGTGCTGCCTATCTCTCCATCCGGTCGCCATTTCCGAAACCTCTCGCAGTCTGGGTGGAGGCTGGGCTGGCGAATCCAGAGGACGAACTTGATAGTAGGGCATTGCCACTTCCACCGCAAATGCGTGAAGTCGTGGTGCCTCGCGCTGCATTGGATAATTGCTTTAGGGATATCTGAAGCGCGTTTCAGATATCATTTCATAAAAGATTGCTAATAACCATGACTAAACCTCTTCGAGTTTTAATCGCAGGCTGTGGACATATGGGGACCTCACATGCGCGGGCCTATCACAGCTCCCCGGCTTTGAGGTTGTCGGCCTCGTCAGTCGTGGAAAGGAAAGCCGCGAGCGCCTGTCCCGCGAGTTAGGGGAGTATCCAGGTTTTTCGGATTTTCAGGAGGCCTTGGCAGCCACCGCGCCGGATGTCGTATGCATCACGACCTATCCTGACACCCATGCAGAGTACGCTTGCACCGCCTTAAATCAAGGTTGCCATCTCTTTCTGGAAAAGCCTGTTGCGACAACCATACCAGAGACAGATTCGATATTTGCCCCGGCGAGAAAACGAGAGCTGAAAGTTGTTGTTGGGTATATTCTCCAGCAACACCCTGCTTGGAATGCTTTTGTGGAGCAGTGTCAGTATCTGGGCCGATGCTGAAAGGTTTGAGCATTCTGCCAGCGTAAATTCGCATACGAAAACTGACTCCCTGCTCTTCCACCGCGCACAACTCAGAGCGGATGGCTCATTTATGTTCGATGAACAGAGCATCTCAGCGGCGACATTCCATTGACGAAAGAAACAATTTGGGCAGATGGAGGTGAGTGAAGCCAATGCTGATAGATATGGGCTCCTAGAGGTTTGCTCTGCCTAAATCGGATTACCGGGGAGCCGAATTAATTGTTCTCCCGCCTGAATACCGGTTGGTAATGACATTTCCTGGAGATGTTATCGATCTCTGTAAGGGGAGCCCTTAGGTCGTAGTGGCACAAGCTGTACTATTCGAAGTGAGGCCTCAAATCTTTCGTCGAAGCGCTGAAGACCGGCGTCATCGGTTGCTTCCTGAGTTTTACCTTGGTGTGGGATTCGGGTTGTTACAACATTCAAATATTCATTTGACTATTATTGTGTGTGCGTGCTTGGTAGTTGCATGGCAACCACGCTTCCGCCCCGCACTTTCATTCTCGGAAACTTTATGCTCCCTGTGCGCTTGGTCGTGGGCTGGACATACTTTTCGGCCTTTTGGCGCCGGCTTGTGCTTGAAAATAAGCTCATTCCCGATGACCCGGGCTACATCGGAGAAAAGTTCAATCATTTCCTGCCGAATGCACTGCTTATCAAGCCCGCGATCGAATTCTTCGTTTCGCAACCCGAGCTTCTTTGGTGGAAGCTTCTTGGGTTTACTCTCTTCGAGGCAGTCGTCGGCTTGGCTCTTATGGCGGGTTTCATGACCCGCTTGGCAGGCGTCGCCACTAGTCTTCTCGCGTTGGGTATTCTCTTAGGGGCTGGTTGGCTTGGAACGACTTGTCTCGATGAGTGGCAGATCGGAAACCTGGGTATCGCGGCTGGTATCGCTTTGGCGCTTGCTGGCGGGGGACGCTATTCCCTGGATCATGTGATCATGAAGCGCTTCCCACGGCTTTCGGAAAAACCTCTCCCCCAAGTGCTTTTCGGCGAATTGCCCTGGAACGCGGCGAAGATGAGCCGCATCGCTCTTGTGGCTGGAATTGCCGCTTTGGGAATGACTCTCTTCACCAATCAGGTCTTTCACAACGGTGTTTGGGGCAAGCTCCACAACAAATCGGTCAAACCAAAGGTAGAGATAACGTCAGCACAAA
>Ga0182736_1003590_pt1 | contig 10314 bp, 9 predicted proteins | sample eDN5th30CKraftBY_FD_128882 | JGI IMG/M metagenome (GOLD analysis project Ga0182736, IMG submission 128882) | Enriched backyard soil microbial communities from Emeryville, California, USA - eDNA 5th pass 30_C Kraft BY (version 2) (version 2) | ecosystem: Environmental > Terrestrial > Soil >...
GATCCTCGACCGCCTCGTCGGCGGCCGCGGCGTGACACTCTGAACGGGAGATCGGCGTGGGCCCGACCGTCGACGTGGTAGCTTCTTCGCCGGCACTCCCGGAGCGGGTCGACGTCGTCGTCATCGGCGGCGGCATCATCGGGACGAGCACCGCGCTCGCGCTCGCCGAGCGCGGCGTCAGCGTCGCGCTGTGCGAGAAGGGACGGATCGCCGGCGAGCAGTCGAGCCGCAACTGGGGCTGGGTGCGGCGGATGGGGCGCGATCCGCGCGAGCTGCCGCTCGTCGTCGAATCGCTGAAGCTCTGGGCCGCGATGCACCAGACCGTCGGTGCCGACGTCGGCTATCGGACGTCCGGCATCCTCTATCTGTGCGCCAGCGAGGCCGACGTCGAACGGCGGGCCGAGTGGCTGAAGATGGCGGGCGACTACGCGCTGGACACGCGCATGGTCGGCGGCAGCGAGCTCGAGAGGCTGCTGCCGGGAGCCGGCCGCAACTTCGTCGGCGCCCTCTATACCGAGAGCGACGGACGCGCCGAGCCGCAGGCGGCGGCGCCGGCGATCGCCCGGGCGGCGCAGGCACGCGGCGCGGCGGTGCTGACCGGCTGCGCCGTACGCGGCGTCGAGACGACCGGGGGCCGGGTTTCCGGCGTGGTGACGGAGCGCGGGCGGATCGCCTGCTCCGCCGTCGTCCTCGCCGGCGGGGCGTGGTCGAGCCTCCTCTGCCGGCACGCCGGCATCCGCCTGCCGCAACTGACGGTGCGCGCGTCGGTGTTGCGGACGGCGCCACTCGACGGCCCGGACGGCGCGGCGTGGGCGCCCGGCTTCGCCTTCCGCAAGCGCGCCGACGGCGGCTACACGGTCGCCAACGGCCTCAGCAACCGCCATGACATCGGGCCCGACAGCTTCCGCTATTTCCGGGATTTCCTGCCGCTGCTCAGGATGGAATGGCGGCATGTCGATCCGCGGCCCGGGCGGCCGTTCTTCCACCCGCGCCATCTCGCCGGCAAATGGCGGCTCGACGAGCCGACGCCGTTCGAGGCGGTGCGCGTGCTCGACCCCGATCCGGTCGAGGGGCACCTCGACAAGGCGTGGTCGTCGCTCGTCGCGACCTTTCCGGAGTTCGGGGCGACCAGGGTTGTCCAGCGATGGGCCGGCCTGATCGACGCGACGCCGGACACGGTGCCGGTCATCTCGGAGGCGACGCTGCCGGGCTTCTTCATTGCCACCGGCTTCTCCGGCCACGGCTTCGGCATTGGTCCCGGGGCCGGCCGGCTGATGGCGGATCTCGTCACCGGCAGCCCGCCGATCGTCGATCCGCTGCCGTTCCGGTTCTCGCGCTATGCTGACGGCAGCGCCCCGAAGCCCTACACCGGACTATGACGGAGGGGGCGTCGATGGTGGAGACGACGAGGCAGCGCCGCCCGGCGGCCAGGTCCGGCCAGAAGGGACTGTCCGGGGGCATCTACGAGGAGCTGCGCGAGCGGATCTGCATCCTGCGCTATCCTCCGGGCGACGTGCTGCGCGAGAACGAACTGGCGGCCGAGTTCGGCGTCAGCCGCACACCGGTTCGCCAGGTGCTGCAGCGTCTCGAGGTCGAGGGCTTCGTCGAGACCCGCAACGGCGTCGGCACCCTCGTCACCGGCGTCGACTTCAAGGCCTTCCGGGACGTCTACGAGCTCCGCCTGCGACTTTCGGAACTGCTCGGGCAGCTCAGCCCGCGAGCGCCGGCGGAGGCGGACGTCGCCGCCATGACGCGGCTCTTGGAGCGGGCGCAGGCCCTGCGCGAGCGGCGCGACACCGGCGAGTTCTGGCGGATCAACCACGAGCGCCAGACGATCGTCGGCAGCCTGACCAACAACGCCGCGCTCCGTCAGGCCTTCCACCTGTTCTACTACCAGACTGCCCGCGTCTGGTTCCGCCTCGCCGAGGACATGTGGAGCGAGCAGGTCGAGGCACTGTGCACCGAGCTCGGCGATCTCATCCGCGCGATGCGCCTCGGCGACGCTCAAGCCGTTGCATATGTCGAGCGCAATCATCTGTCGTTCTACATGAAGATGATCGGCCGGTTCGTCGGTGGGGAGGGTCCGATCGAGTCGAGCTGACGGTCGCGGCTTCGGCGAGGTGAGCGCCGCCTGCCGCGAGCCGGGATTCCGGCGCCTTCAGCTTGTCGAGCAAGGCCTGCTCAGTTCTCTGATTTGGGCGGAGTTTTCTTGATCACTCGCGCCCTGGCGGCATTGCGGCGCTTGGCGATGCGGGCAAGGGCGACCTTGATCGCCAGTTCATCGATCGTGTCCGGATCGTAGCCCCCGGCCCATTCGGTTGTGTCGGCATGATTGGGATGGTCGGGATCGGCCAGCGCGTCGAGCATCTCGTAGAAGCCGGGGATGCCGCCGCAATCCTCTGGCGGGGCGTTCATCCCGCCGCTGAGATAGCGCGGATAGGCGGTCCCGGGATCGCCGGTCCTGGCGCCGGTCACGGTGAGCCGATGCTCCCAGCCGTCGCCGAAGTCATAGAGGTAGTTGATCGTCGTCCTGCGAGGCTTGAGCACATCGCGCAGGCGCACCTTGGCCGCATCCTTGCGTGGTTCTGTGTCCCAGTCGCCGTCCATCCGCAGGCCGTATCTCTGCTTGCCGACCATGAACTCCCACAGATGATAGTCGGACCAGCCCATCGCGGCCTGGATGACGTCGTGCAGAACCTTCAGTGTGATCGAGGTGGGTACCTCGACCTCGCGCCAGATCAGCGGATCGGTATCGCGCAGTTCGATGTGAACCCTGGCGACCTCGTTGGCGCTGTCGGATGCGGCGGGCTCGGGAGACAGGCTCATGCGGCCAGTCTTGCAGATTGCGCCTTCCGGTTCCACGGCGAGCATTCGGCCAGGCGGGCCCTGCAACGTGTCCGCGATGCGGGCGGACAGGGCGGCGAGCCTGGCCCGGGCGGCCGATGCGTGGTGCGGGAGCCCGGCACGCTCGCCACGCATCCACGCTCCCAACTCGGCGGTGCCGGGGGGCGTCAGCCTTCGCGGGGCGGGGCGCGGTCCTTCAGATGGTGTGCGGTGCGCTGCGCCGCCGTCGTCTCGACGGAGCCGAGCAGCTTCGACAGCAGGCCGGCGAGTTGCTGGCGCTCGGCGGCGGTCAGCCCGCCGAGCCGCGCCTCGACCCCGGCGAAATGCCGGCCGATCGCCTCGTCGGCGAGCTTCAGCCCGGCCGGCGTCAGCTGCACGATCGAGCTCCGACGATCCTTCGGATCCGGGTGCCGCTCGACGAGGCCCCGCTGCTCCACCCGGTCGATGCGATTGGTGATGGCGCCCGAGGTCAGCAGGGATTCCCGCAACAGATCGGTCGGCCGCAGCGCGTAGGGTTCGCCCGAGCGACGCAGGGTGACGATCAGGCTGAACGCCTCCCAGCTGAGGCCGAGCGGCTCGAGCCACGCCTCGCTCTGCCGTAGGAGATGCGCGGAGAGCATCATGATGCGGCCCTGGATGCCGAGGGGCGAGGGATCGAGATCGGGGCGCTGCCGCCGCCATTCTGAGAGGCGGCGTTCCACCGTGTCGCGGTACTGGCTGGTCATGGCTTCAAAATCCGGTTCTGCGGTCGGCGCGCCCTTGACAGGCGTCCGTCGCGGGCGCTGAATATAGCTTAGCATTAAGATAACTAAGGTTCATCAACGACAGGCGCCGGCATGACGGCCCGAGGCTCGGGCGAGCCGGCCACCTGCGGGAGGCAGGATGGACATCCACGTCGAGAACCTCGTGCAGATCTGGGACGACGGCGGCGACGGCATCGTCGCGCTGGAAGGCATCTCCCATCATTTCCGGTCACAGAAGCTCACCTGCGTGCTCGGCCCGAGCGGCTGCGGCAAGAGCACGCTGGTCCAGATCGTCGGCGGCATCGAGACGGCATCGGGCGGCACCATCAGGATCGTCGACCCGGCGCGGCCGGGCGAGGTCGCACGGCCGGGCGAGCGCTCGGTGATGATGTGGCAGAACCTCAACCTGTTCCCCTGGCGCAATGTCCTCGACAACGTCGCCTTCGGGCTCGAGATGGCGGGCGTTCCGCGCCGGGAGCGGTACGCCCGGGCGGCCGAGATGATCGCCACCGTCGGCCTGAAGGGCTTCGAGCACAAGCAGTGCAGCCAGTTGTCCGGCGGCATGCGGCAGCGGGTGGCGCTGGCGCGGGCGCTCATCATGGACCAGCCGATCCTGCTGATGGACGAGCCGTTCGCGGCGCTCGACGCGCAGACGAAGATCGTCATGCAGGAAGAGCTGGCGCGGACGTTCGAGCGCACGAAGAAGACGATCCTGTTCGTCACCCACGCCATCGACGAGGCGATCCTGCTCGGCGACGAGGTGGTGGTGATGACCGCCCGGCCCGGCCGCATCAAGGAGGTCATCCCGATCGACCTGCCGCGGCCGCGCTCGCAGGACCTCATCAACACCCCGGAGTTCGGCGCCTATTTCGACCGCATCCTGCACCTGATCCGCGAGGAGGTGCTGAACGCGATGCTGCAGCAGAACGAGGCGGTGGACGGGTGATGGCGAAGGCGTCCCGCAAACGCAACAAGGACCCGCTCTGGCTGCAGGCGCTGCCGTTCGCCTCCGCGGTGCTCTTCCTCGCCGCCTGGGAGGCGGTGGTGCGGCTGAAGGGGCTGCCGCCGATCATCCTGCCGGCGCCGAGCTCGATCGCCCGCTACCTGGTGGCGATGATCGCCGACGGCTCGCTGCCCTACAACCTCCTCGTCACCTTCCTGAGGATCATGGCCGGCTTCCTCGTCGCCGCGGTCTTCGGCGTCCTGTTCGGCGTCCTCATGGGCATGTCGCGGGTCGCCGCCCGCGTCCTCGATCCGTGGATCGCCGCGCTCTACCCGCTGCCGAAGATCTCGCTCATTCCGCTGCTCATCATCTGGCTCGGCACGGGCGAGGCCTACATCCTGACGATCAGCGCGGTGACGGCGTTCTTCCCGATCCTCATCTCCACCTATGCCGGCATCCGCCAGACCGACCTGGGCCTCGTCCGCGCCGCCCGCGATCTCGGCGCCAGCGCGCGCCAGGTGCAGATGAAGGTCGTCATTCCGGCGGCGGTACCCAGCATCTTCTCGGGGCTTCACCTCGGCATGGGGGTGACCATCATCCTCGTCGTCGCGGCGGAGATGATCGGCGGCTCGAACCAGAGCGGCATGGGCTATCTGCTGATCCGCTTCGGCCAGGTGATGGAGACCGAGAAGGTCTTCGCCACCCTCGTCGTCCTCGCCGTCTTCGGCGGCGTCATCATCAAGACGCAGCAGCGCATCGACGGCTGGATCGCCCCCTGGGCCGCCGGCCGCCACTGACACGGCGGGTCGCGGCCGGCCGGGGCGGGCCGCGACCTCTCATGGAACAGGCGAAGGCTCGAACAAGCGAAGGCGGGGATCCCGATGAAGCGGATTCTGATCAAGAACGGCTACGTCGTCACGGTGAACGGCAACCGCGACATCTATTCCTCCGGTGCCGTGGCGGTGGCGGACGGGCGCATCGAGGCGGTCCGGCCGGACGCCTCCGACTTCGCCGGCGCCGCCTTCGACGAGGTCGTCGACGCCGGCGGCTGCCTCGTCATGCCGGGCCTGATCAACCTGCACCAGCATCACTGGTACTGCCTGTTCAAGGGCCTGGCGGACGGCCTGCTGCTGGAGGACTGGATCTCCGACCTCGTCTTCCCGCTGGCGTCGCGGCTGACGCCGGAGGCGATGCGGGTGGCGAGCTACCAGTGCGGCATGGAGATGCTGGCCACCGGCACCACCTGCTCGTTCAACCACTCCGTCACCGTGACGACGCCGGAGATCGTCCGGGCGACCATCGAGCCGCAGGCGGAGCTCGGCATCCGGCAGATCTTCGCCAAGGAGCTGCGCTGCCGCAACCCGCGCTTCACCGGCCATCCGCTGAGCCTCGACGAGGCGCTGCCGGCGCTCGAGGAGGAGATCGTCCGCTGGGACGGCAGCCACGGCGGCCTCGTCCGGATGGCGATGGTGATCGAGGCGAACGCCCACTGGACGAGCTCGGGCATGAGCACCGAAGACCTCATCGTCCGCGGCTACGATCTCGCCCGGCGGCGCAACCTGCGCATTTCCAGCCATATTTCCGGCGGCACCTTCTCGCTGGAGAAGGGGCTGCTGAAGCACCTGCGCGAGACCGGCCGCACCGACGTCCGCTACCTGATGCAGCTCGGCGTGCTCGACGAGCACTGGCTGCTCGCCCACGGCATCCACTGCACCGAGCTCGACCTCGAGCAGATGGCGCACGTCGGCGCGAGCCTCGTCTACACGCCGACCAGCGAGGCGATCCGCGGCGGCGGCATCGGCCCGATCGCCAATGCGTCGGACCTCGGCATCATCACGGCGCTCGGCACCGACGGGCCGATGGTCGACTACACCGACGACATGTTCGAGCAGATCAAGGCGTGCGTGCTGTTCCAGCACCAGCGCCACATGGATCCGACGCGGATCTCGATCGAGCGCGCCGTCGAGATGGCGACGATCGACGGCGCCCGCGCCGTCGGCCTCGACGACGAGATCGGCTCGCTGGAGGCGGGCAAGCAGGCGGACATCGCCGTCTTCGACATGCGCCGGCCGCACGTCGGCGTGCTGCAGCGGCCGCTGTCGGCCTTCGTCGGCGCCGGCAAGGGCTCGGACGCCAGGGTGGTGATGGTCGCCGGCGAGATCGTCTATCGCGACGGCGCGTTCACGAACGGCCCGCCGGCCGCCGAGGTGCTCGCCGAGGCCGGGCGGCTCGGCGCCGCGATCGCCACCGACGCCGGCCTCGCCGGCCGCATGCTGCCGGCCTGGCCGGTCCACTGACGGCCGTCCCGCCCGCGCCTCCCCGCGCGGGCGGGACGGCACCCGGACGCCTCGGGGACGGCCCCCGGGGAAGGCGCGGCTCTCGGTCGACCGGCAGTTCGCCGACCGGAACGCGGTCCTGCCCGCGCGGTGGAGGCGGTGGGCGGGAGGTTTGCCAACGATCCAACGCTCACCGGAGGGAAGTCATGAAACGGTCGATTGCAGCACTGGTCGCGAGCGTCGCGCTCGCATTCACGGTCGCCACCCCGTCCGCCGCCCAGGAGACGCTGCGCGTCGGCGAGGGCCCGTTCATCACCGGCGGCGGCTTCCTCGTCGCCAACGCCAAGGGCTACTTCGAGAAGCTCGGCCTCGACATCGAGACGCAGTCGTTCATCGACGGGGCGCAGGCGGTGCCGGCGCTGATCGCCGGCGATCTCGACATCAGCTTCATGACCGCCAATGCCAGCCTGTTCAACAGCGTCGCCCGCGGCGCGCCGCTCGTCGTCTTCCTCGACCGCGGCAACAACAAGGTCGGTCGCGCCTACACGGTGATCAACGTCAGCAAGGAGATGGCGGACGCCGGCGTGACGAAGCTCGCCGATCTCGCCAGGCTGAAGGGCAAGCGCATCGGCGTCAGCGGCACCGGCAGCATCAACCAGTACGCGATGTCGCTGGCGCTGCAGGAGGCCGGCCTCGACCCGCGCGCCGACGTCACCTGGGTCACCAACGTTCCCCAGCCGGATCTGATGAAGATGCTCGGCCAGAACCAGATCGACGCGACCGACCTCGCCTACCAGTTCGGCTTCTTCTCCGAGAAGAACGGCTGGGGGCCGATGGTCGTCACCGATGACGAGGTCGACCCGGACGGCACGGTCGGGCTCTATGCGACCCGCAAGGACGTGCTGGAGGAGAAGCGCGACCTGCTGGTGCGCTTCGCCATGGCCTATCTGCAGGGCGCCAAAGAGTTCAACGCGGCCGCCGCCGATCCCGACGCTCATCCGGACATCGTCCAGATCCTCGCCGAGACGACGGCGCTGAAGAGCCCGGAGACGATCAAGGCGATCGCGCCCAACTGGTCCTATGTCAACGAGGACGGCCGGCCGAACGTCGCCTCGATCATGAAGATGCAGGACTACTGGGCCGATTATTACGACTTCGTCGAGAACAAGGTGACCGCCGAGCAGCTGTTCGACACCGACATCGCCAAGGAGGCGCTGGCCCGTCTCGAAGCGGAAAAGCCCTTCGCGCAGTAGGGGCGCACGCCCCCCACCGCCGTCCCCGCCGACACCTCGGCCGCCGTCGTTCCCGGCCCCGCGCCGGAAGCCTCCGGCGGCCGGGGGCAGCGCCCCGGACGCGTGGCCGCCCGAACCAGCCGGACGCGCGCCCGCTGCGGCGGCATGGACGTGCCCGACGGCCGACGAGACCCGAGGACGAGAACCGCAAGCCGAACAAGCAGCTGGCGGAACCGATCCCGGACGTCGCCGCGCTGCGTGAAACACCCGGATAGCGGACGCACCAGATGGTGACCGTGTTCCCGTCGTCCTCCCGGATCCGCGCGGAGACGGACCGACGGACATCACGGGCCAGCGACGTGCCAGAACGGCGGCATTCTCCCGCCCTGTTCCGCGCCGACGGGAAGTCACGGCTGCGGATCAGCGAACGCCGGGACTGCTCGACAAGATGAGGACGCTTGAAGTTCGGATCGCGGCAATCGACGCTGACCTCGCGGCGCCCCCGGCGCCGCCGGTACGGCTGCATCCGAACCTCCCCGAGCTCCACCGCCGGAAGACGGCCGAACTCGCCGCGACGCTTGCGGACCCGGAGGTCGGAGCTGCAGCGCTCGATGCCCTGCGCGGTCTGATCGAGCGGGTGAGGTCCATGACACGCCGGAGGGCGTGACCCTGGACCTCGAGGGCGCACTGACAGCGATGATCGGCCTCGCCCAGAACGCAAAAAGCCCGCTTGGGAGCGGGCTTTTCGGGTGTTTCGGGATTTGGTTGCGGGGGCAGGATTTGGCCTTTGCCGAACTCGCACCGATTTGCCTGAGCGGCCAGCGACCTCCGACCGTGTTATCTCATAGCTGCCATCAGGCGCGCGACGCCAGGCAAGCAGTGTCAGGCATTCCAAGCTATGGCGAGCGCCGCCGGAGCGCCACACGATAGCTGTAGGGCACCACCTCTTCGACCGTCACCAAATCCCCGACGCACACGCCGTGTCGTTCGAAGAATTCCCGGATCCAGCCGCGCTTGCGGAAAAACCGCTTGGCGCCGTCGAGGTCGGTCATAACGACAGTGCCGCCGCCCCAGTCGACGGCAATCTCGCGTTGGGCGGCGGAGGCACGGTTCGATCCACCGATTGCATCCGGCGGGAACTTCTCGAAGAAGCTCCTGAGATAGATGTGGTTGTTGTCGATGTTGCCCTGCGTGATCTCGGCCGTGCCGATGTGACGCCCCGCATGCCGATGCGGGATGGGGCCTGACGGCACCGGTGCTGCCACAGGCTCCGACACGACCATCGCGATATCATCGCTGCCCTCGAGCAGCTCCAAATCCTCGCCGTCCACATCCGGAATCCCTCCCGTCCGGACCGGACTCTGCGCACGAACTGCCTGAATACCTTCGGCGCGCAACACCACCTCTGCAGCCGCGCGGGCATCTTCGCTTGCATCATGGTGGTCGAACACAAGGCCAAGATGCTGCTTGAGGCTCGCGAGGCCATGGCCGCCGCAGCCCCGCAACTCGGGCCAGGCGACGCGGGCGACGTGAACACTGTCGCGCCAGTCCCATTGCGGGATCGGCAGGCCATGGTTTCCACAAGCGGCAACGATCGCGCTGCGGTCAAAGCTGGAGTGCTGATAGACTGTCGCGTCGTTCAGCGCATCCTGGAGGATCGGCAGCACCTCGGTAAAGGTCGGAGCGCCCTGAACCGTGCGCGCACTGATCCCGTGCAGATAGGTAAACACCCAGCGATCCACCTGCGGATCGACATAGGTCATCCAGGTCTCGATGGAATTGTCGGGGCGGACGCAGGCGACGCCGATCTGGCAGATGCTTCCGCGGTCATTGTTTGCCGTCTCGACGTCCAGGGCGAAGAAGCGGAACGGACCCTTGGGAAAGGGTGTAACGCGCGTCTGCCGGGTAGCCGGCTTCGGCGCTGGTGCAGCGACGGGACCGATCATCGCGGAATGGAAGCGCAGGCGCTGTCGCTCGATGGCTGCCAACTCCCGCGCGCCCCATCCAATCCGACGAAGCGTGGCGTCGACCAGATCGATCGGTTCATCATAGGCCTGCATCCGGCGCCGGTTCCACGCGATAGCATGGTCGGGCGCCAAGGAAAGCACCTCAGCCTCCAGTCTGGCGATATCCGTCGTGTCCGGCAAGGGAAGCCAGACTGCGCGGCAGTGATCGACGACGAATTCGTTACGTAACGCCTTGGCAAGGCCGCCGTCGGCCCTGGTCAGCGCATCCTTTCGGTCGCGCCACATCCGACCGGTGTTGTACATCTGCGA
>Ga0182736_1003593_pt1 | contig 10308 bp, 9 predicted proteins | sample eDN5th30CKraftBY_FD_128882 | JGI IMG/M metagenome (GOLD analysis project Ga0182736, IMG submission 128882) | Enriched backyard soil microbial communities from Emeryville, California, USA - eDNA 5th pass 30_C Kraft BY (version 2) (version 2) | ecosystem: Environmental > Terrestrial > Soil >...
CCGCTGGTACAACGAGCGCCGAATCAAAGTGTCGCTTGGCAGGCGTAGTCCCATCGAGTATCGTCAGGCGATGGGATTGATGCCCGTATAAACCGTCCAAGAAATCGTCCGCACCCCCATATGCCTATTTGCGCGACTCGCAAAGCAGGGGACGTTCCGCAAAGGGCAACAAAGAGATCGCATTGGCTAGACTCATCCTTGAGTATGCAATCACACTTGGCATCCTGGTCAATAACCCGTTCGACAGGGTGAAAAAGTCAAAAACCAAAAGCACCGCCCGCTTGGTGACAGACGACGAAATGGATCTTGTGATCAGGGCGGGCCGACAGATGGGCGGGCAGTCTCTGGTCGTTGCCTTGGCATTGAAGACAGCCTGGCTGTGCTTACGCCGGTCTGTCGAGGTCCGAGCGCTCCAGGTGCAGCAGATCAACGAGCAGGGCATCTCCTGGAAGGCAGGGAAGATCAGACGCAGCGATGTGCCCATTGTGGGCCTGATACATTGGAGCACCGAGCTTAAGGCCACTGTCCATGAGGCCCTTGCCTTGCGAGGTCCAAACCCGTCGCAGGAGTGCTTTGTGTTTGGAACCCGCACCAGGGAGCGATACACGAAAGGCGGCTGGAAAACAATGCTGCACAAGCTCATGGAGAAAGCGCAGGCGCTTCACTCTGGCTACGGATATCAAGGTGTTTTTCTGCGACCCTCAGAATCCCTGGCAACGTGGAACGAATGAGAATACCAACGGCCTTGTGCGGCAATACTTGCCAAAGGGAATTGACCTGTCTGATTACTCGCAAGCTAAGCTCAACGCTATCGCAAGACGATTGAATGAGCGTCCGAGAAAAACTTTAAACTACGAAACACCGGCACAACGATTTAACCAGGCCGTTGCATCCACCGGTTGAATCCGCAGACAAGAGCGGACGCATCGATCGCTAGTTCGGCGCGATGTACTTGCGCCCTGGGTCAATAATAGCGGGCTTATTGCATTGGAGGCTAATTCGAGCGGACTGGGCGTCGTTACACACATCGATTAAGGTTGTCGTGACGTAGCCACTGTGACACAAGCCTAAAATGGTTCTGATTTTTTTCTTATAACATTATGATTTATAAGTAATTATTATGGGTTTCGAAAAACAAAGGCTGATACACGTAGTGTGATGTTATAAATAGCGCTTTGTGACATTGGGGCGCTGTGTATGCTTGCCGATCTCCTCAAGAGCCTAGGACCTTGCCTGAGCACTGACCTAACGGACTATCTGGTGACCCACCGAGGGCTGTCGCCGGCGGCAGCACGCCAGCGCGTCAGCCGGGGCGCGCCCCAGATAAAGCGGCTTGCGCATATGCCTTTCGCTCGCAAAGCGCGGTTTTTATATCACCAGGACGACTACGCATCTCCGTACTACTGGGAAAGCCTTTATGCCGCGATATTCGCGGCCAACGGTCCCTATGCGCGAGCCCTGGGTGCCGTCCAGGCGCGCGAAGTTGTCCAGACCGGTCATTTCCTAGGCGCTTGCGGCGCGCCAATTGCTCAGAAGAAGCAGCTCTCTGCACGTACGGTGCTCGATCGTATGGTCGCCGCGAACGTTCTAGTTGAGCAGGTGTTACCCGGGCTAGGGCCATGCGTGATGGCCAAGAATACGTATGAGCATCATCAACAAAGCTTAGATGAACTGGCCGTTGCCACCAGATCCCGTCTCACTGCGGAGAGCGTTCTGCTTGACAGCATTCAGGAGTGGCTGCGACGATTGGCCATGGTGAGTTTCAACAAGGTCCGTACGAGAGGTGTCGAGATGCCTCGCGTAGGAACGTTTGCCTGGGACTTGACCGCGCCCAGCTACCTCACATCCGTACTAACCCGGCAGAAGGACAAAGGTATTAAGCCCGGCTGGGTCGTGTGCGATGTACTGTTGATTGAGAGCGCACAGCTCAAGCATGTCGAGCCATTCCTGCACAAAGTGCGATCACTAGCTGCGTTGAGAAACATCGGACGTACGATGTTCATCATGGTAGCGCAGAGCTACGATACAGAGGCATTTAAAGCCTTGCGCTCGGCCAGCATCATGCCGGCTACCCCTAAGTCGCTTTTTGGCGAGGATGTGGCTGACGGCTTTCGGGAGCTGATCCAAACACTCAATGAGGCGGCAAAGGGCGTTGTCGATCCTGAGAGGTTTGACCAACTCTTCTCTACGCTCGGAAAGCTGGAAGGAGCAGTCGGCAACATGCGGGGCGCTTTCTTCGAGTTACTTGTGGCCGAGGTCGTGCGCAAAACGGCTGCGGGGCCGGTTAAGTTGAACAAGATTTGTAAGGGTAAGGACGGCAATGCTGAAGTGGATGTCTATCACCTGAACGAAGGCATCACGGCGCAAATGATCGAATGCAAGGGGGTCGCTCCAGGCTCATTGGTCGACGATGAGGAGGTCGGCCTTTGGTTGACTACACGCATCACACGTGTACGTCATTACCTTCAGAACTTGGGCTGGTCAGTTCCGCTACCGCGTTTTGAGCTATGGACCAGCGGAGCGCTTTCCGTGCAGGCACGCGAACGGGTCGAGAGGACGCGGCTGGCCAATGCCAAGAAATTCGAGATCATAGTTGTAGAGGGCGATGCCCTGCGCAGCGTAGTCAAAGCTGTGAACGATACATCGTTGCTTAAGACATTCGAGCGCCACTTCTTGCCACAGGCGGCCGCCTAGCGACTTTAGGCTAAAGCGGAGTTGATGATCACTTTGGCTACTATCGGCCAACAGCGGAAGCCCAGCAAGCGACGTCCGCAGTCTACTCTCGCAGCGGTCTCGGTCTGTAGCCGCCCGCAAGCCCACTCATGCGGCCTCGTGCAAAGCGCTCGGCCATCAGGCCTGACGCCATGCGCTTCCCCGGCAGCTGCACGACATCTCGCGGCCAGCCCTTTACTCTGGAGGTTCGAACCGGCCCCCCGGTCCACTTCTGATAGGAGCCTGTGTCGGTCAAAGATGGACGATTTTCAAACCATCCGCGTTGCCGGAGGCAGCGAGTAAATTTGCCAACTTCTTGACCTGAGTGTGCGGTATGGCAATCGCTAGCAAGCGCTGGGCACGGGATGCACCGACGTAGAGCTTGCGGAGTTCTTCCGCCATTGCAGGATTCGCGCCAGTCTCTAGGTGCTCGATCGTACCCTTTGCCTTCCTAGTTGATAGCACCACGCAAACCGCCGAAAACTCTGCTCCCTTGACACTATGGATAGTTCGTGCCGGATGGCGGTGTGTCGGAGCTGGTAATAGTGCCCCTGCTAGCAGGTCGTTGCGCTTTAGAATCTGCTTGATTGACTTACCGCCACCCTCAGGTAGCTTGGCTTTGAGGATATCTCTAGCTTGCTCCAACCACCCGTCCATGTCCCTGTGCTGTTCCGGAGCGTAGCGCAGTTGTTTTGCAAGCCAGAGCATTTCCGGGCGCCAGGTTTGATGCTTTTCACCATGAGCATCCATGTACTGACGATAGGTCTTTTGCGTTAATTTTCCTTCTATCGTAAGCACCACGCGGTGTAATTCCTCGAGCGCATTCTTGCGCTCGCCAAGCTCGAACGACGAATGCAGGTCCCCTACGGCCGCTGCCAGTCTGCATACGAGATGGCCCGAACCGTTGTCGATCGGAAGCCCCAGAGCACGCGAAGCGCTTAGACGCGTCGACGCAACCACTGGACAGTGCTCCGATGCCACTTTCAATTCGGCAACCAACTGTTTGAAGTAGTCGCCAACGGCAGAGGGAACGCTCGCTCCCTTATAGGCGATCAAATACACAGGCGAGGGCTCACTGCGGTGGATGCCCAGAGCCTCATCGTAAGGCCGCCCAGTTTCGGGTCTCTTGAGGCGCGAGACCGCTCTGACAATGTTCGAACTAGAGCGAAAGTTTCCAGTTAGAGAGAGACGGCGGTCTTCCTGAAATGTTGCTGCAAACGCTTGCAGCTCCTTGGTGACCCCTCCTCTAAAACTGTAAATCGACTGGTGAGGGTCGCAGATGACCTTCACAGGGATAGAAGCGTCGCGAAACCACTGAATAATTCGCAGGTCATCCGGATTGCAGTCCTGAGCCTCGTCGACGATGATCTCTCCGAACCGTGCGACTAAAGCTGCGGTCAGGGGCGAATCCATCTTCAGCAAATTGAGTCGTTCAAGCGCCACCAATCGCGCATCCTGATAGTCGAGCTCACCACGCGCCAGGAAGCGCGATCGCATTTTCTTTGCGGTGGTAATGTGTGCTTTCGACACGTTGTCGATTTTCTGCTCAGCTAATGCGTCGGGAATTGCCTCCCCGGTCACCCGATCGAAGCACTTCAAAGGTATTGCCCTGGCCTTCGGGAATGGCAGAACCTCGCGAGACTCCAAATCTGGGATTAGCCTAGGTCGAGCGTGCGAACCGGGGATACCAAACGGAGCCACAAGAACGCGCCACAGAAAACTGTCGAAGGTTCCGATGAAGTGAGGCATGGGCGGGGATGGCATGAGCCTTTCTTTTCGCAAGCGCACCTCCAACTCAGATACGGCAACTTCCGTGAACGACAGGAACGCGATGCCGCGCTTCCAGCTCGGCCCCGCGAGCAGATGGCGAGCTCTTTCAATTAGCACACGAGTCTTGCCCGCACCCGGGCACGCAGTGACAAATGCCGAGCCGTCGAAGGTTATGAACTTCGCCTGCTCCTGCGTCGGACTGAAAACCGTCGTCATCGGACCAGCGCCTCAATAGCAGTTCGCAAGTAAGCAGGCACATGGAAGTCAGTGACCTTCCTGAGCGCCTCAGCCAAAATCTGTGCAAAGTCACCCTTAGCAGTGCTTCCAAATAGATCCTGAATGGCCCGCGCTTTGGCTTCGCGGTCTGAGTTCGCCATGGCAGTCGTCCAATTCAGCTCCGACCTAGGGTGCGCTTTCAGGTAAGTAGTCTTCAGAAGCGCCTCGTTACCAGTGAGTACGAGTTCCGACTCCAACGAAAAGTCATTTACAGACACATGGAGTAGGTCACCAGCACCTTGCTCCGCAGCGAACTTATCGAGCGCAGCCTTCCTGTTTTCCCCGGGGCTGGGTTGGCCGGCCGTCAACCCCCACCCGTCGCCATCCGTAATAGCGACTACTCGATCGGCTACTCGAGCCCCATTGTGATGCGTGAGCAATAGTTCAGCGTAGGGCATAAAGTCCACGCCATCAATGGGAACAAAGACGGCGGAGCGGAAGAGTCGCAGCTTCTCGATCTGGTCCTTCAGGACGAACTTCTTGGCAATTACTGGAAGTACAAGGGCCTCGGCAATGCCCTCGACTAAAACCACGCGGCCGCCGAAGAGCAATGCCGACTTGGTGACGTCTAGGTACCGGTCAACCTTTCTCCGCGCCACGCAATCGAGGGCAAGCTCCCCAAGTGGCACACAGCGAGTGGCGCGGCGTCGATCCGCCGGTGGTATCGTAGCCGTCTCAACGGGAACCCCCGGAGCGCTGGCGACTACCCCGTCCATAGCCATAGCAAAACTGGCCTCTGATTGTTTTGGCACGACTGGGGAGGTCATCTCCTTTGGCAGCGCGCCAGTATCGCTTCCTATGAAGTTCTCCGCAATTGCCGGGCTCAAGGGCGCGACGACGGAGGGAAAAGCTTCGGGCTCCGTGGGCGCCTTGGGCGTGTCCACCGCTGACAATGCGGCCGAAGGCGTTGGCATACAGTCAGACGAGGTCTCCTCAATCTCGACGGCGAGTCCCACAGCATCTTTTTGGTCAAGCACTGCTGCCGAACGGAACACGACGATCTTCTTGTTCTCCACCCAAGCAGAGAGGTTAGGTGAATGGGTTGCGACGAGCACCTGCACGCGACCAGCAGGTGCATCGGCCTGAACCGCGCGCGACTTGGACTTTTGAGCTTGGTCCTCCAAGAATCCGAGCACGGCGGCCTGAAGTTGGGGGTGAAGATGCGCTTCCGGTTCCTCGACTAAAAACACGGTGAGATCAACGTCATTCGAGCGCTCTAATTCGATTGCGATCGTTGCCATGAACAGCAGGTTGGCGTATCCGTGACCAGAATAACGGAGATCTTCCGGCTCGAGCCCATGATCTGCCAACTTGAATCGCAGATCTCGTGCGATATCGATCAGATTCTCGTCGCTGGCGAATCCCAATGAGCTACCCTGCCTACGCACCCCGGCGGTGAGCGCCTCCAAATTACCGTCTACGGCGCGTCCGACCCTACTCAGAATATCTGAGGAGGTCGCTCGACGAAGCTCAGCTGTTACTTCCTCTGCCCTTTGCCCGCCCAGGAAATGGTTAAGAAGTCCATAGATTCTGGTCGGGTTACCCGAGGCAAGAGCCCGCTTCGCGTCACGCAGCGGAGGCAAATAGACGTGCCGGATCGTATCATGCGCGCCAGGCTCAGGCGCCTCCTTGTGGGGGCCCGCCCAAAGTCGAGGCCGAACCGGCTGGCGACCGCTCGATGCGTCATACTGCAAACCGAATGTACACGCTGACAAGGAGTCATCGGTCACTGCACTCAGGAGTCGTCCACCCTGACCAGGACTGAGGTCGGCGAAGTGTGCTTCGAGCTCAAAGTGCGGGTCCCCACTGCCGAAACGGATGTCAGTAGACTCGCAGTACAGTTCACGCCGGCCACTTAACGGGAGCGTCAGCAGTCGAATAGCGTCAATCGCGTTGCTCTTTCCGCCGTTGTTCTCACCCACGAAGACGGTTAGATCTTCGTAGAACGGAATCTCAACTTTATCGAACGAGCGAAAGTTTTTCGCCGTCAGTCTTTTTAAGTACATGGCCTTCCCTCGAAAGGCCTTTTGGCCTCTTTTGAATTTGCACGGAACGCGGTTCAGAGTGTATCTCAGTGTTACGGATCCACCCATGCTAGCTTGTCTTTTCCACCGCCACACATGGGAATCGACGCAAAGTTGGAAGCCGGGGCTCTACCCCAGAAAAAGCTTCAGCCTGCGAATTTTCTATGGAAGACGCGATTGCGCAAGGGCGTTTTCGCTGCGGCCGGAGATAGAGAGTTGGGCATTCGCGTCAAGAGCCATGGGAACTTTGAGGAGGCAGCTCGCGCAGGCTGCGTTGCTCCGAGAAAGGGCACGTCCAGCAGGCGTTTCATATGAGGGCTCCGGCTGCGTAGCAGTCGTTCGCAGAGAGACTTCGAGTGCCCGCTTAGGGTCGGTTTCAGCCCCAAATTTTGACTACAATCGGCCAATAGAGGACGCTAAGCGATAAGATGTGGATGCCTTAGCCGACGTAAAGGTCCAACAAGTCTTCCAGGGACCGAGACAGCCGGGGAAGGCAAAACGTATTCCAGATGCACAAAGAACGACGTTTCTGCGCCCCCATACATGCCTGCGAAACGTAGCGGGTTCTTTCGCAAGGGCTTCCCCTTAGAGAACGCTCCCTGCCTATCTTTGAGCCAGCAGCCGCTACGACAGTAAAGAGATGGCATTGGGCTTGCCAGAACATACAAAATATTATATAAACTAAATATGTCCCTGCTTAAGCCTGTCGAGTTCCTCGGAAGCTCACTTGACGACCTTCGTGCTTTCCCGCCTTCTGCCAAGCGCGAAGCAGGACACCAGATCGATCAAGTTCAGAACGGCTCGGATCCGGATGACTGGAAGCCTATGAACGCAGTGGGCCAAGGTGTCAGAGAAATCCGCGTTCGCGATAGTGCTGGTGCCTTCAGGGTCGTCTACGTTGCGAAGTTCGCAGATGCCGTCTATGTGATCCATTGTTTTCAGAAAAAGACGGAGAAAACCAACAAGGCGGATATAGATCTGGCCTCGAAACGTTATCGGGACCTATTACAGGAGCTAAGCAAATGAGCAAGCAACGATTTGCCAGCATCTGGGATGCCATCGAAGACACCCCAGAAGAAGCAGAAAACATGAAGCTTCGTTCAGTCCTCATGACGGCACTGAAGCAGCACATAGTTGGCGTCAAGATGAATCAGGCCGAAGCCGCCAAGCTTTTTGGCGTGACCCAGCCCCGCGTCTCTGACCTGATGCGCGGAAAAATCAATGTTTTTGGCCTTGATGCACTGGTCAATATGGCCGCTGCCGCAGGACTGCACATTGAGATGCGTGTACTGGAACCTGCCTAGGGTTTGGCTTAGAATTTCGGATCAGGATCTTTGGGATAAAAGTCTGCAAAACCGCATGAAATCGAGCAATATTTGGCTGTTTTTGGAATACGATTTGGCTGGAAACCCGCATAAACATTGACTTCGATACCGTTCCTGTCACGCCGGGGGTCGCGGGTTCGAGTCCCGTCCGCTCCGCCAAGAAATTCAGTAAAATCAAGCACTTACATCATGCAGGTGCTTTTTTTTCGCCCTTATTTTTCTTCCAAACCACCAGGCTTCGTTCCAAAACTCCCTTTTCCAGCCTTTTTACCGGTCGTTAAGCCTCGCCAGCACTAGCCCTACGAGAATCAGCCCTTGTGCCGCGGCCTAAGCGGCTGCTCGGTCTGGGTGAAGGCCTCGATCTCATCCGCGTACAGGCTTTGCATCTCAGGGCGCTGGGTGGGAGTGAAGAGTAACGATAAGCCCGGCCCGGAACTCCAGCGCAAGGCGGTGTGGCTGAACGGCCATGGAGTTGTCGAAAACGTAGGCCCTGTCAGCGAGTATGACGGCCTGGCGAATGAGTTGCTGGTTTCGCTCATAGCGCCCCCGGATCTTATCCTCAGGAACCGGGTGCCCGCCCTGCGAAACGCGATGGGCGACGCGAAGCACCGACAGGGTTGGGCTCTGGACATTGACGTGATAGACAACCACGCGGTAGCCCGCTGCCTGCGCCTGCTGCAGCAATTCGAGTTTGGAGGAGTGGGAGAAGGTCGATTCTGTGATGAAGCTCTGGTTTGCGGCCATGAGCGCTTCGCGCCGTGCATCGGCCAGATGCTGCCCCATGCGGGATTCTTCCACTGTCTGTGCGGCATGCCCGAAATGTCGCATTGCAAGCTCGTCGGCGTTGATGAACTCTAGACTGCGGTAGCGGTCTTGCAACTCATTGCGGTAGAGGGAAGATTTCCCTGCCCCATTTGGGCCAACGAGGATGATAAGGGCTGGCGGACCAATTTCTGCGGCCTGGATCACTTGGTCTCCACCCCTCCTTCGTTGGGGTCTTCAAGGACTTCAACGCCACCACCGGGCAGTGTGCGAATCAAACGGCCCTGCTCGTCGTAGCCAACGGCACCGCCCGCATCGCGCAGGGCTTTCATGTCCTGAATGGACTTTGCCGATGGGGTAGCCAAGGCGTTGCCCAGGCTTTCCTCGAAGGCCATTAGTTCATTGCGAGAAAGCAGTTGGACATCGAGTTGACCATTGAGCGCAGCCCGCACCCGATCTATGTCGAATCCCGGGACGGACTCGACGGCTTGACCCAGGCGAACCCAGTATTCGATCTGGCCGCTGATGGTACGGTTGAAGGTATCGGCATCGCGCCGGGCCTGGGCGACGATGGTGTCCGACAGCCGAATAGAAGAGGTTGTGGTCATGACGCACTCCAAAAAACGGGTTACTCTAGCATCTGTGGTTATATTACCACTTTATACCACTAACGCCGATATACTTCCCTGGCTTAAACATCAGGCTTGCTATCAAACAAAAATGGAAACTCGGTTGCACTTCCTTGCTTCAGCTTAGCGAAGAGCTTGTGCGCATTTTGTGGTGTCCCCTCTTCATGTGCAGCCCAGTCCAAATAGTAGTTTTGATCGTTGTACACTCCGAAGAAAATCCAATCACCAGTTAGCCCGTACATAGTTCGGTCTGAGTACCCTTCCATAATTAGCTAGCCGGTGAAACAATACCTTGGGCCAGATATCAGGATCGTCACCATAATCGCGTGCGACCTCCTCGGCGACAGATGAGGTCATCGCTGGGGAGGCGTATTGGCATCATATAGAGCGGGCACTACATCTTAGGCACATATCAGCGCCATATACGTAATCGAAAGACTGAGCTATGACGAGTATATCTACCACCAAACCCAGTAAAGCTAAAGCCAAGCCCAGAAACATCCTGGAACTGCTAGCTCAATGGCGAGATGTAAAGCCGCTTAGGTCTGAAAACCAGCTCCCCGATATCGTTGATACGCCGCCTGAGCCAGTGACCAACTTGAAGTGAAGTCTCGGCACGGCCAATTAGGATTGGACTCGGAAATTCGAATCGAAAACTTTGGAATGAAAGTCTGAAAAACCGCATAAACCGAGCAAAAATTGGCAATTTTTGGAATACAATTTGGCTGAAAACCCGCATAAAAATTGACTTCGATAACAGGCCTGTCACGCCGTGGGTCGCGGGTTCGAGTCCCGTCCGCCCGCCAAAGA
>Ga0182736_1003595_pt1 | contig 10300 bp, 12 predicted proteins | sample eDN5th30CKraftBY_FD_128882 | JGI IMG/M metagenome (GOLD analysis project Ga0182736, IMG submission 128882) | Enriched backyard soil microbial communities from Emeryville, California, USA - eDNA 5th pass 30_C Kraft BY (version 2) (version 2) | ecosystem: Environmental > Terrestrial > Soil >...
ATGCACCGCCGCTTCGCGCGGGCGTGTGAACTGCTGGCGACCTCGTCGCTGAGTGTCACCGAGATCGCTCATCGATGCGGGTTCGCCAGCTCCCAACATCTCGCCACGGTGATGCGACGGCGGCACGCCACTACCCCGAGCGACTACCGGAGGCGAGTACTGGGCTCACAGCTACAACCATGACACCGAAACCGGGATCGTGTCGCTATCTGTGGGATGCACGGCGGCAATGACCCTGGGGTCCGGAGCGCGGTCACAGCAGACTGACCTTGGTTGAGCGGAGGTCGCTGATGCCCTTGGGTAGGTGTGAGGGGTGTTTTCGGTGAGCAGAACGGTGGTGCTCGTCGTCTTCGACGGCGTGAAACTTCTCGATGTCGCGGGCCCGGCCGAGGTGTTCGCCGAAGCCAACAGGTTCGGCGCGTCGTACCAACTGAAAGTCGCGTCGGTGGACGGTCGGGCGGTGCGGACCTCGATCGGGATCCCGTTCACGGTCACCGACCGGATTTCGGCACTGGAGTCTGTCGACACGGTGATGGTCGCCGGTGGCGATGCGCTGGTCGGCCGGCCCATAGATCCGGCGCTTGTCCACGCACTCACATCCGTCGCCACCCGCACCCGCCGTCTCACGTCGGTGTGTACGGGCGCGTTCATCCTGGCCCGGGCCGGCCTGCTCAGGGGACGTCGCGCGACCACCCATTGGCGCCACACCGGGCGGCTGGCCCGCGCGTTCCCCGACATCGATGTCGAACCGGATGCGATCTTCGTCCGTGACGGCGACGTCTTCACCTCGGCGGGAGTGTCGTCGGGCATCGACCTGGCGCTGGCCCTCGTCGAGCAGGATTTCGGTACCGAACTGGCCCGTCAAGTAGCCCGCACTCTGGTGGTGTACCTCAAACGTGCTGGCGGGCAATCACAATTCTCGGTCCTCGTGGAAAGCGATCCACCACCGGGATCGGCGCTACGCGGTGTTCTCGATTCGATCGCGGCTGATCCCGGTGCCGACCACAGCGTGAAAGCCCTTGCCGCACGGGCATCGATGAGCACACGGCAGCTCACCCGACTGTTTCACGCGGAACTGGGAATCACCCCGGCCCGCTACGTCGAAACGATCCGGATCGACATCGCCCGGGCAGCACTCGACGCGGGTCACAGCGTCACCGACACGGCGCGGCTGGCAGGCTTCGGCAGCACCGAGACGCTGCGTCGGGTCTTCGCCAGCCACCTCGGCATCTCGCCGAAGGCTTACCGAGACCGATTCCGCACCACCGGGTCCCACCGACCCGTCGGACCCGGTGCCGCGCACTCGGGTGAAGGCGGCTAAGCCCGAATCGCGGCGACCGTGTCGGCCAGTGTTTCCCGCGGATCACGAAACACCACGCCGAGGTCGCGTTCGGCCGGCGAATCATCGGACGCCGGCATCTGGGTGTAGTACTGCATGCCCGCCGCGGTGAGCGGCGTGCTGATCGGCAGCACCCGCTCGGCCTGATCCAGCAGGCGCCCCACCCAGCGCAACGCGACATCCGGCAGCGGCGCGGCAAGCATGGCCGAGCCGGACACCGTCGCGAAAAGGCTCGCCAGCTGCCGCGCCGGCACCCGGTGGCCACCGGCCATGTAGCGGCGCGGGCCGCGGCCGGGTTCCAGCAGTGCGACGTGCAATGCCGCCAGGTCGCGCACGTCGACGATCAGCCATGCGGCGCTGCGGCCAGGAATCACCCGCATCTGCAGCGCGGCCCGTACGCCTTCGCCGGCTTCGCCGAACCGGTCGCCGACCGGCGGACCGAGCACCATGCCCGGATAGGTGATGTCCACCGGGAAGCCGGCTTCCTGCAGGCCGCGCACATAGCGCTCCTCGCGTGCCTTGGACCGTCCATAGCCGTCGGAGCCGCCGGCCACCGGCAGGTCGGCACGCAGCGTGCCGAGCCCGGGCCGAAACAGCGCGGTGAAGCTGGAGACGTGGATGATCGGGTCCAAGCCCAATTCGACGGCGCCGCCGAGCACGTGGCGGGCGCCATCGGAATTGGTGGCCATCATCTGCTCGTTCTGGCGCGGATCGGTGGCGACCAGCGCGGCCGCATGAACGACGGCATCGCAGCCCTCCAGCGCGCGCCGCACCGAGTCGGCGTCGGTGATGTCCCCGACGACGTAGTCCGACACGTCGACACCGAGCCGTTCAACGCTGGTGTGCAGACCGGCGGGCTTGCGAACCAGGAAGCGCACCCGGTGCCCGGCGTCACTGATCGCCTTCGCGGTCCAGCCGCCGACGAATCCGGTTCCTCCGGTGATCAGCACCCGCATCGCAGCCATCCACCGATTCTGCTACGGCTCGGGCCCCGACCGGGGCGGGTCAGGTCCGCTTGGGCAGCTGGCCGGCGATCAGCGGCACGATCTTGTCCGCCATGTAGGCGTGCCCGGCGTCGGTGGGATGCACCCCGTCGGGACCGATCAGTTCCGGCCGGCCGACGAACCAGCGTTCGGCCAGCGGGTCGACGAATTCCGCCCCGACGACCCGTGCCTCGGCGCTGAGGATGTCGCGGATGCGCCACACGTTTGCGGGCACGTCGGCGGTGGGCCACGGCGGCCCGATCACCAGCATCCGGGCCGACGGGGTGGTGCGCCGGGCCAGGCTCAGGGTGTCGGCGACCAACCGGGTCAACTCGCCCGGCTCGACATCCTGGTCGTTGCGGGATCCGAAGAACACCACCAGCGCGTCGTCGGGCTGCACGGCTCGGGCGGTGAGATCCCCGAACAGTCCGCCGCGGTTGCCGCGCACGGCATAGCCGGCGCCACCCTCGGCTGCCACGTCGGCGCTGACGTAGATCCCGCGGCCGGCCAGGGTCTGCCAGGCCCGCGCGGTCCAGTTCGCCGCGCCGCGACCGGTGTCTTCAAACCCCGCGGTGTAGGAGTCGCCGATCACCGCGACCCGGTTCGGCGAAGCGCTCAGCGGCACGGTTTGGAAGTGGCGGGCCGAATCGTGGCCACGGGCCAGGTAACCGATTCCCCCCACGACTGCGGCGACGACGGCCACCAGCGAAACCGCACATGTCATCACCCGACTCACAGCCCACCTCCCCGATCGGCAGCGCGCACGTCAGCCGCGGTCAGCCCGTCAGGACACACTGACCGGAACTGCGGCGGCGCGCTTATCGAGGATCTCATCGACGGATTCGACGGCCAACGGGTCCTCCGCGGGCGTCACCTGCGGTGTCTCGGGCCTGGCACCGATCATCCTGCGAATCCAGCGCCGACCCGGCTCCTCGATGCCGTGGAACAGCAGCACCGACAACGCCGTCGCCGCCGCCAACAGTGCACATACCGTCCACTTTGCCGCGGTCGCCCCTTCGTCCAGCATGATCTCGAATTGTATTGCGGCCCAGTTCCACGCCGTGTGCACCAGCTCGTGAACCATGTACAGACAGAACGAGATCTGTCCTCCGTACACCATCAGCCGCGTCGACAGCAGCGCGGGCAGGCTGCCGGTTCCGACCGCCAGGGCCATCACCAGCGGCACGAACAGCACGTCGACCAGGCCGCCGCTGTCGTAGAGCCCGGAGATCGGATGGGCATCGAAGTAGTACAGGATGGCGACGGTCGCGGCGATGAGCAGCGCAGAGCAGTATCCGGCGGCGCGGCGCCCCCGGTCGCTCAGTCCAAGCTTGCGCACGGAAGCGCAGGCCAGCGCGCCCGCGGTGAACTGCATGACGATGCGCGGCAACCAACTCCACGGCGTGTAGAACTGGCCGGTGGCCAGCAATAACAACAGCGGCGGCAGCGAGGCGATGATCGCCAGGGCGGCCAGACCACGCGCCGAGGTAGCCCGCATCATCCGGTAGACCACCAGGATCAACCCACCGAACAGCAGGTAGGCCAGCCATTCGGCGCTGATCGACCAGGCCGGCCCATCCCAACTCGACCCGTCGAAGAACGGCTCGAACCACAACTGCACCAGCAGAACCTGGCGCACATAGCTGGTCGCGGTCAGCCTGCTGAGGTCCTCGGTGGGGACATGGCCCACGTGCAGGGTGAAGATCACCCACAGCAGCGCCAGGTGCAGCGTGACCAGGTAGATCGGCCACACCCGGGCCAGCCGCAACCACAGGAAATGCAGGGTAGCCCGCGCCGAGAACGACTCCCCCATCCGTTCCAGATAGTTCCAGGTCAGCACGAATCCGCTGAGAATGAAGAACAGGTCGACGCCCTGGGCCCCGCGGTCGAGCACCGGGGCCAGCGCGTCGCTGAATGCCGGCGACGCCAGCCGCAGCAGCGGCCGGAAATGAAAGAGCACCACCCACACCGCAGCGATGATGCGGAGCCCGGTGAGGGCTTTGATCTCTCCGCTGCGCACAACACTCTTTCGCCGGTGGGCTCTGCTGTCTCGGCCGCCGAGGGTGCGGGGTGACCGGCAGCCATCGCAGACTAACAGCGGCGTTGTCCGCGGCGAAGTTGTCGACCGGGTGCGTCTGCCGGATATTTGCCGACCGTTGTGAATACTGAAGCGATGCCAGAGGACTATCGGGTGGGTCGCGGGATCGCCGATATCACCGGCGAGCCGGCCGAGTGCGGGATGCTCGGCTACGGAGTGGCCTCCCAGCAGACCTCCGGCCTGCACAACCGGCTGCGCGCCCGGGCCTTCGTTTTCGTCCACCCGGCCCCGGCCGCCGCCACCAACCGCCTGCTTCTGGTCGTCTGCGAACTGCCGTTGCTGCTGGAAAGCGTGCATCAGGCGGTGCTCGGTCGCCTCGCCGCCGCCTACGGCGAGGCGTACACGTTCCACAACGTGATGCTCACCGCGACGCACACTCACTGCGGCCCAGGCGGTTACGCCGATCACTGGCTCTACAACTCCAACACCGGCGGGTTCCGGCCGCAGACGTTCACTGCGATCGTCGACGGCATCTGCGAGGCCGTCGATCACGCGCATGCCGACCTGGCGCCCGCCGGCTTGAGCCTCGCCGTTGGCCGTCTGCACGATGCCAGCAGCAACCGCTCACCCTCGGCATTCGCCCGCAACCCGGCCGCCGACCGCGCCCATTTCCCCGACGCCATCGACCCGCAGAGCACGCTGCTGCGCATCGAACGCAGCGGCCGCCTGGTCGGCGCGGTCAACTGGTTCGCCACCCACGGCACCAGCATGACCAACCGCAACACCTTGATCAGCGGCGACAATAAGGGTTACGCCGCCTACCAGGTGGAGCGCCTCGACCGCGGCGTCGACTACCTGGCGTCCGAACCGCCGGAATTCATCGCCGCCTTCGCCCAGACCAACGCCGGGGACATGTCGCCCAACCTCAACCACCGGCCCGGCAGCGGCCCTAGCGAGGACGAGTTCGAGAACACCCGGATCATCGGCGCCCGGCAGGCGGCCGCGGCGACCGACCTGACCACCGGACACGGCACCGAGGTCACCGGCGGTCTCGACGCGCGGGCAACCTACGTCGACCTGTCGAATTTCGAGGTCCGGCCCGAATTCACCGGCGACGGCCGATCCCATCGAACCGGCCCCGCGCTTGCCGGCGCGGCGGCCCTGGCCGGCACCGACGAAGGCCCCGGCCCACTGCACCCGCTGGTCAGACAGGGCCGCAACCGGCTCATCGATGCGCTGGTCGCAGGCACCGTCTACCGGCTGGCTCCCCGGCTACGGGACGCCCACGCCCCCAAAGGGGCGGTGGGACCGGGACACCGGCTCAACAAGGCCCTGACCCTGATGGCCACCGGAGGCCCGATCCAGCTGCTGCGCATCGGGCAGCTGTATTTGATCGGCATCCCGGCCGAGGTGACCATCGTGGCCGGGCTGCGACTGCGCCGCACGGTAGCCGCCATCGTCGGCGCGGAGCTGCGCGACGTGCTGGTGGCCGGCTACAGCAACGGCTACCTGCACTACGTCACCACCCCCGAGGAGTACGAGGAGCAACGCTACGAGGGCGGCAGCACGATGTTCGGCCGCTGGGAGCTGGCAGCGCTGCAGCAGGTGGTCGCCGAGTTGGCCACCGCGATGCACCAGCAGCGGCCGGCACCGCACGGCAAGCCCCCCGCCGAGCCGCCCCGCCACCGGCGGTCGCGGCGCCGCGTGCACCCGGACGAACCTGACCCCGGTCACCGGTTCGGGGACGTCCTGCTGCCGCCACAGCCCCGCTACCAGCCGGGGGCCACGGTGACGGCGGTGTTCGCCGGGGCGTACCCGAACAACGACCTGCATCGCGGCAGCACCTATCTGCGCGTTGAGCGCGAAACCGGCCAAGGATGGAGCACCGTCGCCGACGACGGCGACTGGTCGACGACGTTCCGTTGGCGCCGGACCGGCCGCCGCGGGTCGACCATCACCGTGACCTGGACGGTGCCCAACGACACCGCCGCGGGACGCTACCGGCTCCGCTACCACGGCGACGCGCGGGGACGCGACGGACGGATCACCGCGTTCAGCGGGCAGACGGAGCCCTTCGATATCTCACCAAAGCGTTAATCCGCCGCCCAACGCGCCTTAACTTCGCCGCCTAACGTCGGGAAATGTCACGGTCGGTCATCCACCGGCAGTGAGCAGACGAGCAGAGCGGGGGCTGGCATGGCTATCACGATCACCACTCCGGACACGGCGCGGATCAGTCAGCAGGGCAACCCCACCGTCGAGTGCGGTGGCGCGCAGATCCGAGCACACTCCCGTCACCTCGCCACGGTGATCACGATCCGGGGCCGGATCGATTCCACCAACGTGGACCAGCTCAGCGAACACGCCCGGCGATTCGTCCTGGCCAAGGAACCGCTACTGCTCGACTTGAGCGGGGTCACCTCGTTCGCCGCCGCAGGCATCTGGCTGCTGTGCGTCCTCGACGGTGACTGCCGCGCCGCGGGCGTGGAGTGGACGCTCATCGAGGGCCAGGCGGTCAACGAACTGCTCGGCGACTTCGACGAGGACGCCATGTTCCCGACGGCGCGCTCGGTGGAGCAGGCCCTGCACGCGCTCGCCGACGGCAACGACCAGCGCCGTCAGGCACTGCTGCCGCTGTTTCAGAAATCGGCCTAACGATAGACCGGAGCACCCGTAGCGCGGCCGCGGCGCTGCGCTGGTGGCCGCCGGTCGGCCTGCTGGCGACGCTGGTTCTGGGTTGGACGGTGGGCCGGGGCTCGACAACCCTCGACAGCTGGTTCGACCAGCGCCTCCGCGATGTCACCGGTGCACAACCGCGGTGGCTGTTGGCCTTCACCAGCGGCTGGCTGGTGCTCGCGGTGCTGGCGGGTTGTCTGGTCGTCACGCTGCTGCGGCGGCAGTGGGCGCTGGCGGTCGCGGTACTGGTCTGCCCGTTCGCCGTCACCGCGGTTAGCCAGGCCCTCAAATACCTCTTCGACCGCCGCAACGGCCCCTACCTGGAGTATCCGAGTGGGCACACCACTCTGCTGGTCGCGGTGCTGGGCATGATGGTGGTGGTGGCGGCGCGGCGTTGGGCTGTGGTCCTGGCGACGCTGCTGAGCCTGCTGGGCATGCTCGGATTGGTCGCCTGCGGTTATCACTTCCTCACCGACACCCTCGGCGCCGCGATGCTCGCCACCGCGGCGGTCTGCGCAGCGGCTCGATTAACGTCTGCGCTGTGATAGTGCTGCTACCCCCGTCGGAGACCAAGCGGACCGGCGGCGACGGGCAGCCGCTGCGCCTCGACGCACTGGGCTCCCCGCAACTCACCGACGTACGTGCAGCGCTGGTCGACGAGCTGGTCGCGCTGGCCGCGGATCGAGACGCCAGTCGGCGCGCGTTGGCGCTCTCGGCCGCCCAGGATGCTGAGATCGAGCGCAATGCGATGCTGCGCGCCGCGCCGACGGCACCGGCGATCAACCGCTACACCGGCGTGCTGTACGAGGCACTGGACGTCGACTCGCTGCGCGGCGTGGCGGCCGCGCGTGCCGCGAAGCGCCTGGCGGTCGGCTCGGCCCTGTTCGGGCTGCTGCGGGCGACGGACCCGGTGCCGGCCTACCGGCTGTCGGCGACATCGAAGCTGCCCGGTCGGCCCGGCCTGGCCCAACGCTGGCGGCCCGTGCTGGAGCCGGTGCTGGCCGAGATCGCCGCCGCCGAACTGATCGTCGATCTGCGGTCCGGGTCTTATGCGGCGTTGGCCAAGATCCCCGGCGCGGTCCGCGTCGACGTGGTCGCCGAGCACCCCGACGGTCGGCGGGCGAGCGTCAGTCACTTCAACAAGGCGCATAAGGGCAGGCTGGCCCGGGTGCTGGCGAGCACCCGATCCGAACCGGATGACGCCGCGGCCGTGGCGGCCATCGCACGCCGGGCGGGGATGCGGGTGGAGCGCGACGAGCACCGGCTGACCGTCGTGGTTGCCGCTTGAGAAGCGACAATGGGCACATGGCGACGCTGCGGGCCCTGATCGGTGCGGCGATGATCGCCGTCGGGGCGCCGGCCGGGCCTGCCGCGGCGACTCCGGGATCGGATGTGCCGCCGCTGCCCGCCCCGGCCCGCGCGGCCGGTTTCATCGATGTCCGCAGCGCGGTGCCGGACGCGGTCATCGATCTGCGGTATGCCACGGCGAACAATTTCACCGGCGTGCAGCTGTACCCGGCCGATGCCCGGTGTCTGGTGCACGAGTCGCTGGCACCGGGCTTGGCAGCGGCCGCCGACGCGCTGCGTGGCCGCGGCCGCACGCTGGTGTTCTGGGACTGCTACCGGCCGCACGAGGTGCAGGTGCGAATGTTCGAGGTGGTCCCGAATCCGAACTGGGTGGCCCGGCCGGGGCCGTTGGCCCGCAGCCACGAGACCGGCCGGTCGGTCGACGTGACGACCGCCGACCCGCAGGGGCACCTGGTCGAGATGGGCACTGACTTCGACGACTTCTCGCCGCGCGCCGCGGCATTCGCCGACGGCATCAGCGCGCGGGCCGCGGCCGAACGCGCCACCCTGCGCGAGGCGATGAGCGCCGGCGGCCTCGCGATCTACTCCGCGGAATGGTGGCACTTCGACGGTCCGGGTGCCGGTGTGGGCCGGCCCATCCTCGACGTTGCGGTCAATTAGCGGGTGGCGCCGCCAGGTGCCGCTCCACCGACTCCACCTTGGTATTCATCGCATCGACCGCGCCGGCTCGCCAATCGGCTTTGATCACGGTGCTCACCCGTGGTGATCGGGCCGCCACCGCTTCCACCGCCCGCTGCACCACGGCCATCGCCTCGGCCCAGCTGTCGCTTTCGATCACGGTGAACATCGCATCGGTGCGGTTGGGTAGGCCGGACTCGCGAACGACCCGCACCGCCTCCGCGACGATCTCACCGACTCCCTCGCCCACCCCGAGCGGTGTGACCGAGAACGCCACCAGCACCGACACCTGAGCACCCCTCTCGCTCGCACCACCGTCGAGCCTACCTAGCATCGGGCTCATGCGGGTTCTGGTGCAGCGGGTCTCGTCGGCTCGGGTCTTGGTCGACGGTGATACCGTCGGCGCGATCACACCGGCAGGCCAGGGGCTGGTGGCGCTGGTCGGTGTCACCCACGACGATGACGTGAACAAGGCGCGGCGGCTCGCCGAAAAACTCTGGCAGTTAAGGATTCTCGACGGTGAGCGGTCGGCCGCCGACGTCGGTGCACCGATCCTGGTCATCAGTCAGTTCACGCTCTACGCCGACACCGCGAAGGGCCGCCGGCCGGCGTGGAACGCCGCGGCGCCGGGGACTCTCGCCGAGCCGCTGGTCGCCGCATTCGGCGATGCGCTTCGCGAGTGGGGTGCCCACGTAGAGACCGGCGTCTTCGGCGCGCACATGACGGTGGAACTGGTCAACGACGGTCCGGTGACCGTGCTGCTGGAACTGTGAGCCGAAACCACCGTACGTGTGGCGGCGCGCCGTTAACGTTGGCCGAATGGACAAAGCCGCCAAGATCCGCTGCGCCATCTACGCCGCGATAGCCGTCGTCGCGCTGATCGCCACCTGGAGCCAGAACCTGGCCTACGACTTCGCCGAGGTGTTCCCGCGGTTCCTGCAAGAAACCACGGTGACGCCGGCCTCCCGGTCGATCACCGCCGATATCGTGCTGCTGTTTTTGGCCGCAGCCTTCCTGATGGTGCTCGAAGCGCGCAGGCACAACGTGCGTTTCGTGTGGGCCTACATCGCCGGTGGCTTGCTGATCGCGATCAGCGTCACCTTCCCGCTGTTTCTGATCGCCCGTGAACGGCGGTTGGCGGCGGAGAACTCGGAGACACCAGCGCTGGGCGTCGTCGACAAGGTGCTGCTAACCGTGCTCACCCTGGCGATGGCGGCCGCCGCGTTGTGGATCGACACCCGCTAACGCCCGGGACGAGCCGCCGAGACCGGGGGCAGA
>Ga0182736_1003596_pt1 | contig 10298 bp, 8 predicted proteins | sample eDN5th30CKraftBY_FD_128882 | JGI IMG/M metagenome (GOLD analysis project Ga0182736, IMG submission 128882) | Enriched backyard soil microbial communities from Emeryville, California, USA - eDNA 5th pass 30_C Kraft BY (version 2) (version 2) | ecosystem: Environmental > Terrestrial > Soil >...
CAGGGCCGCGACGACCGCGCCGGCGCCGTCGTCCCCGGCGATGCGCTCGGCGAGCCTGGCCGCCGCCCGGCGCATCTCGGGCCGGGTCACGGCCGTGGTGATCCGGCAGGCGAGCGCCTCGGCACCACGGCCGCCGTCCGCGGGAAGAGCCAGGAATGCGGCACGTCGTCGACGACGAGGACGTCGTCCCCCGCGACCTCGAGACGCGCCCACCCCCGGCCCACGACCGCGCGGGTTCCGCTGCGCCGCAACGCCTCCGCGAGGATCGACGACAGCCGTTCCCCCTGTCCCGGACCCATGGACCCGAACCCGACGTAGACCGGCGCGGGCCCGGCCTGCAGGAACGCGGCGAGATCGGCGGGCGGCTCCCAGGAGTCGGGGACGTACGGGTACCAGTAGCCGACGACCTCGAGCCCGGGCCGCCAGTCCACCGGGCGCGGCAGCACGTGCGGGCTCCACCCGTGCCACACCGGCCACCGGGTCTCGCGCAACCGGCGCAGCGACGCGACGGGCGACCGCCGGGGCAGGCCCATCACCGCGCGGACGTGCGCACTCGCCCGGTGGAACGGCGTCGTCGACAGCCGCGCGAGCTCGCCCGCCACCAGGTTCCCGGCCGGGCCGAGCGACCGCGCGGTGTGGAACAGGACCGGCGGGAACGCCCGGGTCGGCTCGACCGGCCGGCTGAACAGCCCCGCACTCGGGATGGCGTGGCCCTCGGCGACGTCGACACCGAACTGGGCCGTCATGGTGACCAGCAGGACGTCGGCGTGCGCGGCCGCCTCGACGAGGTCGTCGGCCGCGCCGCAGAGGTACGTCGTCATCGCCTCGGCCTGCTCGGCGAGGAACCGCAGCGAGCTCCGCGGACCGGTGCCGAGGTCCGCGATCGTGCGCGCGTCGCCCGCCAGGCGGCGGAACGCGACACCGCCCACACGCACGGTCTGCTCGAACTCCGGGTTCGCGGCGACGGTGACCTCGTGGCCCGCGGAGGCCAGCCGGCGCCCCAGCCCGACGAATCCCACGACGTCCCCTCGCGACCCCGGCGCGGCGATCAGCACCCGCACGACATCCCCTCCCCGCGGGTCCTGCGGTCGGCCGCGGACCCACCTCGACACCCGACGCCCGCCGACACTGCTGAATCGGACGGTGCCGGACGATGCCGTCCGGCCCGTTCCTCGGTACGTTCAGTGTCCGCTCGACGAGGAGGTCGTGGTGGGCATCTCCGTGTTCCTGGTCGACGACCACGAGATTGTCCGGCGCGGCGTCGCGCACCTGCTCGACGCCGAACCCGACATGGATGTGGTCGGTGAGGCCGCGTCGGCCACGGAGGCGCTGGCGCGCATCCCCGCGGCGCACCCGGACGTCGCGATCCTCGACGTGCGGCTGCCCGACGGCGAGGGCATCAGCGTCTGCCGCGAGGTCCGGTCGATGCTCGATCCCCCGCCCGCGTGCCTGATGCTCACCTCCTACAGCGACGACCAGGCGCTGTTCGGCGCGATCGTCGCGGGCGCGGCCGGCTATCTGCTGAAGGACGTGGCCGGGACCAACCTCGTCGGGGCCGTCCGCACCGCCGCGGCGGGCGGCAGCCTCATCGACCCGGAGACCGCGGCCCGGGCGCTCGAACGGCTGCGGACGCCCGAGGACCCGCGCTACGAGTCCCTCTCGCCACAGGAACGCCGGATCCTCGACCTCATCGCGACGGGCCTGACCAACCGGCAGATCGGGGCGGAGCTGTTCCTCGCGGAGAAGACCGTCAAGAACTACGTGTCGTCGCTGCTGCACAAGCTCGGCTTCGCCCGCCGGACCGAGGCCGCGGTCTACGCCGCCAGCCGTCGGCGCGCGGGACGCCCCCCGGCGCCACCGCCGCAACGCTGACCCGGCGCGCTACCCCGCGCGATCCGCCCCGACCGGACGCCACCGCGCGCAGCGCCGACCAGGCGCCACTCCGCCACGACCGACCGGCGTCACCGCGCGGTCCGCCGGTTCGGCCCCACCCCGCGCTCCGCCGACTCGGCGCCACCCCGCGCACCGCCGACCGCGTGCCACCGGCGCGGCGGTGTCCGACGTGGACCGTGCGTGGAATCCTCGCGCCGGTGGACGCCGAACCGCCCGTCGACGCGCCCGGTCCCGCCGCCGCGCACGACGACCGCGACCCCCCTGTGGAGCTGCGCGTCCACGGCGTCGCGGGAACCCCGCCGGAGCTCATGCTCCAGCTCGTCCCCGCCGTGCGGACCGATCGCGCGGAGCAGCCGCCGGACGACGACGACGGCGCGATCACCGAGTGGCGCCAACCGCCCGCCCGGCCGCAGCTGCGGGCGTGGTCGTGGGGATCGCTGACGTCGGGCCGCTGGTACCAGGCGTTCTATCTGGTGCTGCTGCCGTTCATGCTGGCGAACCTCGCCGGCTGGGCGCTGCTGGCGAGCCCGGACGGCGGCCCGCCGACCGGCACCGGCGACCACGCGGACCGCGAACGTCCCGCGCGCGGCGTCCGGATCCGCTGGTGCGTGCTGCTCGTGCGGCTCGCGGCGCTGCTGGTCACGACGATCTTCGCGTTCTGGACCCAGCTGGTCGTGGCCGATCTCGTCGCCTACCAGTGGCTGGTCCGGCACGCCGGATGGCCCGGCTGGACCGTCGGCGCCGGGTTCGCGGTGACGGCCGGTGTGCTGCTCGCGGTCGTCTGGCTCAGCCGGATCCGGACCCGGCCGACGCGCAGGCACGTCGATCCCTGGGCGGTGTGGACCGACCCGGCCGGCCGGGCGTCGCTGCACCACGACCAGCCTCCCATGTGGAACAGCCCGGGCATCAACGTCGGGCTGCGCCGGCTGCACCTGTCGGCCGCGCTGGGCGCCGTGGCGCTCGCCGGCTGCTGGCCGAGCGCCGGTGGCTGGACGACGTGGCGGACGGCGGGGCTGTGGTGCGCGGTCGCGACGCTGGCCGCCGTCGCCGTCCTGACCTGCTGGATCAGCCTCGCGGACGGCGAGGCGCCGGGCTCGGCCGACCCGGCCGGTCCTCCGCGGGCGCTGCGGGGGCACGGGCTGCCGCCCGCGGCCCTCGTGCGGCACGGCACGTGGCCGCCCGCCGCGGCGGCACTCGCGCTGGCCGCCGTCGCCACCGGCGGGGTCGACACGGCCTGGGTCGGGGCACACCCGTTCCTCCCGGCGCTGCGCGGTTCCGCGCTGTGGCTCAGCCTCGCCGTACTCGTCGTCGCGGCGCTGGTCGGCGTGGTCCAGGGCAGGGTGGTCCCGGCGCCGGGAACCCCGCCGCGGCGCCGGGACCTGCGGCGGGCCAACGCCCCGTCGATCCTGCTGCTCGCCGCCGCGATCGGGGCCGCGCTGGGGGCGGGCATCGCCGAGCAGGTGGCCCGGCTCGCCGGGTCGACGTGCAGTGTGGGCCCGTGCGTGGTCGTCGGCGACACCGTCGGCTGGATGGCCATCGTGTTCACCTCGATCCTCGCGGCCGTCGGTCTGGTCGTCGCGCTGTGCTGGCTCGCGCTGCGGCTCGTCCCGCGGGCCGACGGCCGTCGACCCCCGGCCGCGGTCGCGTTGCGCTCGTTGACCGTCCGCGGCTCGTGGCTGACGGCGCTGCTCGGCGCGCTCGGCTCGCTGGCCACCGTCGCCGGGATCGCCGTCGCGCTGGCCCGCGGCGGGCTCCCCCCGGTGAGCGCGGTCCCGGTCGCGGTGTCGGCGACGGTCGTCGGCACGCTGATCCTGCTCACGCTCGGCCTGCTCGCCGCGGCGCTGCGGCACCGCCACGTGCGGACGCCGGTCGCGATCGGCGTCGCGGTCGCGGTCGTCGCCGTGGCCGCGGTGGTGGTCTGGGCGCTGCGGTCCGGCCGGTCGTGGCAGGTCCTCGGGGTGCCGCTGCCGCCGAGCACCTTCGCCGAGTTCTCGCTCGTCGTCGCGATCCTGCTGCCGACGGCGCTGGTGCTGCGGCGGATGTACGCCGCGGTGCGCAGCGTCGCCGCACGGCGCGGCGTCGGGGTGCTGTGGGACGTCGGCACGTTCTGGCCGCGGTGGTTCCATCCGCTCGCGCCGCCCACCTACTCCGACCGCGCCGTCACGGGCCTGACCGACCGCATCGAGGACGTCGAGCCCGCCGAGGTGTTCGTCGTGGCGGCGCACAGCCAGGGATCGGTGATCGCGGGCACCGCGCTGCTCGCCGCGAACCCGCGGACCCCGGTCGCGCTGCTGACGTTCGGCTCGCCGTGGCATCACCTCTACGGCGAGTTCTTCCCCGGCTACTTCGACACGGGAGCGACGGCGGCGCTGGTCGACACGCTCGACCGGCGCTGGCGCAACCTGTACCGCGACACCGACCCGATCGGCGGGCCGGTCCACGACCCGGCCGTCGACGCGTCCGCCCTCGCCGACCCGCACCTGCGCATCCACAGCGACTACTGGCTCGAGCCCGAGTACGGCGTCGCCGTCGCGCGCCTCGAGCGGGCGATCAGGTCGGCGGTGCAGCACCCCACGCCGGGGCCGTCGGAACGGACCGGACGACCGGCGAGGGAACAGACCACGCCCACGACCCGTTGACCCCACCATGGCGACCGTTGAGCTGACCACCGAGAACTTCGACGACGTCGTCGGCGGACCCGGAACCGTGTTCGTCGACTTCTGGGCGTCGTGGTGCGGGCCGTGCCGTCAGTTCGGACCGGTCTTCGAGGAAGCCTCCGAGCGGCACACCGACATCACGTTCGCGAAGGTCGACACCGAGGACCAGACCGAGCTGGCGCAGGCCTTCGGGATCTCGTCGATCCCGACGGTGATGGCGGTGCGCGACGGCGTCGTCGTCTACGCGCAGCCGGGTGCGCTGCCCGGTCCGGCGTTCGAGGACCTCATCGGCAAGGTCCGCGACGTCGACATGGAGAAGGTGCGCGAGGCCGTCGCGCAGCAGCAGGCCGAGCAGGCGGCCCAGCAGGGCGACTGACCTGTGCGTGGCGATGGTCGCTACCGCGGTACATCGCCACGCACGACCCACAGCGTGGAGCGTCGTCCCCAGCCGTCGCGCCGCACGACGAACTCACGACCACCCTCAAGAGCGAACGGCCCCGGGACCGCGGTCCCGGGGCCGTCGTCGTTCGGCGCGGCTCGACGACCCGTCAGCTCCGTCGAGCCGGACGCGACCCGCCGTCAGCCCGCCTGCGCCGTTCCCGGGCGCAACGGCTCCAGCTCACCGGCGACCCCCTCGGCGGCCCTGCGCAGCAGCGGGACCGCCTGCTGGATCAGCGCGTCGGACATCCGCGGCGACGGGCCCGAGATCGAGACGGCCGCCCGGGGCGCGCGGCCCGGGACGGCGACCGCGACGCACCGGACGCCGATCTCCTGTTCCTCGTTGTCGACGGCGTAGCCCGCCTCGCGCACCCGGTCGAGCTCGGCGCGGAACCCGTCGGGCGTGACGATCGTGTGCCCCGTCTGCGGGTGCATCACCGACCCGGCGACGATCATGTCGGCCTGCTCCGGCGGCATGAGCGCCAGCATGGCCTTGCCGACGGCCGTGCAGTGCACCTGCGCCCGGCGGCCGACCTCGGTGAACATCCGCATCGCGTGCACGCCCGGGACCTGCGCGGTGTAGACGACGTGGTCGCCGTCGAGCATCGCGAGGTTGGCGCTCTCGCCGATCTCGTCGACCAGTTCGCGCAGGTAGGGCATCGCCCAGGTGCCCAGCAGCTGCGAGGCGTGCTCCCCCAGGCGCATCAGGCGCGGCCCGAGCGCGTACTCCCGCGACGGCTGCTGGCGCACGTAGCCGAGGTCGACGAGGGTGCGGACGAGCCGGTGGATCGTCGGCAGCGGGAGCGCGAGACGGGCCGCGAGCTGGGACAGGCCTGCCGTCCCACCGAGGTCGCTCATCGCCTCCAGCAGCTCGAAGGTGCGCTCCACGGACTGGACGCGGCCGCTCCCCCGCTCGGGCGCAGGGTCCGCGCCGGGCTCCGGACCCGCTGGGGACTGCTTGGGCATCTCGCCGCTCCCGTGTCGATGCGCGAACCGGCCGGAAGCGCACATCGTCTTCCGCCATCCGGAATCCTACCCGCCGGTCCGGCCGGCCCCGGACGCCGCGCGAGGCCGAGCGCGCCCCTTCGCCGCGGCCGGACCCGCCGCACCCCGGGCGCAGCCCGCCGGCCGCCGGCTGCTCCGTGCTGCCCAGGCCCTGCTCAGGCGTGACGTCGCCCGCACGGCATCCGTCGGTCGGCCGCCGTCCACGCAGGTCGAGTGTTTGACAGGTGTCCCCGCTCACTTTACAGTTCTCGCAGAACAGAAGTTGACTTCCACGATACGAAATTGGAAGGAGCGGCGTCCCCGTGAACCGCCCCGCGATGCGCTACCTGCCCAACTGCTCGCTGCTGTTCGCCGAGCTCCCGCTGCTCGAGCGGCCGGCCGCCGCGAAGGCCGCCGGGTTCGACGCGGTCGAGTTCTGGTGGCCGTTCGCCGAGGCCGTGCCCGCCGACGCCGAGGTGGAGGCGTTCGTCACCGCGATCTCCGACGCCGGGGTCGCGCTCGTCGGGCTCAACTTCTTCGCGGGCGACCTCGCGGGCCCGGACTGCGGCGTGCTGTCGCTCCCGGCGCGCTCGCCCGAGTTCCGGGCGAACCTCGCCGTCGCGGCATCGATCGCCGGGCGCCTCGGCGTCCGCGGCCTCAACGCGCTGTACGGCAACCGTGCCGACGGCGTCAGCCCGCAGGAGCAGGACGAGCTCGCCACCGAGAACCTCGTCCTCGCCGCCGAGGCGGTCGCGGCCGCGGGCGCCACCGTGCTCGTCGAGCCGATCAGCGGGCCCAAGCCCTACCCGCTGCGCACCGCCGCCGACGCCGTCGCGGTCGTCGACCGGGTGCGCGCCGCGGGTGCCCCGAACGTCGGCTTCCTGTTCGACCTGTTCCACCTGGGGGCCAACGGCGACGACCTCGACGAGGCCATCACCCGGCACTTCGACGTGATCGCCCACGTGCAGATCGCCGACGTACCCGGCCGCGGCGAGCCCGGCTCCGGCGAGCTGGACCTCATGGGCCGGCTGCAGACCCTGCAGGACAAGGGCTACGACGGCTGGGTCGCGCTGGAGTACAAGCCGTCGACCGGCGACACCGCCGAGAGCCTGCACTGGCTGCCGCGCGCCCGGCGCGGCGCCGCCTGACCTCCCTGTCCGCGATACCTCCGGAGTGACACCAGAATGAGCACCACCACCGTCGCGTTCATCGGCCTGGGCATCATGGGCCGCCCGATGTCGGCCAACCTCGTCGCGGCCGGCTTCGACGTCGTCGGCTACAACCGCTCCCCGGCGCCGATCGAGGCGCTCGTCGCCGCGGGGGGCCGCGGGGCGGGCAGCATCGCCGAGGCGGTCAAGGGCGCCGACGTCGTCGCCGTCATGGTCCCCGACTCCCCCGACGTCGAGGCGGTCCTCGCGGGCCCCGACGGCGTGTTCGACAACGCCGCCGAGGGCACGCTCGTCATCGACTTCTCGACGATCCTGCCCGACGTCTCGCGCCGGCTCGCCGCGCAGGGCGCCGAGCGCGGCCTGCACGTCCTGGACGCCCCCGTCTCCGGCGGCGAGGCGGGCGCGGTCGAGGGCGTGCTGTCGATCATGGTCGGCGGCGACGCCGAGGCGTTCGCCGCGGCACAGCCCGTGTTCGACGCCGTCGGGGCGACCATCGTGCACGTGGGACCGGCGGGCGCCGGCCAGACCGTGAAGGCCGCCAACCAGCTCATCGTCGCCGGGAACATCCAGCTGCTCGCCGAGGCGATCGTGTTCCTGGAGGCCCACGGCGTCGACACCGAGGCGGGCGTGACGGTACTGGGTGGGGGCCTGGCCGGCAGTACCGTCCTGCAGCGCAAGGCGGGCAACATGCTGAACCGGGACTTCACGCCCGGCTTCCGGATCGCGTTGCACCACAAGGACATGAAGATCGTGACCGACGCCGCGCGGGCGGCCGGCGTGGTGATCCCGCTGGGCGCGCACGTCGCCCAGCTGGTCGCGGCGCTGAACGCGCAGGGCCACGGCGGCCTCGACCACTCCGCCCTGTTCACCACCGTCGAGCAGCTCTCCGGCCGCTCCGGTTCCTGACCCGACCCACGAGAGGACCTGTCATGCCTCGTATGAGGACGGTCGACGCGGCGGTCGCGATCCTGCGCCGCGAAGGCATCACCGACCTGTTCGGGCTGCCCGGCGCGGCGATCAACCCGTTCTACTCGGCGGTGCGTGCCGACGGGGGGCTGCGGCACACCCTGGCCCGCCACGTCGAGGGGGCCGCGCACATGGCCGAGGGCTACACCCGCGCGGCGCCGGGCAACATCGGCGTCTGCGTCGGCACCTCCGGGCCCGCCGGCACCGACATGATCACCGGGCTGTACTCGGCGGCCGCGGACTCGATCCCGATCCTGTGCATCACCGGGCAGGCACCGGTCGCGAAGCTGCACAAGGAGGACTTCCAGGCCGTCGACATCGCCTCGATCGCCCGGCCGCTCACCAAGATGGCGGTGACGGTCCTCGAGCCGGCCCAGGTCCCCGGGACCTTCGCGCAGGCGTTCCACCTGATGCGCTCCGGGCGGCCCGGTCCGGTCCTCATCGACCTGCCGATCGACGTCCAGCTCGCCGAGATCGAGTTCGACATCGACGCCTACGAACCGCTGCCCTCCTACCGGCCGGTGGCGTCGCGGGCACAGATCGACAGGGCGCTGGACCTGCTGTGCACGGCGCAGCGCCCGGTGATCGTCGCGGGCGGCGGCGTCCTCAACGCCGACGCCGCCGACCTGCTCGTCGAGTTCGCCGAGCTCACCGGCACGCCCGTCATCCCGACGCTGATGGGCTGGGGCGCGATCCCCGACGACCACCCGCTGATGGCCGGCATGGCGGGCATCCAGACGTCGCACCGCTACGGCAACGCGACCCTGCTGGCGTCCGACCACGTGCTGGGCATCGGCAACCGGTGGGCCAACCGGCACACCGGCGACCTCGACACCTACACCGCCGGCCGCACGTTCACCCACATCGACATCGAGCCGACCCAGATCGGCCGCGTGTTCGCCCCCGACCTCGGCATCGCGTCCGACGCCCGCGCGGCCCTGGCGCTGCTCGTCGAGGCCGCACGCGAGCGTGCGTCGGACGGCACGCTGCCCGACCGGTCCGGGTGGGCGGGCGAGTGCGCCGGACGCAAGGCGACGATGCTGCGCACCACGCACTACGACCAGGTGCCGATCAAGCCGCACCGGGTCTACGAGGAGATGAACCGGGTCTTCGGCCGCGACACCCGCTACGTCACGACGATCGGCCTCTCCCAGATCGCCGCCGCACAGCTGCTGCACGTCTACAGGCCGCGGCACTGGATCAACGCCGGCCAGGCCGGGCCGCTGGGGTGGACCGTGCCCGCGGCCCTGGGCGTCGTCGCGGCCGACCCTACGCAGGAGGTCGTCGCGATCTCCGGCGACTACGACTTCCAGTTCATGATCGAGGAGCTGGCGGTCGGGGCGCAGTTCAACCTGCCCTACGTCCACGTCCTGGTGAACAACGCCTACCTGGGCCTGATCCGGCAGGCGCAGCGCAACTTCGACATGGACTTCTGCGTCCAGCTCTCCTTCGACAACATCAACGCCGACGACGACGCCGCACCCGGGCTCAAGGGCTACGGCGTCGACCACGTCAAGGTCGCCGAGGGCCTGGGCTGCAAGGCGATCCGGGTCGTCGAGCCGGACGCCATCGCACCCGCGCTCGTCGAGGCACGCCGGCTCGCGGCCGAGCACAAGGTCCCCGTGGTCGTCGAGGTCGTCCTCGAGCGGGTCACCGACATCGCGATGGGCACGGCGCTCGACGCCGTGAACGAGTTCGGCGGTGCCACCTCGGACCCGGCCGACGCGCCGACGTCGATCCTCGCCCGGGCGGTCTGATGCGGGTCGTCGTCGCCCCCGACAAGTTCAAGGGCTCGCTGACCGCCGTCCAGGTGGCCGAGCGCGTCGGGGCAGGGCTGCAGGCGGTCGCGCCGGAGGTCGACGTCGTCGCCCTCCCGGTGGCCGACGGCGGCGACGGCACCGTCGACGTGGCCCTCGCGGCGGGCTTCCACGCCGTGCCCGCCACGGCGTCGGGTCCGACCGGCGAGCCCGTGCAGACCCGGTGGGCGCGTCGCGGCGACGTCGCGATCGTCGAGCTGGCCGCAGTCTGCGGGCTCGTCCGGCTCCCCGGCGGACGGCCGGACCCGTTGGGCGCGAGCAGCATCGGGCTCGGTGAGGTGATCGGGGCGGCGCTCGCGGCCGGCTGCCGGCAGATCGTCGTGGCCATCGGCGGCAGTGCCGGAACCGACGGCGGCGCCGGGCTGCTCACCGCG
>Ga0182736_1003597_pt1 | contig 10297 bp, 10 predicted proteins | sample eDN5th30CKraftBY_FD_128882 | JGI IMG/M metagenome (GOLD analysis project Ga0182736, IMG submission 128882) | Enriched backyard soil microbial communities from Emeryville, California, USA - eDNA 5th pass 30_C Kraft BY (version 2) (version 2) | ecosystem: Environmental > Terrestrial > Soil >...
AGGTTCCGTACCGAACCTTCGCTGGCCGGAATGCAGGCCCGCAGACGCTCGGCCACGGCCTTGAGCAGCTCATCGCCGGTTTCGTGACCGAAGGAGTCGTTCACGTCCTTGAAATGATCCAGGTCGAGATAGGATACGGACACCATGCGTCCGTTCGCCTTCAGGCGCACGAGCGCGTTCTCGAGCTCGTTGCGCAGCACCACGCGATTGGGCAGGCCCGTGAGAGCGTCCTGATGGGCCAGGACATGCAGCTCCTCATGGGCCCGTCCCAGAAGGCGGTTGTGCTTGTCGAGCAGGAAGATCAGGACGACCCCGACAAGGATCAGGCTTGCCGCGATGCCGGAGAAGGCCCAGTGGAGCCGGATCAGCTCCTCCTGATCTTTTTGAACGAGCGTCGCACCGTGGTTGTGCGCCACGGATGCCAGCTGCGCGAGTTTGCCTTCCAAGGGGCGCAGGAGGTCGAGAGCCTGTCGGGCGGCGGCCGGGTTCGTGTCGAGCTCGGCGATCAGGGGCTGGGCTGCGGCAAGCGTATCCTGGAAAGCCCGAAGCGTTGCTTGATGGTCGGGATTGCGTTGAAGAAGATCCTGGAAGCTTCCCTCGTTCAGCATCCGGGCCCTGCCGAGCAGAATATCGAAGCGCAGATCCACTTCGTCCTTGTCGACATCCGTTCCGGGCTTGCCGAACTCGGACAGGCGATGCTCGAGGCGAATGAATTCGGAGGCGGCTTGTCCTGCCTCCCAGGCCGGGTTGTAGACAGAGATCTGCTGCAATGCCCCCTGGCGCTGAACAACCAGCACCGAAATGTAGATGCCGGCGATCAGAAAGCCGCCGATGACGATTGCAATAATCGCTTTGAAGGTGCGCAGGGACAAATGCGTAAGGCCTCCGAGACCTGCCGGTCTGCTGCTACTTCACTTCGATCTTGGCAACCTGCCAGGCCGAACGGGCGTAATAGGTCTGAGTCTTCAGTTCGGGCTTGCTGTCGTAAGGATACACGATGAACAGCGGACCTTTGTCCCGGACAGGCATATATTCTCCGTCTCGCTTGATGGCGAGGATGACATTGTATTTGGCGAAATCCGCGATCGGGATCTCGGTGGCGTAATCGTTGAGCGCGATGACGGACACGCTCTCTCCCTTGGCTCCGACCTGCTTCATCAGCTGGTCGAGCAGGACGCCTTCGAACTTGACCTTTCCCTCGTACCAGGGCGTCGTCGTCTCGATCGTGACGAGCCCGAGGGCTTCCAGCATTCCACGGTCGAACTGGGCCGTACCGTCCTTGTTGGTGACGCCGATCTTGCCCGAGATCGTCAGGATCGGCCGCTCCTTCGGAACCGCCAGCGAGGCGGCATAAGCCGCACTCATGATTCCCAGGAACGCAACAAACGTTCCCAGCAGGCCCATTCTCATCTTGGCGCCGTGCATGCAGATCCCCTACGGAATACCAAATATAAGCGATAGAAACACATAAATTTGATCAAATCGTTATACAACTCCGCTACGGAAGTAAAAGCGGCGAAACCGCCATCGTTATCTTGTAATGGTTATCCGAACGTAACGGTGTTTAAACCTATCGAGCCATATAAAGCAAAACCGCCCCGCAAGGTGATGCGAGGCGGCTTCCAACCTTTGTTCGTTCCGACGGAAGCGCCTCCGTCAGAGCGGCTTGAGACCCGCTTCGATCTGTGACCGCCGCGGCTCCAGGAAGGGCGGCAAGGCCAAGCGTTCGCCGAGCTTGTCCATGGGCTCGTCCGTGGCGAAGCCCGGGCCGTCCGTGGCGATCTCGAACAGGATCCCGTTCGGCTCGCGGAAGTACAGGCTCTGGAAATAGTACCGGTCGACCGGACCGCTGGAAGGCGCTCTCAGGGACTGCAGCCGCTCCCAGCATTCCTGGTAGGTCTGCTCGTTCGGCGTCCGGAAGGCCACATGATGCACGCCGCCCGCACCGGGCCGGGCCGGAGACAGGCCGGGCTCCACCGCGACGTGCAGCTCCGCCGCCGGACCGCCCTCGCCCATCTCGAACACGTGAACCGGCGTATCGCCGACGCGGTACTCGCGAGCGGCGCGCATATCCATCGCTTCCGTCAGAACGCGAGCCGTCCGCTCGAGCTTCGGCACGCTGATCCGGATCGGACCGAGGCCCCGGATCTGGTACTCGACCGGCACGGGGCTGCGCTCCCACGGATGCGCCTCACCCTGTCCTCCATCGTCGACGAGGCTGAGGCGCTGCCCCTCGAAATCCTCGAAGTCGAGGCTGAGCCTGCCGTCACGTTCCACGATGGACTCGCTGCGGATGCCGAGGCCGCCGAAGCGATCCTTCCACCATTGCAGCGCCCGCTCGCCGTTCACGCGCAGGGCCGTCTGCGAGATGCTGTGCGTGCCGCGCCGCTCGCGCTCGACCGGCCAGTCGAAGAAGGTGATGTCGGTGCCGGGAGAAGCCTTTCCGTCCGCATAGAACAGATGATAGGCGCTCACATCGTCCTGGTTCACGGTCTTCTTGACGAGACGCAGGCCCAGGGACTGCGTGTAGAAGGCATGGTTGCCCGGCGCGTCGGCCGTGACAGCCGTCAAATGGTGAATCCCGGTCAGCTTCATGGTGCTGTCTCCATCAATGTTGGGATGAAGATAGAGACGGCCCAGGGCCCTTGCGACCCTGCGGGGTGCCAAGCCGATCTTGCTGAAATGCAAGAACACTCTCAGCAGGATGGAACATTTTTGCAGAATCGAAAGATGCCGGCCTTCGGTGCGGGGCAGCCATCCACAGGTTCAACCTCGTTCCGGATGCCCCTGCGGTCTCGGCTCTGGCGTCCGGCGATATCGTTCCGGTATTGTTCGCCCATGGCATTCCGCACCAAACTCAGCCTTGCCCAGGCCCGACGCATCGCGCTCGCCGCCCAAGGGCTTCACGAAGCGCGGCCTGCGGCGGCGACGAAGCGGCACTTGAGCCGCGTGCTGCAGCGTTCGCATCTGCTCCAGATCGATTCGGTCAACGTGCTGGTCCGGGCCCATTACATGCCGCTCTTCTCGCGGATCGGCCCCTATGACCGCGACCTGCTCGAGAAAGCTTCCTATCACGCCAGGAAGCGGGAGACCTTCGAGTATTGGGGCCACGAAGCCTCGCTGATCCGGCTCGACCTGCATCCTCTCTTCCGCTGGCGGATGGCGCGCGCCCGGCGGGGCGAGGGCATCTATGGCGGGCTCGCCAGGTTCGGGCGGGAAAAGCGTGCCTTCATCGAGGAGGTGCGCCGCGAGATCGCCGCGCACGGCCCCATGGCGGCTGGCGAGCTGTCCGGCGGCCATAAGGGTCAGGGCTCCTGGTGGGGCTGGAGCGATGGCAAGCGGGCCCTCGAGTGGCTGTTCTGGGCCGGCGAGGTCACCACCGCCACGCGGCGCGGCTTCGAGCGGATCTACGACCTGCCGGAGCGGGTTCTGCCCTCTGACGTCCTGAACGCCCCGACACCTTCGGTGGAAGAAGCGCAGCGCGAGTTGCTGCGGCTCTCCATCCGCTCGCTCGGCATCGCCACCGAGCGCTGCCTGCGCGACTATTTCCGCCTGGAGCCGCAGGATGCGAAGGCCCGCATTCCCGAACTGGTGGAGGCCGGGGATCTCGTTCCTGTCACGGTCGAGGGCTGGAACGGGCCGGTTTATCTCGACCCTCAGGCCAAGGTGCCACGCCGCGTCGAAGCCAGGGCCCTCGTATCGCCCTTCGATCCCATCGTCTGGGAGCGCACCCGCACGGAACGCCTGTTCGATTTCCGCTACCGGATCGAGATCTACACACCAGTCGAGAAACGGGAATTCGGCTATTACTGCCTGCCTTTCGTGCTCGGTGAGAAGATCGTGGCCCGCGTGGACCTCAAGGCCGATCGGGCTGCCGGCAATCTCATCGTGCATTCGATCCACCCGGAAGCCTCCGTCGCTCCGGACGAGATCGCTCCCGCCCTCGGGGACGAGCTTCGCCTGATGGCCGCATGGCTCAACCTCGGCAGCATTACGGCGCCGAAGGAGTGGCGGGCGCGGCTGGAGGTATGAGGTTCATGACACCCTGGCACGTCACCACCTTTCATCCCTCGCCCCTCGCCAGACGCTTCGAACTCTCCTATCTCAGGAACCCATGAACGCGCTTCTCGCCCCCGCCACGCGCCTGTGGCTTCGCCTGCGGCTCAATGAGGTCGGCCCGCTTCTGTCGCTGTCCGCCTGCGGCTTCTTCGCGTGGGCGTTCATCGCATTGGCCGACGAAGTGCGGGAAGGGGAAACCCATGCCCTCGACAGCTACCTCCTGCTGGCCCTGCGCGATCCGCAGAACCCGGCCAACCCGCTGGGGCCCACGTGGCTCGAGGAGGCCGCGCGGGATATCACCGGCCTCGGCGGCTACGCCACCCTGACGATGATCACGCTGGCCACATGGGTCTATCTGCTCATGACCAGGAGGCAGAGCGCGGCCCTCCTGGTGCTCTTTGCCATCGTGGGCGGCATGCTGATCTCCACGGGGCTCAAGATGGGCTTCGAACGCCCCCGGCCGGACCTCGTGCCCCATGCGACCCAGGTCTATACGGCGAGCTTCCCGAGCGGGCACGCCATGCTGTCGGCCATCACCTACCTGACCCTCGGAGCCCTGCTGGCGCGGGTCGAGAGCAGCCGCCGCGTCAGCGCCTTCATCATGGGCCTCGCCATCGTCGTCACGCTTTTGGTCGGCATCAGCCGGATCTATCTCGGCGTGCATTGGCCGAGCGACGTGCTCGCCGGCTGGGCCGTGGGCGCCGCCTGGGCATCCCTGTGCTGGTTCGTGGCGCTCCAGTTGCAACGGCGGGGGCAGGTCGAGAAGCCGGGCGAACTCGCGCTGCCCTCGGACGCCAAGCCGGAATGACGGACGAGGCCGGGAAGCCCCTGCGCAAGCCGCCGCGGCAGGTGACGACCGCCTATCTGCAGCGGGCGGCCCTCGCCTATCTCGAACGCTATGCCTCCTCGGCCGAGAACCTGCGCCGCGTGCTGCGGCGCAAGGTGAGCAATCGCTGCCGCCTGCGGGGCGAGGATCCCGCCGCGTTTCAGGACATGATCGACGAGGTGGTGGCGAAGAGCCTCAGAAGCGGCCTCATCGACGATACCCGCTATGCGGAAGCCCGGGTCGCCACCCTGCGGCGTCGGGGCGGCTCGGCCCGCGCCATCCAGGCCAAGCTTTCCGCCAAGGGCGTGGACCGCACGACCATCGCGGCCGCACTCGAGGGAGAGGACGGGGACGAGGAGCAGGCCGCTCGCGCCTTCGCCCGCCGCCGCAAGCTCGGACCGTTCCGACCAGGTGAGCGTGCATCCTACCGGGACAAGGATCTCGCCGCCATGGCGCGGGCCGGTTTCCGGTTCGACGTGGCCCGGAGCATCGTCGACGGGGATCGGGACGATGAGCCGGATGAAGCATAGCGTTCCTATTTCATCCGGGTATAATTGACAGCTCTATTTAACCCGGGTAAAACTTGCCGTTATTCCATGACGGTGAGGACATGATGGGTGACGCTTCCAAGACATTTACCGCTTTCGCAGGCTATCGTCTGATCGCATCCGGCTCCCTGCCGTCCGTGGCCGAGGCGGCCAAGGACTGGCTCGATCGCGACGAAGGCGCGCCCGTCCTCATTCTCGACGATGACACCTGTCGTGTCATCGAGGTCGATTTCCGCGGCACCCGTGAGGATGTGCTGAAGCGGCTGGGCGATACGCCCGATCCTGCAACCGAAAAACCGGAACAGCGCGGTCCGGGCCGGCCCAGGCTCGGCGTGGTGGCTCGGGAGGTAACCCTGCTGCCGCGCCATTGGGAATGGCTCAACGCGCAGCCGGGCGGCGCATCGGTCGCATTGCGCAAGCTGGTCGAGGAAGCACGGCGCAGCAGCGGGTCGAAGGATCGCGTGCGGCAGGCCCAGGAAACACTCTACCGATTCATGTCGACCCTGGCGGGGGACGAGGCCGGTTTCGAGGAAGCCTCACGTGCGCTCTTCGCCGGGGATCGGAAGCTGTTCACGGCTTTGGTCCAGCTCTGGCCGAAGGATCTTCGCGCCTATGCCGAGAGGCTTGCCGGTCCCGCTTTCGCGGATGCCCCTTAAGGAACCGCGTTGTCCCGCACGAACATGATCGTGGGCTTGTCCTTGTAGGTGGTGCGCCGGAACTCCCGGTAGCCGCATCGTTCCGCCACTCGGATCGAAGCTTCGTTCTCCGGCGCGATGATGCAGGCGGTGCGCGCGCGACCGAAATGCTCCTCGCCCCACAGGATGGCGGCCCGTGCGGCTTCGGTCGCGTAGCCCTTGCCCTGGAACCCGGGCGCGAGAACCCAGCCGATTTCCGGTGTCCCGTCGAGGGAAGGGGTGATTTCGCGCCTGAAATCGGAGAATCCGACCTCACCCATGAAGCGGCCGGTTTCCTTCTCTGTGATGACCCAGTAGCCGAAACCGAGCAGCGACCAATGCCCCACATAGCGCAGCAACCGGCCCCAGACCTCTTCCTGCGTCGAGGGTTTGCCGCCGATGAACCGCGTCACGTCCGGATCCGTCCAGAGGGCGAAGCAATCGGCGAAATCGTCCGCCCGATGGCCGCGCAGGACGAGGCGCTCGGATAGGAGAATCGGCACGGAAGCGGCAGTCGCGGGGAAGACGGACATCGGTTCAATCGGCAGGTATGAATCACGCACCTCGAACGGTGCGCCGGGCGTGACGATTCCCGCATAACGATCATGGTCATGCAAGGCCCACCTCCGGCTGAACGGATCAGGCCATCTAAAGCAGCCCTGCTCCGACGTTCACCGCGAGCGCCAGAATCATCGTGTTGAACAGGAAGGACAGGATCGTGTGGGCGAGCGCCAGACGGCGCATGCGCTTGGACAGGATGACCACGTCCGACGTCTGGGCCGCGGCCCCGAGATTGAACGAGAAATAGAGAAAATCCCAGTAATCCGGCCGCTCCTTGTGCGGGAAGGCGAGGCCCTGCCGCTCGCCTTTGTCGCCGTAATATTCGTGGGCGTAATGGATGGCGTAGATCGTATGCACGAAGAACCACGAACAGAGAATGGTGATGCCCGCGATGATCAGGTGGAAGCCCTGCTGATCGACGCCACCAGCGCGGATGCCGGTGAGTTCCGCCGCGATCGCGGCAAGGCTCGCAATGGAGGCCGCGAGCGTCAGGACCAGCACGACCGGCGCGGCCTCGTCCTCCTGGGCGGCGCGGTCCTGCATCATCGCCGTCGAGGAACGGGCCGCCATGGCCCCCGCCAGCACGAGGTAAAATACGACGCCGAGATCCCAGGCCACGAGCAGACGTGAATTGGTTTCCCAGGAAGAGGGCAGGACGACGAACACCAGGAGGACGACGAGAACGGCTCCGAGGAGCCGTGGGCGCAGACGGGCTTGCATGAGGATCGACATCACACACTCGCAAGGCGAACGGGACAGGGACTCTGGAGCCCGACGCGATCTGTCCTAGATCACCAGCGCATCCTGCGGAAGAGTGGACCTGGTTTTCCGCAGGATGCGCTCTTCAAGGAACGGCGCACCGGACCGAAAGCGGGTCCACCTTTGGGGCCGATGCCCTCAGTTTATCCGCAAAAGGAGATCACGATGAATCGCAAGGCAAGAGCCGTTTGGCAGGGTACGGGCAAGGATGGCACTGGCCATCTCACGTCGGATTCCGGCGTTCTGTCCTCGACACCCTATTCCTTCAAGACCCGTTTCGAGAACGAGAAGGGCACGAACCCGGAGGAACTGATCGCCGCAGCCCATGCCGGCTGCTTCACCATGGCCCTTGCCTTCCAGCTCCAGGGCGCGGGTTTCACGCCCACCGAGCTCACCACCGAGGCGGTCGTCTCCCTCGAGCAGGAGGGCAGCGGGTTTGCGATCAAGAAATCGGCCCTGACGCTCAACGCCAACGTACCGGGCATCGACCGCGCCAAATTCGAGGAACTCGCCCGCGCGGCGGAGAAGAACTGCCCGGTCTCCAAGGTGCTCAACGCCGAAATCACGATGGATTTCACGCTGGCTTGAGTCCCCATCCGTGGTCACCGGCCTCGTGCCGGTGACTTCGCTTCTGGAGCGCGCGGCGATTGTCCAATGGAAATGGCCGGCACAAGGCCGGCCATGACACGAGATCGGCAAGGATGCCTTACATCGCCGCTTTCTTGTAGCTGTCGACGATCGCCTGTCCGTCGGGACCGGCCTTCTTCAACCAATCCTGCGTCAGCTGCTCGCCGACCTTCTGAAGACCCGCCTTGAGTTCGGCGCTCGGCGGTTGGACCTTCATGCCTTTGCCGGCCATCTGATCGGTGTACCACTTGGTCTTTTCCTGGGCCGTCTTCCAACCGCGCTCCTCCGCCGTCTTGGCGGCTTTGAGCACGGCTTCCTGGGTCGGCTTGTCGAGCGCGTCGAAAGCCGCCTTGTTGACGAAGGTCAGGTTCTTCGGAATCCAGGCCTGGGTGTCGTAGAAGTGGGACAGCGATTCCCACACCTTCGAATCATAGCCGGTGGCGCCCGAGGTCATGAAGGTGGTGACCACGCCCGTGGCGAGTGCCTGCGGCAGGTCCGCCGCCTGCACCGTGACCGGCTGCGCGCCGACGAGTTCGGCGATGCGGGCGGTGCCGGGATTGTAGGAGCGCCACTTCACGCCCTTGAGATCCTCGACGGTGTTGATGTCCTTCTTGGCGAAGATGCCCTGCGGCGGCCACGGCACCGCGAACAGCAGCATCAGGCCTTGGCTCGCGAACTTTTTCTCGATGGCAGGCTTCTGCACGTCCCAGAGCTTCTTCGCCTGGTCGAACGAGGTGGCGAGGAAGGGCACCACGTCGAGGCCGTAGACCGGATCCTCGTTCTCGTGCAGCGACATCAGCACCTCGCCGGCCTGGGCCTGCCCGGTCTGCACCGCGCGCTTGATCTCCGGGGCTTTGAAGAGCGAGGCGTTGCCATGAACCGTGATCTGCAGCTTGCCGCCGGTCGCATCGGCAACGTCCTTGGCGAAGGCGTTCAGGTTCTCGGTGTGGAAGTTGTCCGCCGGATAGGCGGCGGGCAGGTTCCACTTGGTCTGAGCCATCGCGGGCGCTGCCAGGAGCAGAGCTCCCGCAAGGCTCAGACCGAAGCGTGTCATGTGTTTCATCGTCATTCTCCCTCTGGTTTTTATGAAATGATCTATTCCGGGAAAGCCGTTCGCGGCAGCCACAGCGCAATGTCCGGAAAAGCCGTGATGATGGCAACCGCGGCGACGAGCAGGAAGAAGAACGGCAACGCCGCCCGGGCAATCGTGAAACTATCGCGCCCGCTCATGTTCTGCAGCACGAAGAGGTTGAAGCCGACCGGCGGGGTGATCTGGGCCATCTCCACGAGGATGATGAGGAACACGCCGAACCAGACGAGGTCGAAGCCTGCCTGCTTCACCATGGGCAGAACGACCACCGTGGTGAGCACGATCATCGAAATGCCGTCGATGAGGCAGCCCAGGAGGATGTACATGACCGTGAGGGCAGCGATCAGCACGTAAGGCGACAGATGCAGCGACTCGACCCAGGAGGCTAGGGCCACCGGAATCCCCGTATAGGCCATGGCCGCCGTGGTGAATGCGGCGCCGGCCAGGATCAGCATGATCGTGACCGTCAGGCGCGTCGCGCTCAACAGGCTCTCGACGAAGGTCGTCCATGTCAGGGTGCCGGACCACCAGGCCAGGATAAGCGCGCCCGTCACGCCCCAGGCGGCGCATTCCGTCGCGGTCGCCCAGCCGAAGATGAGCGAGGCGAAAATGGCGGCGATCAGCAGGAGGACGGGGAGAAGCTTTGCCGAGCGCCGGAGCTTGAAGGCGACACTCGTCCGGGGTTCGGGCGGTGGCGACTTGGCGGGATTGAGGGCCGACCACAGGACGATGTAGCCCGAATAGAGCGCCATCACGACGAGGCCCGGCAGGAACCCCGCAAGGAAGACCTGGATGACGGACACGTTCGCCGCGATGGCATAGACCACCATCGGAATGGACGGCGGGATCAGGAGGCCGAGGGTGCCGGAGCCGGCAAGGCTCCCCAGGCTCATCATGTCGTCGTAGCCGCGCTTCTTGAGTTCGGGCAGAGCGATCTTGCCCACGGTGGCGCAGGTGGCCGCGGAAGACCCCGAAACGGCGGCGAAGACGCCGCACCCGACGACATTCACGTGCAGCAGGCGGCCGGGAAGCCAGTTCAGCCACGGCGCCAGTCCCATGAACATCTGCTCCGACAGGCGCGTGCGGAACAGGATCTCGCCCATCCAGATGAAAAGCGGCAGGGCCGCGAGCGTCCAGGACGCGGAGCTCGCCC
>Ga0182736_1003598_pt1 | contig 10296 bp, 9 predicted proteins | sample eDN5th30CKraftBY_FD_128882 | JGI IMG/M metagenome (GOLD analysis project Ga0182736, IMG submission 128882) | Enriched backyard soil microbial communities from Emeryville, California, USA - eDNA 5th pass 30_C Kraft BY (version 2) (version 2) | ecosystem: Environmental > Terrestrial > Soil >...
TGTTGAAAATAGAAAACCATTTATACGCTCCAGACCCCTTTTTAATCGTTTGGCTGTTTATAAAAACATTTATGTTCTGTACCGTAAATGCCATTATGTTTGATATTAAGGACTATGCAGAAGACGCCAATAGAATGCTTAAAACATTTGTAGTACGGTTTGGGTTAAGGAACACGATTTTTCAAATCCTCATTCCTTTATTGCTAATTGGGGTGCTGTCTATGCTAGTTTTTGCGCATTACAGGCATTTCGGAATAGTTCCATTGCTCATTAATATCTTGCCTTTTGCGCTATCATTGGTGGTGGCATATTCGATGCATAAACGGCAGAACATTTTATATTATTTGATTGTTATTGACGGATTGCTTCTGGTAAAAGCTATCTGTGGCATCGTGGCCATGAAGCTGGGTTGAGTGGTAAAGTAGTTGAGTAGCAAAGTAGTTAAGTAGCAAAGTAGTTAAGTGGTAATAGTTGTGATTGTAGTTGAGTAATTAAAAACTTATAACTTTAAAAGTCTTGATATCAATAAGTAGCGATGAAGTATAAGTGTTGAACGATGAGTAGCAAACTATACAGGCCCTGATTACTGTTTACCGATCACTGTTTACTATGATAAACTATACAGGCACTTATAACTCACAACTTAAAACTCATAACTCCCCCATGCGTATGCAAAATAATTACGATAATATAGCAACAGCCTATGATTTCTTAAGCAGATTGGTGTTTGGAAAAGCACAGGTAAATGTACAGCTAGATTTATTAACGCATATAACCCCAGATAGCAGAATACTTATTGTTGGTGGTGGATCTGGCTGGATTCTGGAAGAACTTACGAAATTATACCCCGAAGGACTAAGCATTACCTATGTGGAAATATCATTAAAAATGTTGAACCGCTCAAAGAAACGACATTATGGGGCTAATAAAGTTAATTTCATACATGGGGCAATTGAAAGTTATATCGAAAAATCTTTGTTTGACGTGGTCATAACTTCTTTTCTTTTTGACAATTTTTCTGAACAGCGTGTGCTACAGGTTTTCGATTTACTTGATAAAAAGTTACTTGCGTCAGGGCTATGGTTGTTTGCAGATTTTTCTGTAGATGAAGAGAGTGGCAAGCTTTGGAAAAAAATAATCCTTGAGTTGATGTATAAGTTTTTTGGATTGATTTGCAATGTGGAAGCAAAAAAATTGGTAAATATGGAGGTGTATTTTAACAATTTTTCCTACCTGGCAATTGCAAATTATACGCGCTACCTTGGATTCATCAAGGGAGCGGTTTATAAGCGCAATACTTAAAACGCCAAGCCATTGTTATAGCAACAGCTCCAGTACTTCTTTCCAATTGTTTACGCGTTCGTGGTGCGTAATACTCGCATTGTGTCCGGCGGTAAAAAGAATAGGTTTTCCTTTACAGGAATCTAAATTCTTACAATAATCATCAATCATAAAGTCTGTATCGATAATGCTTTTATCTCCACAGAAAATAATGTTGTGCCAATGTATGAACGGAAAATGTTCAGCTAACCACTCCTTTTTCTCATATAACGATAATGGGAACTCCATAGCGGCCGAAACGATGTAGATGTCGTACTTTTCCTGAAGTGCTTTTACAGCTTCTATCGCTCCTTCTATAACCGATAAATCACGAAAGAATCCTGGAGTATACAGGTATTTAAAAATGCTTCCATTTGGTAAGTACTCATCTTCTGGCACATTATGGAAAGCGGCTTTAGTTAATCGAACACCATGTTCTTTTTCGTAATAGGTTAAATATTGACTTTCCGTATCGGCTAAAACGCCATCCATATCAATGGCTATCGATTTTTTCTTCATATTACTGCTATTTAATGCAACAAAAATAGTAATTTTTGCTATATTTTGCAATAAAATTTAACTAACTTTGCACTAAATTGCAATTGTATGATCAAAGCGGAAAGGCAACAACGTTTAACGGAGCATGTGAAGAATAAGCAATCTGCTCAATTGATGGAACTGAGTAAGCTTTTAAATGTATCTGAGGATACCGTTAGAAGAGATATCAAAGAACTTGCTGATCTTGGGCTTTTAAAAGCAGTTAGAGGGGGGGCTATTGCTCATTCTCCTATGCCACAACATTTTAGGGATCGGGAGCATTTACAGGTGGAGCAGAAAGAAATTATAGCGAAAAAGGCACTAAATTTCCTCAAAAATGGTCAGGTAATTTTTTTTGACGGTGGCACTTCGAGCTTGGCTGTGGCTGCAGCCTTACCTCCGGATATGCAGCTAATAGCCGTTACCAATAGTTTTCCTATAGTTAATATTTTAGAAGATCATCCGTTTGTTGAAGTTATATTCTTAGGGGGTAGGTTAAGTAAGAAATCATTCACTACGATAGGGTCTGATACCATTGATGCTATTCGGAACATTAAGGCCGATATATCCTTTTTAGGAATCTGTAGCATAGATTTAATAGCTGGTATAACGACTATAGACTACGAAGATGCCTTGGTGAAAAAGAATATTATTATGAACTCCAAGTATATTGTGGCCCTATCAACAATGAACAAAATCGGGACAGCTGAACCCTTCTATGTTTGTCCGGTTGAATCGGTAGATGTTATTTTAACAGACGCCGTAGTAGATGAAGAAACATATAAAGGTTTTAAGCAAAAGGGGGTTTTGATTCAATAATGCGTATTTAAAACACTACAGTATGGTCACGCTGTGTTGACATTTCTCCCCTTTTTAACTTGTATTTCCAATTTAAATCGTTTCAAAAACGCAATTTTTATTAAGATATCACTTTGTTTTCCACATTTTTCAAGTTTATTTCGGTTTTTAGCCGGTTTGGTACGAAAAATGTGGTTTCATTTGCCATTATGAAGGATGCAAGATTTTCTGCATTCAATGATCACTTAAATTAAAATTTTAATTACAATGGACAAATTTGGAAAGTTAAAAGAACTGATAAGTTCTGTAGAGGCTGATGCCGACAAATTCTTCAACAAAGGAAATGCAGCTGCGGGTACTCGTGTACGTAAAGCTATGCAAGATCTAAAAAACCTTGCTCAGGAAATTCGTAATGATGTTACCTCCATCAAAAATACTGGTAATTAAATCATTGCGTAATACTACCTATGATTAAACAACAAAGCCTGAATAATTCAGGCTTTGTTGTTTAATCAAGTTCTACCGGATTAAATTTCTTAGCCCCCCGTACTATAGTCTCTTTATTTTATGCTGATTGCTAAAGGAAAAAGAAGGTTTTTTCTTAACTTCTTTCTTCTTGATAAGAAAGAAGCAAAGAATCAAGGCTTTCTAGCCTTCGCTAAAGATTCAAGCCTTAAACACAGAGCTGCGGAGTCGTTTCGTTTCACTACACTTCTTCGCAGCTCTTTTATCCAATGCAATCTTGAATCTTTTTACGCTCATTCCAGAAGGCCGTTCACCCCAGCCCACTAGAGCCCTGCTTAACCTTCTAGTTTATTATTTACTGCCTGCACAATCTCCTCGTTCTGCTTTAAAACCGCCTTAGAGTTTGCGGTTTGCAGTGGGATGCACTGGCCTTGTAGCAAAATCTACAGCGGGAGCTTTATTCACTATTGTCTTTGTTTTTATGGAGCTCATGAGCTCTCCGCCAGCTGGCGGATCGGTTTTGCTCCTTTTTTGCGGAAAAAAGGAGAGGAATTTTACTCATACCTTAAGGCTTCAATAGGATCTAAAGCAGCTGCTTTTACTGCCGGGTAATAGCCAAAAAAGATTCCGGTAATTACGCAAACGATGAATGAGATGACGATGGAAGATTGAGAAATGATAATTGGCCAGTGAACTACATTGGAAACTATTAGGGACGCTGTTATCCCGATGACCACACCGAATACTCCTCCAGTGATACTGATCATAACCGCTTCTGTTAGAAATTGCCAAAGAATGTCTTTCCCCCTTGCTCCTATTGATAAGCGAAGGCCTATTTCCCTCGTACGCTCCGTAACCGAAACATACATGATATTCATAATTCCTATCCCTCCGATTACCAATGAAATACCGGCAACGGCAGTTAATAGTGATGTCATCATCCCGCTTGTAGAGCTTAGCGTTTGTATGAGCTCTGCCTGTGTACGAACATCAAAGTCGTTTTCTACGCCCTCCCTTAGTCGATGATTTGCTCGCAACACACTGATAATATGCTCGCTTGCTGCTTCAGACTCAGATTCTGTAGCCGTAGATGCATAAATATTTTGGATATAAACAGAAGCCAAGATTCTTTTCATCACGGTGGTATAAGGAGCGATGATAATATCATCTTGGTCTTGTCCAAAGGTATTTTGTCCTTTAGGCGTTAAGACGCCAATTACCTGAAAGGGGATTTTTCCAAAACGTATAATTTGTCCTACTGGATCTTCTCCATTCTTAAAGATGTTATCGACTACCGTTTGTCCAATTAAGCATACTTTTGCAGATGCCTTAATCTGTTCATCTGTAAAGTTAGAACCGTCTTTAATGGATAACTTTCGAATATGCAAGTAATCCGCAGAGACTCCCTGTAAAGATGTTGGCCAGTTATTGGCACCGCGGATAGCCTGTCCGCTACTGGAAACCCCTGGCGAAATGGCATTGATTTCCGTTACTTCATCCTTTATTTTCTGTACATCGTTTAAGGTAAGTGATTGTACGCTGGCAGCTCCCATTCTTACGCCACCCGGCATAGGCATGTTGTTATAGGGCATTACCGTAATCATATTAGCTCCCATACTGGAGAAGGTATTTTGGATACTCTGCTTGGATCCCTGTCCGATTGACATCATTGTTATTACGGCAGCTACGCCTATGATGATACCTAACATGGTCAGAAAGGCCCTTAACTTGTTTCGTTTAATGGCCAGTAAGGCTATGCGTAAAAGATTTAAAAAATTCATATTATTATTGTTAGCAATCAATAATCATCATTTTTGGGTAAGGCTTCCAAAGCCTCCTTTGCCGAACGTATTTTTTCGTTCGGGGTATCGCGTTGCACCTTGCCGTCCCTAAGCATAAGTGTCCGGCTGCTAAAGGCAGCAATATCCGGTTCGTGCGTTACAAAGACAACTGTCTTATGTTGTTCTTGATTTAGCTCCTGCATCAGGGTCATAATTTCATAAGAAGTGCGGGTATCTAAATTGCCCGTGGCTTCATCGGCTAAAATCATAACAGGTTCATTAACCAAGGCTCTTGCGATCGCAACCCGTTGCTGTTGTCCACCAGAAAGTTGGCTTGGAGTATGGTCAAATCTATCTTGCAACTTAACTAGCTCTAAGGCGTGCATGGCACGCTCTTGTCTTTCTTTATGAGACACTCCAGCTTGGTAAAGCAAAGGCAACTCTACATTTTCAAGTGCTGAAGTCCGGGGTAATAGATTATAGGCCTGAAAAACAAATCCGATTTTTTTATTTCGCAGTTGTGCCAAAGCATCTCGATCTAAGGTTTTTACATCTACCCCATCCAGCAAGTAATCCCCCGCTGTTGGTCGATCTAAACATCCTAAAATATTAAGCATAGTAGATTTACCAGAGCCGCTACTTCCCATAATGGTTAAAAACTCGCCCGTGTTTACATTGAAGCTCACCCCTTTTAACGCCCTTACCAATTGGGAGCCCACTATAAATTCACGTGTCAGATTTTTAATATTTAATATTTCGCTCATCTTATTTTCTCCTTCTTCGAGGCATCGGTAAAAATGGATTAGTGTTTGTGCTTTCTGCTGCAGCTGCAGTAGCTGTTGTTATGCCAACAATCACAGTGTCCTGCACGTTTAGACCGCTTATTACCTGTACTTTGGTGTTATCGTTAATGCCCGTGCGTATGGGTTGCTGTATTAACTTGCGGCCCTTTAGCAACCAAACCAACGTTGCGTTTGTAGTGGTGCTGTCTTTGGTTCGATTTGGTACAAGTTGGTATTCTGATCCGATTTGACTTGGGTCTATATTGAATTTTAAGGCGTTTACCGGTATCGTTAAAACATCGTTGGCTTCTTTAGTATAAATAGTAACAGTAGCCGTCATACCCGGTTTTAACTTCATATCTGCATTGCTTGTTTCTATAATAGTAGTGTAGGTTACTACATTACTTGAGGTTGTGGGTTGCAAACGGATTTCAGCTACCTTTCCTTCAAAGGTCTGATCGATATAAGCATCTACCGTAAATGTTACCCGATCACCGGCTTTAACATCGCCAATATCCGCTTCATCCACTTTTGCCTGTACTTGCATTTTGGTAATATCTTTTGCCAAACTAAATAAAGTAGGGGTGTTGAAACTTGCTGCAACCGTTTGCCCAACGCTAACACTTCTATTGAGCACTACCCCATTTATCGGGGAATATATCTTAGTAAAAGACAGGTTTTGCTGGGCCGATCTTAACTGCGCTTTTATACTGTTTACACTGGCTTGGGCTGTTTCATAGCTATTGGTAGCCAAATCGTAAGCTGCCTGACTTATTGCACCAACATTAAATAATTCTTTTTGCCTATTGTAATTGATTTTCTGATAGTTCAAATTACTCTCCGCCTGCGCCAATTGGCCTTTAATCTGGTCTACCGTGGCTTGCATCAAGGTAGGGTCAAGCTCTGCCAATAGCTGTCCTTCTGTTACCTGAGCATTATAATCGGTATAGATATTCTTAATGATACCTGAAATTTGGGTACCTACCTCAACCGTATCCACAGGTTGTATAGTACCCGTAGAGGTTATGATTTCGGCGATGTGACCTTTTTCTACGGGAGCCGTTTCTAACACCATTTTTTCTTCTTTACGGCTACCAAAAAAGAAATACCATGCAGCTAATAGGATTAAAATGATGACTCCTATAATGATTATTTTTTTGCCTTTCATTAGAATATTATTTTATCTTTAATTTCATCTTCAGTTTTATTTTTTGACCGCCTTCCCTTACGTGCTCAAGACGATTGTATTGGGAGAAAAGGAAAGCTGTCATTCAAAATTCTCAATCAAATCTCCTTTGTAAAACTTAAACACATTAAGTGATAACAATGCACTATATTTAGCTTGGGTATAGGCTTGTAATGCCTGGATGTATAAGTTTTTCTGTTGTACATATTCTACCGTATTGGCTGCTCCAACCCGTAATTCTTCACCAGCAATACGATAAGCTTCTTTATTGTAATCCAACTGTCTCGTAGAGGCATTATATTGACTGTAGGCATTCTGCGTATTGATGTATGATTGCTCTACTTCCTGAGAAAGAATCGTTTTTGTATTCAACAGGCCTAGTTCAGCCTGCTGAATGGCTATCGTTGATTTAGCGACATTGGTTTTATTAATTTTTCGAGTGAATAGCGGTATCGATGCCGTTACACCGATCTGTTGGTAAAAATTGTTATTAAATTGATTAAAGGTCCCAAAGTCAGTGTTGTTGCCATAACTAGTACCTAAGCCCCCATTTAAAGAAATTTCTGGTAAATAACCTGCCTTGGCTTTTTTTAGGTCGAGCTTAGCGCTTTCTATAGACAACTGACTGTTCTTTACTTCAGGGCGATTAGCTAAAGCTTCTTCCACTACCTGATTTAGGCTAGGTATAGCAGCTAGTCGTACGCTCGCAGTATCTGGCTTTTCAATATCAAAAGTCTCACTAATAGGGAGCTGAAGCAGCTGCTTTAAGGTAATTTTATCCTGCCTTTCAGCATTTTGTGCATTGGTAAGCGTGTATTGATCAGATGCTAGTTGCGCTTCCAGCTGAATGAGGTCTTTCCTGGCAACATCTCCTGCCTGATAGCGCTGGCGCATTTGTTCTGTCTGAGCCTGTGATGTCTGCACAAGATCTCTTGCATAATTTATAGTTTCCTTATCTAATAAAATGGTAGTGTACGCTTCAATAATTTGCAGATATAAATCATTGTTTGCTTCGTCAATATCCAAACCAGCGGCCTCTAGCCCTAACTGTTGTTGGTTAATGTTGGCCTTGAGTACTCCGCCATTAAATAAGGTTAATGACGAGTTAAGGCCAATACTTCCGGAAGTATTGATCTTTTTGTTACGGTCTGTTGCGGAAGAACCATAATGCGTAGCATTTTGCGATACAGAACCATTTAGGTCTGGTAACACGGCGGCTTTTGCGCTAATCAAATCCTGTTCGGCACTTAATCGGCTTAGTCTTAAATTATTGATAGCGATATTATGCTCTTGCGCATATTGCAGACATTCTTTTAACGACCAAAACCCGGACGCTGCCAAGGTGTCTTGTGTCTGAGCTGCTGCCGCTATGCAAGTGATAGAAAACCCAAAAAGCAGTAAGTAGGTGAATATTCTTCGGTGCATTCCCTTGTATGTTTATTGAATAATACTGCAAAAAGACAACCTTTTCCGCCTTTATAAAAGGCTTCTCGACCGATAGTCACAGAAGAACGATAGAAAGTTGTTTTTTTGGGATGAACCTTGGCTTTCTAGCTATGGCGGATGGAATACTGATTCGACGGCTTTTTTTGAGTGTCCTACGATAAAAATAAACTTTCTGTCGACTAGGCTTTATATAATAAATCCTATATCTTAACATTGTGTGATTAAAAGAAGAGCATCATGCGTAGAATAAATAGGAAAACAGTTTGGGTAATATTCACTCATTTACTGTTGTGGGGATTATTGGGCTTTATTTTGCTCTTTTACCCACCATTAACCTGGGGAATAAAACTACCATCGGTTTTTTGGGTTAAGCAGTCCTACATTATAGGCTCACTTGGTGTTATCTTTTATTGTAATTATCTCTTTTTTACCCCTAAGCTACTTTTCAGTAAACGTAGTGCGACATTTATTTTTTGGTTACTATTCGCCATTGCCTTAGAACAGTATTTTGCTTTTTACATGGATAAATGGTTGAATTTCCACGACGTAATGGCTGCTATTCGCCAGCGGCCACCAAGGCGTCCCGATATCATAGATGGTTTTGTATTGATGGTTACTTTATTGGTTCTTGGCATCAGTACAAGCATAGCTGCAGTAAGGCAGTGGCAACAGGATACACAATTAAAAGAAGAACTACAGCGACAGCAAATCGCTTCCGAGCTCTCTTTTTTAAAAGCCCAGATTAATCCGCATTTCTTCTTTAATACCCTAAACAATATCTATGCGCTTTCTTATAGTGATGTGGAGCTCTCGCGGGGAGCGCTCCACAAATTATCCAGAATGATGCGTTATTTGTTATATGAAACCCAGCATAATAAAACAGGCTTACTTCAAGAGCTTAAGTTCATGAAAGACCACATTGAATTGATGAAGTTAAGGTTGCACCCTAATAATGAGGTTGTTTATCATGAGCCCGTTCTTACGCATGATTATGCCATCGCTCCTATGTTGTTGTTACCCTTTGTAGAGAATGCGTTTAAGCATGGCATAAGTGCAATTGAGAAATCGACGATTGTTATCGATGTACAGGTAGCCCAAGATATTCTTTATTTGAAGGTAAGTAACACACTGCACAAACGTACCGTATCTGCTATAGAAGAAGGTAACGGCATTGGTTTACAGAACACAAAACGGCGATTAAATTTGTTATACCCCAATAAACATAAACTAGCTATCGAAAAAATAGCAGACAATACTATTTACCAAGTTGAATTAACGCTTATACTTTCATGATTTTAAATTGCATAGCGATAGACGACGAACCCCTGGCTTTAGGTTTGATTGCTAGTTTTATTGAAAAAACACCGTTTTTAAAATTAGTTGGCAAATATGCTAGTGCTATCGAAGCGTTAGAAGTTATGGATAAGCTTGATTTCCAATTGGTATTTCTCGATATCCATATGCCAGAACTCTCGGGCATGGAATTTTCCAAACTTCTTAGCCAATCTAAAACAGCGAGCAAAATTATTTTTACAACCGCCTTTAATCAATTTGCAATTGAGGGATATAAAGTAGACGCGCTGTTTTATTTATTAAAACCATTCGATTATAGCGAGTTTTTACAAGCCGCAAATAAGGGAAAAGTTTATTTTGAATCGTTAAAGGCGCAGCAGATAAGTCATGATACCGCAAAGACTGAACATTTTTTATTCGTTAAATCAGATTATAAGTTAATCCGAATTGACCTCGATCATATTACATACATCGAATCTATAAAAGATTATATCAAAATACATTTGCGCGATAAACAGGAGCCCATCGTATCCCTAAGCACCCTAAAAGGTATCGAAGAAAAATTGCCCGAAGATGAATTTATTAGAATCCATCGGTCGTTTATTGTGGCCACAAATAAAATAGATGCCATCGGAAGAAATAGCATCCATATTGGTACATTGGAAATTCCTGTTGGCGATTTGTATAA
>Ga0182736_1003599_pt1 | contig 10295 bp, 12 predicted proteins | sample eDN5th30CKraftBY_FD_128882 | JGI IMG/M metagenome (GOLD analysis project Ga0182736, IMG submission 128882) | Enriched backyard soil microbial communities from Emeryville, California, USA - eDNA 5th pass 30_C Kraft BY (version 2) (version 2) | ecosystem: Environmental > Terrestrial > Soil >...
CGCCGGCGTGTGTTGGGCGCGTCGGCGCTCGGCATCGGCGGTGGGTTCGGACGGTCGCGCTGGCGCTGCCGACGGATGAGCGGGCGCGGGTGAGGCCTGCGCCTGCGCCGCCGACCGTGCTGCTGCGATCGCGCGCAAGTCCAGCACGCTTTCGGCCGCCGCCCAATCGGGCATGCCTTGACGCCAAACGAGATCGGTCGGCCTCAAATAGCCGAGCTCGATGATCTTTGACAGTTCTTCATCCGTCACGGGGCCATGCTGTTGGCCATCCCGTGCCAGATACCATTCGGTCGGCTGATTGTTGTCCGCCATGCTGTCCGTCTGCCTGGCTTCGCGCCGTGCCGCATGACCCGATGCACGCGGCACTGTAGCACGGAACGCGATGCGCTTTCGATGTCAACGGCGATCGATCGCTTATCCTCGTTCTAGTCGGCGCTGGGGGCAATCCCGTGGCAATTCTCGCGCCGAACACAAATTGTTCGCGAAGAGCGCCAGGAGCCGCGCCGGAACGGGCGCTGCGCTCAGTCGACCGGCTTGAATGCGTCGTCTACCGGCACCTTGTAGGCGTTGGCGAGCCGGTTCGTCATGTTCGCGAGGCCGACCACGGCGAAAAGCTCGTTCATCTGCTCCTCGGTCGCGCCCTTGGCGCGCGCGGCCGCCCCATGCGACGCCATGCAATACTCGCAGTTGTTCGTCACCGAGACCGCGACATAGATCAGCTCTTTCGTCAGCGGATCGAGCGAGCCCTTGCCCATGATGGCCTTGAGGCTCTCCCAGGTGTGCTTCAGCATCCGTGGCTCGTTCGCGAGATAGAGCCAGAAATTGTTGATGTCGTCGACTTTGCGTGTGGCTCTGATGTCGTCGAATACGGCTTTCACCTCGGGTGATGCTGTCGCTGGATCGATCGGCTTCATGGACATCCTCCATCATGCGTTCTGTGAGCGCCGAGGCTCCGGCGCAGTCGGTCCTTCATACCCGATCCGTTACGGGTTCGGCGCGGGAAGCTTGATCCGGCCCGCAACCTTTTCCGATAATGGCGCCACATCCCTCCTCTCGAGACGGTTCTCCATGACATCCAATGACCCGCTTGCCGAATTGCTTTCCAGTGACCTGACGCCGGAGCAGATCACCGCGCAGATCGCCGCCGACGCCGAGGTGCACACGACTCCGTGTGGCGAGGGCGATCTCGTGTGGCGTCGCTGGGGCAAGGGCCGGCCCATCGTTTTCGTCCATGGCGGCTCGGGGTCCTGGACTCACTGGATCAAGCAGATCCCTGTTTTCAAACAGGATTACGAAGTGTGGGCGGTTGACATGCCCGGCCTGGGCGACAGCGAAATGCCGCCGGTGCCGCAAATTCCGTCCAACTGCGGCGCGATCCTGGCGCTGGGCCTGAAGACGCTGATCCCGCGCGAGGCCAGGGCGCACGTCGTGGCCTTCTCGTTCGGCGCGCACGTCTCCACCCATGCGCTTCTGCATCTCCAGGATCACGTGGCCGACTTCACGCTCACCGGCGCTGCGGCACTCGGGTTGCCTCAAGGCCCGGGCAAGGAGTTCCCGCGCGAGATGGAAGGCATGACCGATGCGGAGCGCATGGAGGTTCATCGCGGCCTCCTCGAGATCCTGATGTTCACGGACCCCTCGCGCATCGATCCGCTGGCGGTCTGGTTGCAGTCCGAGAACATCCGCCGGGCGCGGTTTCGCTCGCGTCCGTTCGCGCGCATGCCTGAGATCGCCCAGCATTTGCCGGAGGTGCAGGTGCCCGTCAAAGCGGTGTGGGGCGGCGAGGACCAGACGGCGTGGCCTTCGGTCGATGCCCGTTACGATGTCATCCGGCAAAGCCATCCGGAGCTCGTGACGCGGACGGTCGCCGACGCCGGTCATTGGGTCATGTACGAGCAGCCCGCAGCATACAATCAGGCTTTGAAAGAGGTGCTTTCCGCAACGTGACGCGGCGCTGCGCGAGGTCTTGAAATCGCATCCGGCCATCCCAAATCATGGCTTGCGCACGCCAATTCCGGGTGCGCCGGAGATCGCCGGGCCCCAACGGGACGGCGCGACCCACGTCGCTTCTTAAGGAGGATGTGATGCGACCCTTTGACTTTGCCCCCCTTTACCGCTCCACCGTCGGCTTCGACCGCCTCGCCCAGCTCATGGACACCGTGGTGGGTCACGAAGAGACGCCCGCGTACCCGCCCTACAATATCGAACGGACGGGCGAGAACACGTACCGCATTACGATGGCGGTGGCCGGCTTCACCCAGGACGATGTCAAGATCGAGGTGAAGGAGCAGACCCTCACCATCAAAGGTGAGAAAAAGCCCGTCGATAAGGACCGCCAGTTCCTGCATCGCGGCATTGCCGAGCGCGCCTTCGACCGGCGGTTCCAGCTTGCGGATCACGTCGAGGTGACCGGCGCCGACCTGAGCGACGGCTTGCTCCACGTCGACCTCGTTCGCAACGTGCCGGAGCGGCTGAAGCCCCGCACCGTCACCATCGGTGTCGGTTCTCGGAAGCAGATCGAGGCCCAAGCTCAAGCCCACGCCCACGCTCAAACCCAGGCCCACGCTCAGCCGCAAGCCTGAGCGCGTCGGAACAGAGCGTAGCTACGCGCAATCGACTTCGGGCCTCTCGCGAGGCCCGATATTCAGGGCGGTCCGGGTCTCCGGGCCGCCTGTTGGCTTCTGTTCGCAGTCGCCTGACTACGACGGCCGGTGCAGCTTGCCGCCCGTCCGGGCCTGAAGCGCCTCGAAGGTGATTTCAGGGTTCATCTCGACAAGCTCGAAGCCGCGTTCGGAGATGTCGACGACCGCCAGGTTGGTGTAGACGCGCTTGACGACACTCGGCGCGGTGAGCGGCATGGTGCACTGCTCCAGCAGCCGCGGCTTCCCGTCCTTCGACGTGTGTTCCATGATCAGCCAGATGCGCTTGGCGCCAACGGCAAGATCCATGGCACCGCCGACCGCCGGCACGGACTTGAGCGACGTCGTCCAGTTGGCGAAGTCGCCGTTCTGCGCCACCTCGAACGAGCCGAGCACGCAGAGATCGAGATGTCCCCCGCGGATCATCGCGAAGCTGTCCGAGTGCGAGACGATCGACGCGCCCGTCTTGAGCGTCACGTTCTGCTTGCCGGCATTGACGATCCAGGTGTCCAGATTGTCCTTCGTCTGCAGCGGGCCCATGCCGAGAATGCCGTTTTCGGACTGCAGAACCACCTCGCGATCATCCGGGATGGCGTTGCCGACCAGCAGCGGAATGCCGATGCCGAGGTTGACGTACCACCCTTCGGGAATATCGTCGGCGAGCCGCTGGGCCATCTGCTGGCGGCTCCACCCTTTCACGTTGTTGGCTTCCGGTGCCGGCTTTGCGGCGGTGGCTGTGCTGGCGACGGACATGATGTCCTCCATCGGTTGAAACGGGGAGCGATGTGAGCGCGGCTCCGCGCAGGCTCAGGGCTGTGCCGGCGGTGGATCGCCGTAGGGGATGTGCACCACGCGATCGACGTAGACCCCCGGCGTATGAACGTCGTCGGGACCAAGCTCGCCCAGCTCCACGACATGCTGCGTCTGACAGATGGTCAGGTCTGCCGCGGTCGCCATCACGGGGTTGAAGTTGCGGCCCGAGGTGCGATAGCGAAGATTGCCCCAGCGATCGGCCTGCCAGGCTTCGATGAGGGCGACGTCGGCCTTGATCGCCTCCTCCAGAATATATTTGCGGCCCTTGAACTCGCGCACTTCCTTGCCTTCGCCGATGTACGTGCCGTACGCCGTCGCCGTGTAGAATGCGGGCACGCCGGCGCCGGCGGCGCGCATGCGCTCGGCGAGCGTGCCTTGCGCGACCAGCTCCAATTCGAGCTTGCCGGCCGCCTGGAGCTCCTCGAACACCACCGATCCGGCAGACCGCGGGAACGAGCAGATGATCTTGCGCACGCGCCCTGCCGCCATCAGGCCGGCAAGACCGGCTCGCCCCGTTCCGGCGTTGTTGGCGACGATTGTCAGGTCCGTCGCCCCCTGCTCGGTCAAGGCGTCGATGAGCTGGTTCGGCTGGCCGACGGCTCCGAAACCGCCGACCAGCACGGTCGAACCATCCTTGATGCCCGCCATGGCGTCGGCGAGGTTCTGTACGATCTTGTTGATGGCCATCGTGTCTCTGCGGGTTGTCTGGGGATTCGATCGATTTCGGACATTGTGAGGGTGCAACAGCCCAAAAGGCAACCCACCGGCGCACCATCCGGTCTCCGCCGGTCCGGTCGCGGGGGCCAGACCGGGCCGGCCCCCACGGCGGCCGAGGACTTACGCCACGCGAACCAGTCTCGGACCCCGCTCTGGCGGTGCGCCGCGCTCGCGCAGTTCAGCCTCCTCGAGCTCGGCTGCCGCGATGGCACGATCGAGAGCCGCCCGCAGCTCCTTGGCGGTGTCGAGCGTCAGTTCGACCGCGGCACGCGCTCCCGGTTCGAGGCTGGTGTTCGTGAAGTCGAGTGTGATCACGTCGCCGAGATAGGCGTGCCGCGCGTGGTCGTAGGCAACGACCGTCTGGTCGAGCTCGAACCAGTCGTCGCCTCGCTTGGCCATGCCCTCGGCCGGGATCACTTCGACGATGGACGTGCACATGGATGCTCTCCCCCGTTCACTTCGACAGGTGCTTGCCGAAGAATGCGAACACCTTGCTCCAGCCATCCATCGCCGCCTCGGGCCGATACAGCGGGCGATGCCAGTAGAAGATGCCGTGGCCCGCGCCGTCGTAGCGGTGGAAGTCGTAGGCCTTGTTGTTGGCCTTGAGCGCCGCCTCGTGCTGATCGACCTGCTCCGGGCTTGGTGCGCGATCGTCGTTGCCGAAGATGCCGAGCAACGGACAGGACAGATCCTTCGTCATGTCGATCGGCGCGACGGGCGTCTTTTCGTTGAGCTCGGACGGCTCCATCACCACGCGGCCGCCCCACAGGTCGACGCAGGCATCGACGTCGGTCTTCTGGCACGCGTAGATGAAGGCGTGCCGGCCACCGGAGCATGAGCCGAAGATGCCGACTTTGCCGTTGAGGTTCGGCTGCGAGCGCATCCACGCGACGGCCGCCGCCGTGTCGCCGACCATTTGCGAATCGGCGATGCCGCCTTCCGCGCGCACTTTCGCGGCCACATCATCCGGATGGCCGTCGCCGGCGCGCTCGTAGAGATTGGCGCAGATGGCGATGTAGCCGTGATGGGCGAAGCGGCGCGTCGTCTCGATGTAGAATTCGCTCCAGCCCGGCAGATGGTGCACCAGCACGACGCCCGGGAACGGACCGTTGCCCTCCGGCTTGGCGACGTACGCCGTGATCGGCGTGCCCTTGTCCCCCTTGAGCGTGATGTTCTCGCAGGTCATGCCTCGATAAAAGGACATCGTGCTTCTCCTTGTGCTTGACGCTCAGTCGATGCGGGTGCGGCGCGGTCGTGCCCCGTTGATCGCCGGGTCCACCTGTCGTTCTCTTTGCCGCCAGAGAGGATCGATGGATACTATTCGTCGAAAGACGGCGGGCGCAACACGGCGTGGCAAGCGTGGGCCCCCCTGGAGGAAGCGCAAATGAAGATCACCAAGGTCTCGGCCATCCCGATGTCGGCGCCCGTGCCGTCGGACAAGCAGCATCGCACCGACCTCGGGACGAAGGTGAAGAGCGACGCGACGCTCATTCGCGTCGAGACCGACAAGGGCCTCGTCGGGCTTGGAGCGGCGCTGGGCGCGCCGCCGGTGGTGAAGGCGATCGTCGAGCACGAGCTCGCACCCGATGTCGAAGGCGAGGATCCGCTGTTCTCCGAGTTCATCTTCGAGAAGATGTACAACGGCTCGCGCTGGAAGCCGGCTCTGGAACGCGGTGTCACGCAGGCCGATGAAAGTCGCCGCCGTGGCATGGCGATGGAGGCGATTGCCGGCGTCGACATCGCGATTTGGGATGTGAAGGCGCAGGCGCTGGGTATCCCGCTCTACCAGGCGCTGGGTGCCGTCCGGTCGTCCGTGAGGGGGTATGCGTCAGGCGGCTGGGCACCGGGAGACGAGGCGGAAGCTGAACTCGGCGGCTATGCGTCCAAGGGCTTCACCGCATGCAAGATGCGCGTGGTCGGCCGCGATGGCTTTTCCATCGAGAAATGTCTGAAGCGCGTTGAAGCGGCACGCCGCGGCATCGGTCCGAATGTCGAGTTGATGGTGGATGCGCACGGGTCACTTGAGGTGGCGGTTGCCATCAACCTCGCCAAGGCACTCGAGCCCAGCAATATCGCCTGGTTCGAGGAGCCGGTCACGCCCGACGACCATGCCGGGCAGGCGGAGGTGCGCCGCGCGACGACCATTCCGATTGCCTCGGGCGAGCGCGAGTTCACCCGCTTCGACTTCCAGGACCTTCTCGAGAAGCGCGCGCTCGACATCGCGCAGCCCGACGTCGCCCGCGCCGGCGGCTTGACGGAAATCCGTCGCATCGCGTCGCTGACCTCGACCCATGGTGTTCGCCTCGCCCCCCACGCCTGGGGCAGTGGCCTTCTGTTCGCCGCCTCCATTCACACGGCCATGTCGGCGCCCAACTGCCACATCCTCGAAGTGACGCAGGGGTATATGCCCATGATGTGGGAGCTGCTGAACGAGCCGTTCGACATCCGCCCGGACGGGACGGTACACGCACCCGACCGGCCCGGCCTCGGCTTCACGCTGCGCGCCGACGCCTTCGACAAGTTCAAGTACCGGCCCGGCCCGGAGTTCGTTTTCTGACATCACGCCACTCGGTTATCCATCGAACAACGCAAAGGAAGACCACCGCATGAAGATCACTGGAACCTGGAAGCTCATCCGGACCAGCGCCGAAGCCGAGGACGGATCGTCGACGCAGGCCCCGTTCGGCGGTGAGCACGTCATCGGCCGCCTCGTGCTGGACCCGACCGGCCGGATGATGGGCGCGATCATGGATGGCCGTCCGGAAATCCCAGCCGGCCAGCAGCGCGAAAGAAGCTTCTACAGCGGCATTTACACCTATGACGGGAAGCAGCTCGTCACGCGCGTCGACGTGTCCATCGATCAGGATCGCATCGGCAGCGAGCAGGTGCGCGACGTCAGCTTCGAGGGTGAGTACATGGTGTTGCGTCCGCCGCTTCGGCGCTACCAGGGCCGCATGGAACGCCACTCGCTGTGGTGGATCAAGATTTCGGATTGACCGTCACGACCGGGAGCGCAGTGGTGCAGCAGGCAAAAATCGCGATCGTAGGGGATGTGCATCACGGACCTTCGACGGCGACGAAGCGGGGTGACCTGGCTCTGTCGCTTCTCGAAGGCGTCGTGGGCGCGATCGCCGATGAGAAGCCGGACCTCGTTCTGGACATGGGCGATCGGATCAACGACATCGATCCCCAGACCGACCGGCGACTGCTGCGCGAGGTCGCGAGCGTGTTTCGGGGCGTGAAGGCCGACCGCATTCACCTCCTCGGCAACCACGACATGTGCTTCATGGATCGTGCGGCGAACGAGGATGCGCTGGGCACGAGCGTGGCGAACCAAAGTCGCGACCTCGGCGCCTGGCGTCTCGTCGTTTTCCAGCCGACCGTTGAAATCCGCCGCCCCGGCGGATTTGCCCCCATCGATCAGGCCGATCTCGACTGGCTGGCCGCCACCCTCGCGGCGAGCGAGCAGCCGGCGCTGATCGCCAGCCACGTGCCGGTGTCGGGCCATCCGATGGACAGCAACTACTATTTCGACGGACGGCCGGAGTTTTCGACCTATCCGAACAGAGGCGCCGTTCTGAAGCTGCTCGATGAGACGGTGGCCCCGGTGGCTTGGCTATCGGGGCATGTGCACTGGAATACGTACCTTCAAGTTGCCGGCGTGCCGCATCTGACCGTCCAGTCGCTGTCCGAAAGCTATACCACCGGCGGTGAGGCGGCGGGCGCCTGGGGGACGTTGACGCTGTCACGCGACGGCATCGACCTGTCCCTGCGCGGCCGGGATCCCTTCGCCCTTAAGCTTCCGATCCCGCGACGCGGCCCGAAGCGCTGGCCGAGGAGAGAGTAGAGCGTCGAGCCCAGGGCGGGCCCAGGGCAGCCCGCAAAAGCGAGCTTAAAAAAAGGCCTCCTCCGCGCGATGCGAAGGAGGCCATTCGTCTGGTAGACGCCTGGGAAATCAGGCCGGCGTGAAGCAGGGAAGCTTGCCGCCGTTGTCCATGTCCTTGAACACGACCTTGACCCTCTGGCCAACCTTCACCGTCGAGGGATCGCAATCGACGATGTTGGTCATCATCGAGACGCCCTCGTCGAGCGTCACGTAGGCGATGACGTACGGCGGCTTGGCGGCGTTCATGATCGAGTAGGTGTAGATTTCGCCCGTCCCCTTGGCCTCGCGCCACTCCAGGTTAGTCGAGAACGTGTAGGGGCAGATCTGCCGCGGATAGTAGTGCGGCTGGCCATCGTCCTTGCAGTAGCGCAGCAGCAGCTTGCCTTCCTTGGCTGCGTCCCAATAGGGCTCTGTGCCGGGCGTCGGCGGGACGGCCTGATAGATCTTCTCGCTCATTGCTTGCTCACTCCCGCTCGAGGATGACTGTGCTGCCGACATGCCGCGTGCCGAGCGAGCCGCCCGTGCCGTGCGCGAGGACGATCGACGGGTCTTTCACCTGCACCTTCGGATGCGCTTCGCCGCGCGCCTGACGAACGGCCTCGATGACCTTCGTCATGCCGCCGCGGTTGCCCGGATGGTTCGAGCACAATCCGCCGCCGTCGGTGTTGAAGGGCAGCTTGCCCACGCCCGAGATCAAGTTGCCGTCGGAGACGAACTTGCCGCCTTGGCCCTTCTCGCAGAAGCCGAGATCTTCGAGCTGCATCACGACCGTGATCGTGAAGCTGTCGTAGATCGACGCGTACTTGATGTCGCCGGGCTTGACGCCGGCCATCTCGAAGGCAGCCTTGCCGGAATCGCGACCCGCGGAATAGGTGAGGTCGAGATTGCGTCCGCCGCCCTGGATCTTGTTGGCTTCGCCCGTCCCGATCACCTTGACCAGCGGCCGCTTGAGGCTCTTTGCGATCTCAGGCTTGGTGACGACGAGGGCGCCGCCGCCGTCGGAGATCACGCAGCAATCGAGGCGGTGCAGCGGATCCGCCACCAAGGGCGAATTGACCACGTCCTCGACCGTCACGACCTTCGGCAGCATTGCGTGCGGATTGTACTGCGCGTGATGCGAGGCTGCGACCTTCACCCATGCCAGTTGCTCGGACGTCGTGCCGAACTCGTGCATGTGGCGGCGCGCGGCCATGGCGTACATGTTCGCCGTCGCGGGTCCGTACGGGAATTCGAACTGTAGATCCGCCTGCTGCGGATTGCCCATGCGCGGCGCCGTGCCGGTGGCCATGCCTTCCGAGCGCGGACGCCCGGCGAGCGTGATCAGAGCCACGTTGCAACGGCCCGTGGCGACGGCCTGAAGCGCGTGGCCCACATGCAGATTGTAGGACGAGCCACCGCTGTCGGTGGAATCGTAGTGCCTGAGGCGCAGCCCCATGTACTCTGCCATCGACATGCCGCCGAGGCCCGGCGTGTCGCCGGCTGCGCAGAAGTAGCCGTCGACATCCTTCACCGACAGCCCGGCATCCTCGAGCGCACCCTTGGCGCACTCCGCGTGAAGCTGCATCAGAGAGATATCCGGCGCCTTGCGCGTCGGATGCTCCCAGGCCCCGACGATGTAGGCCTTGCCCTTGAGTGACATGTGTCCTCCGAACCTCCCTCGTACGTGTTTCAGTCGATTGATGGTGTGATGGCCGAGCCTTCAGGCCGCACCCCCGATCCCCTCAAGGGTCGCGCGAAGGAGGCGGGAAAGTCAATCACATGCGCACACGCGCTCGGCGGCCGCCCTGGAACTTGCCTGGCGCGGCGCTTAACCTTTTGTTGACGATCACCACAGCAAGGTCGACCACCGAATTGCCACCGGAACCGATATGCCGAACGCCGGGCCACAATCCAAGCCAGCCGCAGCCCCGCCGGTCGCCGCGCTTGTCGAGGAGTGGCTGGATCGGATGTCCGTGGAGCGCAACGCGTCCGAGAAAACCGTGGTCGCCTATCGCCGCGACATGCGTCAGTTTCTCGCGTGGCTGGCGGCCGACATCGGCTCTCCGCCGGCTCTCCCCGACGTCACAGGCCTCGATATGCGGGCCTTCCGCCGTTTCATGGCGAGCCGCCGGCGGGAGGGTCTCGAGGGCCGGTCGCTGGCACGGTCCATGTCGGCCCTGAGAGGCTTCTATCGATTCCTCGAGAAGGAGGAGATCGTCGCCTCGCGCGCGGTCTTTTCCGTCGCCATGCCGAAGGTGCCG
>Ga0182736_1003605_pt1 | contig 10287 bp, 9 predicted proteins | sample eDN5th30CKraftBY_FD_128882 | JGI IMG/M metagenome (GOLD analysis project Ga0182736, IMG submission 128882) | Enriched backyard soil microbial communities from Emeryville, California, USA - eDNA 5th pass 30_C Kraft BY (version 2) (version 2) | ecosystem: Environmental > Terrestrial > Soil >...
CGGCGAATATATCGAGCTTAAGCCCGGCGAACGCCTTGTTTACACGGACCGTTTCGACGACCCGAACCTGCCGGGCGAAATGAAAGTCACGGTCACGCTCAAGCAGGTCTCGGTCGGCACCGAAGTGAACATCGAGCAAGCCGGCATCCCCGACATCATCCCGGCGGAGGCGTGTTACCTCGGCTGGCAGGAGTCGCTGCGCAATTTAGCCAAGCTCGTGGAGCCGGAGATCAAGCAATAGCGCCGGTCAACACGCGCGTCGCCTCCTCCTGAGCGGCGACGCGCGGGTATCGTTTCAACCGTCGATGCTGGGGTGATAACGCTTGACGCGGCGCAAGGTGTTGCGGTCGGTGTGATGCATTTCTGCGCCGGTGGCGGCGAGCTTCAGAAGCAGATCGGACATATAGCTGAAGGTGCCATCGTCGTTGATCGTGAAGGTGCTCTTGAAGTCGCGGATTTCCGCGCGTTCCAGCAGATATTTGTTCTGCAACACGCCGTAGTGCGCCTCGCCCGGTTTGGCGTCGAACGTGAGCACCGTGTCATGCGGCTTGGCGCTGCTGCCGGCAAGGATCGCGATGCCGCGCCCGAACACCACGTTGCGCATGACTTCGCCGTGAGCCTTGTCCCAGAGCAGGAAGCCGACTTCGTCGTGGAACGGGTCCATTGCCTCCTCGCCATGACGCCACGCGGTCATGCCGTAGTGAAGGCCCCATAATTCCTGTTTGCCGTTCTCCTGAATCGGGATCGGCTTGAACCACGCCTTTTCGAAGTAGGTGGTTTCGGAAGTCTCGTCGTCCTTGTTGTGGTAAGAGAGGTCGATCCCAACATCGCCCTCCCATTCGCCGACCAATGGCGTCAGCGGCCCCAGTTTCCGCGGACCAGAGAGTCGGTTGTGCATGATCGTCTTCCTTTTCTTTGTGCTTGAAAGAATCGAACCTAGCGCCCCGGCAAGCACAGAGACCAACCAAAATGTTTGCACGATAAGAGCGGTAAAACGCATCGTGGCGGATGCGGTCTATGGACAGCGGCGCGAAGCACGCGACGATGGAATGGAGTGTCCGAGCAGCGCGTTATAGTTGCGCTTCATTTCAGCAATCGCAAAATTTCCGTGCGAGATTCCAGTTTCGCCGCCGGCTACTTCCGCCCGAAGCCTTCACGAACGGACGCGAATGACCGTCTTCCCGCTGACCCGTTTGGTCGGATTGAAAGCGGCGACCGCATCATCGAGGGCCGCGACGGTGCCGATATGCGTTCGCAGCCGTCCGCCCCGCACCCGCTGGACGATCTCGCCCAACTGAACGCGATCCGACTCGACAACGAAATCGACCGCAAGGCCGTCGACAGGCCGTGCTTCGGCCAGCCCGACGATGGGTCTTCCCCGCGCGTGACTCTCCGTCTCGTGGCGCGACGACAGTCGAGGATAAGGCGAGCATCACAGGATAGATGCTCGCTGGGAACCTCCTCTAAGTCACTCCCACTCGATCGTCCCGGGCGGTTTGCTCGTCACGTCGTAGACGACGCGGTTGACGCCGCGGACTTCGTTGATGATGCGCGTCGCGACGCGGCCGAGGAAGCCCATGTCGAACGGGAAGAAGTCGGCGGTCATGCCGTCGGTCGAGGTGACGGCGCGCAGGCCCACCACTTCATCATATGTGCGGCCGTCGCCCATGACGCCGACGGTGCGCACCGGCAGCAGCACGGCGAAGGCCTGCCAGATGGTGTCGTAAAGTCCTGCGCGGCGGATTTCTTCGAGATAGATCGCATCGGCGAGCCGCAGCACGTCGAGACGCTCTTTGGTGATCTCGCCCGGCATGCGGATCGCAAGCCCCGGCCCCGGGAACGGATGGCGGCCGACGAACGTTTCGGGCAGGCCCAACTCGCGGCCGAGCGCCCTCACCTCGTCCTTGAACAATTCACGCAGCGGCTCGACGAGCTTCAACTTCATGCGCTCCGGCAGGCCGCCGACATTGTGGTGCGACTTGATCGTCACCGAAGGCCCGCCCGAAAACGACACGCTTTCGATGACGTCGGGATAGAGTGTTCCCTGCGCGAGGAAATCGACCTTGCCGATTTTCTTGGCTTCCTCGTCGAACACGTCGATGAATAGCTTGCCGATGGTTTTGCGCTTCTGCTCGGGATCGGTGACGCCCTTGAGCGCGGAGAGAAACTGCGCGCTCGCATCGACATGCACGAGCGGAATGTTATATGTGTCGCGGAAAAGCTTGACGACTTCCTGCGCCTCGCCTTGCCGCAGCAAACCGTGATCGACGAACACGCAAGTAAGCTGATCGCCGATCGCTTCGTGCAGCAACACGGCGACGACAGAAGAGTCGACGCCGCCCGAAAGCCCGCACAGCACGCGCGACTTGCCGACCTGCGCGCGGACTTTCTCGATGGCTTCCTGACGGAAGGCGCGCATCGTCCAGTCGGATTTCAGCCCGGCGATCTTGTGCACGAAATTCGAGAGGAGCTTTGCGCCCTGCGGCGTGTGCACGACTTCGAGATGGAATTGCGTTGCGTAAAATTTGCGCTTCTCGTCGGCGATCATCGCCATCGGCGCGTTTTCGGAAATGCCGATGACCTCGAAGCCTGCGGGCAATTCGGTGACGCGGTCGCCGTGGCTCATCCATACCGGGTAACGCTCGCCGGGCTGCCAGACGCCCTCGAAAATCGGCGACGGCTTTTTGACTTCCAGTTCGGCGCGGCCGAATTCGCGGTGATGGCCGCCCTCGACCTTGCCGCCGAGCTGGAGCGCCATCGACTGCTCGCCGTAGCAGATGCCGAGGATCGGCACGCCGGCCTGATAGATTTCGGGCGGCGGCAGCGGCGCGCCCGCTTCATGGACCGAGGCAGGCCCGCCGGACAGGATGACGGCCTTGGGCTGCATGGTGCGGAAGGCTTCGGCGGCCTTCTGGAACGGCACGATCTCGCAATAGACGCCGGCCTCGCGGACACGGCGGGCGATCAGCTGCGTCACTTGCGAGCCGAAATCGATGATGAGGATTTTGTCGTGGTGAATCTGGGCGGGCGCGGCCATGCGCGCTTCTAAAACCTCGCGGGCGGGCTGTCGACTCGCCGGCGGCTCAAATCGGCAGGTAAGCCACGATCTTTTTCAGCGCCGGGGTGCGGACGAGATCGCGGCCGATCTCGATGGCGCGGGCGGCCGCCGCCGACAGCGGGTTGGGCGAAAAATCGAACTCGCCCGGAATTTCGGCTACCCGGCCGCGCTTGCCGACATTGCCCATTTTATAGCTGCGGAGCCCCGCATCACCCTCGGCGCCGCCAAGATCGAGCCAGCGCGCGCTGCTGCCGCGCAGCCGGTCGATGATCGCCCAGCGCAGGGCGTAACCGGCGCGAAGCGCCAGCGCCTCGTCGCTCGTCGCGCTGAACGGCACGAAGACGCGCTCGCCGCTGCCGATCACGATCGAGCCGACGACGGGCTTGCCCCGATGGCTCGCGATGAAGAGCCGCATGCCAAGTGCGCTGCCCGCCTGCGTGGCAATCTTCGGCAGGTCGTCGATGCCGTGATGATCGGCGAAACGCTTGCGCGCCACCATGCCGCGATAGATCGACAGAAAAACCGGAAGCCCGCTCTCAATCGGCAGCTCCTCGATTTCGAGTTCGCGCGACGCCTTCTTGAGATGCGCACGCCACGAAGCGCCGAGCGAAGCAAGCTGTTCCTGTTCGGAAAGCGTGAGGTCGACAAGATAGCGCTCGCGGTCGGGCGCCTGCGCGTGAAAGGAAAAACCGGCGCGCGCCAGCGCATCGCGCCAGACTTGCTCACTACCCGGATCGGCCGGCGGCATGATGCGCAGCAGGAGGCGACGCTTGCCGGAAAATTCGGCTTTCAGCGCCTCCAGCATCGCGTAAAGAATTTGCGGATCGGCGGCGGCACTCGCGCCGCGCCACAGCGGGCCGAACTTCACATAGGCCATGCCCGCACCGATCACCGGCAGCGTGACGAGCAGCACGAGCGCCATCGCGACCGGTTCGACAATGCCCTCTTCGCGCAGCAGAAGACCGAGCGAATGCAGCTTGCTCCAGCGCGCGCCCATGAACGCGATCGTCTGCTCCATGCACATATCGCCGAAGCCCGCGGCGAGCGCGTCCCATTCGGCGGCGGGCCGCTCGACGACTTCCGCGCGGAAGCGGCCGGAAGCCGGCGCGAGCGAAGGCGCTTCAAGGGTGTGCGAGAGATTTTCGGTATTCGGCATGCTTGGTCTTCGGCCGGTTAGCCCGGCCGCACATCATTACAACCAAACCTCAAAGCCGAGTTGAACCTTTCGTCTAATTCGATGCGGATGGTTTACGCCGTGTTTACCATGCGGCGTTCGATCAGACCTTGCGCAGCACCGAGATGAAGAAGCCGTCGGTGTTGGTGCGCTTGGGCGTAAGCAAAAGCCCTTCGGGCATGAGCTTCGCCGCCTTCTGCAAGATGGCGCCGCGCTCACCGAGAGCCTTGCAGATGTCCTTGCCAGGGGTCGGCTGCCAGCCGTCGTGGCGCGACAAAAAGCCCTCGATCTGCGCGCCGTTCTCGGCCGGGAGCAGCGAGCATGTAACATAAACGATGCGGCCGCCCGGCTTGGCGAAGGCCGCCGCCTGGTCGAGGAGTTCGGTCTGTTCGCGGACGCGGATTTCGAGCGCGCCGGGGCGCATGCGCCATTTGGCATCGGGATGGCGGCGCCACACGCCGGTGCCGGTGCACGGCGCATCGACGAGCACGAGATCCATGCGACCCTTGAGGTCGGCGAGCACTTCGGTCTTGCCCTTGGGGGCGCGCACCTGAATGTTGCGGGCCTCCGCACGCTTGATGCGATCGAAGATCGGCGCGAGGCGGCGCACGTCGCCGTCGAACGCGAAAATCTGGCCCTTGTTTTCCATCAGCGCCGAGAGCGCAAGCGTCTTGCCGCCCGCGCCGGCGCAAAGATCGAGCACCTGCTCGCCGGCTTTCGCGCCGGTCAGCACGGCGGCGAGTTGCGAGCCTTCGTCCTGCACTTCGAACCAGCCCTTCTGGAAGGCGGGTTCGGAGGTCGCCGGCGGATTGCGGCCGTGCTCGTCGAGCGGGATGCGCACGCCGAACGGCGACCAGCCGCTCTCGACCGCATGCAAATGCGAAAGATCGTCAAGCAGCTTTTCGCGCGGCGCGAGCAGCGTGTTGGTGCGAAGATCGAGCGGCGCACGCGCGGCGAGCGCCTCACCCTCCTCGGCGCGATCCTTGCCGAAGACTTCCTTGAGCTGTTCGTCCAGCCATTCGGGATAATCGCCCTTCACATGGGCGGGGGCTTTGGCGAGCGATGGTTTTTTGAGCCGCTTCTTCTCGTCGTCGGAAAGCGGCTCGGGCGCAAAGCGCGAGCCGTCGAAAAGTTTTTCGATGGCGGCAAGATCGAGATCGCGCGCGAGCGCAAGCATGCCGAGCGCCACCGCGCGCGGCGTCTCCTCGCCCATGACGTAGGCACTCGAAGCCTTGCGGCGCAGCGCGTCATACACCAGCGAGCCGATCGCGGCGCGATCGCCGGAGCCGGCGAAGCGATGCGCGCGGCCCCACTCCTTCAACACATCGGCGACGGGCCGGGCGCGGGCTTCGAGTTCGGTCAGGATTTCAATGGCGGCCGAAAGCCGCGCGGAGGGTGTCATGATCGGGTTTTATCACAAAACAAAAATGCGAAGCGCGAAAGCAATCCACATCGCAAGCAAGACCAGCACACCGGCGCCGAACAACATGCCGCGATGGGGAACATAATTCGACGTAACGTGGACATAGGCCTGCGCGATGCGCAGCACAACGAACACCCAGGCCAAGAGCACGAACAGAAGATCGGCCTGGCGGGTGAACAGCACCAGGATCGTCAGCACATAAAACAGCAGCGGCACTTCGAGCTGGTTATGGAAGGCGTTGGCGATTTGCGTCGCGCGCTCAGGCCATTTTTGCTGGCGAAGCGCGATGTCCTGATAGCGCACCGCTTTCGAGGTCAGCGCCTTGCCGCGCTGCATGGCCATTGAGATGAGCAGCGCAAAGGTCAGCGCAACCTGGACGAACAGCGGTGCGAGCACGGCTTGAAGGGACATGACGGCCTCCGGTTTGGAGCCGCTGTCATAGCCGTTCTCGCCCGCAACCGGAAGCGAGGCTTTGCCGTTACGGCAAGCGCTCAGAGCAGATAAATGCGCAGCGCAAAGACGATCCACATCACGCACAGCACCACCGTGCCGGCGCGGAACGCATAGCTGCGATACTTCACATGGTTCACGGTGACGTGGATCGAGGCCTGCACGATGCGCAGGATGACGAAGACCCACGACATCAGCACGAAAAACATATCCGCCTGCCGCGTGAACAGAACGAGCAGCGTCAGCACGTAAAACAGCACCGGCAATTCGAGCTGATTGAGATAGCAGTTGGCGTATTGCGTCGCGCGTTCCGGCCACTTTTGCTGGCGAAGCGCGATGTCTTTCGGCTTCACTTTCTTGTCGAGAACCGCCCGGCGGCGATGCAGGCTCATGCCGAGCAGAACGCAGAACGTCAGCGCCACCTGCACGAACAAGGGCGCGAGTGCGAATTGAATGCTCATGTCAGCTCCCCAGCTTCAACCCGCACCTTCTTAGAGCTAGTTCGGCAACCGCAAAAGCCATCATTTCAATTTCACTTCAATTGCATGACAATGCGTAGCGCCTAGCAATCATGAGGAAATTTTCCTGTCCGGGGCGATGCGCGGCGCCCGGTTCGCCAGTGACGCCATGGAACTGGACTCGGTTCCGCTAAGGGAGCAGGCTGTTTGCAATTACAGGGCGCCCGTAAAGACCCTTGGGCCTTAACCCTCGATCCGTTCGCCAACCGGCGCAAATGGAACTCCAAAGGGACAGGGTCATGCCAATATCAATCCGTCATGTTCCCGCTGACTCCTTCGATCCCGAGCAAGTAGCGATGATGACGCGTGTCATCGAACGCGCCTGGGAGGTCGTTTGCCATGACCAACAAGCGCAGCAAGAGGAAGATCGTTCCCTGCTCTCGCTCTGCGTGCTGAATGAGGCGCGGCGCGGCGAGGAGAACTATACCCGGCTCGTCAACCGCTCGATCGTCGCCTTCAGGCGGCACCGGAAGAAGGTTATTCCGGCGCGCCGACGCGCTTGATATTTTTTGAAAACAATCAGAGCCGCGTCGGGTAGTTCGGGCTCTCGCGGGTGATCGTAACGTCGTGGACGTGGCTCTCGCGCAGGGCCGAGCCCGAGATTTTCACAAACTGCGCCTTGTTGCGGAACTCCTCGAGCGTTTTCGCGCCGACATAACCCATCGAGGCGCGCAGGCCGCCGGCTAGCTGATGCAGCACGGTCGCGAGCGGTCCCTTGAACGGCACCTGCCCTTCGACGCCTTCCGGCACGAGCTTGAGCGAGTCCTTGATGTCGGCCTGGAAGTAACGGTCGGCCGAGCCGCGCGCCATCGCGCCGACCGAGCCCATGCCGCGATACGACTTATAAGAGCGGCCCTGATAGAGATAGACATCGCCCGGGCTTTCCTCGGTGCCGGCGAGGAGCGAGCCGACCATCGCGCAATGCGCGCCGGCGGCGAGCGCCTTGGCGACATCGCCCGAATATTTCATGCCGCCGTCGGCGACGACCGGAACGCCGTGTTTCGCCGCTTCGTCGGCGGCGTCCATCACGGCGGTGAGCTGCGGCACGCCGACACCGGCGACGATGCGCGTCGTGCAGATCGAGCCCGGTCCGATGCCGACCTTCACGGCATCCGCACCGGAATCGATCAAGGCCTTCGCACCTTCGCGCGTCGCGATGTTGCCGGCGAGCACTTGTACCTTGTTGGACTGCCGCTTGATGCGGTTGACGGAGTCGAGCACCCGCTGCGAATGGCCGTGCGCGGTATCGACGACGACGACATCGACCCCGGCATCGACGAGGCGCTCGGTGCGTTCGAAACCGCCGTCGCCGACGGTCGTCGCGGCGGCAACGCGCAGCCGTCCCTGCTCGTCCTTACAGGCGTTGGGATTGGCGACCGCCTTTTCGATATCTTTCACAGTAATGAGGCCGACGCACTGATAGTCGGCGTTGACGACAAGAAGCTTCTCGATGCGGTTCTGATGCAGGAGCTTCTTGGCTTCCGCCTGATCCACGCCTTCGCGCACGGTGATGACGCTCTTGGTCATCAGTTCGGAAACCGGCTGCTTGCGGTTTTCGGCGAAGCGAACATCGCGATTGGTGAGGATGCCGACGAGCTTGCCTGCTTTGCCATTGCCGCCTTCGACGACCGGCAGACCCGATATGCCGTGCCGATCCATCACGGCGAGCGCCTCTTCGAGAGTCGCATTGGCGTGAATGGTGACGGGGTTCACGACCATGCCGGATTCGAAACGCTTGACGCGCCGAACCTGCTCGGCCTGTTCCTCGGGCGAGAAGTTGCGGTGAATGACGCCGAGGCCGCCGGCCTGCGCCATCGCGATCGCGAGCCGCGCTTCGGTCACGGTATCCATCGCGGCGGAGAGGATCGGCAGATTGAGCGAAACCGAGCGGGTGAGATTGGTGCGGATGTCGGCGTCGGAGGGCATGACCTCGGAGAGGCCCGGCTTCAGGAGCACATCGTCGAAGGTGAGTGCCTCGTGCACGAGGCCGCCACGGTTATGGTTCTCTATGTGACGGGTCATGCCAACTCCTGGTCCGGATACTTACCGGATGCTGCCGGGCGGGCGGAATCGCCGCCGGGTTGGCGAGAGTGGTTAGCACGGCCACCCGGCAACGCAAAAGGGTAAGTAGGTGTTTGAACCCCGAAAAGCCATGCCTGGAGGGCATATCTGCCGGGCATGTCTGGTAAACGGGCCCGTCCGGCGGCTAGGCTTCGGTGTTTCTGGATGAACCAATCGAAAAAACCGCAGCCATGACTGAGTTCACATGACCGAACCCGTCCGCATTACCGAAGATAATGGCGTCCTTACCCTCACCCTGAACCGGCCCGACAAGAAGAACGCGCTGTCGAACGCGATGTACGCCACGCTGGTGCAGGAACTCGTACGCGCGGCGGAGACGCCGGCGATCCGGGCGGTGCTGCTGGAGGCCGAGGGCGACATGTTCACCGCCGGGAACGACATCGGCGATTTTGCGGCGATCGCGACCGGCGCGAAGCCCGCCGACACGCTCGCCGCCTACCCGTTCATCAAGGCGCTTGCCTGGTTCGACAAGCCGCTCGTCGCCGCGGTGCAGGGCAATGCCGTCGGCATCGGGCTGACGATGCTTCTGCATTGCGACGCGGTTTATATCGCCGAGGATGCGAAGCTCACGGCGCCGTTCGCCGATCTCGCGCTGGTGCCGGAAGCGGCCTCCAGCCTTCTCCTCCCTGCCCGCGCCGGACACGCGCGCGCTTATGCGGTATTCGCGCTCGGTGATGCGATCAGCGGCCGGCAGGCGGAAGCCATCGGTCTTGCGACGGCGGCGCTGCCCGCTTCAGAGGTGAAAGCGCGCGCACGAGAGACGGCGCATCGGCTCGCCGCGAAACCCGCCGGCGCGCTCAAGGCGATCAAAAATCTGATGCGCGACTCGAACGAAATCGCATCGGTCATCGAACAGGAAACGGCGATCTTCGCCGAGCGCCTGAAAACGCCGGAGGCGGCGGAAGCCTTCAAGGCATTTGCGGAAAGAAGAAAGCCGGATTTCAAGAAGCTTAGTTGAAATTATTTCTCGAAGTATTTCTGAATACGATCCATATCTTCACTTGAAATACGCGCTCCAGTTAAGTGAATGATGCCAGTCGAGCGATAACCAAAAATATTTCCTGATTTTATCAAAACTCGCCCTTTGGAACCCGTCAGCTCCGGCTCCACAGGGCCAAATAACCTTAATGTTGCAAACCCTATAGTGACAATTTGCACAGGCTCGATGGCTTGGATAATTTTTTGGATATTTTTAGAACAAAACTCTTCGACCTCTTTTCTTTTAGGCCCTAATTCGCGTCGATAAATTGCAGCATTCGGATAGCGAAGAAAAATTGCGTTTGTTCCGACGCACTTTGTAAGAAGCTCACGATCAAAAATCTTTTGCATCTGGCGCGCCAAGGCCCAAGTTGCAGTTGCATATTCACACATTTGGGGCCAGCTTTGTTCAGTTCCTATCTTAATTTCTTCTTGATGGCTTTCCTCACCACCGCCCGGTTGGAAGCCAATAAAAAGGTAAGGAGCATTTTTAAGTGGCGGACCATTTAGAATTTTAAAGCCAAATTCAGGCGCCAAATTTAATCGCGCAAAAAAAGCTTTGGTTTCTGGATATAGCTGCTGACAAAAATTGTTGATCGAATTC
>Ga0182736_1003606_pt1 | contig 10282 bp, 12 predicted proteins | sample eDN5th30CKraftBY_FD_128882 | JGI IMG/M metagenome (GOLD analysis project Ga0182736, IMG submission 128882) | Enriched backyard soil microbial communities from Emeryville, California, USA - eDNA 5th pass 30_C Kraft BY (version 2) (version 2) | ecosystem: Environmental > Terrestrial > Soil >...
CCATGGGCCTCGCCCGACACGTCTGGGCCCTCGTCCTAGACGAGCCCACCAACCACTTGGACCTCCCGTCGATCGTGCGGCTGGAGGCGGCGCTGGCCGTCTATCCGGGGGCTCTCCTCCTCGTCACCCACGACGACCGCCTCGCCGCCGCTTGCACCGGCAGGCGCTGGCGCATCGGCGACGGAGACGTCCTGCAGGAGGGCTGATCCCTCCTGCGGTGGATGGGCATCAACGCCCGTTGCACGAGGGGTGGTCCGGATCCTTCACGACGACGACCCTGTCGCCACACCCGCCGGTGCCGATCGAGCATTCCCAGAGCGTGCTCACGTGCCCCACGCCCTCGCAATCCGAGCGAGCGATGGTCTTGCATGCGGGGCTCGGCGTCTCGTCGTAGAACTCCACGACCCTGCAGCCGACCTCTCCAGGGAGGACGAGCAAATCCGTCTGGAGCCAATCCCCCGTCGCGACGAAGTGGCGCACCGTCAGCTGCGCGGGCGTACACGCGCCCCACGCCCTCTCGATGCATTCGAACCCCGCCAGTTCGTCCGATCCGCAGGTGCAGTCCTCGTCCCCGCAAGCCTTCCAATGCTGTTCGACCGTCGGGCACCTGTCGAAGTCGAGCCCCGTCTCGCGCTTGAACTCGTCCACCACCGAGAGAGTCCCGTTCGACCCCGTCTCATCACCGCATCCGAGCAACGCCAGACCGCATACGAGTAACGCTCCCCAAACACGCATCACGACACGCCTCCCTCGCGACCTCCGGCGTGGCTCCACTCGGAGAGGATCCGAGCCGACGCCGTCGGTCGCCAGTGGCCCATCGTATCACGAGACGTAGACGCTCATAACGCGCGCATGAAGGCGACGACGTCTCGCTTCTCGTCGGCGGTGAGGCGCGTCTCGAGCACGAGGTTGAAGAACTCCACCGTGTCCTCGAGGGTGAGGAGCCTGCCGTCGTGCAGGTAGGGCGGCGAGTCCTTGATGCCGCGCAGCGGGAACGTCTTGATGGGCCCGTCGGCGCCCATGACCATGCCGTTCACGAGCTTCTCCTCGTAGAACCGCTCCGCCTGCAGATCGTGCATGAGGTTGTCGGTGTAGAACGGCGGCGGGTGGCAGCCCGCGCACTGGGCCCTCCCGTGGAAGAGCTCCTCGCCACGGAGTTCGGCGCCGGTCGCCTTCGTCGGGTCGAGGCGCCCGTCCACCACGCGCAGCTTGGGCGCAGGAGGGAAGTCGAGGAGCTCCTGGAACTCGGACATGTCCTGCACCTGGCTGCCGCGCTCGAGGATGTTGATGCCCTTCTTCGTGCCGATGACGGGATCGCCGTCGAAGTAGGCGCCGCGCTGCTCGAACTCGGTGAAGTCCTCCACCGTCTTCAGCGCGCGCTGCGATCCGAAGAGCCGCTGGATGTTCACGCCGCGCAAGGTCGGCGTCTCGATCCGGTGCCGGAACTCCTGCGGGCGGATGTCTTGCACGAGGTGCGTCGCGCCGTTGGTGTGGCCGTTCGAGTGGCAGTCGAGACAGGCCACGCCGCGGTGCGGGTGATCGCTGCGGCGGTCCTCGGTCTGGTTGAACTGCTGCTGGGGAAACGGCGTCAGCAAGAGCCGCAGGCCCTCGATCTGCTTCGGGTTCAGGATCCCGTTGAACATCGCGTAGTAGTTGTCGATGGTGACGAGCTTGCCCTGCGACACGTCCCCGAGATCCTTGCGCGTGGTGAGGAAGATCGGCGGCGGGAACTCCGGCAGGAAGTGGTCGGGCAGGTCGAAGTCGACGTCGAAGCGCGTCAGGTCGCGCGCCTCCTGTCGCTTGATCTCGTCGATCGCGAACCTGGGGAACACCATGCCGCCCTCCCGATGCTTCGGGTGCGGCAGGGGCATGTAGCCGGCGGGGAAGACGCCCTTCGCGCGGATGTCGCCGGGGCTCATGCGACCGAGCGAGTCCCAGGTGACGCCGCTGGCGAGCTTCGCGCGGGGACCGACCTGGAGCGGCTTCCCGCGGAACATCGCCGCGTCCTTCGCGGGGCGGTCCGAGAGGTCGTAGCGGGCGTTCAGGAGCGCGTCGTGCTCCTTCGTCACCTGCGCCTTCTCGGAGACTGCCTTCTTCCGGATCTCGGCGAACGGCTCCGTGATCGCGACGGGCATGTAGCTCGTCTCGCCCCTCGGCTGGATGCCATTCTTCTTCTTCGACGATTCGGCGCCCAGCGCGCTGGTCCACAGGATCGCCGCCGCGATCCCGGCCAGCGCCACCACGAGCCTCGTTCGGATCGATCCCACGGGCGCCTCCGATTCGCCGACCCGCGTCGTGCGAGGGGGCGCCGGAAACGTTGCTCGCCTGGGGCGCCCCGAGAACGCCTCGTTCGGGCCGGTCAGGTGACCAGGGCGACGACCAGGAGGATCAGCCCCGCGAAGAAGAGGGGGATCGAGATGACGAGCCAGGAGGTTCCGCGAGCGAAGTTCAAGGTGCTGCCGACACCGAAGTTCTTGGGGACGTCGACGCGGGGATCGGACGGGTTGAAGTAGACGATGCCGAGCTTCCAGTGGCGGGAATCGGCGGCAGCGGCCTCACCGGCCGGCGTCGGCTTCACCTGGCGCAGCGTCCGCCGGTGGGCCCAGACATAGGGAGCGACCATCGCGACCGTGAACAGGAGGGCCACGGGCGTGATGAGGTCGATGGGCGCCGAGCCGAGCAGCGGAAGCAGGAACGCCGAGACAAAGGCGACGCCGATCCCGAGAAACATCCAGCGGTAGGCGCGGACCGTGCGCCTCGCGAACGCTCCGGACTCGAAACCCGGCTCCACGATCACGCCGAAGAATCGATCCCGCGGCCCCATCGCCGGCGCTGCCGCCATGATCGCAGACACCACTGCCGCGAGGAGGGCCATCAGGCTGCTGACGAGGACGGTCTCCGGCACCGGGGCTCCTTTCGAAAGAGGAGCCCTCATTCTATCCCACCCGGCCGGTCGTTGGAGGCAGCCCTACATGCGCTTCATGCGCAGGTAGCGGCGGGCGCTCGGGAAGATCTTCACCGCCGCGAGCACCGCGAACGCCGAGCCGACGATGGCCGCGAGGGTGCCGCCGACTCCGCGGCGGGCGCGGTACTTCGGGGAGATGTAGCGGGCGTACTTGTATGCAGGCTTCAACGGGGGTCCCCTCCTCCGGCGCGGGCGCTGGCGCCGTGCAGCTCTTCGCGGACGATCTTGTGCACGAGGGCCAACGCCGGCTCGACCGCCGCCTCCACGGGAGGGCTCAAGGCCATTCCCTCATCCAGCGTCGCCGGCTGGCAGCCGACGATCCGCACCGTGGGGAGCGTCCCGCCCATGGCCCGGACCTGCGAGAAGACGGCGTGCACGTCCATGGAGTGGTTGTCGGCGACGGGGAGCGGGCCCTCGAGGTCGGGCTCGATCACGAAGAGGGTCCCCGGCGCGGCGACGCGAGAGACCGTGTCGACGACGACCAGGAGATCGGGCGGCTCGAGGAGCTCGAAGGCGAGGTGCACGCCGCGGATCCCGAAGTCCTCGACGCGCACGCCTTCGGGCAGCGCCTGCAACGCGAGGCGGCGCGCCACCTCGACGCCGAAGCCGTCGTCGCCGAGGAAGACGTTCCCGACGCCGGCGACGAGGACCCGCGCCGTCAAGACGCCTCCCCCATCGGCTCGACGGGCTCCACCTCGTCGACGCCGTAGTAGAGGAAGCGCCCGTACCAGCGGTGGAACTCCGCCGCCGGATCGTCCTCCACTGTGACGCCGAGGAGCTCGCGCCCGTCCACGTCGTGGACGACCTTCTCCACCCGCGCGATCCGTCCGGCGAAGAGGGCATCCTGCGCGTCGGCGCGGCGCACGCCCGCCTTGAGGCGCACCCGGCTCCCCGCCACGTACCGGTTCGGTGCGCCACGGCTCGCCGCATCGAGGCGCTCCGCGAGCTCCTGCGCCCCGGCGGCGTCGAGGACGGGCTTGCCCCGATCGGCGCCGCCCACGAGGGCCGCGTTGGGATCTCCGCCGCGCGGGATCATCTCCTCCCGATCGAGGTCCCGCAGCGCGCCGTGGAGGCGGGCCATCATCTCGGGCGGCATGCCATCGGTCCGACGGACGATGGCGGCGGCCCGGTCGTCGGTGGCGAGGGCCTGCCGCTTCTCCTCGTCGGTGAGGAGCATGGTGCGCAGGGTGAGGATCTCGTCGATCTCCGTGGCGTCGAAGAGATCGCCCGGACTCTCCGGCGCGATCCGCGGGTGGTCGTAGAGGATGATCGGCGACGCGAGGAGCAGGTCGTCCGTCCCCGGCGCACCGGCGAGCACGGGGAACGAGCGGACGTTCCTGCAATCCGCGGCGGCGCCCGCCGCCCAATCGGGCGGGTCCAGGAGGGACACGAACGATCCTTCGCACACGCGCAGCAGCACGTGTGTCGACACGCACGCCGCGCGCATCGCCACCTCGCGGGGCGCAGCGGGGTCCGCGACGTCGGTCTCGTTCTCCACGCGGAAGGACACGCGGACGAGGGGCTTCAAAGCGGGCACCGGCTCCCACGAGACCCGGATCGTCCCCCGCACCGACTCCTGCTCGCGGCGGACCCGACCCACGACCGCGCCCGAGGTGCCGTGCACCTCGGAGACGCTCTCCCCTCCCGCCACCTCGAAGGGAACGTCGAGGGACCCCGTCCCTCCCTCCCAGCCCAGCGCCACCGCGCATCTGCCGAGGTCGCACGCGAAATCGACCTCGCGGACCTCGCCCTCCTCCCACGGGATGAGGAGCTCCTCCCCGTCCAGCATCGACTCCACCTCGTGGAAGACGTCCCCGTCCGCGCGCTCGACGGTCCGCCGCCGCACCTGCAGGAACCGCAGGCGCCCCTCGATGACCACCCTCCCCGCCGGCGCCACCAGGACCTGCGTCTCCATCCACCAGGGATCGGTGCCGGTGGCCTCGCTCCACCGCCGGGGCGCGAGGATCCCGAACGACCAGCGGAACTGGTTCTTCGTCGACGACGCGCGATACGGATATAGGACGTAGCCCTCGAGGAGGACGGCGTCCGCGACGGCGGCCACGCTGGCGAAGCTCATGCCGGATCTCCTTCAAGCAGGCTCGGTGAGAGGTCGGCTGCGACGCCGGAGGGCCGCGAAGAAGGCGTCCATCTTCGCGCGGACCTCGTCCCCGCCGTCGAAGCCCTTCCAGTCCTGGCGCACGATCCCCACCAGGTCGTAGCAGGCGTCGATCGGGACGAGCATCGCCTCCACGTCTCCGCCGCCGCGCGGGCTGCGGACGAGGAGCGCCTCCACGTCGGGTTGGACCGCGCGCAAGAGGCGATTCGACTCCACCAGTTCGTCCATCGCCTCCAGCGGCAGCTCGGACTCGGTGGCGCCCGCCGGGCTCGGATACGAGACCACCCACCGGCGCAGGGAGCCGTTGAAGAACACGAAGCAGAGGCCCACCGGGATCGAGAGCGCGTCCCAACGCTGTCGATCGAACGGCTCCGGGACGGTGCACACGCGCGTGGGGACGGTGCGGTAGTGGCCCGCCCCCGCCCCCGGCTGCTCGAAGAGGAGCGCGCACGGCCGGCACGAGCAGCAGATCGAGCGCCGCTCCAGATCGACGACGTGGCGGTGGCCTGCGTCGAGCGGCGCCGCGCAGAGCTCGCAGCGCTCGCCCGGCGCCCACTTCGGCCGGCGGGGGAGCGCCGTCGAATACCGCCTCAAGCCACGCAGGTTCATCGCGCCACCTGCGGCAGCGCCACCTTCGCTTCGTCGGCGATCTCGATCGTCGCGATCTCCGGCGCCGCCTCCTCGATGGCGCGTCGCACGGTGTGCTCCACCGTGGCGCGGGACGAAGGGCACCCGCTGCACGAGCCCAGGAACCGCAAGGTGAGGCTCCCCCTCTCGTCCAGCGCCGCGAGCTCCACATCGCCCGCGTGGGATCCGAGGGCCGGCCGTACCTTCTCGAGGGCGCGCTCCACCCGCGCCCGCAGCGGCAGCGGATGGAGCCCGTGGAGCAGGAGCAGGCTCGACAGGAGATCGTCCTCCCCCAAGCGCTCGTCGAAGCGCGCGCCGTCGGCCCCAGCCGCCCGGGCGTGCGCGAGCGCCCGCGCGAGCCCCGCGCCGTAGGTGCGAAGGAGCCGCTCCATCAGCTCCTCGATCGCCATCCACGTGCTCGGGCCCGCCATCCCCTGCAGGCTCTCGAGGAGCTGATCGATCCGCGCGGCGTCCTGCTTCGCGTCGAAGGCGTCCTCCTGCACGGCGTTCATCGCGCCCCCTCCGCCGACTTCGCGCTCCGTCCGCCGACCCGATCGGCGAGCCAGCCACACCACTCGTCGATCCCCTCGCCGGTCCGTGCCGAGAGCCGGAAGACCTCCAGGTCGGGGTTCACGCGGCGGGCGTTGGCCAGGCAGGCGTCGACGTCGAAGGTCACGTGCGGCAGGAGGTCCGTCTTGTTCAGCACGAAGACGTCCGCCGCGCGGAACACGTGGGGATACTTGAGCGGCTTGTCGTCCCCCTCCGTCACCGACAGCACCACGACCTTGGCCGCCTCGCCGAGGTCGAAGAGCGCGGGGCACACGAGGTTGCCGACGTTCTCGACGAAGAGGAGCGATCCCGGCGCCGGCTCGAGGCGATGGAGCGCGCCGTCGATCATCGCGGCGTCCAGGTGGCAGCCGGCGCCGGTGTTGATCTGCAAAGCCTTGCACCCGGCGGCGCGGATCCGCCTGGCGTCGGCGTCGGTCTCCTGATCGCCCTCGAGGACCGAGATCTCGATCGAATCGAGCCTGTGCGCCGTCGCCTCGAGCAGGCTCGTCTTTCCGGCGCCCGGTGCGCCGATGAGGTTCAGCGCGACGATCCCCCGCGCATGGAGCCACTCGCGGTTGTGCCCGGCGAGGTGATCGTTGCGCGCGAGGAGCTCCTGCTCGATGCGCTGCATGCGCCCGCCCGCGACGAGACCTCGGTCGTGCGCGTGATCGTGGGCGTGATCGTGCCCGTGATCGTGAGAGTGGTCGTGATGCGGGTGGACCGCCGTTCCGCAGCCGCAAGAAGCGCACATGTCAGACCACCTCCACGCCTTCGAGGCGCAGCTCCCGGCCAGCGATCACCTGCCACTCGATGGAGCCGCAGGCGCACGGCGGCGGGACGAAGTCGATCTCCTGCTCTCCGCCGCACTTCCTGCACCGCGCCCGCCCCGGTATCTCGCGCACGCGCAGGACCGCGCCCTCCAGCCTCGTCCCCTTCGCGCACACCTCGAAGCTGAACTGGAGCGCGTCGGGTACCACGGCGGCCAGCTTCCCGATCTCGAGGTGGACGGCGGCGACGCGGCCGGACGTCACCTGCCCCTCGATCGCCGTCACCAGGTCTTCCATGAGCGAGAGCTCGTGCATGGAGACCAAGGTAGGGGGATCGCCGACGCGAGCAACCCGCCGCGCGGCGGCAACGTTCACGAAGCCCCAGTCCAGCCGAGGCGCTGGTTGCCGCGTTTCGAGGCAGGTCTACGCTGCCCCGATGCTCCCTTCGCCGCAGCTCGCAAGCCGGCGCACGATCCGGCTCACCGGCGTCGTCCAGGGCGTGGGCATGCGACCGGCCGTGATCCGACTCGCACAGGAGCTGGGGCTCGGCGGCTTCGTGGAAAACCGGATGGGAGCGGTGCACGTCGAGGTCGAGGGGCCGGGCGATCGGGTGGAGACCTTCATCGCTCGGCTGCCGGCGTCGCTGCCGAGCCTCGCCCGCGTCGACTCCTTGGAGGTCGCGGCGGCCACCCTCTGCGGCGACACCGCGTTCCGGTTCGCGCTCGGCGACCGCGTGATCGTCCCCGGCGAGCCGCCGGCGCTGGAGTCGATCCCGCCGGACCTCGCGCCCTGCGACGAGTGCCTCCGAGAGCTGGACGATCCCGCGAACCGGCGCTTCCGTCATCCCTTCATCTCCTGCGTCGACTGCGGCCCGCGGTACACCATCGCCCGCGAGACGCCCTACGATCGGGCGCGCACGGCGATGAGCCCCTTCGGCCTGTGCGACGCCTGCAGGCGGGAGAACGAGGATCCGGGAGACCGGCGCTTCCTTTCGCAGGCGGACTCCTGCCCGGCGTGCGGTCCCCGCCTGACGCTCCGGATCGGAACCGAGGCCTTCCTGGACGAGGCGGCGATCCCCAAGGCCGCGGAGCTCCTTCGGTCGGGATGGATCGTCGCGGTGGAGGGCGCGGGTGGATTCGCCCTCGCGTGTGACGCCACGAGTGACGAGGCCGTTTCGCGGCTGCGCCAGCGGAAGGTCCGTCCGCACAAGCCCTTCGCGGTGATGGGGCGTTCCCTCGAGGATCTCGAGCGGATCGTCGCGCTCTCCGACCTCGAGCGCGACGCGCTCCTCTCCCCTGCCCGCCCGATCGTCCTGGCGCGACGCAGGCGCCGCGCCGGCCTGTCGTCGCAGGTCGCGCCGTTCCTCGCGGAGGTCGGCGTGTACCTTCCGCCGACACCGCTGCAGCGGTTGCTCCTGCAGGACGGCCCGCCCCTGCAGGTGATGACGAGCGGCAACGTCTCGGGCGAGCCGATCGCCGTCGCGGACGAACGCTTCGGCGACGTCGCCGACGCGGTCCTGCGGCACTCGCGCCGGATCGAGGCGCGGGCCGACGACTCGGTCGCCCGCGAGCTCGGCGGCGGCATCACGATCCTGCGTCGCGCGCGCGGGTACGTCCCCGCGGGGATCCCCCTGCCCTTCGACACCGAGCCCGTCCTCGCGGTGGGCGCCGGCGAGAAGAACACCGTCTGCCTCGCCGCCGGCCGGTCCGCGTTCCTCTCGCCCCACATCGGCGACCTCGATCACCTGGACACCTTCGAGGCGTTCGAAGACGAGATCCGTCGCCTCCGCCGCCTCCACGCGTGCAGCCCGCGGGTGGTGGCGCACGATCTCCACCCGGACCTCCGCTCGACGCGCTGGGCGCTCGCCTCGCACCTCACGCCGGTCCCCGTGCAGCACCACCACGCCCACGTCGCATCCTGCATGGTGGAGCACGGACGCGCCGACTCCGTCATCGGCGTCGTCTTCGACGGCACGGGCCTGGGCGACGACGGCACCCTCTGGGGCGGCGAGTTCCTCCTCTGCTCCTTGCGCGACTCGCACCGCCTCGGGCACCTGCGGCCCATCGCCCTCGCCGGCGGCGAGGCGGCGATCCGCGAGCCGTGGCGGCTGGGCCTCGCCGCGCTGCGGGACGCGGGCTGCGAGACGCTCCCGCGGGTCGATCCGGATCCCGCGAAGGTCCTCGCGGTGGAGCGCCTGCTGGGCGACGCGCCGAAGGCAACGGGCGCCGGCCGCTGGTTCGACGCGGTGGCGGCGATCTGCGGCCTGCGCGGCGAGATCACCTACGAGGGCCAGGCGGCGATGGAGCTGGAGGCCGCGGCCCTCGGCGCGTCGACCTGGCCACCCTTCGAGTTCGACGTCGACGAGGCCGACGCTTGCTTCCAGATCGATCTTCGCGCCGCCATCCGCGGGATCGACGCGGTTCTGCGGCGGTTCGAGGGTCGCTCGCCGCGGAGGTTCGGCGCGGTGCAGTCGGTGGCGGCGCGCTTCCACGCGACGATGGCGGAGGCGATCCGCGCCGGGTGCCGCCGGGCTCGCGACCGGGGAGCGCCCAGCACCGTGGTCCTCGCCGGCGGCTGCTTCCAGAACCGGCTCCTGGTCCACGAGGCGCGCCGTCGCCTCGAGGCGGACGGGTTCGAGGTCCTCGTGAACCGGAAGGTGCCTCCGAACGACGGCGGGATCGCGCTGGGTCAGGCCGCGATCGCCGCTGCGCGCCTCTTGCCTGCAGCCGGGAGCTGAAACGAAATGTGTCTCGCGATTCCAGGAGAGCTCGTGGAGCTCACAGAGAAAGAGGGCCTCCGCTTCGGCAAGGTCCGCTTCGGCGGCATCAGCCGGGAGGTCTGCCTCGAATACCAGCCCGACGCGAAGCCCGGCGACTTCGTGCTCGTGCACGTGGGCTTCGCGATCTCGACGCTGGACCGGGCGGAGGCCGCCCGCACCCTCGAGGTGCTGCGCCAGATCGGCCAGACCGCCGAGCTCGACGCCGAGGAGGCCGCCGTCCTCGGCATGGCGGATCCGCTCCCTCCCACCGGCACCGAGGGAGGCGAGCCGTGAGGTACCTCGACGAGTTCCGGGACGCCGATCTCGCCAGCCGGCTCGTGGACGAGATCGCCCGCACCGCGACGCGGCCCTGGGTGATCATGGAGATCTGCGGCGGACAGACCCACTCGATCGTGCGCTACGGGATCGATCGCCTCCTGCCGAAGGAGATCGAGCTGGTCCACGGACCCGGCTGCCCCGTGTGCGTCACCGCCCTCGAG
>Ga0182736_1003607_pt1 | contig 10281 bp, 13 predicted proteins | sample eDN5th30CKraftBY_FD_128882 | JGI IMG/M metagenome (GOLD analysis project Ga0182736, IMG submission 128882) | Enriched backyard soil microbial communities from Emeryville, California, USA - eDNA 5th pass 30_C Kraft BY (version 2) (version 2) | ecosystem: Environmental > Terrestrial > Soil >...
GCCGGAGGCGCGCCGCGCCTGCGATTCCGACGCCGAAGGACGTTGACACGCCCGCGGCGGACCGCTAGATCCGCCCGCACCCGTCGGCATCCCGATCGCAGGCGGGCGTAGCACCACATGCCGGGGAGTGGCTCAGCTTGGTAGAGCACCTCGTTCGGGACGAGGGGGTCGCAGGTTCAAATCCTGTCTCCCCGACCAAAAGGAAAGCCCGCAAGTCTTCGGATTTGCGGGCTTTTCCTTTGTTTGGGGTGGAGCCGCACAGGCCGTCTCCACATAGTCTCCAAACCTAGCTTTCGCTTACCTCCGCCACCTTCACGTCCGCCTGCCAGTCCTCTGCCTGCCGATCCGCACCCTGGTCCAGCAGCGAGATTGCCGCCGACTTCGCCGCAGGGCTCAGGTGCATGTACCTCTGCGTGGTGCTGAGGTGCTCGTGCCCAGCGAGCTCCTGGATCGCCTTCGTTGGTGCGCCCGCCATGGCGAGGCGGGAGCAAAAGGTGTGGCGGAGGATGTGGAGGCCGCCAGTCACCTTGAGTCCCGCCTTGCGCTGCGCCCGGCACATCCACTTGGCGAGGAGTACCTGGGTGACCTTGGGGAAGCCGTCGTCACGCCAGAGGACCCGGTCGCCCCGCAGGTGGCGGCTCTTGGCCAAGGCGGTGCGGAGGCGCTCGGTCAGGACGACTTTGCGTTCCCGGCTGCTCTTGGGAGCGGTGAGGTGGCCTTCCCACTCGGACTGCCGGACCGTGAGGATCCCACGGAGGAGATCCACGTCCGTCTGTTCTAGCGCGATGAGCTCCCCGCAACGTAGGCCCGCGTCGCCCCCGAGGAGGACGAGCAGGTGGATGCGGGGGTCGAGGCTCGCCGCCGACTCTACGAGCCGCTCGTAGTCGTGCGGTTCTTAGAAGCTGAGCTTCGTGGTTCGGGGCAGCTTGAGGAGCTCGATCGTCGCGGGCAGCTCGTCGATGACGCTCTGGGCTTGATCCGATCCCGTGGACAGGTTGCCTACGCCACGAGCTTCTCTGTGGCGTCCCCCCGGATTCTGGACGGTTCCTAGGCTGAGGAATTCGCCTCGATCAGGCCCCTGTCTCCCTCACAGCGGGATGCGAACTCGACCGGTGTGAGGTTGCCGATCGAGCCGTGCGGGCGGTTTTCGTTGTAGTCCTGCTGCCAGGCCGCCAGCTTCGCCCGAGCATCAAGAAGGTCAGAGAATAGCTCAACGTTCAGGCACTCGTCGCGGAGCCTCCCGTTGAAGCTCTCGATGTAGCCGTTTTCCATCGGTCGGCCCGGCCGGATGAAGTCGAGCTTCACCTCTCGGTGGTAGGCCCAGGCGTCCATCGCCTTCGAGTAGAACTCGGTGCCGTTGTCGACTGTGATTTGCACGGGATACCCGCGGGACGCTCCGACTCGGTCCAAGGCGGCCGCGACCTTCTTGCCCGTGAGCGAATGGTCCGCGTGGAGTGCAAGGCACTCCCTTGTGAACACGTCGACCACGGTAAGAACTCGGAACTTCCTGCCGTCCAGCAGCGTGTCTTGGACGAAGTCCATACTCCATCGCTCGTTAGGGCGCGTCGGCAGGTCAGGCACGATGCGGAGCGCGCTGCCACGCTTCTTGCGCCTTTTCCGCTCTACGCCGAGCCCCTCGAGCTTGTAGAGGCGGTAGACCCGCTTGATGTTGACGTGCCAGCCCTCGCGGCGGAGGAGCACATGGAGGCGTGGGTAGCCGAATCTGGGCCGCGCCTCGGCCAGCTCGCGCAGTCGACGCCGGAGCGGCGTCTGGTCCTTCGACCGACTACGCCAGTAGAACGACGACCGGGCCATCCCCACGAGCTTGCAGGCGCGCTGCTTGCTCATGTGGAAGGCGGCGCCGATCCACTCGACTCGCTCACGGAGCGCAGCGGGCGTCAGTCTTTTTTTCGCAGGACCTCCTGCAGCACGTGCTTGTCGAGCGTGAGATCTGCGACAAGGCTCTTCAGCCGCCGGTTCTCATCCTCGAGCTGCTTCACGCGCCGAAGCTCGACGATCCCCATCCCGGCGTATTTCTTCTTCCAGGTGGAGAAGGTCTGCTCGCTGACGCCCATCTTCCGGCAGAGCTCGGCGACGGCGGTGCCCTGCTCGGCCTGCCGCAGCGCGTACGCGATCTGCTCCTGGGTGAACCTCGACTTCCGCATCGAAACGTCCTTTCCCAAGGCCCGATGCGAAGCGAACTACTCGGTCCAGTTGCTGTCCAGTTTTCCGGGGGACGTCATCGACACCGTACCTGACTCTCGGTTGGTGTCCACGAAGGCGGATCAAGCCCAAAGGGGGATTCGACAGGATTTGAGCCGACGACAGAGGAGTGTCTGGCGGCTGGGAACCCGTTGGGATCGCAGGGGAATGACGGAAAGAAGAAGAGCACGACCTTTTCCAGTTCGGGGGGCCCGCCGAACCACCCTGTAAGCGAAAACGCTTCTTACTTCATCCGCTTCGAGCCGACAATCGCCCGCCGGCAGCAAAATTTGTAGGCTCTTTCTGAGAGGCATAGGCAAAGGGCGTATACGTCCTCATCGAGCGAAGACCGGAGAAATGCCGATGCGGAGGAGCTGCTCTCATTGAGAAGCGGAATCATCGCTGCAATGTAACTTTGAAACAGAGCCAGCATGGTGGCTGACATTTCAGCCGAATCCCTCGCAAGATTTACCGCCAACTCGAGCAGGCTGAACCTCGCACGGTCGAGCGCACCCTGGGTTTTAGGTGCGAGAATACTTGAAGTCGGCCCTGCTGGGCGCATCTCGCGAAATGCAAGGTTACGGCAACTAAAGAGACGGGGCTCTTTGAAGTTGTCAAAGGATGACGCGGCCGCTGGATGGATAAATTCGGAGAGGAACCTGTAGTCCATCTCTGCGTCGTATCCTAGGGAGCTCAGTTCCGTCACAGCCTTTCGGAGCTGGGTCACCTCCTTTGGATCAGCGTAGTCCTCCCGCTCTGTCCGGTTTTGTAGCGTGCCTGATTCTTCGAGTTCCCGCATGTCGACAAGGCCGAGAGATGGCAGTTCCAGTGAGTCCTGTTGGATCTCCAAGCATGCCTTGCTGAGGGCCTCAAGCGACGGACTCGGAGACCTCTTTGCAATCCTGTTCAGCGTGGCTCGGACCTTTTGCATTAGGCGAAAAAACACGGCGGCGTTCTCGAGCCCTCCCCGAATGGCTGCCGCCTGTTGCCCGTAGGAACGTCGGATAACCTCTTCGTTGCAGAGGTAGTCCGCACGCAAGACGGATGCCATCATTGCCGCTCTTGAGTTCATGAAGCGGCCGCGGCTGGATGACATATGAAGCAGGTGGCGTTTGATTATTTCGGCGAGCTGGCTGTCTGGTGTTGTGCTGCATGCAAGTGCTATGTTTATGGTTCTTTGGATTGGGCCATCAATTTGCCCTGTTATCCGCATAGTGGGAGGCAGCTTCCCCTCGAGCTCAGTTGCTAGAAAAGCTCTGGGATCCTCGTTGGTGGCAGTATGCATATGCGCCTCAAAGAGATAGGGAACTCATGCAGTGAAGGCGAGAGCCAAGATATCTCTCCCCCGCAGAGAGCCCTTGCCCGACAGATCCACGCCTGAGGGGAGCCTGTACCTCGCCGACCGCACCGCCGAAAGTGCGAACGAGAGCATACCGGATCTGTCGAACGTTCGACGCAACAGGTAGGCGGCTTCCGACCACCGGAGGGCCGCGTTAGGATAGTCCGGAGCACCAAGGTCGGAGCCGCGGGCGGCAGCATCGCTTTCCGCCCGGGCATCACTCCTCGAGGTCGGAGAAGTCGACGTGGGGAAATCGATCTTGTCCCAACCGCGGCGCGCTTCCTCGTACTCCCGGCTGATTCGCTCGCCTTCCTCCGCCCACCACTCGGCGTTCTCTTGGTCCTGCACGTCCTGCATGTTCTCGAAGTAACCGTCCTTCTTGGCTCGTGCGACCTGGCTGGCGGGGACGAACACCTCGCTCTCCCTGAGAGCGTGCGGCCGCGCGCCGAGCGCCTCGACAATAGCGTCCAGGCGTTCCGTCGGCAGGTCCAGCTTCTCGGAGGCGCGGTGCCGGAGAAAGGTCGTCCCGCCCGCGAAGTCCCCCGCACCGAACAATTTCTTCGCGGTCTCACTCATCGCGGAGATGTCAACACGGGCGGGCTGGGTGAACATTACGAGGCCGCTGATGTGCCTGGGCTCGTTCGGCGGCGGTAGCAATCCGGACGTTCTGAGCCCGGTCGCCAACAGATCTTTATACGTGAGGACCTGCAGTTAAGGGTTGGGCGAGGAACCTCCCTTCACCTCGATGCCCCCGTCCGTTATCCAGGGCGCATTCTCAAATGCCCGGATCTCGCCGCCATAGTCCTTAAAGTCGACCACTGTGATGGAGTGGCGGCGGAGGACGAGGGCGTCGATGCCATCTGTCGCCGACCAAGTTGCCGACGACCCGTTCGTCCTCGCCGACCGTGTGTTCAGAGACCGCAGAGCAGAGGCGGTGGAACGCCTCATTCTCCTGAAAGTGCTTGAAATCCGCGCAGCGATAGAATCTGGCCCCCATCTCCGAAGGCTCCCTCCCTCGCGGGAGGATTGCGTCCAAGGGGGGCGGCTCGCCACCGGCCGCTCGGCTCGGCAAGCGCGTCGGGACGCCTATATGCCGTCGAACGCAGGGAGCCTAGAGAGGGCATAGCGCAGCCGACGATAGATGATCGCCAGGGCTCCTCTACGGTGGCGGTCGTGACGCACTCAGAATTGCTCGGCTGGGTGAACCAGGTAAGCTGCACGGCGGCGGGGGGCTTCGGCAGGACGACCGCCGCCCTCGCGCAGCTCTCGTCGCGCCGCGGCCTTCGACGTGCGAGTGGATGAGCTGCGCTCAGAGCGTCGTCGGCCAGTTACCTATGGTCAACCGACCACCCACAAAACGATGGCGCAAGAATCGGAGTGGTAGCCTCCGGTGCAGTTTCGTCCCCAAAGGAGCGCGGCATGGGAGATTTCCGGCCAGGCGAACTACCGCTGGTACAAGGAGGAATCAGACGAACGCTGGGAACTGATCGAGCGGGCTCTTCGGCACGACGATGGTGCGCTGGAACCGGCAGAGGCTCTTCTCGATGACGAATCGGCCCGGTCGCTCACTTCTCCGGATAGCGCTGGCCAGTAGAGGGGCCAGCCCGGGGGCGATTCCGGCCTGCTGCCGCCTCTCTTGGTTTGGCCAAGGCTGGAAGAGTAACCCCCTGGCGTCTCCAAAAGGTCTCCACGGCTGGGGAGGGTTCGGAAGGACAGGGATGGACTCCACGGGACGTAGCTTCGGACCTGAACCCGTTGAGATCGCAGAGGAAAGACGGAAAAGGCGTGTGTTGTCGCCCACTTGCAGATCACGCTCCCAACGGGTCCAAATCCTGTCTCTCCGACCGGAGAAGATCGTAAGTCTTGGGATTCGCTTGGCTTTTTCTTCTCCGTCTCGGCAGAGTCAGGAGGCGTGGACAGAGTTTGCTCCGATAAATCTCGCCTCGACCCGGCGGGGACCGCTGGTCACGTCGGTCTTCGGCCTGCCGGTCCGCGACGGAAAGATCGATAGGAAAATCGTTACTTCCGGTGGGGTTGCCTCTATCATCGCCCCGATTGGCGGGGGCGCGAAGACGCCGCAGCGCGCGATCTTTGGCGAATCGAGCTCCCTCTGGCAGGTTCCGAACGGGATCAGCGCGAGGTGCGCGTGGAACTTGGGGGTTTTGACGCCGTCGATTTCTATCCGAACTACGTCAATCGGCGACGGCTCGGTGCGCTTCTTGGAGATGATTTTCTTATTAAGCTAGCCGATACACCGAACCTGTCCGGGCAATCGTCCGACGTGTGGTTCGTTGAGATGCTCAACCGCTATAAGAACGGCCTTCTTAGGTGGCTTCGGACGAATCGGGCTGTTGTTTCGCCGATAGACAAGCTTTTAGTCGCGTCCGAGCCGCGAGTTGGGCTGCACTTCTGGGCATTCCGCGACTTCTACGGGCGTGGCCTACATGACGAACGTCAGCAACCTGAAATTCACGCTACATACGAGTTTGAGCAGAAGGTCAAGCTTCGCTTATTGCTGGACCGAATGCATGTGGCGCCGGGTTCACCAAGTGCGCGGCTCTCGGGGCATCAGTCCAATCTTTTCGTTTTCGGCTCGATCCAGGACGTAACGAAAGCGGAGATAGTGGCTCGTCCCGTGTTCATCGGTGACGTTCACGTTCGCGGTGAGTCGATTGTGTTCTCCGGCCCCCCAGAATCGTGGATGAACCACGGCGAGATCAGTCCCAACGCTATCGATACGTTTGGTCGAATGCGCAATGAACGCATGCCGAGAGCCCAGGACCTAGACCGCCTGTGGGCGACGCCAGAGGTCAGGGTGAAAGAAGCGATCTGCGAAATTATCGGTGAACCGGACATTCCCAAGGACTGGGGTGGCGAGCGATCAGACTTGTTTTCCAGCAATGTCCGGGTCTGCGGAAGCGAGGTGTCGACTGCATTCTTGCTAAAAGGACCCGGGGGTGCCAAAACGCGAGAGCGCATGACCTTTAAGCACCTCGGAAAAAATGGCGATCAGATCGACAGGCTGTTTACTGAGCCAGCTGATCTGCTAGTCCTTCAATACTGCGGGTCGGTGCATACTTCCATTCGAAATACCTTGCGCGCCTACGCCAAGAGTCACACCAAACGGTTTGCTGTTCTGGACGGGACGAGTACCGCTCGACTCCTTGCCGCATACGGGAAATGCGGTTTTGAGTCGCGCCCTGTTGAGCAGACTTCGCCCCAATCTGCCTAGACGAGCACTACGGGGTATTTCTCGTTGACCCGGCCCATTCGGCTATCCTTAGGTGGCTCGGCCAATAGGCGTGCTCCCGATTGCGGGCAGCGAAACTGGGGAGCCGAGTGGTGCTCGGCGGTTCGGTGTTCCTCGCGCTCGCGGTCTAGTGAAGTCCCGGTAGCGATGCGCCACGCCCTATCGGCCTGACATCGAAAGGGGCGGCGTGGGCAGGCGTTCAACTCGGCCCCATTTGCCTGGAGGGGCTGCCACAATATGAAGATTTGGAGGTAGTTTTGCGGTCACTGAAGGCGATGTTCATTGACGCGTGCAATAGACAGCACGGCTTTATGTGTGATCCGCGCTACGACCGGAAGATCGCACCGGGATCAACTCCGACGCTCTTCTTCGGCAGCCAGGGAATCCCCGAGCGGCCGGTGCGCGTGCTCACGGTGGGGTACAACCCATCGGCAGGCGAGTTCAATAGGTACGCATGCCTGGCGAGCAGTGGCCGGGGGTTGGACATCGGCTCCTTGGATGCCTGCAAAGCGTATGAGGCAGAAGTCGCAATTGAGAAAATGCGGCAGTATTTCGAGGAGCGCCGGCGCCTCAACGAATCTGGTGAGCACCCATGGAGCGGTTTCTTTCGTTCCTTCGAAGAGCTACTTGCGCCGCTGAGCGCCAGCTTTTTTAGAGGAAGGCGTCGGTTCCTCGCTGCCCACGCGGATGTGTTGACGCCGTTCGCCAGCCGCTCGATTCGGGACCTCGCGTACCTGCCGGTACTGGAATATGGTCGAGAGTGCTTCCGGGAGGTCCTAGAGCATTTCCCAGATCTGCATTTGGTCCTTGGGATAGGGGACCGCACAAGAGCGGCGTTTCAAAAGATCTTCGGAGGCATCGAACGACTGAAGTCGGAGCTGCCAGGCGTCTACGCGGCTTCTACCGAACTGTCAGGCCACCGGATCGTTGTCGTGTGTGGTGACGAATGGTTCCGGTACGGTTTCGCTCCGTTCGCTGGCATCGATGTTCGCCTTGTGGCACAGGAGATTCGCCGTCTCCTTGAGGAGCAACGCTTGCTCGACTTCACCGAGGTGGGACTCCTGCACCCTGCTGAGTTGGGCCCTGGGGGCGCCATGGCCGACGAAGGTGGAGGATCCGGTAAAGGGTGATACCCGACGATGTGGAAAGCACTCTGGGATGATTTTGGGTCACGTGCAACGAGGCTCGCCACCGGTGGCGGGGAGCAAGATCTCGTCGACCGAACGATCCTCTGGCAGCTTCGCGGACACCCGCTCTTCGGTGGAGGTCCGCTCGGTCTTGAGGCGCTTCATCTTCCAGAGCTCTCGTCCGGCGCTCCATGGACGGCGGAAGGCCAGAACGGAGGGTTCGGCCCCATCCCAACTGAGCTCGCTGGTCGATGGGTGGCGCTCGTGCTCCTGAATCCTTGCCTCGTCACTGGGGAAATCTACCCGACCCTGGTGCAACGAGAGGCAAACCCTGTAGCGGCACGGGAGTTCTTCGAGCGACGATTCGGCCTGCTGGACTGCACCCCAAAGGCCCGAAAAGCGCGCAACAGGCCCCTGTACTGGAAGTCGACACCTAGCGGCATCAGTCTCCGGCGTAGCAGAACCTGGACCATTTCTGAGGACATCCTCAAAAGAACGGCTGCGCACCTTGGATGCGATGTGCCCGGCGCGCTCGGCCGGGTCGGCGCCGTGGTCGATGCTATCCCGTGGAAGTTCAACAACGGGAGTAGGTTGGGCGACGACCTCAAAACGCTCCTGGCCGCAGCGAATCCGTATCTCGCCTGGAGCCTACGAGATCGGTTCCCGGCCGACGGACCGCCGCCCCGCGCGATCGTTGCGATGGGGGAAGTCGCAAGGTCGGCTGTCGGGAAGGTCTTTGGAGTACCTGCTGGGACCTTCGGCGTAGGCGCCGTGTTGCAGGTTCCTGGTGGACCGAGGTTGATTGGCACCTACCATCCCACTGCGCGACCCCTACACAACTATCATGCTGAACGGAATTCTCTTGCGGCGTCGATCGCCCTGGCGGTCGGGGCTTGAGCGTAGTGGGGAATGGGCGCGTCAGTCAGACGGTGGCCTTCGCCAGTACGAGGAACGGCACCGTTCGAGACCTCAGGGTTCTGCCGCAGTCGCACTCTAAGGCGTCGAGGCAAGAGAGCACCTCGACACTCTGCGGGAGGTCGGGGTAGAGAGCTCGTCTCCACAATGTCTCCACGTCAGGGGAGGTTTTGGGAGGACGGGGATGGACTCCAGCGGACTTATCTTCGGACCTGAACCCGTTGAGATCACAGGGGAACGACGGAAGATGCGTGTGCCGTCGCCCACTTGCTGATCCCGCTCCCAACGGGTTCAAATCCTGTCTCCCCGACCAAAAGGAAAGCCCGCAAGTCTTCGGATTTGCGGGCTTTTCCTTTTTTGAGCCGCCGACGTCGCCGACGGGAATGTCACAACCGATCCCCGGCTGGTGTCCTCCTGTCGAAAACCAGAGAAGCCCACCAGGGCCTCACCCAGGAGGAGACATGGCGAGCAAGACCCGAATCCCCAAGGCAAAGCTGACCGGCCCCTACGGCGCGATCGTCAAATGGATGTCCCACAGGACGTTCGGCGACGTCCTCGAGCCGGCCGAGGTGGCGTGGCACAACCGGAAGGTGCTGAACTTCACGTTCAACATCGGTCGCATGGCGGCGAAGTGGGACGAGTGCGACCCAAACCTCAAGTCCTTCGCCCATATGGCGGTGGCCTCCATGGTCGGCTGCAGGTTCTGCCTGGACCTCGGTTACTTCCAGGCCCACAACGAGGGGCTCGACCTGACCAAGGCGCGTGAGGTGCCCGTGTGGCGCGAATCCCGGGTCTTCACGCCGCTGGAGCGCGACGTCTTGGAGTATGCCGAGGCGATGACGCAGACCCCGCCCAGCGTGACCGACGAACTGTCGGCCCGGCTTCTCGAGCAGCTCGGCGCGCCCGCGCTGGTGGAGCTCACCGCGTTCATCTCGCTGGCGAACCTCTATTCTCGGACCAACACCGCGCTCGGCATCGAGTCCCAGGGGTTCGCGAAGGCTTGTGGGCTCGCGCCGCTCGCGGTGGCCTCGGCGACATGAAGAACGACCCCTTCGTCACCCACCGCGGCCTCCTCTTCACCGTCGCGTACGAGATGCTCGGCTCTGCCGCCGACGCCGAGGACGTGGTGCAGGAGGCCTGGCTGCGGTGGGCGGACACCGACCATTTGGAGGTGCGGGATCCGCGGTCCTTCTTGATCCGGATCGTCACTCGCCAGGCGCTCAACCGGCTGCGAACCCTGTCCCGCCGCCGCGAGGACTACGTCGGCGATTGGCTGCCAGAGCCGGTGCTGACCAGCCCCGACGTGGGCAAGGACCTCGAGCTCGTGGAGAACATCTCGTTCGCGATGCTCACGGTGCTGGAGACGCTCGGCCCGACGGAACGGGCGGTCTTCGTGCTGCGCGAGGTCTTCCAGGTGCCGTTCGACGAGATCGCCGCGGCCATCGGCA
>Ga0182736_1003608_pt1 | contig 10280 bp, 3 predicted proteins | sample eDN5th30CKraftBY_FD_128882 | JGI IMG/M metagenome (GOLD analysis project Ga0182736, IMG submission 128882) | Enriched backyard soil microbial communities from Emeryville, California, USA - eDNA 5th pass 30_C Kraft BY (version 2) (version 2) | ecosystem: Environmental > Terrestrial > Soil >...
CGAGAATGTCTGCTTCCTCGTGAACACCGGCAACTGGGTGTTCGAAAACGTGGACGGCCGGTACACCGTGGCACTCGCCGTCGTGCGGCGCGGTGGAGAGCACGTTGTGCGCTTCTGCGGACCCTTCGCGAGCGAGTCGGAGTTCCGCGCGGGCTCGGGCGACCTCGCCCAGGTCGCGGCCGCTGAATTCGCATCGTGGTCTGAAACTGCTGCATTCCCGCTGATCCCAGACACGGCGGCCGCGCAAGTCCTGCGAACGATGATGCTCTCAGGTGTCTTCCGCAACACTCCGCCTGACGTGGATTTCGCTCTAATCCAGGGAGACCTGAATGCGACAAAGGACAAGCCAGTCCTTGAGTTCGATGTCGAGGAGTCGCGCGGACGCATTCCAGTTGGTACCGGTGCTTCCTTCAATATTTGGAACCCAGATGCTGGGGTTCCATACGCGTACTCCCCGGTGGATGTGCTGCGTCCGTACCTCCGACGAAAGTTTGAAGGGGCTGCACGGACTTCGCGTTCGGCCTACTCGGGCATGACGCTACCTGAAGGACGCCTACAGCTCGACCAGGCCCGGATCGTGTACCGAGGCATCGCGCGCGCGACGGACACACGAACCTCCATTCCTTGCCTTGCGCCGCCTGGGCGAGCAATTGTCGATCCCGCTCACATGGTTGTCACCCGTCGGGGGTCAGCGCGACACGAGGCGTTCCTGTTGGGGGTGATGGCCTCGATACCGTTCGACTGGAGTGCAAGGCGGTGGGTTGAGCTTCACCTGACCTTCGGAATCTTGACTCGGCTCCCGGTGCCGTGGTCGAAGTTCGAGTCAACCATCGCGGCTCGGACGGTTGTGATTGCAGGTCGCCTCGCGGCAGTCGACGAGCGGTACAAGACCTGGGCCGAAGAGGTCGGAGTCGAGGTCGCGACGGCCGTCGATGAGGCGACAAAGATGGAGCTGATCGCGGAACTCGACGCACTTGTCTCGCTCCTCTACGGGCTGACGCAGGAGCAGGTCGAGCACGTCTTTGCCACGTTCCATCGTGGCTGGGACTACGCCGCCCGGCTGGAACGTGTGCTCGCGTACTACGAGCAGTGGAAGGACGCGGCATGACCGACCAGCTTCCGGTCTTTGCGACGAACCGGATCGCGCCGCCGATGACGGTGCGCGAGGAGGTGCGTCGGCTGTTCCGGGTCAACCGGGAGGCGCTTGCGGTGCCGCCGAGCGCCGCGATTGCGACGGCCTACATCAACCCGGCAGGGTTCCTGTTGCTCGCTGATGAGTTGGAGAAGCTGCCGCGCATCCGCATTCTGCTCGGGGCCGACCCGGTGCCCGATCCGCTGCTGCCGGTGGATGCCGACGCGACGCTCCAAAAGCGACTCGATGCGGCGCTGACCGACCATGTGCGCTGGCTGAAGGCGGAGCGCGACGCGCTCGGGTTCGAGCTTCGGGCTACCCAGTCGGCGCAGCGGCTCGTGGCGTGGCTGCGTGCCGCCGACGAGCGCGGTGAGCCGATTGTGGAGATCCGCCGCTATACGGGCGGGTTCCTGCACGGCAAAGCGTTCATCAGCCACCATCCGACGCATCCCGCGTATCTCGCGGGGTCGTCGAACCTGACCTACGCTGGGCTCACGCGCAACGCCGAGCTGAACGTCGGAGCGTCCGGACAACATGGGTCGACGCCGCAGGTCATTGACTGGTTCGAGGAGTGCTGGGCCGACTCCGAAGTCTTCGACCTGGCGGGTCTGTACGAGCCGCTGTGGGCCGAGCACACCCCGTGGAGTGTCTTCCTCCGCATGTTGCTGGCCCGCTACGGCGAGCACCTCGACGATGAGCAGGCTGGTCCGACGCGCTTCGAGCTGACCCGGTTCCAGGCCGACGGCGTGAAGCGGATGCGGCGGCTGTTGGAGGAGATCGGCGGCGTGCTGGTGGCCGACGAAGTGGGTCTTGGTAAGACTTTCCTCGCGCTCGAAGTGATCGCAGCGGCCACCGAGCAGCAGCGTCAGCGTGTGCTTGTCGCAGCTCCCGCAGCGCTGAAGGCATCGGTGTGGGACCCGGTGCTGGAGCGGTACGACATCTCTCGCCGCGTCTCGGTGCACTCCTATGAGGAGATTCGCAGCCGCATGGACCCGGGGCACCCGGAGCACCTCGGGTTCTACGAGCGTGCCGAGGACGCCGCGCTGGTGATCGTGGATGAGGCGCACAACCTGCGGAACGCGGGAGCTGCGCGCTCGGAGGCGTTGGATCGGATTATCCTCGCGGGGCGGCACCCGAAGAAGGTCGTGCTGCTGACCGCGACGCCGGTGAACAACTCGCTCATCGACCTGGAGACCCTGGTCAAGTACTTCATCCGCGACGACGCGCGTTTCGCCTCCATCGGCATCCCGTCAATCCGCAAGTACATCCGTGACGCGCAGGCGCTCGACCCGGAGGCGCTGACGCCCGCGCACCTGTTCGACCTGATGGATCAGGTCGCGGTGCGGCGCACCAGGAAGTTCGTCAAGGACAACTACCGCGGCGAGACGATCGCCGGGCCGGGCGGCAAGAAGATCCCGGTCGAGTTCCCCGACGCCGACGTGCGCCGCGTCGATTACCAGCTCGACGAGCCCGGCGAGAATCTGGTCGATGCGGTTACCTATGCACTCGACATCCCGGATGACGAAGCGCATGTCGCGTCGTTCAGTGTGCGCCGCAGCGACCCTGGACGGCTCCTGCTCGCCCGATACGTTCCCAGTAGGTACCTGAGGACCGAGGACCTCAACAAGACCGAGGTCTCGAACATGGGGCTGCTGCGCTCCGCGCTACTCAAGCGCCTCGAATCCTCCCCGACCGCGCTGGCGGGAACGCTCGGTGTGCTCATTCAGACGCACGAGGCGTTCCTTTCGGCGCTCGGGAAAGGCACGGTGCTCGTCGGCGGCGCGCTGCGGGACTATGTGAACTCCGAGTCGGAAGACCTTGACGAGATCATCGCCGGTCTCGACGAAGACGATGAGCATCAGGCCACGGCTGCCGGCCTGTACGACGCGGAGCTGCTGGCATCGGATGTCGAGCGTGATCTCGTGCTGATTCGTCACCTCCAGTCGCTCGCCGAGGCGGCCGCGCACGACGGCGAGCCGAAGGTGACGGCGCTGCTCGCCGAGTTGGAGCGAATCGCGGCCGAGGCTGAGAAGCCTGCGGTGACGAACGCCCCCAGCGGAGACCGGCGGAAAGTCATCGTGTTCTCCACGTACGCCGACACGATTCGCGATCTGCACGAGCGGCTCGTTGACGCGCTGGCCGCGGTGCCTGACGGCTCGCCGCTCGCGGCGTACCGTGGCCGGGTCGCGCCCGCGGTGATCGGCGAGTTCGCCTCGGGCAAGCGCGGCGGCATCGACCAGCCCACTCGCGCGAAGGCAGTCGCCAATTTCGCGCCCCGCACTGCGGGCCAGCTCCGTGACGATGGCACTCCCATCGAGGCAGACCTCTATGACATCCTGCTGACGACCGACGTGCTCGCCGAGGGCGTGAACCTCCAGCAGGCCGCGCACATCGTCAACTACGACCTGCCGTGGAACCCGATGCGCATCGTGCAACGCCACGGCCGCGTCGACCGCATCGGCAGCCAGCACAAGTCCATCGAACTCGACGTGTTCTTCCCCGCCGAGCACCTCGACGAATTCCTCGGGCTGGAGCAGACTCTGATCCGCAAGCTCCGGCAGGCGGACGCCGCCATCGGCGCGGGCAAGGTGCTTCCCGGCGTCTCGCACTACCCGCCGCAGGAGCACTACGACCCCGACGCCATCGTCGGCGAGATCGAGGAACTCATCGAGCAGGGCGGCGGTTCGGCTGCGGGATCGGGGGAGGAGTACCGGCGACGCCTCGCCAACGCGCTTGATGCCGACCAGGCGCTCCGTGGGCGACTCGAAGACCTGCCTTACGGCATCGGTAGCGGATTCGTGAACCCGGCTGTCTCCGGCCGGTCCTTCGTGTTCTGCATGAAGATGGGGGACACAGGCCACATCTGGTTCCGGAACGTGAACGCCGACGATGCTTGGCAGCCTACAGCTGATGAGGATGGGCGCGTCGTGGTTGACGACACCCTAATCTCGCTCGTCACCGCGGATCCGGGCGGGCCGGACAGGCCGCGCTCCCTGCCCGATGAGGCATTTCGCGCCGCGTACGAGGCGTGGGCGCTCGCTCAGGAGGACGCGCACGACGAGTGGATGCGCTCCACCGACCCCAACACCCTCGCCGCCGAGATTCCGGCATCCTTCCGCGACGCGCGCGGGATCGTCCTGAATCACGGAGGTCACCTCGGAGCAGGTCAGATCGAGACAATCAAGCGACTCAATACCGTGCCGACTGCCAAAGCGAGGAAAGCAATGCGGACGGCATTGCGCACGCCCGGGAAACCGGAGGCTGTCGTGGCCGCGATTGTGCAGGTGCTCGATGCGTTCGGCATACAACCCGCAGAGAAGGTCGAACCGCTCCCGCCCATCGCGCTCGACGACGTGCGCCTCATCGCCTGGATGGCGGTCGAGGGGACGAAGGCGACGGAATCTCGGAGCTGAGTAAGTGAGCCGCATGCCCGCCGGACTACATGGAACATCGGAGACGACATGATCCGCCTCGGTTATCACCCCATTCCCGATGATCTTCAAACCGTGCTCGCCCGTGCGGGGTTCGCGCGGGCAGTTGTAGTAGATGAGTCGATTGACGACCTCTTCGATGCGGTGGAATCGGTAAGAACCACTCCGATGCCCGATGCGGCGTTGCCCGCCGGACTGTACTGGTTCGATGGGATCGGCTCTCCGTTGCTGATGCAAGTCGGATACGGCCCGACGGGCGTATCCGACGAGCTCACGCTCGAGGTGTGGGATGACGCCCTGGAACACCCTCTCGCTGAGGCGCTCAGGTGGGGTGAGTACCTATGGGAGAGGGGTGTACCCGTACCCGCACCCAAGTTCGAAGTCGGAGACCGCGCGCTGACCGTCCCGGGCGGTGCCGACGTAGAGGTTAGGTCACGGACGTACGATCACGGTAAATGGTCGTACCGCGTGCGTGGAGACGGCGGCCTGAGATCGGAACTCGAGCAGAAGCTCGCGCCGATCGAGGCATCCGACCAGCCAGAGGACTGGGTCCTCGGTGACCGCTCATCGGCTGCTCGCTTTGGAGCTACGCTCACCCGAACCAAACTCCAGGGCCGCTTCGCTGACACGATCTACTCATTCCGGGCAACGCGGACCGTGTTTCGTCCCTACCAATTCAAACCGGTCCTCAAACTCCTACAGACGGGCCAGGCCCGCATTCTCATCGCCGATGAAGTCGGCCTCGGCAAGACGATCGAAGCCGGGCTCATCTGGACGGAACTCGAAGCCCGCCATGAAGCCGACCGGGTCCTGATCGTGTGCCCATCGGTCCTCGTTGACAAGTGGCGCGACGAGATGCTGGAGCGATTTGGATTCGACGTCACCCAGCTCAATCGGGATGAGCTTAAGCGATTCCTCGAGCAGCACCGCGAGGGTCGGGTGCCGCGGCGCAAGTCATACGTCGTCTCGTTGGAGGCTCTCCGGTCGTGGGAAGCTCTCGAGGAGCTGCAGGAGAATCCCCCGGAGTTCGACCTCGTCATAGTGGACGAAGCGCATTCGATGCGCAACAGCGAGACCAAGAGCTACCAACTCGGTACACAACTTTCCGAATGGACGATCGGTTCGAACATGGTGTTCCTCACCGCTACACCGATCAACCTGCGGGAGACCGATCTGCTTCACCTCCTCGGGCTCCTGGAGCCCGCAGACTTCGACACCATCGATGATCTTGAGGCGCGGCTCGAACCGAACGCGGTTCTCAATGAGGTCGGTCGGATGCTCACCCGGCAGGACGCGCGCGGTGCCGACTTCGATCGGGTGCTCAGTAGGTTGGGTGGCCTCGTCTTCGAAAAGGCGATCACGCTGCGACCAGAGTTTGTTGACCTCAAGGAGATCCTGAATCGCGCCCCCCTGACGCCGAAGGATGTCGCTGACGCTCGGCGCCTTATCGGCGAACTCAATGCACTCTCAACGACCGTTACCCGCACGCGGCGCGCAGAAGTCGATGAGAGAAAGGCGATGCGCGACGCCGACCCAGGAATCGAGATCGTCTGGAATCCTGCCGAATCGGCGTTCTATGACGAGTACCTGAAGTGGTGTGCGCGACGGGCTGACCTTGCAAACACGCCGCTCTACTTCTCAATGCAGATGCCCATTCGACTTGCGAGCACAAGCATCCACCTCGCCGCCCGCGAAGTCCTCAAGTCGGACCCTGAAATCTGGGTCGGCGACTCCACCGACGGCCGTAGCGCGAACTGGGTGGACCCACACCCGGAGCTTGTGGCAGCAGCGCGCGACGTTCTCAGCACACCGGATACGAAGCTCAACACGCTCGGCGAGGTGCTGCGGGAACTTCACGAACTCGGACGTCAGGCGTTGTTGTTTACCTGGTCCAAGGCCACCCTGAAGTATCTACAGGCGGCGTACAAGGACAGCTTCCGCATCGCTGTTCTGAACGGTGACGTCAAGCACGCGCAGCGCAGGAAGATCATGAAGGATTTCCGTGCCGGCGAGTACGACTTTCTCTTTGCCAACAGGGTCGCTTCGGAAGGCTTGGACTTTGAGTTCTGTTCGGCAGTAATCAATTATGACTTGCCCTGGAACCCGATGGAGATCGAACAGCGCATTGGCCGCATCGACCGCATCGGTCAGCAGTCCGAGAAGATCCTCATCCGCAACTTCTACAACGACGAGGCAATCGACTCGCGCATCATGTTCCGCGTACTGCAGCGAATCGCGATATTTGAGCAATCAATCGGAGAGCTGGAACCGATCATTGGGCAGCACATGGATGTGCTCCGCGCAGCGATGGACTTCCGGCTGACGCCGGCGCAGCAGGAGGAGAAGGCGCGACAATTCCTCACGGCAATAGAAGCGCAGAGGCAAGGGCTCCGGCAGGTCGCTGAATCGGCCGCCAGCCTGATCATCTCTAATGACGTGGAGGTGGCGGGGCTCGAGGACGAACTGATCGCCTCCGGCCGCTACCTGGGACAGGTCGAGCTCGCCCATTTGCTGGATGACTGGGCTCTCACGGACGGGGGCGACGCTGTGACCTGGAGTGCCGATGGTCGCACTATCGAACTCCGGGGGAACCCGGCAATGGCCGGTCGCGTGGTCGACCTGACCCAACGCGGGCGACGGACACGGGCGGAGACAGGGACCTTGGTCTCCGACCTTCAGAACCACGTGTCTATACACCTGTCCGTGGATCAAGAACTCGCGCGCACGAGCGAGATCGAGCTAATATCTGCGAACCACCCACTCGTGATGGCGGCTGCCGAGGTTCCGGGACATCGGCAAGCGCGGTTCGCTTGCGTCCGCATTCGTGCAACCGAAGAAGTTGACCAGGGGCGCTATCTCGTCGTGCTTGCGCACGCAGAACACGCAAGTCGCGGCGGCGACGAGATCTGGGGCGCGGCCGTCGACGAGCATGGGGTCTACAAAGGCGACGCTGCCGCAGACGCGGTTCTCGCGGCCTTGGCTCGGGGGCAGCTTCGGGAGGGTAACGCTGTCGAAGTCTCCGTGCTTCCTCGCCTCGCGAGCCGAGCGAAGCGAGAACTCGAACGACGTCATCGCGAAGTTCAGGATCGCCGAGACATCGAAGAGGGTGCGCTCACCGAGGCGCGACGTGCGATCCTTACCGATCAGCACGCCCGACGAATGGCGGGCATCCAGCGTCGCATGCAGACGATGTTGGAGCGCGACCGCGGCCACAAGGTGCTGAGGATGGTCGAAGGCCAACGACGTCGACAGCAGGAGCGCTTCGAAACGCTGATGGCCGAGCTTGAGGCAAAGCAACCAAACGCAGTGTCACTGCGCTACTTGGCGGTCTGCGCATTGGAGGTTGTCCCGTGACGGATGCCAGCCATGCCGGCGTGGCTGCGGATGAAGCCGCGATCGAGCGGCGGTACAACGAAGCCCTGGCGAACAAGGCGAAGCGACTTCAGACGCTGGTCAATCAACAGACGCAGAACACCCTCACCACTACCACGAAGCTCGACATTGCGTCCCGAGGGGAGCTGATCGGCCGCGTTGCCCTCGCCGGGCCGAGCGAGTTGCTCGAGGGCGCCCGAGACTTCTACATCGGCACCGCGTCGCATGTGGGCGAGGACTATCAAGTATGGAACTGGACCGCCGCGATTGCCTGCACCTTCTACCGGAAACTAGATGACCATCACGAGCTCTGCGACGACGTTGTCGGCGTGCGCGTGCTTGCACACCGCGGGGGCCGGATCGTGGACTTCGAGGACGAGGCCGTCGGTCAAGACCTAAAGGGAGAGCTTTTCCCAAAGCAGCAACTGCAGGTCCCGCGAGCGCCAGGCCCTCGTCGCCCGACGCTCTCCGTGCCCCAAGAAGCCTCTTCTCATTCGAATCTGGGGGCGGAACCCGCCTCCGCCTCTGCGCCACTAGTCGCCGGGGCAGCGGCGCAGGGCGTTGAATCCCCAACTCGGCTAGCCAAGCCGACTCTTCCAGTGGTCCCAGGGCCGCCCCTTCGTGCCCCGGATCTCCTGCGTCGCCAACTCGCGACCCCAAAGACGGCCGCTATGTCCGCCGTCCTGGCAACACTTCAGTCAGATCAGTATGAGGCGATCACGCAGCCCGCGTTTGCAAGCCAGGTACTTCAAGGTCACCCCGGAACAGGGAAGACGATCATCGCCGCCCATCGCGCCGCCTACCTGTTGAGTGATGATGTCCCGAAGGCTTCAAGGGCGCGGGGACGCGTCCTGCTTCTTGGGCCGACGGTGGAGTATGTTGAGCACGTCCGCAGCGCCCTCCGCAAGTTGATCGGCGACGACGGCCGGTACGAAGTGAAAGCAATTCCGAATCTGCTCGAAGACTTGGCGGGGCTGCCCCGCTCGGAAGTCCCAACGGACACACTTGTATGGGAGGACGTGAGTCCTGAACTTGCCAGGCTTGTTGACACCGCTTACACCAGAGCCCGGGCAGCGCTCGATGATGTCGGGGAGAAGCCGACAGCGAGTGACTTGTATGCCGAACTGCTGTGGCTCCTTCAAGACCCGCCCGCCCAAGGTCTCGAACCGGAGTGGGTTAAGTACCTCCGGGATCTTCCCAGCAATTATGACGACTTGAAAAGGCGTCGGATCAGCTCCTACCGAGGGATGATGGCGTACATCGGCGCTCGAACCTCCCGAACACCCAATCCGGGACACATCATCGTCGATGAAGCGCAGGACATTCACCCCATCGAATGGGAGACACTCGGCAGGCTTGGAAACGCGGGCGGGTGGACGATTCTCGGAGACATGAATCAGCGACGCACGGATCACACGTTTGCCAGCTGGGACGACATCGCAACGCTTTTTGGCATAGAGGACGAGGGCGGAAGGGCTCCGGTGCAGGTCCTCCAACGAGGCTACCGATCCACATCTCAAATCATCCGGTTCGCCAACCAACTGCTTCCGGCGAGGGAACGAGCACTGTACTCGTTGCAGCAGGATGGCGAGTCGCCCACGGTGCAGCGAGCAATTTCCGCAAATGAAATCGCTGAGACCACGATGAAAGCCGCGGAGACGCTTCAGGACCGGGTCGGGACCGGCACGGTGGCGATCATCACGATGTCGCCTCCGTCCGTTCGCGGAGCGCTGACGCGCCGGGGATGGAAGGCGGACGAGGGCGACGCCTTCACATGGCGTGCCGCCGAAAAAGCATTGAAGCTCCTTCCACCGGAGCGGGCACGCGGGCTTGAGTTCGATGGCGTGGTCGTGGTGGAGCCGGCGGACTTCCCAGAAAATGTCGGCCGTCAAGGCACGCTCTACACCGCGTTGACGCGAGCCAACCGATTGTTGTCAGTCGTGCACTTCAAGCCCCTTCCGCGGGGTATGAAGGCACATCCATAGCGGAAGCTCACCGTGGTGCTGGCCTCCACCGGCTGTCCCACATCGAAGGCGGTGCGTGCGGGCAAACGCCGCCTTACTCGAGTGGGCGGGACGTCCGGTCGCCAGCGTGTGAGCCGGTTCGATGCGCCAACGGTCGGCGTTCCACCGCCGGCCACAGGAAAACTGTGCAACTACTACAGGAAAACCAGGAACTCCAACCCGCCGCGATCCGCACCAGGAATAGTTCTGCCAACAGCCCCCTCCTGAGACCAGTAGTCGTGAGAGCAACTGGTGGTCGCGATACCACCGCATCGCCCATGTCGCCGACGACCTCGGACGGCTACCGCGGCGCAGCGACGACGTCGATGCCCGTGATGTCGC
>Ga0182736_1003609_pt1 | contig 10280 bp, 11 predicted proteins | sample eDN5th30CKraftBY_FD_128882 | JGI IMG/M metagenome (GOLD analysis project Ga0182736, IMG submission 128882) | Enriched backyard soil microbial communities from Emeryville, California, USA - eDNA 5th pass 30_C Kraft BY (version 2) (version 2) | ecosystem: Environmental > Terrestrial > Soil >...
CCCTGCGTCCGTCAGACCATGCCTCCGACCTCGAGGTCTGTGCCACCTGAACCCTGTGGACAGGGGTGAGTGCGGTACGGCCGCAGCGCACCGCCGAGGACTGCGAGCCCCACATCCCGCGGCGGCAACGCCGCGCTGGGTGCTCGTCGGGCGCCGATCATCGGCGCTCGCTCGAATAGGACTGAGCTGTGGATCAGGGGGTCTCCGATGGTGACGGGGAGCTCCGTGATCAGCCATTGAACACGATAGAAACGTTCTAAGTCTTGCTGTGATGCAGCCTACGTCGCTAGGGTTGTCGGCAGCGTCGGACGCTACACGAGTAGAGCAACTGGCATCGAGTAGAAACGATTCAAGCCGCGCGTTCGTCGGGCGGCGTCAGGACGGGAACTACAGGAAGCGACATGGCCTCGACCACTCGCTCCCGACCGCGGTCGGCGAGCACTCGGCTGCTCGAGCCAGGGGGCGCGGCGGAGATCGGCACGCTGAGGGCGTCGGCCGTCTGGGCAGGCGGCGACATGGCATCCGGCACGGGCCGGCACTCGCTGCCCGGGACCAGGGGGGACGACCACATGGCTACCTCCTCCAGGGAGCTTGCGCCCCTCCAAAGGCATCGAGCTCCGGACCTTCGTGGAGAGGCCTCTGCGGCCTCGGCTCGCGTTTGCTCTTCGAGACAGGGCGATCACTGTCTCGCTGCCGTGATGCGTCGTCATCGGCGATACCGGCTCTGTGCCTCTGGAGCCGATCCTTGGTGATGAGGAGCAGAGCACGACCTCTGATTCCCGTCACATGGCAACCATTGACACGAGTGGTCGGGTGTCCGAGGTGATCGACGAGACGACGAGACTCCGATGAGCATGCGGTTCGACGTGACGGAACAGCCGATCGGGTTGACGATCCGGAGTTCGTCGAGCATCTCGTGGATCTGGTGGTCTGGAAGTACTCCCACGTCGGACGCCCGTACCTCGAGTACCGCGTCAGTGTGGGGCGCGGTAGCGGCGCGACGTCGGTACCGGATCATTCATGAGCGCGTCGACGGTCGGAGCATGCATGAGCTGCCCGGCCTCCGGCCCGGCGGCGCCTTTGCTTCCCTGACCGCTTGGTGAACGGAAGCTGATTTCTCCATCGAGGCCGGCCCGCTCGGATCGAGAGACCGCCTTCATGGCCCCGACGACGGCAGGGGCGGGCCGCTGACCACCAGTTGAGCGGCTCCCCAATCCGCCTCATGATCACGGGAGGCGGGCGCGGCGGGGTGGCTCAACGAGCACAGTCCTCGGCTTGGTCCAACCTCTCTCTGACCAGGCCCCCTGCTGTAGGTACACGACCAGGAGAGTAGACATGGGCGAATCGTCCCTGTGGCGCAACATCATCGTGAACGTCGACAGTTACAAGAACGCGCACTACGGGATGTACCCGGACGGCACCGAGTACGTCTCGAGCTACGTCGAGTCACGTGGCGGCCGCTTCCCCGCGACACTGTTCGTCGGGCTCCAGGCTTTCCTGCGCGAGTACCTGACCCGGCGGATCACCCTCGACGACATCCACGAGGCCGAGGCCGTGCACCGGCCGATGGGCATCCCGTTCAACCGGCAGAACTGGATCGACCTGGTCAACGACCACGACGGCTACCTCCCCATCGAGATCGAGGCAGTCCCGGAGGGCACCGTCGTCCCGACCGGTAACGTCCTCGTCCAGCTGGTCAACACCGATCCGCGTTACCCATGGATCACCAGCTTCGTCGAGACCGCAGTGCTCCGGGCCGTCTGGTATCCGACCACGGTCGGCACGTTGAGCTGGACGGCCAAGCAACTGATCAGGGGGTTCCTGGAGCGCACCTCCGATCACCCCGAGGCGATTCGCATGTACTTGCACGACTACGGCAATCGCGGGGTCAGCTCGCTGGAGTCGGCCGGTCTCGGCGGAATGGCACACCTGGTCAACTTCGACCAGACCGACACGGTTCCCGCGTACGTCGCCGCCCGGCAGTGGTACAACGCGGCGGCCCCGAACGGCAGCGCCGTCTTCCAGGAGCATTCCACGGTGGCGGCCGCCGGCAGGGATGCCGAGGCGGACACGTTCCGCAGCCTTCTCAAGTTCCCCGGGGTCGTCGTGGCCGGCCTCCTGGTCGACACGTTCGACCACGACCGGGCGGTCAACGAGATCCTCGGCAAGGAGCTGCACGACGAGATCAGCCAGTTCCAAGGGCTCGTCGCGGTGCGGTGCGACTCTGGCGATCCGATCAAGGTGCCGGTCGACACCGTCGAGTCGCTGATGAACAGCTTCGGGCACGAGACCAACGGCAAGGGTTTCAAGGTCCTGCCTCCGAACATCCGGGTGATCCAGGGCGACGGGCTCACCCTCGACACCTACATCGCGATCTACACCGAGCTGGAGGCGCGGGGTCTGGCTGCGGACAACGTGCTCTGTGGGATGGGTGGCGGCCTGCTGCAGCAGGTCAACCGGGACACGCTCAACTTCGGGTTCAAGGCCAGCGCCATGCGGATCAACGGTGAGTGGCGCGAGACCGTGAAGGCCCCGACCGGCAGCGCGATGAAGCGGTCGAAGGGAGGCAGGCTCGCGCTCCGCTACACCGACGGCACGTACTCCACGGTGCCCCGCGACTCCATCCCGGCGGAGGAGAACCAGCTCGTGCCGGTCTTCCGCGACGGCAAGGTGCTGCGGCAGTGGGACTTCACCGAGCTCATCGAGCGGAGCGAGCGGCCGACTCCGGAGAGCTACTACTCGGGCGTCGTACAGGGAGTTGCCGGGGTGCGCTGAGGCCGGTCGTTGCGGGACCGACCCGTGCTTCCCCGGGTCGGTCCCGCTCCCGTGCGACCCAGCCTGCTCCATCCGCGACTCCGGCCGCTCGATCACGGTCCCGAGCGCCGGGGGCGCTCGGGAGTGAATTGCGACCGACTTCGGACACCCATCCGGAGAAAGACTCCGGACCTACAGTTCAGTCGCTCGGGGGAGGGTGGCCGGAGGCCGAAAAACCGCGGACGACGCGTCGGAGTGTGATGTTCTCGGGCACGGAGGTATCGACGATATTGGACTTTCTGATATGACCCTGAACAAAGTTGGGCTGGCCGGAGCGAAGGTTCCACCGATCGGTCAGGGAACCTGGCGTATGGGTGTGGACGCGCCGGCCGAGATCGCCGCCTTGCAGGCCGGTATCGATCTCGGAATGACCGTGATCGACACGGCCGAGCTCTACGCCGACGGGGCTGCGGAGGAGGTCGTCGGTCAGGCGGTCCGTGGCCGTCGCGACGAGGTATTTCTGGTCAGCAAGGTGCTCCCGCAGAATGCGTCCACGAAAGGCACGGTCGCGGCATGCCATGCGAGTCTCAGACGCCTGGGGACCGATCGGGTGGATCTCTACCTGCTGCATTGGCGTCGTGAGGTTCCCCTCGGGGAAACAGTCGCCGGGTTCGAGAAGCTGCGCGAGGAGGGTTCGATCCGGGCCTGGGGGGTCAGCAACTTCGACCTGCACGATCTGGAGGACCTGCCGGACGGCGCCGTCCCTGCCTGTAATCAGGTCCTTTACAATCTGACGCGTCGCGGTCCGGAGGCGAATCTGATCCCGTGGTGTGAGCGCGTGGGTGCCGCGATCATGGCCTACTCGCCCGTCGAGAAGGGCGCGTTGCTCGGTCATCCCGACCTGCGCCGCGTGGCCGCAGAGCGTGGAGCCACCCCGGCGCAGGTTGCGCTGGCCTGGTCGGTCCGTAGCGGGGGCGTCATCGCCGTTCCGAAGGCTGCCCGGCTTGCCCATGTCGAGGAGAACGCTGCAGCGCTGGACCTCGAGCTCACCGACGAAGAACTCGAGGTCCTGGATCGCGCCTTCCCAGCGCCAGGTGTCGTCCCGCTCGAGACGCTGTCCTAGTCAGGAAATGATTTGTTTCCGGTCGACCCGACGATCGAGTGGTTCCTCTCTGGCGATCGACGTCGGCGCCGAGACCCCTTGTATGTATCCCGCGAGCATCCTCCCGTGTGACCTTCCCGTGAAAAGAGAGCTCATGCCGCAGAGCCCGGATGCCGACATGTCGGACCACGGCCGACGTCTTCATGTCTTCGACATGGACGGCACCCTCCTTCGAGGCGCCGCCACGATCGAGCTGGCCCGACACTTCGGGAAGCCGACCGTCGGTCATGATATCGAGTCTCGATGGCTCGCCGGCTCCATCTCGGACCGCGAATTCTGGGAGACGTTACTCGACATCTGTGCCGAGGCGACCGAGGCCGACCTCGACGCTGCGTTCGAGGGTTCCTGCTGGATGACCGGCACCGTCGACGTGCTCACCGATATCCGCGCCAGAGGTGAGATTGCGATCGTCATCACGCAGTCCCCGGCCTTCTTCGTACGCAGACTGCAGCGTTGGGGCGCGCATGAGACCTATGGCTCGGACGTCGAGGTCGGCCGGCCGCTACCGGATGCGGCCACGCTGTCACCGGAGGCGAAGGTCAAGATCACGCAGGATGCTCTGGCCCGGCACGGCCTGACGGCGCAGGCGTGTGTCGCCTACGGCGACTCGTCCTCGGACCTGGACCTGTTCACCTGGTTGCCGCACGCGGTCGGGGTGAACCCGAGCCCGGCCATCGCCCGGTTGGCGTCGGCGAGCTACGTCGGCACCGACCTGAGAGAGGCATACTCGATCGGCCGTGGCCTGCTGTCGCCCACCGGCGTCGGCAGGACCTGACGAGGGCATCTCTCGTTCACCGGTACCGATGGCAGGCGCGCCAGTGGATGACCCGCTCGCGGACGTCCTGCCGGTCGCGATGCCTCCGCATGACGACCGCGTCGAGATGTCCGACGGGGTGAAGGTCGACGTCGTCCAGCCGGGGCACCCGATCCTCGGCGGCACGCCTAGAGCGTGACCGCCACGCCGCACCGGGCGCCCCCGGAGTTCGCGGAGTGGGGGCACTACCCCGCGCTGTGGGGCTCGACCCTGTCGTGGGCGGCCGGACGCCAGGCGCGGATGCCCCAGGCTGACGGGGAGCGGTGCTGAGGCGCAGCAGCCCAGGGTCTGGTTGACCCGGTGCGGGTAGCAGGGTCAGGCGTCGTAGGCGGTGTCGAACAGTGTCTCGAACTCGGCACGGGTCAAGCGGCGGAGTGTCCTGGCGGCGGCGGTGGTAGGGGCGCTCGATCCAGGACGCGATCATTTGCTGCGTCCCATCGGATCCCCTTGCGTGCGGAATCTCGCGCCGACCATTTCCGCGCTCGTCGAACTCGTCGGGCTCGGCCCCGTGCTCCTCAGCTCCGCCGAGCTCGGCGACCGCACACGCTGCCGGGAGCAGCACGGACGGTGCGGCTCCGGACGGTGCGGCTCCGGACGTGGCGGCCGGCCTGGCAGCTCGGCCGCAGGGCCCGGTCGTCGTGTGCCTGGGGGAGCGGGTGTCCCGGGTGACCGAACCCAGCGATGCGGTGGCGGCCTTGCCGGCCCGCCAGATCGCCGAGGTCCGAGATACGACCGACGCGGGCGACATGTTCACCGGAGTGTTCGCCGGTGCCATGCCACGGGGCAGCGGTTCTGAACGCGAGCTCCCGGGCGTCACGGCCGCCTTGCTGGGTCGGTCGGCTGGGTCGGTGCACGAGCAGGTGCCGCGCAGAGACGCCCTCGAGGGTTCACAGGAGGGCCCCAGACTGCTGCTGGTTCCGCGAGTAGGCACCCCCTGCTCGACCACACGGCCAAACCTGGGTGTCCCGAGCGCCGGAGTGGGCCATGCTCCCACCAGAGCCAATCGTCGGCTCCGTCGTCCGTGCTGGTCGCGTCGCCCCTCGGGCGGCTCGTCGACCTCCTGACCGCGGTCCGTGCCGACCCGCCGGTCGTGGTCTGTCCCAACGGGGCGGAGGCGCCCTGGCCCGTAGAGCCCAGGTATAAACGTTCCATGTGTTGCCGTCGGCAGACGGCGACCGCTACGCTGTGCCGGTATCTTGGCGGACCACGGCGCCCGATGCTCCCGGGAAGAAACGATTCAACCCTTGCCGACTCGGATGAAGAAGACGTGTCGTCGAACGCCTGTTGGGCGAGGGGAAGGAGACGGCGGTCGCCTGATGTCCTGCGAGGCCGAACATGAGCCCGCGGGTCGAGGTGAGAGTACTTCTGACGACATTGCCGTAGACGCCGCCAGGGTGGCGCTGTGTCGGTGATGAAGAATCGTACGACGACGTCTTCATTTCGGGCGAGCCCCGGTGGCAGTTCAGTCATAGCGCAATCGATAGTGAGGGAAAGAGTGTGCTGTACGAGGTTCGAGAGTACGTCGTCACGCCCGGTCGCCTCGAGTCGCTCATTACGAGATTCAAAGAGCACGCATTACCCCTGTTCGTCAAACATCAGATGGACCTCGTTCAGATCGGCGTGACCTCGGTGGGCGATCACTCGTTCAACGAGGTCGTCTACATGCTCCGGTTCACAGATGTCGCAGACATGGAGCGCAAATGGGGGGCGTTCGTCCATGATCCGGAGTGGATCGCCGCGTTTCGCGCGAGCGAGGCGGACGGCCCATTGGTGCAGTCGATGAGGCGTCGACTGGTCGACGCGAGCTCGTTCGGTGAGTGGTGTACGAAGAAGTGAACAGTGGTAGCAGGCGCGAGTTCCGTGCGGTACGAATCCATGGAGGCGACGGATCGACCCGGCTTTCGGTCGACGAGCTGACCGACGACGACCTGCCCTGGGGCGATGTCGAGGTCGACGTCCTCTACTCGGATCTCAATTTCAAGGACGGGAAGGTGATGGAGGCCGGCTCGTCCCTCCCTCAGTGCTTTCCCATCGTTCCGGGTATCGACTTCGTAGGAACGGTGACCCGTTCTTCGAGTCCGCTGTTCGCGGTCGGCGATGGGGTGGTGGCGAACGGCTTCGGTCTCGGGACCGATCGTGACGGGGGACTGACGCAGCGGACACGTGTTCCGGGCACCTTCTTGCTGGCACTTCCTTCGCGGCTCGATCACCGGCGCGCCGCTGCTATCGGGACCGCGGGGTACACCGCCGGGCTGGCAGTCGAGGCAATCCTCGGGGCCGGTGTGAGGCCTTCGAACGGGCCGGTTCTGGTCACCGGCGCGGGTGGCGGCGTCGGAACGCTCGCCATCGCGGTGCTGGCCCAGGCCGGCTTCGACGTCGTGGCGTCAACCGGACGGGCAGACCAACTGCGGGATTCGCTGCTCCGGCTGGGGGCGTGCGAGATCATCGACCGGCTGCCGGCCGAGGCCGGCGACGGGTTGGCGACTCCCAGCTGGAGCGCGGTGGTCGATTCCGTCGGCAGCACCACGCTCGCCTCGGCTCTGGCCGCCACCCGCTACGGAGGCGTGGTCGCCGCGGTCGGTCTCGCACAAGGAATCGATCTTCCTGCGACGGTGCTGCCGTTCATCCTGCGAGGGGTCTCGTTGGTCGGTATCGACTCCGTCTACGCCTCCGAGTACCGACGGCGGCGAGCATGGGACCGGCTGGCGAACGTGGACCACGAGCTGCTCGACTCGATCACTTCGGTCGTGGGGCTCGAGGACGCGGCGAGGGTGTCGCAGGATGTCGTGGCAGGCCGGGTGCACGGTCGTGTCGTCGTCGATGTCCACAAATGAGCGACGAGGCAATGGCGGACCATCCGGTCGTGTACATCCGCGGTGAGGGGCGGGGCGGCGCGGTCGCCGGTCTGCTCGGGCGGTCGGGTCCCCTCCTCCTGGCACCGCGAGATGCCGACGGTGGGGGAGAGGACAGCGGGTGTGGTCGTCCTGAGATCGGTGACAAGGAACGGGACGCGGCGTGCCGGCGCCGCCGACGAATGCAACTCGCGTCGACGGCGATACGCGGCGTCGGCGCCGGAAGGGCTGCGCACGAAAAGGGAGTGTCGAGCTCAGCTGGCGGTCCACGCACGATAGTTCCCGACGTCGCCCACGACTTCCTGAACAGCGCGGCCACCGGGACTTCCGAGGAGGTGTGCAATTCGCCCGAGGGCGGCTTGCGGCGTACCGGTTCTCCCGGCAGATCGACGACGTCCCCGAAGCCCGCGACCAGCAAGCGTGACGCCCTGCGCTCCGCGGAAGTCTCGACGGATGCATCGGTCGGCCCCACGGTAGAAATGGGCGAAACTCAACCGCGATGAGTCAAGAGTCTCCGGCGGGCCCCGGATGGGCGTTCGGGCCCGAAGAAGCGAGAACAGCGCGAAAGGAAGCGTACAGAATGACGCAGCATCTCGGAAACGTGTTCCGCTACCAGCTCCAGCCTGAAGGATACGAAAATCTGGAGGACGCGGGCTCGACGGTACCGACCGGTACTTACCATATCGGCACTGTCGCCGGTGCGGAGGTCGGCGTGTGGGAGGCGGAGCCGGGGCTCATCGGGGGCGTGACCGACGACGAGGTGTTCGTGGTCCTGGAAGGACGTGCCGAGGTCACGTTCGACGACACAAGGGAAACGATCCAGATCGGACCCGGCGATGTCGTACGCCTCAATAGGGGCCAGCGCAATACGTGGCGGACCCTCGAGCGACTTCGGAAGGTCTCCATCTGGTCGGCGTCGGACTCGTGACGTGGTTGTCCCGCTGCGGGCGCCGGCCGCCCGAGGCCGGGCTGACCACGATGTCGGCGGCTGACATCCGATGCCCCGTCCGGTGATCCTTGACGTGGGTGCCGGCAATGACGACGCAGTCGCGCTCACGACGGCCGCCATGCGCCCGTACGTCGACATGGTCGACGAGGTCATCGACATGGGCGGTGCGTGGAAGTCCGGAAACCGGGCACCAGCACCGGAGTTCGACATCTGCGTCGACGCCGTGGCGGCCGATGCTCTCCTCGGAACCGGCATCGAGCGCCTCACCGTGGCTCCTCTCGACGCCACGCACGAGGTGCTCGTGACTCGTGACGACGTGCGCCGCTCGTCGAGAGCCTGAGACCGACTCCGGTCGAGTCGTCTCGACTCTCGCGTGAGTACCACATCGACCGCTACAACGCATCCGGCCCTCATGGTGTAGGAATCTTTCATCTGCCCTCTCGCCGCGCGCTCTCCGTCGCGCACGCTGCCGGCGAAGCCGTTCTCGAGTCACGGAGGATGCCGTGGATGTGGAACGGTGAGCCCGCAGGACTACGGTCGGACAACCGTTGATTCCTCGACGGGCGGAGCAGGCAGCGGGTAACGCGCGTGTCGCTGTTCGCGCCGACGGCGAGCGGTTTGGCCGAATTCTCGATGACTGCTCGAGTTGTTGAACCAGGCGTCTCGCGCTGACCGAGTGTGTGTCCTTGTACTGCAACGGCGGTGAGGGCGTCTGTGCGGGGCTGACGGCCCGGTCGGCGGTGATGGTCACGCCTGGTCGGTCTTTCCGGGGACGTGGCTTTGTTGGACGCGGTGGTGAAGCTGGTCGCGGGCTGTTTCGGCCGGGTGTCGGGTGGGCCGCGCACCTGCGCGGGTTGCTGGTCGGGCTGGAGCGCACGAACGGCAGAACTGAACCCCCGCGGAGCACGCGGGGGCGGTGTCTCTGATGGGGCGCGGCGGCTGCTGCGGACTGGGACGGCGATGGGGTCCGCGACGATCTGGGCGACTACGTCCTCGATCTGGCGCCCCTCTGTCCGGCGTCGACCGTCGACCAGACCGGGTTCATGAAGACGGGCGTCCGCTGTCGGCTCGGGTGCTCCTCGCCGACGCGAGCGGCCACGGTCGGGCGTTGCTCGACCGAGAGCGCTTCTTGCGCACCCCGGACCGAGGATGCTGCGCCCGTCGCCGACGAGTCGGGTGCTGCACGAGCACGGGTGGGCCGGCGATGCTCGCCCGCGCTTACGCCGGCGGCGGCTCACGAAGGACTCGTGGGTGGATCGCCGGAGCGCGTGGCCCCACACCGTGGCACGACGGCTGGGAGCGACGTCCGGTCGGGCCGGGTGCGCTCGGGTTGCGGGTCTCCGACCGGGACCGCTGTCGCACTCACCACCGACGGCCTCCCGACGGCCTGGGGGCACTGGCTGCCGGTTCGTCGCCAGACCGAGCCGGTCGAGGGCACGACGGAACGGGAGCCGGCCTCATACCGCAGCGCCGCACCCGCAGCCACCCCGCTGCGACAGTCGGTCCGGGTCGCGCGAGCTCGGCCGGCGATCGAGGAGTGCTTCCGGACCGCGGAGACGACGCCGGACTCGGCCACGACCACGTCCGCTCCCCCCGGGACTGGCACGCCCACGTCGCCCTGGCCATGCCAGGTACCGCCTACCTCGCGGTCACCCGCGTCTCGATCACGAACGCGACGCCGAAAAGGGGCAACCGGCCATCGTCGGCTGACCCCGCTGTCGGGCGATGAGATCGGACGGCGACGCCCGC
>Ga0182736_1003611_pt1 | contig 10278 bp, 9 predicted proteins | sample eDN5th30CKraftBY_FD_128882 | JGI IMG/M metagenome (GOLD analysis project Ga0182736, IMG submission 128882) | Enriched backyard soil microbial communities from Emeryville, California, USA - eDNA 5th pass 30_C Kraft BY (version 2) (version 2) | ecosystem: Environmental > Terrestrial > Soil >...
ATGAGCACGACGGTGCCGTCGAACGGCTCGTCGCCGACGAGCAGGTTCGATCCGCCGCCCACGACGAGCCAGGGCTCACCCGCATCCCACACGTCGCGGAGGGTGTCGACGGCCTCGTCGAATGTGCGCGCCTCGACCATCCGGGCGGGCTGCGCGCCGACGCGCAGCGTCGTCAGCTGCGAGAGAGGGATGGGAGCGATCTCTGCCATCGTCACGCTGCCGCGCGCACGCGCACCTGCGCCTTGCCGAGCACGACGGTGTCGCCGTGGGAGACCGTGAGGTCGACGCGCAGCGCCTCGTCGTCGACCGCGCCGATCTTGGCCACGACGGTCAGTTCGGCGCCGTTCTCGGCGTCGACGACGACGGGTCGCGTGAAGCGCACGCCGTACTCGAGGATGCGGCCGCTGTCGCCGAGCCATTCGACGATCGTCTCGACGGCGATGCCCATCGTGAGCATGCCGTGCGCCAGGACGCCGGGCAGGCCGACGCGCTGGGCGACATCGTCGCGGTAGTGGATGGGGTTGAAGTCGCCCGAAGCGCCCGCGTAGCGCACGAGCGACTCGCGCGTGAGGTGGACGGTGCGCTCGGCGACGATCGCGCCGACTTCGATGGACGTCATTCCTCGCCTCCGATCAGCAGCACGGAGATGGCGGTGACGACGTGTGCGCCCGCGGCATCCGTGATCTCGGCTTCGCTCGTCACCATGGCCCCTTTGCCGAAGGCGCGCACGTTGGTCACTTGGAGACGGGCGGTGAGTTCGTCGCCGGCGATGATGGGACGCGTGTAGCGGAAGCGCTGCTCGGCGTGGACCGTGCGCTCCAGGGCGATGCCTGAGTCGGGCTCGCTCAGCAGCTGCTGAAGGGTGAGGTCCTGCACGACCATCGCGAAGGTCGGAGGGGCGATCACGTCGGCGTAGCCGAGGGCCTGCGCGGCGGCGGGGTCGGTGTGCTGAGGATCGGTCGCGAAGACCGCGCGTGCGAACTCGCGCACTTTCTCACGTCCGACGAGGTACGGCGGCGTCGGCGGAAACTCACGGCCGACCAGGTCAGGGTTCACTGGCACCCTGCAATCCTATCGAGCCGATGTGCGGGCGGGCCGGGTGCGGCGGATGCCGCGGGGCTCACCGCGAGCGAGCGCGCCACGCCTTGACGGCGAGCTGTGCGGCGATGAAGGTCAGGAAGGCGGCGAACAGCACGTTGGCGGCGAACGGATCGAGGAGCGTCGCGATCCACGCGCCGAGCGCCGTGGTCGTGCACGCGGCGACGCCGATGAGCGCGGCGGCGGGCAGGTCGACGTTGCGTCGGCGAATGTTTCCCACGGTGCCGGAGATCGCGGTGGGGATCATCATGAGCAGCGACGTGCCTTTGGCGACGAGGTCGCTCGTGCCGAACAGGAACATGAGCGCGGGCACGACGATGACGCCGCCGCCGACGCCGAGCAGACCCGCCATGATGCCGGTGAACAGGCCGAGCCCGGCGAGCGCGACGACGACCAGCACGGTGAGTTCGAGTTCGGCGTCGCGTGAGGGGACCACGACGAACAGCATCACGATCACGACCAGGAGGAATCCGATGAAGCCCCACCGCAGCGCGTTCTGCGGGAGTCGCGCCAGGAGCCACGCGCCGATCTGAGCGCCGACGACGGCGCCGGCGGCGAGGATGAGCGCGGGGATCCAGGCGACGGAGCCGTGCACGGCGTAGGAGACGACCCCGACGGTTGCGGTGGGCACGATGGCGGCGAGCGACGTGCCGGCCGCGAGGCGCTGCTCGAAGCGGAGGAAGAGGAGGAGCAGGGGAACGATGACGGTGCCGCCGCCCACGCCGAACAGGCCGGAGAGCAGTCCCGCGGCGAGGCCGATCGCGACGCAGGTGATGACGAAGCGGGGCGTGATCGCCCGTTCGCGGGCGGTCACGCGTCGTGCTCCGCAGCCTTCTCCTGCCCGCCGCGCGCCGCGGGCGCGTCGGCTTCGACCTCCGCCGCGTCCGTGGCCACGGCGACCTGGGCCGCCTCCGCCTCCGCCTCCGTCGCATCGGGGTTCGCCACCGGCTCCCCTGCCGCCGGCTCAGTGGCGATGTCGTCGTCGGTCGCGGCCTTCTCGAACTGCGAGCGGTAGAGGCGCCAGTACGCGCCTTGCGCCGCGATGAGCTCGTCGTGCGTGCCCTTCTCGACGATGGCGCCGTGCTCCATCACGAGGATGAGGTCGGCGTCGCGGATCGTCGAGAGGCGGTGTGCGATCACGAACGATGTCCGTCCTTCGCGCAGCGCCGACATCGCGTGCTGCAGGAGCAGCTCCGTGCGGGTGTCGACGGAGCTCGTCGCCTCGTCGAGAATCAGCACGGCCGGCTGCGCGACGAACGCGCGTGCGATGGTGATCAGCTGCTTCTCACCGGCCGAGACGTTCGCGGCGTCCTCGTCGAGCACGGTGTCGTACCCGTCGGGCAGGGAGTGCACGAACCGGTCGACGCGGGTGGCGACGGCGGCCTCGACGATCTCTTCGTCCGTGGCCGACTCCTTGCCGTAGCGGATGTTGTCGCGGATGGTGCCCGCGAACAGCCACGGATCCTGAAGCACCATGCCGGTCCGGGAGCGGACGTCGTCGCGCGTCAGCTCGGCGATGTCCTGCCCGTCGAGAAGGATGCGGCCGCGGTCGAGCTCGTAGAACCTCATGAGCAGGTTGACGAGCGTCGTCTTGCCGGCGCCGGTGGGGCCGACGATCGCGACGGTCTGCCCGGGCTCGACGCGGAAGGACAGGTCGCGGATGAGCGGCTTGTCGGGCGAGTACGAGAAGGCGACGTGCTCGAACTCGATCACTCCGCTTCCGTCGACGGGTGCCGGTGCGTCTTCGGCATCCGGTTCCTGCTCGTCTTCGTCGAGCAGGTGGAACACGCGCTCGGCGGATGCCGTGCCCGACTGCACGACGGCCGCCATGCCACCCAGCTCCGACAGCGGCTGGGTGAACTGCTGCGAGTACTGGATGAACGCCTGCACGTCCCCGAGCCGCAGCTGGCCGGAGGCGACCATGAGCCCGCCGAGCACCGCGATGCCGACGTAGGTGAGGCTGCCGATGAACATCATCGACGGCATCATGAGGCCCGACAGGAACTGTGCCTTGAACGACGCCTGGTAGAGCTCCTCGTTCTCCTCCTGGAACTTCTCCCGCGCATCTTCTTCGCGGCCGTAGACCCGCACGAGGGCGTGGCCGGAGAACGACTCCTCGACGCGGGCGTTCAGTCGGCCGACCTTCTGCCACTGCGCGGCGAACGCCTTCTGCGAGCGCGGGCCGATGACGCCGAAGATGACGCCCATGAGCGGAAGGGCGACGAGCGCGACGATCGCGAGCTGCCACGAGATCGAGAACATCATGATGAGCACGCCGACGACCGTGAGGATATTGGTGACGGCGGTGGACAGCGCCTGCTGCATCGTCTGGGTGATGTTGTCGATGTCGTTGGTGACGCGCGAGATCAGCTCGCCGCGCTGCACGCGGTCGAAGTAAGCGAGCGGCAGGCGGTTGATCTTCGCCTCGACGTCTTCGCGCAGGCGCCACATGGCGCGCACCATGATGATGTTGATGACGTAGCCCTGCAGCCAGGTGAGGACGGCGGAGATCACATAGATCGAGAGCACGCCGACGACGACCCACCGCAGGCTGTCGAAGTCGACGCCCGCGCCCACCTGGAAGTCGCGCATGGCGGCGACCATGTTGGCGAGGTCGGTCTGGCCCGCGCCGCGCAGCGCCTCCACGACCTGCTCCTGGCTCGTTCCCGCGGGGAACTGCTCGCCGAGGGCGCGCGAGACGACTCCCTGGAAGATGAGGTTGGTGGCCTCACCGAGAACCTTCGGTGCGATGACGGCGAGCACCACGCCGATCGCGCCGAGGCACGAGACGAACGCGAACGCCCACTTGTGGGGTCCGAGCAGCCCGATCATGCGGGCGAAGCTCTTGCCGAAGTCGGCGGCCTTGCCGGGAGCGACCGAGTCCCAGTCCCCCGAGCTCAGTCGTGCCTGCTCGGCGCGCTCGGCGTCGAGCCGCTCTTCTTCTGTCATCGTCTGGTCGCTCATGCGTCCACTCCCAGCTGCGATTCGACGATCTCGCGGTAGGTCTCATTGCCGGCGAGCAGCTCTTCATGCGTGCCGAGGCCGACCATGCGGCCGTCGTCGAGCACGACGATGCGGTCGGCGTCGGTGATGGTCGACACCCGCTGGGCGACCACGATCTTCGTGACGTTCGGGAGCTCCCTCCACAGCGCCTGTCTCAAATGGGCGTCGGTGGCGACGTCAAGCGCCGAGAACGAGTCATCGAAGATCAGGATGTCGGGCTGGTGCACGATGGCCCGGGCGATGGCGAGCCGCTGCCGCTGCCCGCCCGACACGTTCGTGCCGCCCTGGGAGATGCGTGCGTCGAGCCCGCCCTCCATCTCAGCGACGAACTCTCGCCCCTGTGCGATCTCGAGGGCGCGCCACAGCTCCTCGTCGGTGGCCTCCTCGCGTCCGAAACGGAGGTTGGATGCGACGGTGCCCGTGAACAGGAACGCCCGCTGCGGGACGTACCCGATGCCGCGCCACAGCCGGTCGAGGTCGGCGTGGCGCACGTCGACGCCCGCGACACGGACGGTGCCGCCGGTGACGTCGAAGAGCCGCGGGATGAGCTGGACGAGGGTCGTCTTGCCGGAGCCGGTGGATCCGACGATGGCGACCGTCTCCCCCGGCTCGGCCCGGAAGCTGAGGCCCGCGAGCACAGGCTCCTCGGCACCCGGGTAGGTGAACGACACATCGTCGAACTCGACGCTGCCGGGCGTCGGGAACTCGGAGACGGGGCTCGCGGGGCGGGTGAGCTGGTCGTCGGAGTCGAGCACCTCGCCGATGCGGTCGGCCGACACGGCGGCGCGCGGGATCATGATCGTCATGAAGGTGGCCATCAGGACGCCCATGAGGATCTGACCCACGTACTGCATGAATGCGAACAGGGTGCCGATCTGTACGCCGCCCAGATCGACCTGGATGCCGCCGAACCAGATGACTCCGACGACCGTGACGTTGAGCACGAGCATCGCGAGCGGGAACATCAGGACGAACAGCGATCCGACCTTGCGGCCGACGATCATGATGTCGGTGTTGGCGACGCGGAACCGCGCCTCCTCGATGCGCTCCCGCACGAAGGCGCGCACGACGCGCACGCCGGTGAGCTGCTCGCGCATGACGCGGTTGACGGTGTCGAGCCGGTGCTGGTACTGCCGGAACAGCGGCACCATACGGCTGATGATGAGGCCGGCGACGATCAGGAGCGCCGGCACGGAGACGCCGATGAGCCAGCTCAGCCCGACATCCTGACGCAGCGCCATGATGATGCCGCCGATGGCCAGGAGCGGAGCGGTGACGAGCATGGTCGCGCCCATCATGGCGAGCATCTGCACCTGCTGCACGTCGTTCGTGTTGCGTGTGATGAGGGTGCCGGCGCCGAACCGCGACACCTCGCGCTCGGAGAAGCCGCCGACCTTCTCGAAGACGTCGCGGCGGATGTCGCGGCCGGCGCTCATGGCGGCGCGCGCCGCGAAGAACGTCGCGATGACGGATGCCACGATCTGTCCGAGCGCGACGCCCAGCATAAGCACGCCGTGCGACCAGATGTAGCCGACGTCACCGCGGGTGACGCCGTTGTCGATGATGTCGGCGTTGAGTCGCGGCAGGAACAGCGACGCCATCGCGGAGGCGAACTGGAAGACCAGTACGCCCAGCAGCCACCATCGGTAAGTCTTCAGGTAGCGCACCAGCAGTTTGCCGAGCATGATGAGGGCCTCCCGTGCCTCGCAGAACGGTTCATGCTAACGCCGACCTCCGACACGCACAGGGCGCATCCCCCACTGTTCGCTGTCAGCATTCAAGCGCAGTCGCATCGCCGCGTCGTCGCGCCTCTAGAGTGGGCCCGTGACGAGGGCATCGAAGGCTTCGAAGGCACCCCGACCTGGGGGCTGGCAGCGCTGGCACTTCTTCGCGATCGCGGCCGCGGGAGTCGCCGTCATCGGCGGCGTATGGGGCGTGCTCGCGGGCGGCGGCCCTCAGCCTGCCGCTCCGACGCCGTCACCCACCGCGACCGTCACCGCCACGACGAGCGTCACGCCCGCGCCCTGAGCCGCGTCACGCCCGGCACACGGCTCGCACCGGCCGCAGCCGCGCCACACCGGCCACCGAGGTCGTCCCCCGGTGGCCGGCGCTGCTGTGTGGCCGTGTGTTGCGTGTGTGGCTCAGGCCACGCGCGACGTCGACGCCGTGCGACTCCAGGCGCCATCGAACACGCGCCGGTGCGGCGTCGGATCGAACAGCCCGCCCGGGCAGACGACCGAGACACGGAACGTCTCGGACGCTCGGTCGGCGAACCACTCCGCTTCGCGGTCGACCTGCTCATAGACGCGAGCAGTCAGCAGTTCGCTGTTGTCGTGGTCCGGGCAGCGGAACACCGCCGGCACAAGCGTGACATCGCTCATCGAATCCCCCCAGTGATCGATGCAGCGGGACCCCCATCCCGCAGATCAAGAGATATCAAAGAGCGGGGCCTGCCCGCAACAGTGCGATGTCAGAAGGTGGCGGTGTCGGGGTCGGCGCCCACGCGCAGGCCACGGTCGAGGCCGTCGATGGCCGCCATCTCGTCGGCGGTGAGCTCGAACCCGAACACGTCGAGGTTCTGGCGGATGCGCTCCGGAGTCGACGACTTCGGGAACACGATGATGCCCTGCTGCAGGTGCCAGCGGATGACGACCTGCGCCGGCGTCACGCCGTGCGCGGCCGCGGCATCCGCGATCGGCTGCTCCGAGAACAGCTCGTACTTGCCCTGACCGAGCGGGCCCCACGCCTCGGTGCGGATGCCGTGCGACTCGCCGAATGCGCGCAGCTCGCGCTGGGCGAACGCGGGGTGCAGCTCGATCTGGTTGACGACCGGGACGGTCTCGGTCTCGGCCAGCAGACGCTCGAGGTGCGGGCGGTGGAAGTTGGAGACGCCGATCGAGCGGGTGAGGCCCTCGGCGCGCAGCTGCTCCATCGTCTGCCACGACGCGACGTAGCGGTCGAGGTCGGGGCGCGGCCAGTGGATGAGGTACAGGTCGACATAGTCGAGCCCGAGCTTCCGGAGGCTCTCGGCGATCGCGGCGCGGACGGTGTCGGTGCCCTGCTCCGAGTTCCACAGCTTCGTCGTGATGAACAGCTCGTCACGGGCGATGCCGCTCGCGGCGATCGCGCGGCCGACCCCTTCCTCGTTGCCGTAGATGGCGGCGGTGTCGATGTGACGGTAGCCGGCGGCGAGCGCCTCCGAGACGATGCGCTCCGTCTCTGCCGGGTCGACCTTGAAGACGCCGAAGCCGAGCTGAGGGATCGTGTTTCCGTCGTTGAGCGTGATGTGAGGAATCGTCATCCCTCTAGCCTCCCACCTGCCGCCGGGCGCTGCGCACCGGTGAAGCGGATGCCGTGTCCAGCACGCGCATTCCGTGGCCCGAATGCGCAGGCCTAATTGCGACGCCGTGTGACGTCAACGACCTTCCTTAGCGGGCGGCCTCGGGCTATTCTCGCGCGGCTGGAGCGTGAGCGGCCCCGTCCGGGCTGAAGCGACGGGGGTCGGCCCCCGCGTCCGCCTCGCTCACGCGGTGGCTCCGACGGGTGGGGGATTTCGTCGGGGCCACCGGCGTGTACGGGGTGCGGGCCCGCACCCGCGGGGTGTCAGGCCCTGCGGTACGTCGACGCCATCGGGCAGTCGAACGGGTCGCGCGCAGCGAGGCCGACGCGGTTGAGGTAGTCGATGACGATGCCGTATGAGCGCCAGAGGCTCGTCTCGGTGTACGGGACGTCGAGCGCGCGGCACTGGTCGATGACGATGTCGCGGGCGCGGGACAGCGAGGGGCGCGGCATGTTCGGGAACAGGTGGTGCTCGATCTGGTAGTTCAGGCCGCCCATGAGCCAGGTGGCCCACCATCCGCCCCGGATGTTGCGCGACGTGCGCACCTGCTTGCTGAAGAAGTCGAGCTTCGCGTCGGGCGCGATGACCGGCATGCCCTTGTGGTTGGGAGCGAACGACGCGCCCATGTAGACGCCGAAGACGGCCAGCTGCACGCCGAGGAACGCGAAGGCCATGCCGAGCGGCAGGAAGACGAAGACGGGGGCCACGAAGATCGCGAAGCGGGTGAGGAGCAGCGTCAGCTCGGTGCCGCGGTGGTCGACCTTGCCGCGCCCGAGGACGTGGCGGAAGGCATGGGCGTGGAGGTTCGCGCCCTCCAGGGTCAGGAGCGGGAAGAACAGCCAGCCCTGCTTGCGCGTGATGAGCCGCTGCAGACCGCGGGCCTTGACGGCATCCGCGTCGAGGAAGGAGATCGTGTCGACTTCGATGTCGGGATCCTTGCCCACCTTGTTGGGATTGGCGTGGTGGCGCGTGTGCTTGTTCGTCCACCAGGAGTAGCTGAGGCCGACGATGCCATTGGCCAGCACGCGGGCGAGGCGGTCGTTTGCGGGGCCCGAGCTGAGGATCTGCCGGTGCGCCGCCTCGTGCGCGAGGAATGCGACCTGCGTCAGCAGGATGCCGAGGGCGCCAGCCATGAGCAGCTGGAACCAGCTGTCGCCGAGGAGGATGAAACCGGTGATCACGCCGCCGAAGGCGAGCGCGAGGGCGATGCCGACGAGGGCATAGAAGCCGGTGGCCCGACGGAGCAGGCCCGTCTCACGCACGACCTGGGACACGTCGGTGAACGCACGGGCGATGGGCGGGAAGTCTGCGGTGCCGGCGTAAGTCTGGCGTACGGGGCCGAGTCGTGCTTCGAGAGCGGTGGAGGAGATGTGAGCACCTGCTTCGGATCGGAAGGCCCCGATCCTTCGTCGCATCGGGTCCGTCTGGCTGGAGAGCCGCTAAGCCAAAGGCGGATGCCGATCGCTGCTGCCCACACTACGCGCCCGTGTATGAACGCGACGGAATGCGTGGGCGACTGCCAGCAGAGCCACAGGTGTTCGACAGGTGCGGGTGCGGGCCGGGGTCGCGGAGACCACGAACGGCCGGGACCCCGAAGGATCCCGGCCGTCGTGAGCAAGTCTCAGAGCGCGCGAATGTTCGCGGCCTGCATCCCCTTGGGTCCGCGCTCAGCGTCGAACTCCACCTTCTGCGCCTCGCGCAGCTCCTTGAAGCCGTCGCCGGCGATCGCCGAGAAGTGGGCGAACAGGTCGGCGGAGCCGTCATCGGGAGCGATGAAGCCGTAGCCCTTCTCGGAGTTGAACCATTTCACGGTGCCAGTGGCCATCGTGTCTTTCCTTCTGTTGTTCGTTGGCCGCCGTGGCGACCGTGGGTGCCGCGACGACAGGTGCGTCGCAGACGAGTGTTGCCGCGGTGAACACAGAGGTCGAGACTTTCGACGGATCCTGGGTGGCGGCGAATCGGTGGTCGAGCACGCCACGTCTGGTCTCTTCGGTGAGGCAGAGGATCGGGAATTGAACCGGCTCGAGTGAACCGCAAGCGTAGCATGCTCTGCACCGCGCTCACCTGCAAGCGACATGTGTGCTCGCCCGAACAGCCGCGACAGCGTGCCGCCGCGGCTAGTCCAGCTCGAGCGCGTTGCGCTTCGCGACCTCGCCGAGCCACCACAGGCTGGGCTTGGGGTGGCGCTCGAACGTCTCGCGGTCCCAGGCGATGAGCCCGAACGTCGGACGGTACGAGCCCCACTCGTAGTTGTCGAGCAGCGACCAGTGGAGGTAGCCGATGAGCGGGAGTCCGGCCTCGATCTCGGCGTGGAGGGCACGCAGCGCGTCGCGCGTGTAGTCGATGCGGCGCGCGTCGTCGGAGGTGGCGATGCCGTTCTCCGTGACGAACACCGGAAGGCCGGTGAGGTCGTACGCCAGCCGCGCGGCCTCGGCGATAGCGGGCGGGTAGTACTCCCAGCCGGTGAGGGTCTGCTCCACGTCGTCGGGGGCGGGGAGAGGGCCGTCGGCTGTGATGCGGGTGCGCGTATAGGCCTGCACCCCCACGAAGTCGTCGCCGCGGGAGGCCTCGAGGAAGATCGTCTCGCGCGGGTAGGCGTACTCGCGAAGCACGTCTTCGGCGCCGGGATCGGCGTAGAACTGCTGCGGCGCGACGGGCCAGCCCACGGGCCGTCCGGTGCTGCGGACGAGCTCCACGGCCCTCCGGTGCGCGTCGATGATGTGCTCGGTGACGAGCGGGTCGGGGCTCGGGAGCGATCCGGCCTGGATCTCCTGGTTCCCCTCCTTGCCCGCGAAGATCATCGCCAGGATGTTCGGCTCGTTGATGGTGAACACGTG
>Ga0182736_1003613_pt1 | contig 10276 bp, 10 predicted proteins | sample eDN5th30CKraftBY_FD_128882 | JGI IMG/M metagenome (GOLD analysis project Ga0182736, IMG submission 128882) | Enriched backyard soil microbial communities from Emeryville, California, USA - eDNA 5th pass 30_C Kraft BY (version 2) (version 2) | ecosystem: Environmental > Terrestrial > Soil >...
ACCTCGCAGAACAGCGCCGGCATGATCCGCATCGCGCGCAAGGTCAGGAATTCGAAGATGTCGTTCCGGAGCAGGCTGCCCGCGACCAGAAAGCCGCTCAGCGCGAAAAAGCTCGGCACGATGACGGCGATCAGAGGCCGAAACGGCCCGACGCGAAACGCTGTCTGCGCGTCAGGCCCGTAACAGGTGATGACCGTATGCCAGGCGATGATCGCAACCGCGAGGCCGATCCGCAAATAATCGAAGCCCGCAGGCCTTCCCCGGGTGCGCTCGATCTGATCGTCGATGCTATGGATCGCCACGCGTGAGCATCCGTAAGCGATTGCTGGGTTGCGCGTTGATAGCCAAGGATCATTACCAATCCGTGCCAGTCCGGATTTGCCTTCGAGGCATTCCGGTCATGCCTCCGATGGCGCCTCAATCCCCGCTCCGGGGCGGCCAGAAGTCCGCAAAGCGCGAGCCGATTCCGGCTTTGCGGGTTCTAGCTGCGGCTCGCGGCGACTAGCTGATAGTCTAGCTCTTGCGATGCCGAATTTTCGCGTAGTTTCAAACAGTTAAAATACGGCGGAAGTCCCGCGTTTTCTTGACTCTACCCCCGGCCCATCACTATGGTGCGCCGCGTTATCACCGTTTCGAAGGGATCCGATGGCGGATCGGCACATGCCGAACGAAGACAAGGCCACGGAAGCCGATATGTCCCGGCGGCTCAAAGAGCTGGGCAGTCGGATCGGTGAGGCAGGGGTACGCCGAGACCAGCAAGCGCAAGAGCTGCGCGAGCAAGAGATGGAAACCCAAAATCGCGCCTCGAATCTGGCGCGCGGTTTTCAGCTCTCCGGCGAATTCGTCGCGGGCATTTTGCTCGGCGGCGGCGCGGGTTGGGCACTCGATTACTTCGCGGGCATCAGCCCGTGGGGGCTGATCGTCGGACTGCTGCTCGGCTTTGCGGCCGGTACGCTGAATGTGATGCGCTCGGCTGGCGTGCTCGCGCCGCAGGGCTCATCGTGGGACAAAAAGGACTGAAAGCGAAGCGAACGATGGATCCGATCCACCAGTTCAATATCCAGAAAGTTTACGTTCTCGGCCATATCGCCGGTTACGAAATTTCCATCACCAACTCGGCGCTGTACATGTTTGCCGCTGTCGCCTTCATCATCGGCGGCATGCTGCTGGCAACCTCGCGCCGCGCGCTGGTGCCGGGCCGTGCGCAGGGCGTCGTCGAGGTCGGCTACAACTTCGTCGCCGACATGCTGCGCTCGTCGGCCGGCGAAGCGGGTATGAAGTTCTTCCCGCTCGTCTTTACGCTGTTCAGCTTCGTCCTCGTCCTGAACATGTTCGGCAACATCCCCGGCTTCTTCGCGGTGACGAGCCATATCGTCATTACGGTGTTCCTCGCGCTCGTCGTCTTCATCACCGTCATCGTCTACGGCTTCTACAAGAACGGTCTCAAATTCCTGAAGCTGTTCGTGCCGTCGGGCGTTCCGATCTACATCCTGCCGCTGATCACCGCGATCGAGGTGCTGTCGTTCTTTTCGCGCCCGGTCTCACACTCGGTGCGTCTGTTCGCCAACGTCCTCGCCGGTCACATCACGCTGAAAGTGTTCGCGAGCTTCATCACCATGCTCGGCGGCTTCGGCCTCCTCGGCTGGGCCGCTTCGATCCTGCCGCTCGGCCTCACCGTCGCGATCACCGCGCTCGAGCTGCTGGTGTCGTTCCTGCAGGCCTACGTCTTCGCCATTCTCACCTGCATCTATCTCAACGATGCAATCCACCCGGGCCATTAAGCCCTTTCTTCCAACTGACTGAACAAGGAGTTCTTCACATGGATCCGATCGCCGCGAAATACATCGGCGCTGGTATTGCCTGCATCGGCATGGGCGGCGCCGGCGTCGGCGTGGGCGCCATCTTCGGCCACTACCTCGCCGCAGCACTGCGCAACCCGTCGGCTGCCCAGGCGCAGTTCGGCAACCTGATTTTCGGCTTCGCCGTGACCGAAGCGCTCGGCATCTTCTCGCTGCTGATCGCGCTCCTCCTCCTGTTCGCGCTCTAATTTCACGAGCGAATTGAAATGGCGACATCGGCGCATACCGAAGTCCCGCACGAGAAGGGCCCCTTCCCGCCCTTCAAGAGCGACGATTTTCCCTCGCAGCTCGTCTGGCTGACGCTAAGCTTCGTCGTGCTGTACGTGCTCTTGGCGAAAGTCGCGCTGCCGCGCGTGGCTTCCATCCTCGAAGCGCGCAAGCGGCGGATCGAGGGCGACCTTGCCGATGCCGCCCAGGCGAAAGCCGCGAGCGACGAGGCGATCAGCGCCTACGAGAAGTCGCTCGCCGACGCCCGCGCGAGCGCCCAGGCGCTCGCGGCGAAGACCCACCAGGAACTCGCAGCGCAATCGGAAGCGCGCCGCAAGGATCTGGAAGCGGGCCTCGCGGGCAAGCTCGCCGACGCCGAAAAGCAGATCGCAGCGACCAAGGCCGCCGCGATGAAGAACGTCAGCGGCATCGCCGCCGAGGCGGCAGGCTCGATCGTCGAGCGGCTCACCGGCACGGCGCCCGACAAAGCCGCGATCGAGCGCGCCGTCGCGGCGTCGCTCAACTGAGGTAAGACACGTGACAAACGCTCTTTATGCGGCGGAAACTTGGGTCGCGATCGCATTCGTGATCTTCCTCGCCCTGATCTGGCGGGCGGGTGCGCACCGCTCGGTCGGCGGTGCGCTCGACGACTACAGCAAGCGCGCAAGCGCAGAGCTGACCGAAGCCAACCGCCTCAAGGCGGAAGCCCAGGCGCTGCTCGCCGAGTACAAGAAGAAGCAGCAGGACGCCGAGGCCGAGGCCAAGGCGATCGTGGCGCAAGCCAAGGTCGAGGCCGAGGAAATCGCGGCCGAGGCCAAGACACGCATGGAAGAATTCGTCACCCGCCGCACCAAGATGGCGGAGACGAAGATCGCCCAGGCCGAGGTGCAGGCGCTCGCCGATGTGCGCGCCGCCGCCGCCGAGGCCGCCGTCAAGGCATCCGAGAAAGTGCTCGCCGAGAGCGTCAAGGGCAAGGTCGCGAGCGACCTGCTCTCCGCCGCGATCCGCGACGTGAAGACCCGGCTCGACTGAGCCTTATCGCTCCAAAGCAAACCCGCCGGCTGCAAAGCACGGCGGGTTTTTTATTGCCTCGTACTCGCTAGAGCATGATCCCGAAAACCGGTTCCCACTTTTCGGGATCATGCTCTCTTACTGCCCGGCGGGTTTCGAGAACTGTCCCGGCGGCGGAGCGAATGTGCCGCCGCTTGCGGGCGGCGAGAACGTGCTGCCGCCATTGTTCGCGGGCGGGGCGAACCCGCCGCCTGCCGGCGGTGCGAAGCCGCCATTGCTCGCGGGAGCCTGTTGTTTAGGCGCTGCGGGCCGCGGCGCGGATTGCTTCTTGGCGGCTGGTTTCGGCGCGGTCTTCTTATGCGCGACTGGCGGGCGCTTGCGCGTCTTCAGGCCCTGCGGGTCGAAACCGACGTAAATCACATAGGCATCGAGGTTCTTGCTCGCCGGCATCGGAAACGAGAGATTGTCCTCGACATGGGTGAACGGCGTGCCGCTTTGCCCCGGCTGGATGCTGACCGGAATGGCGTAGAAACGCGTCCAGACCGAGCGCGGCTTCGGCCCCTCCTCGACGAGCGCAACGCGAAGCGGCACATCGACCGTGCCGGCCGCACCTTTGGGCCCGGTGAGCAGCCGCCCCTCGACGCCGAGCTTCACCGTCATGGTGTCGCCGACGATCGCGCATTCGCGCGCCATCTGGCCGAGCGAAGCCTGATACTTCAGATCAGTCGTACTGCCGCCCGCCGGCTCCTGCCAGGTGCTGGCGCCGTTGCGGACCTGAACGCTCGGACATTCGATATCGTTGTTGGGTGTCCCGCCGACGCCGGCCACGGCGGTGCCGGCGGCAGGCGTGGCGGCGCCGAGATTTTTCAGTGAGTCGCCCGAACAACCGGCGACGGCAGCGGCAATCGCCAACGGTACAAAAAAGCTGGCGGCACGGCCGGCGACCTTTTCAAGCGAACGAAAACGCATCACAACACCCACCTCATCATCCCCGGCAGTTTTATAGCAGTTTTGTCCGGGCCGCGAAGCCCTTGCGGCGTTACTGGTTCGCCGCCTTCGCAGGCGCGGCAACCGGCTCGCCGACCATCACGGTCAGCATCTCCGCACCGGCGAGAAAACGGTTCGCCGCGCGCCGCACATCGGCCGCGGTGACGGCCGCGACCATGGCATTGCGCCGCTCTATATAGTCGAGGCCAAGTCCCTCGAACTGCATATCAAGCAAATTGGTAGCGATTTTGGCGGAAGTGTCGAAACGCAGCGGGTAGGAACCGATCAGGTATTTCTTCGCCTTCTCGAGTTCCTCGGCGCTCGGCCCGTCTTTGGCGAGGCGTTCAATCTCGCTGTTGATGACATCGACCGACTCGAAGGCGCGGTCGTTCTTGGTCTGCACGCTGCCGATGAAAAGGCCGGCATGCTTGAGCGCCGCGAGCGTGCTCGATACCGAATACGACAAGCCGCGCTTGACGCGGACTTCCTCGAACAGGCGCGAGTCGAAAGAGCCGCCGCCGAGGATATGGTTCAGCACATACGCCGGGATGAAATCGGGATCGTTCCGCATCAGGCCGACGCCGCCATAGAGCACCACGGTCTGCGGCACGTGGAGCGGAATGACTTCGCGCTCGCCGAGCGACTGCGGCACAATATCGGCGACCGGCATGAGATCGGCTTTCTCGGGCAGGCCATCGAAGGCGCGATCCACGAGCTTGGCGAGCGTCGCGGCGTCGATCGCGCCGACCGCCGCAACCTTCAGGTTCGAGCGCGCGAGGTTCTTGGCGATATAGCCGCGCAGGTCCTCGACCGTGATGTTCGGCACCGAATCGAGCGTCCCGGCCGTCGGCCGGCCATAGGGATGATTGGGGAAGGCGCGCGCGTACCAGGTGTTCTTGGCGATCTCGCCGGGATTGGTGGAAGCGCGGCGCAGATTGGCCAGGATCGCGGAGCGCACGCGCTCGATTTCGGAAGCGTCGAAGCGCGGCGCGGTCAGCGCGAGGCGCAGAAGCTCGAAAGCCTTGTCCTGATTGTCGGTGAGCGTCTTGAGCGAGCCGCGCACGCTGTCGCGGTTGGCGTTGAAACTGATCTCGATGGCGTTGCCTTCGAGCTGTTCGCGGAAGGCGCGCGCATCGTATTCGCCGGCGCCCTCGTCGAGCAGGCTCGCGGCAAGGCTCGCGACCCCCGGCTTGCCGGCGGGGTCCTGCGCCGCGCCGCCGAGAAACGAGAACTGCAGCGACAGCATCGGGAATTCCATCGTGCGCACAAGCCAGATCTCGATGCCTTTCGGCGTCACGACGCGCTCGATCGGCGTCTTGCTCAGCGCGCTGGTGGCGGGGGTGGCAAGGGCGAGGCTCATGAGAATACCGGCAATGGTCCTGATCACGAGCGCTTTTCCGGCGATGCAGGCGGCTTGACGAGATAGCCGCTGACGAAATGACGCTCGGCGAGCCATTTCTTGGCCGCTGCCTGCACCTGGTCGGCAGTGACGGCGCGGATGCGCTGCGGCCAGTCCTTGATGGCCTCGACGCCGAGTCCGGTCGTCAGCGCCGCGCCATACATACGCGCGAGCGTGAACGGATCGTCCCACGAATAAACGACATCGGCGACCAGCTTGGTCTTGGCGCGAGCGAGTTCTTCGCCGGTGATGCCGTTCGCGACGATTTCGGCGATGACGCCGTCGACGGCCTTCTCGAGATCCTCGAGCGAAACGCCGGGCAGCGGCGTCGCGGAGACGCCAAGCCGCGTCGTGTCGTAGGCAATGCCGCCGTACCAGGCGCCGGCCGAGACCGCGATCTTCTTGTCGATGACAAGCTGGCGATAGAGACGCGAGAGCGAGCCGGTGCCGAGAACATGCGCGAGCACATCGACGGCTTCGGCTTCGCCGGGCGCCGCCGTGCGATAGGACGGCGCGAGATAGTTGCGCGTCAGGCTCGGCTGGGCGACGCGGACATCCGCCAGCACGACGCGGCGATCGGCGCGCGCTTCGGGTTCGACGGGGCGGACGCGGTCGCGAATCTTATCGTTGCGCGCGATATTGCCGTAGATCTTCTCGGCCAGCTTCTTCACTTCATCGGGCGTGACGTCGCCGGCGACGACGAGCAGCGCGTTGTTCGGCGCGTAGAAACGGCGATAGAAAGCGAGCGCCTCCTCGCGGTTCAGCGCCTCGATTTCCTTCTGCCAGCCGATCACGGGCCGGCCATAGGGATGATTGATGAACAAGGTCGCCTGCATCTCCTCGCCAAGCTGGGCGGACGGCGAATTGTCGGTGCGCATGCGGCGCTCTTCGAGCACGACGTCGCGCTCGGAGTTCACCACTTTATCCTCGAGGACAAGGCCGGTCATGCGATCGGCTTCGAAGGCCATCACCTGCTCGAGGTGATCGCGCGTCACGCGCTGGTAATAGGCGGTGTAGTCGTTGCCGGTGAAGGCGTTTTCCTGGCCGCCGAGCGAGACCAGCACCTTGGAGAACTGGCCGGACGGATTCTTCGCCGTGCCCTTGAACATCAGGTGTTCGAGAAAATGCGCGAGGCCCGATTTGCCCGGCTCCTCGTCGGCGGAGCCGACGCGATACCACACCATGTGCGTCACCACCGGCGCGCGATGGTCCGGAATGACGAGGCACTCCATGCCGTTTTGCAAAACGAAACGGGTGACGGACGGGCCGGTGGATTCAGCTTGCGCGCTGCGCGGGCTCAAAAGCGTCGCGGCGCCCGCGACCGCCATGGCGGTGATGATCTGCATCAGCATCCTGGGGGTAAATCTCGTTATCTGGCCTGACGCTGCACGTTACCCGGATCGAAGCTGTCTTTTGGCGCCGACACAACCCGCTCGTCTTCCACGATACCGTATGGCGCATTCTTCGACGGCGTCTGATAGCCCGGCGGCGGCTGGAGCAAACTCGTGCGATCAGGCTCGCCTTCGAACTTCACGATCTCGTTCTTCTTGTTCCAGCCCTTGAAGCCGAGCTTGTCGGGTGTAACGCGAAACAGCCCGCGCTTCTCGTCGTCGGTCCAGGTCTCGGTGCCCTCGCCGCGGCCCTTGCTCTTGGCCTGCTTCCAGTCTTTCGGCTGCATCAGGCGGCTGCCGTAAAAAAGATCGTTCGGCGCATCGATCGGCTTTTTGGCTTCCTTGGCGGCGGCCTTCTTGCGCTTGATGTCCTGATCGACCGGCCAGTCGGGATTGAGCGCGCGGACGTCGACCTCTCCGCCCGGCTTCGCCAGATCGGCGGACGGCGGTACGACGAGCGGCGAGCGCTCGCTGTAGTCGATCGGCTCTTTCGGCAGGTCGAGCAGGCCCATCGCCCCGAACAGCTTCTGCAATTCGGTCGGCTCGTCTTCCTGCGCGGCGGCCGGCGTCACGGCGGCAGCCGCGAGCAGCGCGAGCACGGGCACGAATGCGAGGATGCGGCGCAGATCGCGCAAGGAAAAGAAGCGAACCGGCATCTTCTTCTCTCCTGTTCGAGAAATCATGGGACCTCGGCCTTGTATCCTTGGACTATATATCCTCGGACTATTCTGGGGCCTCTAAATTTTAGCCCTGTCGGCAGCCAGCTTCCGCCCGATGGCGGCTATTTCGTGGCGCGGGCCGTGAAGGCATCGTACAGGAGGCCGATTACCCCGGCAACGATGGCTACGTCGGCAATATTAAAGACGTACCAGCGCCAGTTCCCCCAGTGCAGCAGGACAAAATCGACCACCGCGCCATAAAGCGCCCGGTCGATGGCATTTCCGGCGGCACCGGAGATCAGAAGGCCGATGGCGGCGGCCAAAAGCCGGCTATTCGCCCGCATCAACCAAAAGGCGAATAAACCAATGGCCGCAATATTCACCATGACCAGCAGCCAGCGGCCGGCATCGCTGTGCTGTGGAAACAGCCCGTAGCTGATGCCTTTATTCATCGCGAGCACGAGATCGAGGAACGGCGTCACGGCGATTCGCTCGCCGACCTCGAGTCGCGGATTGTTCAGCACGAGATATTTGGTGAGCTGATCGAGGGCGAGCGCGAGAAACGCGATGAAGAGGCCGAAGTGGAAATGACGCGGTGCGGCCGGCATCGCGTCACGATGCCTTGGCCGCGGCGAGTTCGCGCAATGCTTGCGCGTCGCGCGGCGTGACGTCGGGGAAATCCTTGTCGGAGCCAACGAGCGTCGTGATCTTCCACGAGCGCGCGCACTTCTTGCCTTCGGCGCGCTTCGGCTCGACCGAGACGGATGGCATGTCCGGCAGGCGGAAGGCGTCTTTCGGTCCCTCGCCTTCAACGAGCTTGGCATCGGAAGTGATGCAGACTTCGGCAAGATCGACGCCGTTCAACGCCTCCAGAAGTTTCTTGTCGCTGACGTGGATGACGGGCGCGGCCTCAAGGGAAGAGCCGATGCGCTTTGCGACACGCTCCAATTCAAGTGCGCCGGTGACGGCGCGGCGGACATCGCGGATTTTTTCCCACTTCTCCTTGAGCGCATCGTTTCTCCACTCGCCGGGGATTTTCGGGAAGGTCTGGAGATGCACGGACTCGGCGCCCTCGCCGTAGCGCGACAGCCACGCCTCCTCCGCCGTGAAGCACAGGATCGGCGCGAGCCAGGTCGCGAGGCACTTGAAGATTTCGTCGAGCGTGGTGAGACAGGCCTTGCGCGCCACCGACGAGATCGGATCGCAATAAAGCGTGTCCTTGCGGATATCGAAATAAAACGCCGAAAGATCCGAGGTCATGAAGACATTGAGCGCAGCAAAGACGCGCTTGTAATCGAACTCGGCGTAGTTCTTGCGGATGTCGGCATCAAGCTCCGCGAGCCGGTGCAGCATCAGCTGCTCCAGCTCGGGCATTTCTCCGAACGAGACGCGGTCGGCTTCCTTGAAATGATGCAGCGAGCCGAGCAGCCAGCGCAATGTGTTGCGGAGCTTCCGATAGGTATCGACCGTCGTTTTCAAAATCTCTTTGCCGATGCGCAAGTCGTCGGCGTAATCGGAGGCAGCGACCCACATGCGCAGGATGTCGGCGCCGGACTCTTTCATAACATCTTGCGGCGCAACGACATTGCCGAGCGATTTCGACATCTTACGGCCCTGCTCGTCGAGCACGAAGCCGTGCGTCAGCACGACATCGTAAGGCGGGCGGCCGCGCGTGCCGCAGCTTTCCAAGAGCGAGGAGTGGAACCAGCCGCGGTGCTGGTCCGAGCCCTCGAGATACATCACCGTATCCTTGCCGCCGTCGCGCTTACGCTTGATGCCGGCCAGCGTCGGGAAATGCTCGGGGTCTTCCAGCACGAAGGCGTGCGTCGAGCCCGAGTCGAACCAGACATCGAGGATGTCATCGACCTTCTGCCAGGCCTCGTTGGCGTGCGAGCCGAGGAAACGTTCGCGTGCGCCGCGCGCGTACCAGGCGTCGGCGCCTTCTTTCTCGAAGGCCTCGATGATGCGCTTGTTCACCGCTTCGTCGTTGAGAATTTCGGTCGAGCCGTCGTCCTTCTGACGGATGAACACCGCGATCGGCACGCCCCAGGCGCGCTGACGCGAGATCACCCAGTCGGGGCGGCTCTCGATCATGCCGGTGATACGGTTCTCGCCGGCGGCCGGCACCCATTTGACGTTCTTGATGCCTAGCAGCGCGAGCGCACGCAGCGTGTCCTTATACGCGGGGATTTCCTTATCCATCGCGATGAACCACTGCGGCGTATTCCTAAAGATGATCGGCTTTTTCGAGCGCCACGAATGCGGGTACTGATGCTTGAGGCGCGAGCGGGCGATCAGCGCGCCGGCGTCCGAGAGCGCCTTGATGACGGCGTCGTTGGCATCGCCCTTCTTGCCCTTGTCGTCGATGACGCGCTTGCCCTCGAAGCCCGGCGCTTCCTTGGTGAGGAAGCCGTCTTCGTTGACGGTGTAGGGAATGCGCGTCTCGATGCCGCGCGCGGCAAGCTCCTTGCCGTGCGCCATCCAGATTTCAAAGTCGTCGCGGCCGTGGCCCGGCGCGGTGTGCACGAAGCCGGTGCCGTCCTCGTCGGTGACGTGATCGCCGGCGAGCAGCGGCACCTTGAAATTGTAGCCGAGCGCCTTCAACGGGTGAGCCGTCACCAGTCTCTCAAGCTCGCCTGCCGGGATCGTGGCTACCCTGTGATACTTATCTACTCTCGCCTGCGACATGACATTCGCCGCAAGCTTGTCGGCGAGCACGAATTGATCGCCGGGCTTCGCCCAGTTCTCGGCGGGAGCCTGCGT
>Ga0182736_1003614_pt1 | contig 10274 bp, 9 predicted proteins | sample eDN5th30CKraftBY_FD_128882 | JGI IMG/M metagenome (GOLD analysis project Ga0182736, IMG submission 128882) | Enriched backyard soil microbial communities from Emeryville, California, USA - eDNA 5th pass 30_C Kraft BY (version 2) (version 2) | ecosystem: Environmental > Terrestrial > Soil >...
CGAGCACGAGCGCCGCCGCCGTCGCTGGCATCCATGGCTCCAGTCCGCTCACCAGCAGCGGCATCATCACGACGACGACCGTCGCCGCGAACCGCAGCTGCGGGCGGTCGGCGATCGCGGGCGACGGCGCGGGGACGAACGAGCCGCGCAGGGCCCGGCGGAACACGAGTGCGAGGATCAGCGTCGAGACGAGGATCGCGACCGCCGCCGAGCCTCCGAGCAGCGCGACGAAGCCGGCCGCATCACTGCGATCAAGGCGTGCCACCGCCAGCAGATTCGTCAGGTTCGAGACGGGCAGCACGAGCGAGGCGGTGTTGGCCAGCCACACCGTCGTGAAGGCGAACGGCAGGGGAGGAAGACCGTGGCTGCGCGCCACCGCCACCACGACAGGGGTCAGCAGCACGGCGGTGGTGTCGAGGGAGAGGAACGCCGTCGTCACAGCGGCCAGGGCGACGACGGCGGTCCACAGCATCCAGGTGCGTCCCCGCGCGATGCGGGCGAGCAGGGAGGCCGCGACGTCGAACACGCCCGCGGTCGCCGCGAGCTCCGCCACGATCGTCGCCGACACGACGAACAGCAGGACCGGCCATACGCGCGCGCCCGCCGCGAGCACGTCGGACATCGGCACAGCGCCCACACCGACGGCCGCCGCCCCCAGGAGCAGCAGCACGGCTCCGACGACGGCGAGCTTCACGTGATCCATCATCGCGCCTGCGCCGGAGCCGCTCGCACGGCGGCGGTAGACTCGATGCATGGAACATCGCCGGATCCTCGCCACGGCTGTCGTCGCGCGCACCGGCACGCGAACGCTTCGCGCCTGAGCGGGCAGGTCGCGTCACGCGTCCGAAGCTGAGCATTTCTTTCCGAGCCACCTTCTGGAGAAGTTCCCTTGACTGATGTCATCACCCCGTCGGATGTGTCCTACCCGGCCGACGGATTCGCCCTGTTCCCGGACCGCTCCGTCGTCGCGCTTCGCGTCAACGGCGAACTGAGAGATCTCGCCACGGTGGTCCAAGCCGACGACGCGGTCGAGCCCATCACGGTCGACAGCCCTGACGGCCTTGCGATCCTCAGGCACTCGACGGCGCACATTCTGGCCCAGGCGGTCCAGCGCATCCGCCCGCAGGCGAACCTCGGCATCGGCCCGCCGATCGTCGACGGCTTCTACTACGACTTCGGGGTCGACGAGCCCTTCACTCCCGAGGACCTCAAGGCGATCAAGAAGGAGATGGAGCGCATCGTCCGCGAGGGTCAGCGCTTCGTCCGCCGCGTCGTGACCGAAGACGAGGCCCGTGCCGAGCTCGCCCGCGAGCCCTTCAAGCTCGAGCTCATCGGGCTCAAGGGCGGGTCGAAGGAGGCCGCCGAGGGTGCCTCGGTGGAGGTCGGCGCCGGCGAGCTGACGATCTACGACAACGTCACCCGCGACGGCGAGACCGCCTGGAAGGACCTCTGCCGCGGACCGCACGTGCCCAGCACTCGCATGGTCGGCAACGGGTGGGATCTCACTCGCATCGCCGGCGCATACTGGCGCGGCAGTGAGAAGAACCCGCAGCTGCAGCGCATCTACGGGACCGCCTGGCCGTCGAAGGACGAGCTGCGCGCTTACCAGCACCGTCTCGAGGAGGCTGCCAAGCGCGACCACCGCAAGCTCGGCAAAGACCTCGATCTGTTCTCGTTCCCTGACGAGATCGGCTCGGGTCTGAGCGTGTGGCATCCCAAGGGCGGCATCATCCGCCAGGAGATGGAGCAGCACGCCCTCAAGCGCCACCGCGAGGGCGGGTACACCTACGTCTACACGCCGCACATCACCAAGCGCGACCTCTTCCTGCAGTCGAACCACCTCGTGACCTACAAGGAGGGCATGTTCCCTCCGATCCACCTCGACGAAGAGCGCAACGAGGCGGGCGAGGTGACCAAGCAGGGGGTCGACTACTACCTCAAGCCGATGAACTGCCCGATGCACATCCTCATCTACAAGGAGCGCGGGCGCAGCTACCGCGATCTGCCGATGCGGCTGTACGAGAACGGCACCGTCTACCGCTACGAGCTCTCCGGCGCCCTCCACGGCCTCACTCGCGTGCGCGGGTTCACGCAGGACGACTCGCACCTGTTCGTCACTCCCGACCAGCTCGAGGCCGAGGCCGAGAAGGTGCTCGACTTCGTGCTGTCGATGCTCCGTGACTTCGGTCTCACGGAGTTCGAGCTCGAGCTCTCGATGCGTGACGACGAGAAGGAGAAGTGGATCGGTGACGAGGCGCATTGGGCGATGGCCACCGATGCGCTCCGGCGGGTCGCGCAGGCGTCGGGACTCAAGCTCACCGAGGTCGAGGGCGAGGCCGCCTTCTACGGCCCCAAGATCGATCTCAAGACCCGCGACGCCCTTGGGCGCACCTGGCAGCTGTCGACCGTGCAGATCGACTTCAACCTGCCGGAGCGGTTCGGCCTCGAGTACACCGGTCCTGACGGCGAGAAGCACCGGCCGGTGATGATCCACCGCGCCCTCTTCGGCTCGGCGGAGCGCTTCTTCGCGATCCTTCTCGAACACTATGCGGGCGCGTTCCCGGTATGGCTGTCGCCTGTGCAGGTGATCGGAATCCCCGTCGCCGAGGAGTTCGCTGACTATCTCGACGGCGTCATCGACCGGCTGCGGGCCGCGGGCGTTCGCGCCGAAGTCGACCACTCCGACGACCGCATGCAGAAGAAGATCCGTACTCACACGACTCAGAAGGTGCCGATCCAGCTCATCGCGGGTGAGACCGACCGGTCGGCAGGGACCGTGTCGTTCCGGTTCCGCGACGGGTCGCAGACCAACGGCATCCCGGTCGACGAGGCGATCGACAAGATCATCGCCGCCATCGCAGACAAAGCGCTCGTGAACACGGCCGAGGACCTGGCGTGAGTGACGGGACCGGCCTGGAGGACGCCGCGACTCTCCCGGGCGTGCCCGATGAGTTCCAGCGCCTGTGGACTCCGCACCGTATGGCGTACGTCCAGGCCGGTCCTGAGCCGCTCCGTGAGGAGTGCCCGTTCTGCGCAGCGCCGAGCAAGTCGGATGCCGAGGGCCTCATCGTCGCGCGCGGCGAGTCGGCCTACGTGCTGCTGAACCTCTTCCCGTACAACTCGGGGCACCTGCTGGTCTGCCCCTATCGTCACATCGCGACCTACGACCAGGCGACGCCCGAGGAGGTCGCTGAGATCGGCACGCTCACGCAGACGGCCATGCGTGTGCTGCGCGAGGTCTCGGGCTGCGACGGCTTCAACATAGGCATGAATCAGGGCCGGGTCGCCGGCGCCGGTGTCGACGGCCACCTGCACCAGCATGTCGTGCCGCGGTGGGCGACGGATGCCAACTTCTTCCCGATCATCGCGAAGACCAAGGCGCTTCCGCAGCTGCTCGGCGACGTCCGGGAAGCCGTCGCCGCCGCGTGGCCCACGGCCTGAGGACGGCGGCACGGCGCCGAGAGGTCAGCGGACCTGCGTGACCTCGAACTGCAGGCGAGGGTGCGCGTAGAACTCCTGCGACTCCACCAGCTGCAGTTCGCGCTGGCCCGAGTCGTAGGTCGTGCGCAGCAGGTCGAACACGCTCGAGGTCGTGCGGGCCAGTGCCGTGGCGGCATCGCCGGTCGCACGGAGATGCGCCGTGAACAGGGCGGCCGTGACGTCCCCTGATCCGTTGGCCTTCATGGGGATGTGCGGCGTCTGCACGATCCAGGCGCCGTCTCCGGTCACTGCCAGCATCTCGATCGTGCCCTCTGGGCGGTCGGGGCGCTCCACGCTGGTGACGAGTACGGTCGACGGGCCCATGGCGCGCGCGGCGTCGGCTGAGGCGAGCGTCGACTCAAGGTCCGACGGCTCCGTCTCGGTGAGGAACCCGAGCTCGAACTGGTTGGGGGTGATGATGTCCGCCGCCGGGACGACGCGCTCGCGCAGCAGCACCGGGATGGCGGGCGCCACGAAGCAGCCGCTCTTGGCGTTGCCCATGACCGGGTCGCACGCGTAGACGGCCGACGGGTTCGCGGCCTTGACACGCGCGACCGCGTCGAGGATGACATCCGCGATGCCCTCGCTTCCCTGGTAGCCCGAGAGCACGACGTCGATCTCCGGGAGGACCCCGCGCTCCTCGACGCCCGTGATGACGTCACGGACGTCGTCAGGGCTGATGAGTGGTCCGCGCCACGCGCCATAGCCCGTGTGGTTGGAGAAGTTGACCGTGTAGACGGGGAGGACCTCCACTCCGATGCGCTGCAGCGGGAACACCGCGGCAGAGTTGCCCACGTGACCGTACGCGACGGCGGACTGGATCGACAGGATCTTCATGGGATGTCATCCCACCTTCCGGGTTGAGGCGACTGCCGCGATCGCGGCGGCGAGGTCGGATGCCAGGCGCTCGGCGTCGGCATCCGCGAGGTCGTGCACGGTGAGTCTCAGATGCTCCTCGGCCGTGGCCTCCGCGAGCACGAACTCGTCGCCGGGGCGTGCGAGCCATCCGCGGCGCATCAGCTGCTCGCAGACGGGGCGTGCGGGCACGGGGAGGGAGACCCACAGGTTGAGTCCGTCGCCGACCGCCGCGGGGATGCCGTGCGCGACGAGACGCTCAGCGAAGGCGGCGTTGCGGCCTGCATAGTGCGTCGACGCCGCCTCGATCCGGGCGACGACAGCGGAGTCGGTGAGCAGGGCGGTCACGAGACGCTGGAGAAGGTGACTGACCCAGGTGGTGCCGGGACTGAGCCGCATCGCGAGGCGATCCGCCGTCTCGGGGTCGGATGCGGTGACAGCCAGGCACATGTCGGGTCCGAGGAACTTCGACACCGACCTCACGAGGGCCCACCGGCGGTGACCGGGACCTATGAGCGAGTGGTAGGGCGAACGCGAGAGCAGCGAGAAGTGATCGTCTTCGATGATGAGCACATACGGGTGGTCGGCGAGCACCTCGCGCAGGGCTGCGGCTCGACCGGCGCTGAGGCTCGCTCCGGTGGGGTTCTGAGCGCGCGGGGTGCAGACGACGGCGCGGGCGCCGGCGTCGAGGGCGGCTCGCAGCCCGGCCACGGTCATGCCCTCCTCGTCGACCGGGACCGCGACGGGACGGTATCCCGCGAGACGCACGGTGTTCATGCTCGACAGAAAGCACGGGTCCTCGAGAGCCACCGCGTCGTCACGAGTGAGAGCCTGAGCGAGCAGCCGCTCGATGGCGTCCGACGCTCCGCTCGTGACCGTGAGGCGAAGGTCGAGAGCCGGGTCGATCGCCCCACGCATCCACTCCCACGCCCAGCGCTCGAGGTCGGGGTCGATGACCGGCTCGCCGTAGAGGACGGGGCGGCCGGCGATGGCGGCGAGTGCGGGGGACAGGTCTGGAATGAGAGACGGGTCGGGATTTCCGGTGCCGATGTCGCGCAGCACCGAGTCGGCTGCGAATCCCTCCTGTGCGACGGGAGCGCGGCCCGCCACAAGGGTGCCGCCGCGGCCGCGCGTGACGACGAGCCCTGCTTGCGTGAGCTGACGGTAGGCGGCGACGACGGTGTTGCGGTTGACGCCGAGGCGGTCGGCCAGTGACCGGACGGGCGGCAGGGCGTCGCCGGCACGCAGCGTCCCCTTCTCGACGAGCGTGCGGACGCTGTCGGCGATCTCGGCTGCCGAGCCTCCGACGATGTCGTCGCTCGTGCCGGCCTCTTGCGTCTGCATGCAATGCATCCTACGTGCTCGGCCATGCTAGCGTTTGGCCTATGCCAATGCTGCGGACTGTTCCGCAGCGCTCAGGAAAGGGACCGAAGTGACCACCACCGGATCGTCGCGCGTCAAGCGCGGCCTCGCCGAGATGCTCAAGGGCGGCGTCATCATGGACGTCGTCACGCCGGAACAGGCGAAGATCGCCGAAGACGCCGGAGCCGTCGCCGTCATGGCGCTCGAGCGCGTCCCCGCCGACATCCGTGCACAGGGCGGCGTCTCTCGCATGAGCGATCCCGACATGATCGACGGCATCATCGACGCCGTCTCGATCCCGGTCATGGCGAAAGCCCGCATCGGTCACTTCGTCGAGGCGCAGGTGCTGCAGGAGCTCGGCGTCGACTACATCGACGAGTCCGAGGTGCTCTCGCCGGCCGACTACGTGAACCACATCGACAAATGGCAGTTCACCGTCCCCTTCGTCTGCGGCGCGACCGACCTCGGCGAGGCGCTTCGTCGTATCAACGAAGGCGCCGCCATGATCCGCTCGAAGGGGGAGGCCGGCACCGGTGACGTCTCGGAGGCGACCAAGCACATCCGCAAGATCAAGAGCGAGATCAACCGTCTGCGCTCCATGACCAAGGACGAGCTGTACGTCGCCGCGAAGGAGCTGCAGGCGCCCTACGAGCTCGTCGCCGAGGTCGCCGAGACCGGATCGCTGCCCGTCGTCCTCTTCGTCGCGGGGGGCGTTGCAACGCCGGCTGATGCGGCGATGATGATGCAGATGGGTGCTGACGGCGTCTTCGTCGGCTCAGGCATCTTCAAGAGCGGCAATCCCGCGCAGCGGGCCGCCGCCATCGTCAAGGCCACGACCTTCTACGACGACGCGAAGGTGATCGCCGATGTGTCCCGCGGTCTCGGTGAGGCGATGGTCGGCATCAACGTCGCCGATCTTCCTGCGCCGCACCGCCTCGCCGAACGTGGCTGGTGACGTTCGCGTCGGCGTGCTCGCCCTGCAGGGCGATGTCCGTGAGCACCTGCGAGTGCTGACGGCTCTCGGCGCCGACGCTGTTCCCGTGCGCCGGCCCGAGGAGCTCGCCTCGGTGCGCGGCCTCGTCCTCCCCGGCGGGGAGTCGAGCGTCATCGACAAGCTGGCGCGCGCCTTCGGCATGCAGGGAGCGCTCCGTCAGGCGATCGCGGACGGGCTGCCCGTGTACGGCACGTGTGCGGGGCTCATCCTGCTGGCCGACCGCATCACCGACGGCATCGCCGGGCAGCAGACTCTCGGCGGGCTCGACGTGACGGCGCGGCGCAATGCCTTCGGCAGTCAGGTCGACTCGTTCGAGACCGATCTCGAGGTCCCGGTGCTCGGCGAACCCCCCGTGCATGCTGTCTTCATCCGGGCGCCCCTCGTCGTCGAGACCGGCCCGGGCGTCGAGATCCTCGCTGCCCTCGACGACGGTCGTGTCGTCGCGGTGCGCCAGGGCGCGCTGCTCGGCACGTCGTTTCACCCCGAGGTGTCCGGCGAGACCCGGTTCCACGAGCTGTTCCTGTCGATGGCACGCGCCGCCTGAGGGCACGTCAGAGAGTGGCCGACAGCCGCGCGATCGCTTCGATCGTGAGGTCGATGTCTGCATCGGTCGTCGCCCAAGACGACATCGAGCACCGCAGCACGGCTCGCCCGCGCCATTCCGCGCCGGTAAGAGCCGCCGTGCCGTCGGCGAGGATCGCCCTTCCGAGGGCGCGCGTGCGCTCGTCGTCGTCGAGCCGGAACATGACCTGGGTGTACACGACGTCATTGACGACGCTCACCCCGCGGATGCCGCCGAGCCCGTCGGCGAGCCGCAGCGCATTGCGATGCAGGCGGTCGACGAGTTCCGCGACCCCCGCGCTGCCGAGGCTGCGCAGCGCCGCCCACGCGGGGACGCCCCGGGCTCGACGCGACAGCTCGGGGGCGACATCCCAGGGATCGAGGCTCGCGAACATCAGGTAGTCGCCACCGGTGCGGAACATGGCGATCGCGTCGGCGGGATCGCGCACGATCGCCATCCCACTGTCGTACGGGACGTTGAGCGTCTTGTGCGCGTCGGTGGTCCAGGAGTCCGCCGCGCCGACGCCCGCTGTCAGGTGCTCGAGCCGCGGGGAGGCGGCCGCCCACAGCCCGAACGCACCGTCGACGTGGACCCAGGCTCCGTGGTCGCGTGCGATCGGGATCAGCTCATCGAAAGGGTCGAAGGCGCCGGTATGCACTTCCCCGGCCTGGAGACAGACGATCGCCGGCCCGTCAGACTCCGCCAGCGCGGCAGTCAGCCCGGCGACGGTCATCCGCCCCTCGTCGTCGGAGCGCGCGACGACGAGCTCGGACGACCCGATGCCGCAGAACCGCGCCGCCCGGTCGATCGATCCATGGCGGTCGCCGCCCACGACGAGGCGAACAGCGGGCGCCCCGCGCAGCCCGGAGGCGGTGAGGTCCCAGCCCGCTCGTCGGAGAACGGAGTGCTGAGCCGACGCGAGACAGACGTAGTTCGACACCTGCGCGCCCGTCACGAAGCCGACGGCCGCCGTGTCCGGAAGGCCCAGCAGCTCGCACACCCAGCGCCCCGCGACGCGTTCGATCCCGACCGTCGCGGTCGTCATCGTGCTCGAGCCGGAGTTCTGATCCCACGCCGACACCAGCCAGTCCGATGCGAGCGCGGCAGGGAGCGTGCCGCCGATCACGAAGCCGAAGAAGCGCCCTCCCGGGATCGCGACGAGCCCGGGATCGGCTATGGCGGCCAGATCCTCGATGACCTGAGCAGGGTCTTCCCCTGTCGCCGGCAGTGGGCCCCCGAACGCCTCTGTCATCTCGTCGAGACCGGCCCTCGGCCAGACGGGCCGTGACCCGAGCGTGTCGAGGAAGCGCACGGCCGCCGCGTGGGCGGCATCCAGAGCCCGTCGTCTCTCGTCCATGTGAGGAGAGTGTCCTCGCCGACGCTCCCAGATGCAACGGGTGGGCCGCAGGCGCCGAGGGAGCGTCTGCGGGAGACCCGGCGCGCACCTTTAGACTGGAGCCTATGTCCGGACACTCAAAATGGGCGACGACGAAGCACAAGAAGGCCGTGATCGATGCGCGCCGTGCCAAGTCGTGGGCCAAGCTCATCAAGAACATCGAAGTCGCCGCGAAGCTCGGAGGCCCGGACCTGCAGGGGAACCCGACGCTGTTCGACGCCGTTCTGAAGGCGAAGAAGACGTCCGTCCCCAAAGACAACATCGATCGCGCCATCAAGCGCGGCGCCGGCATCGGCGGCGAGTCGGTCGAGTACACCTCGATCATGTACGAGGGGTACGGGCCCAACGGAGTAGCCCTCATGATCGAGTGTCTGACCGACAACAAGAACCGCGCCGCCGCGGAGGTGCGCACGGCGCTCTCGCGCAACGGCGGCACGCTCGCTGACCCGGGGTCGGTCGCGTACAACTTCCACCGCAAGGGCGTCATCGTGGTCTCCGGTGAGGGCACGACCGAAGACGACGTCATGATGGCGGCGCTCGAGGCCGGCGCCGAGGAGATCGAGCCGCATGCTCAGGGCTACGAGGTGATCACCGACCCGTCGGAGCTGGTCGCGGTCCGCACGGCGATCCAGGAGGCGGGCCTCGAGTACGAGTCCGCGGACGTCGAGTTCGTGCCTTCGCTCAAGGTCGAGATCGACGCCGAGACGGCCCGCAAGGTGTTCCGCCTCATCGATGCGCTCGAGGACAGCGATGACGTGCAGAACGTGTTCAGCAACTTCGACCTGACGCCCGAGGTGCAGGCCGAACTCGAAGCCGAAGAGGACTGACCGGCCTCAGCTGCATCTCCGCGTTTCACGGGCGGATGCCGTGACCTTCCGCATAGCGTGAGGTCGTGGCATCCGCTCTTCGCGTTCTCGGAATCGACCCCGGCCTCACCCGCTGCGGTGTCGGGGTCGTCGACGTCGACGTGGATCGCTCCGCCTCGCTGGTGCACGTCGGCGTCGTGCGCAGTGACAGCGGCGCACCGATCCACGAGCGGCTCGCCGTCATCGCGTCCGGTCTCCGCGAGATCGTCGAAGCGCTCTCGCCCGACGTGGTGGCCGTCGAGAGGGTCTTCGCCCAGCACAACCGCCAGACCGTCATGGGAACAGCGCAGGCGAGCGGCATCGCGCTGCTGATCGCGGGGGAGCGCGGTCTTCCGGCGGCGACGCACACGCCGTCGGAGGTGAAGGCGGCGATCACCGGCTACGGCGCCGCCGACAAGCGGCAGGTGCAGGCGATGGTCGCCCGCGTTCTGCGGCTGGACTCCCTTCCGCAGCCCGCCGATGCCGCCGATGCCCTCGCCATCGCCCTGTGCCACGCGTGGCGACGGGGCGGCGCAGGGGCGTCGGCACCGGGGGCGGCGCTCACGCCCGCGCAGCAGCGCTGGGCCGAGGCCGAGCGCCTGGCGCGGCGATGACGCGCGCACGCCGAGGTCGACGGCGAGGGGAAGAGCGTGTCGCTCGAACAAATGTCCGAACGCTCGCCTAGGCTCGCCTCATGATCTCCTCACTGCGCGGCCGCGTCCTTCACCTGGAGGCCGAGAGCGTCGTCATCGACGTCGGCGGTGTCGGTTTCGCCGTCGC
>Ga0182736_1003615_pt1 | contig 10272 bp, 6 predicted proteins | sample eDN5th30CKraftBY_FD_128882 | JGI IMG/M metagenome (GOLD analysis project Ga0182736, IMG submission 128882) | Enriched backyard soil microbial communities from Emeryville, California, USA - eDNA 5th pass 30_C Kraft BY (version 2) (version 2) | ecosystem: Environmental > Terrestrial > Soil >...
TCGCATTTCTTCATCGACCGCCCGATCTTCGCAGCCGTGCTATCGGTCGTGGTCGTGATTCTCGGCGCCGTTGCATTCGGCCGCCTGCCGGTCGCGCAGTACCCTGAGATCGCTCCACCCGTCGTCAACATCACCGGCCAGTATCCCGGCGCCAGTGCCGATGTCGTCGCCGCCACGGTGGTGGCTCCCCTCGAGCAGCAGATCAACGGCGTCGAGCGCATGCTCTACGTCACGTCGAACAGCACGGGTGACGGCAGCTTCAGCATTTCCGTCACCTTCGATCTCGGCACCGACCTCGACGTGGCGCAGGTCCAGGTCCAGAACCGCGTCGCGACCGCATTGCCGCGCTTGCCGACAGACGTGCGCAATATCGGCGTGACGGTGAACAAGGCGTCGCCCGACCTGATGATGGTCGTGCACCTCTACTCTCCCGACCAATCGCGCGACACGCTGTTCATATCCAACTACGCGTCCACGCAGGTGACCGACGTCCTCAGTCGCATCGAGGGCGTGGGCTCGATTACCGTGTTCGGCAATCGCGAATACTCGATGCGGGTTTGGCTCGATCCGGATCGCCTGCAATCGCTCGACCTGACGGCCAACGACGTCTTGACGGCCCTGCAGGGACAGAACGTGCAGGTCGCCTCGGGCGTTCTCAACCAGCCTCCAGTCGATCGGCCTGGCGCCTTCCAGCTCACGGTCCGCACGCAAGGTCGCCTCGTCGATCCGAACGAGTTCGCCGAGATCGTCGTCAAGCAGATTGGCCCCGCCGTCATTCGCGTGAGGGACGTGGGCCGCGTCGAGCTGGCAGCGCTCGACTACAACCGCAACTCATACCTCGACCGTGATCCGGCCGTCGGCCTCGGCGTGTTTCAGCGGCCCGGATCGAACGCCCTTGCGACCGCCGCCGCCATCCAGTCGCACATGGAGCAGATGTCGAAGAGCTTCCCGCCGGGGCTCAAGTACACGATCATCTATAATCCAACGCAGTTCATCGAGCAGTCGGTCAATGCCGTCGTCACCACCATCGCGGAAGCCGTGGTGCTGGTCGTTCTGGTCGTCATCCTGTTCTTGCAGACGTGGCGCGCGGTGGTGATCCCGATCCTCGCCATTCCGATCTCGCTCGTCGGCACGTTCTTCTTCATGTCGCTGTTCGGCTTCTCGCTGAACAACCTGTCCCTCTTCGGGCTGGTGCTGGCCATCGGCATCGTCGTGGACGACGCGATCGTCGTCGTGGAGAGCGTCGAGCGGAACATTGCCTCCGGCCTGTCTCCGCGTGATGCAACCCGCCGCACGATGGAAGAGGTCGGATCGGCCCTGGTGGCGATCGCGCTGGTGCTGTGCGCGGTCTTCGTCCCGACCGTGTTCATCACCGGCATTTCGGGCCAGTTCTATCGGCAGTTCGCATTGACGATCACCGGCGCGACGATCATCTCGCTGTTCGTGTCGTTGACCTTGTCGCCCGCCTTGTGCGCTCTGCTGCTCAAGCCGCACGATCATCGCGGCCGCAGCAGGCTGATGCGGCCCGTGACCGGATTCTTCAGGTTGTTCAACCGGGGCTTCGGCAAGCTCTCCGAGGGATACGCCTGGCTGACAGGTCGTCTCGTCCGGATCTCGCTGCTCATGCTCGCCGCGTACGTGGGCGTGATCGCGTTTGGATTGAACGAATTCAGGCGCACGCCGGTCGGCTTCATTCCGCAACTCGACCTGGGTTACCTGATCACCGTCGTGCAGCTTCCGGGCGGCGCCTCTCTGTCGCGCACCGATGCCGTGAACCGGCGCGTGGCCGATCTGGCGCTCGAAGTGCCGGGCATCGCGCACGCGGTCAATATCGTCGGCTTCTCGGGTGCAACCTTCACGTCGGCGCCGAATTCCGGCGCGATCTTCGTCGTGCTCGATCCCTACAACGAACGGGCCAAAGACCCGCAGAAATCCGTCGGCGCCATCCAGGCCGCACTGAGCGCGAAGGTGAGCGCGATCACCGAGGGCATGGTGTTCGTCGTGCAGCCCCCTCCCGTTCGCGGCATCGGAACCTCGGGCGGCTTCCGCATGATGATCGAGGACCGGGGCGGCGCCGGCCCCAACGAGCTCCAGAAAGCTGTCTTTGCCATGATGGCCAAGGCATCGCAGACGAAGGGCGTCGAGCGGGTGTTCTCGTTGTTCGAGACATCGACGCCTCAGGTGTTTCTCGATATCGACAGGACCAAGGCGCAGCTACTCGGCGTGCGGTTGCCCGACGTGTTCCGCGAGTTGCAGACGTTTCTCGGTTCGGCCTACGTCAACGATTTCAATCTTCTTGGGCGAACCTTTCGCGTCACTGCCCAAGCTGATGAGAGCTTCCGGCTGAGGCCCGAGGACATCTGGAAGATCCGCGTCCGCAATCAGACGGGCGAGGCAGTGCCGCTCGCCTCCTTTGCAACGCTGAGGGACGTATCCGGGCCGTACCGCGTGCCGCGCTACAATCTCTATCCTGCCGCCGAACTGGACGGTGCCCCCGCGCAAGGCGTCTCCCAGGGCCAGGCCATCAGGATCATGGAACAATTGGCCGCCGAAACATTACCCGCGGGATTTGCTTTCGAGTGGACCACACTGGCCTTCCAGCAGCTTCGTGCCGGCGATACGGCTATTTTCGTCTTCGCGCTGGCGGTGGTGTTCGTATTCCTTGTGCTTGCCGCCCAGTTCGAAAGTCTGACGCTCCCGCTGGCCGTCATCCTGATCGTCCCGATGTGCCTGATCGCCTCGATCACGGGCGTCATCCTTCGAGGACAGGACAATAACATCCTCACGCAGGTCGGCTTCGTCGTGTTGATCGGCCTCGCGGCAAAGAATGCGATCTTGATTGTCGAGTTCGCGAAACAGCTCGAGGATCAGGGGCGAGACCGTTTCGCGGCAGCCATCGAGGCCGCGCGCCTGCGCCTGCGCCCGATCATCATGACGTCTCTGGCGTTTATTCTCGGCGTGACCCCGCTCGTCTGGGCCACCGGGGCAGGCGCCGAGCTGCGGCAGACCCTCGGAACCGCGGTATTCTCCGGCATGATCGGCGTCACGCTGTTCGGGCTGATCTTCACCCCGGTCTTCTATGTCCTGTGTCGCTGGCTGGCGGTCCGGCGCAGCGGCACGACACAAAACCTGCCGGGCTCCACACCGCCCCCGCCGGTCGCGCACCCCGCGGAGTAAGCGTTCGCCAACACCGGGGCATCATCGCCCCTGCATGGGCGCCGGCACCACGCGCCGCGATCTGCCGATACGAATTGGGCGACACACCCGCCGGTGCATCGCCCATTTTCAACCGTCTCGCCCGGAAGGGTCGACGTTTACTTCACCAATGGGCAGTTGCCCTGGTCCATGGGCCGGAAGGCTTCCTCGCCCGGGACATCGCGGATCAGCTTGTAGTAATCCCACGGTCCCTTGCTCTCTTCGGGCTTCTTGACCTCGAACAAGTGCATCTCGTGGATCTTGCGGCCGTCCTTGCGGATGTGGCCCTTGCCGAACAACGGGTCATCGGTCGGGTTCGACTTCAACCAGGCCATCACTTTCCCGGTCTCGTCGCTTCCCGTCGCCTTGACGGCGTTGAGATACTGCGTAACGGCGGAGTAGTAGCCGGCCTGGATGCTGGTGGGCATGCGCCCGTTCATTTGTTCGCTCCAACGTTTGGCGAAGGCGCGTGTCCCGTCGTTCATATCCCAATAGAAGGAATCGGTGAGCTTGAGCCCCTGCGCGAGCTTCAGGCCGATGCTGTGAACGTCGGAGACGAATACCAGAAGGCCGGCGAGGTTCTGGCCGCTTTCCGTAATACCGAACTCAGCCGCCTGCTTGATGCTGCTGATGGTATCGCCGCCAGCGTTGGCGAGCCCGATGATCTGAGCTTGCGAGCTCTGCGCCTGGAGCAGGAACGACGAAAAATCAGACGTATTCAGCGGGTGGCGGACGCTGCCGATCACGTTGCCGCCGTTGGCTATCACGACGGCTGTGACGTCGCGCTCCAGGGCATGGCCGAAGGCATAGTCGGCGGTCACGAAGAACCACTTCTTGCCGCCCGACTTCACCACTGCCGCGCCTGTGACGTTGGCGAGCGTGGCGGTGTCGTGCACCCAATGGATCGTGGTGGCCGTGCAGGCTTTGCCCGTGATGTCCGACGACAGGGGGTCCGTGGCTATGAAGATTTTGTTCTTCTGAGCCGCGACGCCCGAAGTCGCCAGTGAGGCGGCGGAACTGCTCGTTCCGAGAATGACGTCCACCTTCTCGACGTCGAACCATCGGCCAGCGGTCGATACTGCAACGTCAGGCTTGTTCTGGACGTCGCCCGATATCAACTCGACCTTTTTCCCGAGGACGGTTCCGCCGTAATCCTCGATGGCCATTTTTGCGGCGACGACAGCGCCTGGTCCGTTGATGTCGGCGTAGAGACTCGACATGTCGGTCAGCACGCCGATCCGAACCACGTCATCACTAAGCTGCGCCGCCGCAGGATTGGCAGCCAGCACCATAGCCAGACCGGCAGCCGCCAACCCGGCCTTGAATGCGAATTGTGTCTTCAACGTCTTCCTCCCTCCGTTTCCGGATCCCCGATCTCCTTTTTCTGTCGGGATGAGGGGAGGCTAGCACCCGCGCGACGATTAGCACAGTGCCCAACCCGTTGACGAAAATGGGCGGAGTTCATTTGACTAATTGTCAGATATGGTGTCCATCGTTTGGTGGGAGGACGTTCTGTCGTCGGCTGGCTGGCTGGCGCCGGATAAAGTTGCATAATGTTCCGTCGGGCAATCGGCCTTCGAGCCTTTTGTCGCGAGCGTGTAACGTTCGTTCCTTCCGCAGGACCCAACACGTTTCGCGGGCTCGAGCGACACCGGATGACAGCAGAGTTTATTATCGAGGCGAGGGGACTCACGAAAGAGTTCAAGGGATTCCGCGCCGTGAAGGATGTAGACCTGCGGGTCCGCACCGGAACGATCCATGCCTTGATCGGGCCGAACGGCGCAGGCAAGACGACGTGCTTCAACCTGATGACCAAGTTCCTGCAGCCGACCTCCGGCAGCATTTTCTACAAGGGCGAGGACATCACGCACGCGAAGGCATTCGAGGTTGCACGCAAAGGGCTCGTGCGATCGTTCCAGATCTCAGCCGTCTTCCCCCATCTCACCGTCCTCGAGAATGTCCGCGTGGCCTTGCAGAGATCCCTCGGCACCACGTTCCACTTCTGGCGCCCAGAACAATCCGTCGAGGTGCTGGATGACCGCGCACGCGAGTTGATCGACGCCGTCGGCCTCGCCGGGACCGAAGACCTGCAAGCGGTCGGATTGTCGTACGGACGCAAGCGGCAGCTCGAGATCGCGACCACGCTCGCGCTCGACCCCGAGCTGATGCTTCTCGATGAGCCCATGGCCGGCATGGCTCGCGAGGATATCCAGCGGATCACCGATTTGATCCGGTCGATTGCCAAGTCGCGGACCGTGCTCATGGTCGAGCACAACATGTCCGTGGTGGCCGAGCTGTCGGACACCATTACGGTCCTCGCCCGCGGCGAGGTGTTGGCCGAGGGTCCCTACGAAGAAGTGTCGAAGAACCCCGCCGTTATCGACGCTTACATGGGGACCGGTGATGTCTGAGGCGCTACTCGCGATCAACGGCCTGGAGGCTTGGTACGGCGAATCCCACGTTCTGCACGGGATGACCTTCGACGTCCGGGAGGGCGAGGTGGTCACCCTGCTCGGCCGCAACGGCGCCGGGAAAACGACCACCATGCGCTCGATCATGGGCATCGTGGACAAGCGCACGGGATCGATCCGCTTTCGCGGCCAGGAAATCATCAGCAAGCCCTCGAACCACGTGGCGCGACTAGGCATCGCCTATTGCCCCGAGGAGCGCGGCATCTTTTCCAGCCTCGACGTGAAGGAGAACCTCCTCCTTCCTCCCGAGGTCCAGCCGGGCGGTTTGTCTCTGGACGAGATCTTCACCCTCTTCCCGAACTTGAAGGAACGCCTCTCGAGCCAGGGCACCAAGCTGTCCGGAGGAGAGCAGCAGATGCTCGCCATCGGCCGCATTTTGCGAACCGGCGCAAAGGTGTTGCTGCTCGATGAGCCGACCGAGGGTCTGGCACCTGTTATCGTTCAGCAGATCGGCCGGACGATCCATACGTTGCGCGACCGCGGATTTACGATCCTGCTGGTCGAGCAGAACTTTCACTTCGCTGCGACGGTCGCTGACCGGCACTATGTCGTGGACCATGGTCACGTGATCGACATGATCCCGAACGCGGCGCTCGCGGCAAACACTGACAAGCTGAAGGGCTATCTGGGCGTTTAGGCGTTCAGCCCACAACGGCATCTGGGCATCAAGACCCTGTAGTGAGTGGAGAGAGGAATGCGCTACAAAAGTATGTTGTTTGCCGTAGCAAGCGCGATGGCCCTTGCTACAGCGGCGCCCGCTGCCGCGCAAAGCGTCAGCGTCAAGATCGGCGTGCTCAACGACCGCTCCGGCGTCTATGCCGACATCTCGGGCGTGGGCTCCGAATGGGCGGCCAAGAAGGCTGTCGAGGATTTCGGCGCCGCAGCCAAGGGCATGAAGGTCGAGATCCTGGCGGCCGACCATCTCAACAAGCCGGACGTCGGCGCCAACATCGCGCGGCAATGGATCGACGTCGACAAGGTGGATGCCATCGTCGACGTACCGACGTCGTCCGTGGCTCTGGCCGTGAATGCCCTCGTTCGCGAGAAGAACAAGGTGCACCTCAACTCGGGTGCCGCCACATCGGATCTGACCGGCAAGGCCTGCTCGCCCAATACGGTGCATTGGACCTACGACACGTGGGCGCTGGCCAACGGAACCGGCAACGCCATCGTCAAGGAAGGCGGCAAGACGTGGTTCTTCCTGACCGCGGACTATGCGTTCGGCCACGCCCTCGAGCGCGATACGTCGGCGGTTGTCGAGAAGGCCGGCGGCCAGGTGCTCGGCAAGGTCCGCGTGCCGTTTCCGGGAACCGACTTCTCATCCTTCCTGCTACAGGCCCAGTCCTCCGGCGCCAAGGTGATCGGCCTTGCCAACGCCGGCGGCGACACCATCAACTCCATCAAGCAGGCTGGCGAGTTCGGAATCACGCAGGCTGGCCAGACGCTCGCCGGTCTCCTGATCTTCGTGACCGACGTCCACGCCCTCGGCCTCAAGGCCGCGCAGGGCTTGGCCTTCACAAGCCCGTGGTACTGGGACCAGGACGACAACAGCCGTGAGTTCTCAAAGGCTTACTTCAACGACCTCAAGCGCATGCCCGGCTACACGGTCGCCGGCGTCTACAGCGCGGTCGTGCACTATCTCAAGGCGGTCGAGGCGCTCAAGAACAGCAGCGACGGCGCCAAGGTGGTCGCGAAGATGAAGGAACTGCCCACCGAGGACAAGCTCATGGGCAAGGGCTCGATCCGCGTCGACGGTCGTCATCTCCACGACATGTACCTCTACGAGGTGAAGAAGCCCGAGGAATCGAAGTACGCCTGGGATTACTACAAGCGCCGCGCGACCATCCCCGCGGCCGAAGCCTGGCGTCCTCTCGAAGAGGGCGGCTGCGAGCTCGTCAAGAAGTAAGTTCAACCACGGCAGTGCGGCTGGCAAACAGTCGCCCTGCCCCTGCGAGGCACCAGGGACAGCCCGTCGATGTTTGAAATCTGCATTCCCTTCGTCAAATGCATCCCCTCGCAAGCGCTGTTCGCGCAGCTCTTGCTGGGGCTGATCAACGGTGCCTTCTACGCGATGCTGAGTCTCGGGCTGGCCGTGATCTTCGGCATGCTCAACGTCATCAACTTCGCACACGGTGCGCAGTATATGATGGGCGCGTTCTGCGCCTGGATGCTGCTGAAATGGGCCGGAATCAATTTCTGGCTGGCCCTCCTCATCGCACCCGTCATCGTCGGTCTCTTCGCCATATTGATCGAGAAGATCTTCCTCAAGCGGCTCTACAATTACGATCATCTCTATGGCCTTCTGGTGACGTTCGGCCTCGCCTTGATCATCGAAGGGCTGTTCCGCAAACAGTTCGGCTCCTCGGGGCAGCCGTATGACAACCCCTTGCCCGGCGGAACGAACCTCGGCTTCATGTTCTTGCCGACATACCGCGCGTTCGCTGTCGTGGCCTCCCTCGTGGTCTGCATCGCAACGTGGATCGTGATCGAGAAAACCAAACTCGGCAGCTATCTGAGAGCCGCGACGGAAAATCAGACGCTGGTCCGCGCGTTCGGCATCGACGTGCCGCGCATGATGACACTCACCTATGCCTTCGGGGCCGGACTGGCTGGATTGGCGGGCGTGCTCGCTGCCCCCATTCAGAACGTCAACCCCCTGATGGGCTCCTACCTGATCGTCGTCGTGTTCGCGGTCGTCGTCATCGGCGGCATGGGCTCGATCATGGGGTCCATCGTCACGGGCTTTGCCCTGGGTCTGATCGAGGGATTGACCAAAGTCTTCTACCCGCAGGCTTCCAACGCGGTGATCTTCATCATCATGGCGATCGTGCTGTTGGCGCGCCCCGCCGGATTGTTCGGCCAGACGAAGTGAGACAACAACCATGAAGCCGATCTATCTTGCCGTGGGCGTTGCGGTTTTGGCCGTTCTGCTGGCGCTCCCGCATTTCATGTATCCCGTGTTCCTGATGAAGGTCCTGTGCTTCGCGCTGTTCGCTTGCGCGTTCAATCTGCTCATCGGGTACGTGGGGTTGCTGTCGTTCGGTCATGCCGCCTACTTCGGCGGCGGCGCGTATATCGCCGCGCATATGATCAAGGTCGGCACCATCTACATACCGTTCGTCGGAACGATTGCCGTGCCCCCGGTCACGCCGGAGATCGGCATTCTGCTCGGCACGCTGTTCGCGGGCCTCCTGGGGTTTGTCTTTGGCTCGCTCGCCATCCGGCGGCAAGGCATCTATTTCGCGATGATTACGCTGGCGCTGGCGGAGATGTTCTTCCTGTTCTGCGTGCAGGCGCCGTTCACGCACAACGAGGATGGCATCCAGGCCGTCCCGCGTAGCCCCATGTTCGGCGTGATCGATACGACGAACGAAACCACGCTCTACTATATCGTTCTGGTCATCTTCCTGATCGGGTTCGGCATCGTTTACCGAACCGTCCATTCTCCGTTCGGCCAGGTGTTGAAAGCGATCCGCGAGAATGAGCCGCGAGCGATTTCGCTCGGCTACAACGTCGACCGCTACAAGCTGCTGGCGTTCGTCATCTCCTGCACGCTCGCCGGTCTTGCCGGCGCGACGAAAGCATTCGTCTTCCGCCTCGCTTCACTGACGGATGTCATGTGGCAGATGTCGGGCGAGGTCGTGCTCATGACATTGCTCGGCGGTATCGGCACCGTGTTCGGTCCCATCGCCGGCGCCGCTCTGATCGTCGGCATGCAGAACTACCTCGCAACGCTCGGAGAGTGGGTGCTGGTCATCCAGGGCGCCATCTTCGTCGCGTGCGTCATGCTCTTCCGACGCGGCATTGTCGGTGAAATCCGCGAGTACTTCCGGGTGCGGCGGGCCGCGGCAGCCAGCAAGGCTGCCGATGAGGCCGCAGGCGCCGCGACGGGCAAGACCACGGCACCCGTCGCCTGAACACGGGCTCCGAGCCTGATCGCGCGCGGCCTCACCGCCCGCGATGAGGCCGGAGCAGGTTCCCCCCACGTCGCAGCCCGACGCCGGTCGGACCGTCAGGCGCCCCCCCTCCCCCGCGCCCCGCCCACCGCTCAGGCCCGAGTCAGGCCCGAGGCGGGTGGCTTGCGTGCTGCGACATCTGTTAGCTCTGCCCCCGCGATTGAATGAACGGGATTGATCAAAACTTTGCGCCGCCGCACGATTGCGTCGCGCGCCCTGGCGGCGCGGCGCGAATGATCGTCGGGGATCGTCGATGTTCAACATTGACCTCAAAGTCATTCTTCTTCTTCAGATCGTGGTCGTCGTCGGTGTGCCGCTGGTGTTTTGGGGGCCGCTGAAACTCGGCCGCTACTTCCCTCTCCCCATTATCCAGATCTTTGCCGGCATCGCGCTTGGTCCATCGATCCTGGGCGTGCTCGCACCCGACGTCTTCAATTTCCTCTTTCAGAAAGACGTGCTCTCCGGCGTCGAGACCCTCTCGAATGTCGCTCTTGTCCTGTTCGTGTTTCTGGCCGGCTGCGAGATCGACCGGCAGGTCCTCCGCCAAGCCGCCGGCATGGTCGTCAAGATCGGCGTGACGGGTGTGGCGGTCCCCTGGATCGGCGGCATCCTCGCGGCGTGCGTCATGCTCGCATGGCAGCACGGACCCA
>Ga0182736_1003617_pt1 | contig 10271 bp, 10 predicted proteins | sample eDN5th30CKraftBY_FD_128882 | JGI IMG/M metagenome (GOLD analysis project Ga0182736, IMG submission 128882) | Enriched backyard soil microbial communities from Emeryville, California, USA - eDNA 5th pass 30_C Kraft BY (version 2) (version 2) | ecosystem: Environmental > Terrestrial > Soil >...
CATGTCACGCGCCGCCGAACTGTCATTCACCGGCGACGCCATCGATGCCGCGCAGGCGCTCGCGTGGGGGCTTGTCTCCCGGGTCGTTCCCGATGCGGATTTGATGGCGGCGGCGCGTGAACTGGCAGAACGTATCGCGGCGAATCCGCCTTACGCCGTCCGCATGACGAAACGGCTGCTGCGCGAGGGCCAGTCCATGTCGCTCGAGAGCCTCTTGCAGCTCTCCGGCGCGATGCAGTCGCTCGCACACGCCACCGCCGATCACAAAGAAGCGGTCGCGGCCTTCATCGAAAAGCGGCCGCCACAGTTCAACGGGAACTGATGACGCGGCTCACCAGGGACGAATGATCAAGGAACGACCGTGGCAGAAACAAAGATCAAGTTCGAGAATGTCGAGTTCACGTACATCCCGCCGAACGGCAAACCGGTGCGTGCCCTTGAGCGGCTGTCGCTCGATGTAGCAGCCAACGAGTTCGTCTCGATCGTCGGGCCCAGCGGCTGCGGTAAAAGCACCCTCCTCTATCTTCTCGGCGGCTTTCTGCCGCTCGAGCAAGGCGAGATCACGGTCGATGGCCGGAAGGTCAGCAAACCGGGCCCGGATCGCGGCATCGTATTTCAGCACTTTGCCCTGTTTCCCTGGAAAACGGTGCGGCAGAACGTGCTGTATGGGCTCGAGCGGAAGAAAATGGATGCCGTCCAGCGCAATGAACTAGCGCAGAAGTACATCGACCTCGTCAAGCTGACGGGATTCGAGGACGCGTGGCCCGCTCAGCTTTCCGGCGGCATGAAACAGCGGGTCGCCATCGCCCGCACACTGGTTACCGATCCCGACGTACTGCTGATGGACGAACCGTTCGGTGCGCTCGACGCGCAGACCCGCGGCATTCTCCAGGAGGAACTGCTGGCGATCTGGGGCCTGACCCGAAAAACGGTCCTGTTCGTCACGCACGACGTCCACGAAGCCGTCCTGTTGTCGGACCGGGTGATCGTGATGTCCGCACGTCCCGGCCGCATCAAGACCACCGTCAACATCGATCTGCCGCGCCCCCGCAACTCCGAGGTGACACGCTCGCAGAACTTCGCCGGTTACTGCGATGAGATATGGAGCCTCGTCCGCGAGGAAGCGCTGGTCGCGTCGGGGGTCAGGACGTGACCAAGGTCGCCGTTCGATACACGCCGATTGTCCTGATCGTCATCCTGTGGGAACTGGTCTCCCGCGCCGGCTTCGTGTCTCAGGACGTATTGCCGGCGTTCAGTGACGTCATGGTGCGGCTCTGGCAGCTTTCCGCCGACGGTGAGATGCTCGTCCACGTCAGCGCATCACTCTTTCGCATCACCTGCGGGCTTGCGCTGGGCATCCTCGTCGGGAGCACGCTCGGCTTTCTGCTGGCGGCGTCGATCACCGCGCAGCGTCTCGTGCAGCCGACCCTCACATTCCTCTATCCGCTGCCTAAATCGGCCCTCATTCCGGTCATCATCATCTGGCTGGGCTTCGGAAACTCCGCCCAGATCATGGTGATTTTCCTCGGCAGTCTGCTGCCTATCGTTCTGGGCGCCTATAACGGCGCCAAGGGCGTCGAAAACACGCTGATCTGGTCCGCACGGAGTCTCGGGGCAAACGCACTCGAAACGGAATGGCAGGTCGTCATTCGGGCCGCGCTTCCGGACCTGCTGTCAGGCATTCGCGTCGCGCTCGCTCTAAGCTTCGTACTGCTCATCAGTTCGGAGATGGTCGGCGCCCAGCGCGGAATGGGCTTTCTAGTTGCGTTCCTGGGCGACGGCGGCGATTACGCCGGCATGTTCGCAGGCGCCTTCGTGATTTCGGCGATCGGCTTTGCCGCCGACCGGGCCTATCTCGCCCTCTATCATCATCTTCTGCGCTACCGGGAGGCCTGACATGGTGGCGCAACGCAAGTTGATGAACATTCTGATGGGCGCCATCCTTCCGCTGGCCGTGATCGCGCTCTGGGAATTTGCGACGCGCGAACGGCTGGTGTCGCCCTTCCTGCTTCCGCCCTTCTCGCGCGTTATGGTTCGTCTCTGGGAAGACATCTTGTCCGGCGAACTGTTCTCGCTCGCCGCACAGACCTTCCTCAGGCTCGCCATCAGCTATTCCATTGCGGTGGTCATCGGCGTCACGCTCGGCATCTTGATGGCCCGGGTGCGGTTCGTGCGCTGGATGCTCGACCCGGTGATCTCGATCGGACTGCCGACACCGAAGATCGCGTTCCTGCCGATCTTTATCCTTTGGTTCGGAGTCTTCGACACCCCCAAAATTGTGATGGCGATCGTCGCCTGCATCTTCCCGCTGATCGCCGGAACGTGGTCCGGCACGCAGGGCGTCGACAAGTACCTCGTCTGGTCGGCGCAGAATCTGGGCGCCACGCGTCGCGAACTCCTGCTTCACGTGATCTTCCCTGCAGCGCTGCCACAGATCCTGACCGCTATGCAGGTCGCGCTGCCGATCGCATTCATCGTGGTTATCGTCACGGAGATGCTTTCGGGCGGCAACGGGTTGGGCGGCGCAATGATCGAAGGCGCACGGCTCGCCGACACCGCGCGCGTCTTCGAGAACCTGATCGTCATCGGGCTGATGGGTTTCATGTTCTTGCGCGGGCTCCAGATCGTCCGCCGGCGCATCCTCGGCTGGCACGCGGAAGTCCTTCAGGAGAAGAACTGAGCGACCGATAAACAACGAAAAGAAGTGAGCTGAAACAACAGCCACATCAAAGGGAGAGAGCGATGAGACACTGGTTTAAGGCTCTGTCAGGGGCAGTTGTCGGCGCGGCCATACTCATGTCGACCGCCGGACCGTCCCGCGCCCAGCCCGTCGAAATCCGCATGGCCTATGGCGGCGTCCCCGGGGTGATCTCGCCGCTTCTGTTCTTGAAGCCGGAGATCCTCAAGCATTACGGTAAAAGCTACACGGTAAAGTCGACTTACATTGCCGCGACATCGGTGGCGCTGCAGGGCATGGCGTCGGGCGACTTCGACGTCAGCTACATGAGCTTCACCGCACTGGCGAGCGCGATCGTCAATGGCGGTATCGATATCAAGGTGCTGTCGGACATCTCGAGCTGGGGCAGTAACGGCCACCAGAGCGTCGAAATGATCGTGAAGGCCGATTCCGGCATCAACTCGGCCGCGGACCTTAAAGGCAAGGTTCTTGCCGTAACTGCCAGAGGCACCGGATTCCATTACGCCTTGCTCGCGCATTTGCGTAAGGCCGGCCTCAAGCCCTCCGACTACACGATCGTGGAAGTCGGCAGGGCGGCAATGGACGCCGCGCTGCGTGAGGGTCGTGTCGACCTTATCGTGACCGCCGCGCCTTTTCTGTTCACGACCGAGAAGAAGGGCGGCGTGAAGCGCCTTTTCACACCTGAAGACGCCATGGGTGACATCCAGTCTCTCATCCTGGTCGGCAGCACGCCCTTTCTCAAGAAGCACCCCGCCGCCGTCAAAGACTTCCTCGAGGACTACATCATCGGCCTGCGATGGTTCCTCGACCCGAAGAACCATGCCGAGGCCGTCAAGATCACTGCTGCCTTCACAAAACTGCCGGCACATATGTTCGAGGACTTCGCCTTCACGAAGAAGGACTTCTACCGCAGCCCAACAGCAACGCCCGATATTGCCGCACTTCAGCGGAACATCGACCTGATGCAGGAACTCGGGGTTCTCAAGCAGAAGGTCGATGTCAAACCTTACGTCGATCTCAGCTACCTGAACGAGGCCAAGAAGCGCCTCGGCCTTCCGTAGCCAAAGACACCGTGACCGCCAGCGCCGGTCGTCCGGTGCTGGCGCCCCTATCGAGGCCGGCGAGAAGCGTTGCGACGCAATCCGCGGACAGGGTCCGCCCATCGCAGCGAGACGCCACGAGTTCAACATAGAGTGGGGACAAGACGTGGAAGACCAGCACAAGAAGGAAGTGCGCGACGGCATGTCGATCGAATGGGACGCCCCCATTCAGATGGACGACGGCATCGTGCTCCGGGCCGATATCTTTCGTCCGATCGGCGAAGGCAAGTGGCCCGTCATTCTGACTTACGGCCCCTATGCCAAGGGCAAGTCATTTGCCGAGAGTCGGCCCTTCGCCTGGAAGCACCTCGTCAACAAACACCCACACCTGCTGACTCAGACCAGCAATAAGTACCAGGCGTGGGAGGTGGTCGATCCGGAGTACTGGGTGCCAGATGGCTATGCGATTGTTCGGATCGATTCCCGCGGAATGGGCCGGTCTCCGGGCTTCGTCGATAACTATTCTCCTCGCGAGACCCGAGACATCTACGACTGCATCGAGTGGGCCGGTACGCAGCCGTGGAGCGACGGCAAGGTCGGCATGTGTGGCATTTCCTATTTTGCCATCAATGCCTGGCACGTCGCCGGCTTGCAGCCTCCCCATCTCGCCGCGATTGTGACCTGGGAAGGCGCGGCCGACCACTATCGGGACCAAGTCTATCATGGCGGCATCTTCTGCGAGGGCAGAATTAACTGGTTTCCCCGCGCGATCCATCCCATTCAGCATGGTGTCGGGGAGCGCGGCACCCGGAGTCCGGTGACCGGTGAGTGGGTGGCCGGACCGGAGACGCTGCCTGAAGCAACGCTTGCGGCGAACAGGATCGACGTTCTCGCCGATGACCTCGAGCATCCGTTCGATGACGATTATCATCGCGAACGCTCAGCCAAATGGGACAAGGTGAAAGTCCCTTTCCTGTCGGCGGGAAACTGGGGCGGCCAGGCCAATCACCTGCGCGGCAATACCGAGGGATTCGCGCGCGCGGCCTCCAGACAGAAATGGCTGGAAATCCACGGCGACACCCACTGGGGCGAATTCTACTCCGAATACGGCACGGCGCTGCAGAAGCGGTTTCTCGCCCACTTCCTGAAAGGCGAAGACAACGGTTGGGACAAGGAGCCCCCCGTCCAGCTCAACATCCGCCATCCCAACGAGACGTTCGTCCTGCGCAAGGAACAGGGCTGGCCCATCCCGCGCACGCAGTGGACGAAATTCTATCTTCAACCGGACCTGAGCCTGAGCGAGACCGAACCGGCCGGCACGTCCGTTCTTGACTATGCAGCCCTCAGCGAGGGGTTAAACTTCAGCACGGCGCCTTTCAAACAGCCGATGGAAATCACGGGGCCGGCTGCAGCGAAACTGTTCGTGTCGTCGTCAACGACGGATACCGACGTTTTCGTCGTCATCCGTCTGATTGCGCCGGATGGAAAGGAAGAGGTGTTCCAGGCGGCGCAGGATCCGCACTCTCCGATCGCGCACGGATGGCTCCGGGCTTCTCATCGCAAACTCGATCCCGCCCTCAGCAAGCCCTACCGTCCCTATCATCCGCACGACAAAGCCGAGCCGCTGACGCCGGGCGAAGCCGTAGAGCTCGACATTGAGATCTGGCCGACCAGCATCGTCATCCCGCCCGGCTACCGCCTCGTGGTCAACATCCGCGGCAGCGACTACCGCTACCCCGGACCGGCGGTGCAGACCCCCGGCCTTCCCTACGCACTGACCGGGGTCGGTGCCTTCTATCATGAGCGGCCGGAAGCGCGGCCACCCGCGGTCTACCACCAGAACGCACAACTGCATTTCGCGTCAGGCAAACAACCCTATGTCTTGCTGCCCGTGATTCCGTCAGCCACCTGACGCGCCGCCAACTGCGGCGGCGTACTTCCGCGCCGTCGCCCGAAATAATAAACGCAAGGAGGTTTAGCTTATGAGGACGTTTCTAAAGTCTGTTGCGGCCATGGTCGCCTTTTGTATGGCCCTGGTCGCCTTCGTCGGCCCGACGAAGGCCGAGCCCGTGAAGATACGGATGGCCTACGGGATTATCCCGGGCGTCATTTCACCATTGCTGTTCCTCAAACCTGAGGTGCTCAAGCATTATGGCAAGACCTACACCGTGGAGCCGACCTACATCCCCGCGACGTCGATTGCCCTGCAGGGTATGGCGTCCGGCGATTTCGACGTCAGCTATCTGAGCTTTACCGCTTTGGCCAGCGCCATCATTAATGGCGGCCTCGATCTCAAGGTGATCGCCGATATTTCGAGCTGGGGCAGCCAGGGCCATCAAGGCCCGGAAATGGTTGTCAGGTCGGATTCCGGAATTAATTCGATCGCCGATCTGAAAGGAAAAATCGTTGCCGTGACAGCCCGAGGCACGGGCTTCCACTACGCCCTGCTCGCAGGCCTCCGCAAAGCCGGCTTGCAGCCCAACGACATCACCATCGTCGAGGTCGGTATCGCCGCCATGGACGCCGCCCTGCGTGAGGGGCGCGTCAACATGATCGTCACGTCCCCGCCGTTCCTTTTCCTGTCGGAACAGAAAGGTGGCGTGAAGCGCCTGTTCAAACCGGAAGACGTGATGGGCGACGTGCAATCGCTGGTGTTGGTGGCCAGCCAGCAATTCCTGAAGAAGAATCCGGAAGTCGCCAAAGACTTCATGGAAGATTATATCCTCGGCCTGACCTGGTTTCTGGATCCCAAGAACCACGAAGAAGCCGTCAAGCTGACCGCCGCCTTCACCAAGCGCCCGGCCGCGGTTTACGGCTACGCCTTCACCAAACAGGATTTCTACCGCAGCCCGACCGCAACGCCAGATATCCAGGCGCTGCAGCGGAACATCGATCTGATGCAGGAGCTGGGCGTCATCAAGCAGAAGGTCGCGGTCCAGCCTTACGTCGACCTCGGACCGCTCGAAGCGGCCAAGAAGCGACTCAACGTCAAGTAAGCGGCAAGACGCGTGGTCGTGGCTACCTGCCGCGACCACGCATCTCGATAATGTTCCGCCGCATCGCCTTATTGTCCAAATCGCGGAAAGGGTACCCCTGATGAAGACCGAAAATGTCATCGTGCCGATGCGCGACGGCAAGATGGGCGCTTATATCGCCTATCCGGACAAGACGCCGGTTGGCGCGATCATCGCCATCATGGAAATCTGGGGCGTCAACGACACAATGCGCGCACATGCGCATGAGTTCGCCGAGGCCGGCTTCGTCTGTCTGGTCCCCGACCTGTTCTGGCGTCAGGAGCCCGGTGTGGAACTGTCCGACCGCAACCCGGCGCACGTCGAGAAGGCGTTCGATCTCTATTACAATTTCGATTACGACCTCGGTGTCCAGGACATGGAGGACACCCGCGCCTACCTCAAGACGTTGAACGCCGTGAATGGCAAGGTCGGCGCTGTCGGCTACTGCCTTGGCGGCAAGCTCTGTTACCTGATGTGCTGCCGAACGGAGATCGACTGCGCCGTCGCCTATTACGGGACCTATATCGAGCACAACATCCGCGAAGTGGGCAATCTTCACCGCCCCTTCGTTCTGCACATGGCGATGAAAGACCGCTGGGTGCAGAAGGAAGTCAACGAACTGCTCGAACGCAAGCTGTCGCCCAATCCGCTGGTTGAAATCCACAAATACCCCGGCGCCGATCACGCCTTCGCGCGGCATGGGGGATTGACCTACAGCAAGCCGGAGGCAGACCGCGCGCTCTCGCTCTCCGTCGACTTCTTCCACAAACATCTGGATTAATTGTCATGCCAGCGCTCGACACCCAGATTGCCATTCAGCCGGCAGGAAGCGGGCCTCCGCTTGTTTTGCTTCATTGCCTCGGCGTCGATCACCGATTCTGGGATTTCGCCAGTCCGCTTAGCGCAGACTTCACGATCTATCGCTACGATCTGCCCGGTCACGGGACGACCCCGACGCCCAAAAGCGCGTACGATATCGAAGACCTGTCGGACCAGCTCGCCGCCATCATGCGGGCGCAAGGCGTTGCCCGGGCCAGCATTGCGGGTATCTCACTCGGCGGATTGATCGCGCAGGACTTCGCCGCGCGATATCCCGAAATGACCGACAAACTCATCCTGGTCGATACGACCCCGCGCTACACCGACGAAATGCGGTCGATGTGGGCGGATCGCGCAGAAACCGCGCGCACCAAAGGCGTCACAGCCATGGTCGACCCGCTTCTTAAAATCTGGTTCTCGGCCGCCGCAGCCACGCGAAATCCCGCTGCCGTGGACTATGTCCGGAACGCGCTCAGCCGCGCCGACGGCGAAGGATATGCGCTGGCTTGCGAGGCGCTCGCCCGCGCCGACCTGCGGGACCGCGCGCCGAAGATCAAGGCGCGGACACTGGTGATATGCGGCGACGACGATATCCCGAGTTTTCTGGATGCGGCGCGCTGGCTGTCCGCAAACATCGCGGGCGCGGAATTGTCGTGGATCCCGCAAACGCGTCACGCCTCGGTCATTGAAGATCCGCAGTCCGCGGTGCGGATCATGAAAACGTTTCTGCAGAAATCATGACGGGTAAATACAGGACCCCTGCGACAAACCCGGTACTCAACTCGACAACGACACCACAGATTCGAAAGAAATAGGGAGGTTTAGATGCTTGCACGCTCAAAAATTCTGATGTCCGCAGCGCTCATTCTGTCTGCGGGTGCATTTGCCGGATCGGCGAATGCCGCCAACTACAACATTACTTTCGCGGGCGGCCACGGCACGCAATTGCCCTGGATGAAGGCGATTGAGGAATTCTACATTCCGGAAATCGACAAGCGGCTTGCCGCCGCAGGAGGCAAAGACAAGGTTGTCTGGACCAAGGCGTTCGGCGGCACCCTCGCCAAAATCGGCGGCGTCCTTGAGGCAGTGCAGGAAGGCATTGCCGATATGGGCATGGTGTACACCATCTTCGAGCCGGCGAAACTGCCGCTGATGCAGGTGACCTTCATGGCGCCGTTCGGCTCCGGCGACGTCACGTTGATCAGCAAGATCATCGTCGAAATGAATGCAGAGATGCCGGAACTGAAGACCCACTGGGACAAACAGGGCCAGGTGTTCCTCGGCGCGATCGCGGCCGACAACAATCACACGTGGACCAAGTTTCCGGTCGCCAAACTCGAGGATTACAAGGGACGCAAGCTCGGCGCTTCCGGCTCGCTCTCCCTTTGGGCCAACGGCATCGGCGCTGTCGCCGTGCAGGGCGATTTCGCCACGCATTACAACAACGTCAAGACCGGTGTTTATGACGGGCTGATCGCCTTCACGACCGGCGTGTATCCGATCAAGATCCACGAAGTGGCGCCATACATGAACAAGGTCGACCTTGGAGCCACGTCGATCGGCGCCATAACCATCAATAAGAAACTCTTCGACTCGATGTCACCCGAGACGCAAAAGATATTCCGAGAAGTCGGGGTCGAATACAGCCAGCGCGTATCAGGAACGATGAAGACCCCCGCCGGCGTCTTTGAGAAGAAAATGGCCGAAGAAGGCGCGAAGATCACTGAGTTCCCGGCGGAGGAGCGCAAGAAGTGGGCGACGACCATGCCCAATATTGCCAAGGACTGGGCCCAGCGCAACGAAGAGCGAGGCGACCCGGCAAAGAAGGTGCTGGAGGCGTATATGTCCAAGCTGCGCGCAGCCAAAGTCGAGCTCGTGCGCGAGTGGGATAAGGAATAACGTCGTCAAGTCCAATCGACCGCTCGCGGCGAGATCCAGCATCTTGCCGCGGGCGGCCCGCAGCCTCACACCAAGATCGCGTCAATGAACAATCAGCAGCCAAATCCTGCATCACCCCGGCGATTCGAATGGTTCGAGTCGCTTTTGTCGGTTCTCAATTCGATCGGCACGCTGTGGATTTTCGCGCTGATGGTCGTCATCAGCCTGGACGTCATCGGCCGTACAGCATTCAACGCTCCGCTGCCTGGCGTTCTTGAACTGGTGCGCCTTTCGATTGTCGGCATCGTGTTCATTCAACTCGCACATACTTTGCGCGCGGGCCGGGTCACGCGCGCGGATAATCTGTTGCGGATTTTGCAGCGCCGGCGTCCACACTGGGGATACGGCCTGGAGATGGTCTTCAGTCTCACAGGGGCCATTATATTCTTCGTGCTTCTCAGGGCGAGCTTCCCGCTGTTTTTGAGTTCATGGGAATCGGGCGAGTACGCCGGCATTGAAGGCTATATCACCTATCCGATCTGGCCGGTGCGGCTGATCATACTCATCGGCAGTCTTTGCGCCGGATTGCAATTTCTTCTTTTCGCGTGGCGCGACCTGCAAGTGGTGTTGAGCGGGGTTCCGCCGACAGAGGACGTATCGGACGCCGCCGAAAGCCTTGCTTACGGAGATAAGGAGTAGCAATGGACGGGCTCGACATTGGATTGCTGTCGATGGTCGCCATTGTGGTGCTCATCTATGCGGGCATGCACGTCGCCATTGCCCTTTGCCTTGTTTCGCTCATTGGCGTTTGGGCCATCAAAG
>Ga0182736_1003618_pt1 | contig 10271 bp, 15 predicted proteins | sample eDN5th30CKraftBY_FD_128882 | JGI IMG/M metagenome (GOLD analysis project Ga0182736, IMG submission 128882) | Enriched backyard soil microbial communities from Emeryville, California, USA - eDNA 5th pass 30_C Kraft BY (version 2) (version 2) | ecosystem: Environmental > Terrestrial > Soil >...
GGGGTGATCGACGTGCCCCTGATGAAGCAGGGGCTAAACGACCGCGAGATCGTCATGCCCGCCGACCCCAAGGCCCCGGGCGCGGAACCGGCCGAGACCGAATACATCACCATCGCCCGGGCCGCCCACCGGGCCGCCTGGATGGCCCTGCGCCCCCACACGGGGCGCACCCACCAGCTCCGCGCCCACATGAAGGCCATCGGCTTCCCCATCCTGGGGGACCCCAAGTATGGCGACGAGAAATCCGCCGAGCTGTCGGAGGGGCTGAAGCTGCAGCTTCACGCCCGCCGGCTGACCCTGCCGCACCCCTCGCGGGGAACCCTCATCCTGGAGGCGCCTCTCAGCCCGGAAATGAAGGCCGGGTTCGAGCGTTTCGGTTTCGACGAGCACGAGGCCGATCCGGAACCCTTCGCGACCGGCCGCCGTCGCCGCTAGAGCCGATCCATGCAAGCGCCTGAAAAGCCGAAGCGTTTCTACAAGGACGTGACGACCGCCTCGCACGAGGGCGGCTGGGCCGTCTTGCTCGATGGGCGGCCCGCCCGCTCCCCTGGCCGCCACGTGCTGGCGGTCCCGGCGGCGGCCCTGGCCGACCTGCTGGCGGCCGAATGGGCCGCGCAGGACGGCGCCATCGATTTCGAGACCATGCCGCTGACCAAGCTGGCCTTCACCGTCCTCGATCGCTCGGTGGAGGCGCGGGTGGCGCTCGCCGAGGAGGTGGGGCGCTATGCCGGCTCGGACCTGCTCTGCTACCTCGCCGAGGGGCCGGAAAGCCTGGTGGCCCTGGAGCAGGCGGCCTGGGACCCGTGGCGCGAATGGGCGGCCCTGGAGCTGGAGCTGCCGCTGCTGTGCACCGCCGGCATCACCCCGCTGAACCAGCCCGCGGCCAGCCTGGAACGGGCCGAGCAGCTGGCCCTCGACCTGGACGACTTCTCCCTCACCGGCCTCGCCTACGCCGCGGCCCTGTTCGGCTCGGCGGTGCTGGCCTTCGCTGTGCAGCGTGGAGCGCTCCCCGCCGACGAGGCCTTCGCCGCCGCCCGCATCGACGAGGCCTTCCAGGAAGAGCGCTGGGGCGTCGACGCCGAAGCCGCCGCCCGCACCGCCAAGAACGCCCGCGACGCCGCCATGATCGGCCGCTGGTTCGACGGGCTGCGGGGGTAGCGCCCTCTCCCTGAGGGGGCCTTCATGGTTCCGTCTCCCTCGGGCTTGACCCGAGGGCCCAGAAACGCCGACGGCGCACGGCCAGTTCTGCGCTGTCCGCGCGTCTGGATGCTCGGGTCAGGCCCGAGCAAGACGGGGAGATACGGGAGGCGCGGGCGTGGGACCTTCGCCGGGCGTCGCCCACCCCGTTCCGCCGCCGTTCATCTTGCCGCCCTTAACCCTGGAGCCGGGCTGATCGGGAACAACCTCGCTTGCGGGAGGATTGACGTTCCATGACGCGCGCCCTGATCCCAGTTCTCGGCCTCGCCGCCCTGACCCTCGCCGCGTGCGATGCGCGGCGCCAGGAGGCGCCTCCGGCCGACGTCGCCGCCATCGCCGCCCCGCCGATCTATATGCAGGGCGGGGTCCCGCCGCAGCCGCTGGCGGCGCCGGCGACGACTGCGCCCGCCGGGTCGCAGTCCGCCCGCGCCTACCTCGCCCGCGAGCCCTACAGCTACATCGATCGCGCTTACGACATGAGCTACGCCTTCGACGCGGCGCCGCCCGACTACGCCTTCGCCTACGATGGGGTGGATCCCTGGGTGTGGCAGGCCTCCAACGGCGGCTATTGGATGGTCGAGCCGTTGCCGGTGGGCGAGCGCTATTACTATTACGAGCCCGGGACTTATCAGCCCTTCTTCGTGCGCGATCCGGACTATAGCTACGCCTATCGCGGCGGCCTCCTGGTGCAGGTCTACGACAGCTATGGCCGCCCGTGGAACTCGGGCTACACCCCCTGGATGACCGAGCGGGCGGGGCGTTATCGCGATCGGGGCCAGGCGCTCTGGTACGCCTCGCGGCGCAGCCCGCGTATCGCCGACTACGGCGGCGCCTGGCAGGCGCGGCGCCCGCGGCTGGAGGCGCAGCAACGGCTCTGGGCCGTTCGCCAGCAGCAGGACGCCGGGTGGCGTCAGTGGCGCAACGCGGCGCCGGCCAGGGTCGAGCGGGCGGTGTGGGAGCGCGAACGCGTCGACCGCCGCAATCGTTGGGGCCGCGGCAGCGAGCCGCGTACTCAGGCCGAACTGCGGGGCGCGCGCCCCCATGCCGACGCCGGTCGCCGTGGCCGCGACGACGGCCGCAACCGGTTCGAACGTGAGCGCGCCGTCGCCGTCGCGCCGCCCGTGGCCGACCAGCGCCGCGGCTGGGAACGTCAGCAACGGGCGCAGCAGGACCAGGAGCGCCGCGGTCGCGAGCAGCAACAGGCCCAGCAGCAGGAGCAGCGCCGCGGCTGGGAACGCCAGCAACGGGCGCAGCAGGACCAGGAGCGCCGCGGCCGCGAGCAGCAACAGGCCCAGCAGCAGGAGCAGCGTCGCGGCTGGGAGCGCCAGCAACGGGCGCAGCCGGAGCAGCAGCGCCGCGGGCCGGAGCGTCAGCAACGGGCTCAACAACAGGAGCAGCGCCGCGGTCCCGACCGCCCGCAGCAGGCCCAGCCGCGCGAACAGCGGCGCGAGGCCCGCGGCGGCGGGGGCGGCGGCCCGGAACGTCAGCAGGTCGCCCGCAACGATCGCGGCGGCGGTGGAGGCGGCGGTCACGGCGGCGGCCATGGGCGGGACAAGAACTGAGGCGCTTGCGTCCCTCTTCCCGATGAAGAAGGAATAGGGACCTGCGATGCCCAAACCTTGCCCGTTCTGCGCCATCGTCGCCGGTGAAGCCTCGGCCGAGCTGGTCTATGAGGACGGGCGGACCCTGGCCTTCCTCGACAAGTCGCCCCTCGCCATCGGCCATGTGCTTCTGGCCCCCCGGGCTCATGTGGCCACCTTGTTCGAGGCGGACGAGGCGACCGTCACGGCTCTGGCGCTGTCCGGGCGCCGCATCGCCGTCGCGGTGAAGGTGGCGATGGGGGCGGACGGGGTGTTCGTCGCCCAGAACAATGTGGTCAGCCAGAGTGTGCCGCACCTGCATGTCCACATCGTGCCGCGCCGGTTCAAGGACGGGCTGTTCGCCCATTCCATGGTGTGGCGGCGGGTGAAGTATGCGGACGGCCAGATGGCGGAAGTGGCGGGGCGGATACGGGCGGCGCTGGCGGGCGGGCCAACACCGTCATCCTAGGCCTTGTGCCTAGGACCCATTGACTAAGCGGGCGCCGGAGGCCGCGTGTCGGCGCCGTCTCGCAAGCGATTGAAAAGGCTGCGCGAATCGATCCCAGGCGCAAGGCCTAGGATGACGAGCGCGTCAGTCCGGCGTCTTCGCGCCTTCCCCCCGATCGAGCGGGTCGGGGAAGGGGGCGCCGGTGGCGACGAAGGTGAGGGACACCGAGTTGATGCAGAAGCGCATCCCGGTCGGCGGCGGGCCGTCGGGGAAGACGTGGCCCTGGTGGCTGTCGCAGCGGGCGCAGCGGATCTCGTCGCGCACCATGCCGTGGCTGGTGTCGCGCACCACCTTCAGGTGTCCGGGGGCGTAGGGCGAGGTGAAGCTGGGCCAGCCCGTGCCGCTCTCGAACTTTTCCCCGGCCGAGAACAGGGGCAGGCCGCACAGGCGGCAGCAATAGGCGCCGCTCTGCTTGTTGTTCAGCAGCGTCCCGCAGAACGGACGTTCCGTGCCGTGGTGCAGCAGCACGTCCCGCTCCTCATGGGTCAGGGCGGCAGCGAGGCGCTGTCGCTGATCGGTGGAGGGCGGGGAGAGGTCGAAGCCGGAAAGAGCGAGGTCGGACATGGCCGTTCAACCGTGGGGCAGGGAAGAGGTTCCCTAGCGTAACGCCGCCGCCGCCACCTTGGCCACCTGTTCCTCCTGCAGCTTGCCGGCGCTGACGCCGACGGCGCCCACCAGCCTGCCTCCCACCAGGATCTGCTCGCCGCCGGTGGCCGTGCCGGCGGTAGGCACTACGATGGGCGCGCCGGAACCCTGGCCGCCGGAGCGGCGGCCGAGCGCTGCGGCGCGGGCCTTGCGACGGGCGCTGTCGAAGCCGCCATAGGGGGCGTTGTCCATCTTCTGGGCCACGACGATGTCGCCCCCCGGCTCCACCACCACGATGGTGGCGGGCAGGCCGAGCCGCTTGGCCTCGCCCTCCGCGGCGGCCATCACCTTGCGCGCCTGTTCAAGGGGCAGCACGGGGACGGCGGAGGGGGTGGGCTGGGTCGCCGGCGGGGCAGGCGCAGGCGCCTGCGCAGGGGGCGCAGGTGTCTGAGCGGGGGCGGCCGGAGCCTGCGCCACGGCGGAACCTGCGGTCGTCAGGGCCGCCATCAGAGCGGTGGCGAGAGCTAGGGCACGCGTCATCAATTACTCCAGCGCGCCAAACATTAACGGTTGCGCCACGTTGGAGCCAGCTTTTGCGCGGCGGCGAAATACCTCAGGCGCTGGCTCCCTCGCGTTGGCGGTTCGTGAAGGCGCGGATGGCGGCGACGATCACGTCCTGGTCGGCCTCGCCCAGGTCCGAATGCATGGGCAGGCTGATGACCTTGCCGGCCTTGGCCATGGTCACCGGCAGGCCATTGCCGGCCACGGGATACTGGGCGTAGGCGGTCTGGGTGTGCAGGGGCCGGGGGTAGTAGGTGGCGGTGGGGACCCCCGCCGCCCGCAGATGCGCCTGCAGTCCGTCGCGGTCGTCGCATTCGATGGTGTACTGCGCCCAGGTGGAGACGCCGCCCGCGATCACCGTGGGCGTGCGCACCGCCCCGGCGAGGCCCGCGGCGTAGCGGTCGGCGATGCGATTGCGCCAGACGATCTCGTCGGGGAACACCGCCAGCTTCTCAATCAGGATGGCCGCCTGCAGGGTGTCGAGGCGGCTGTTCATGCCGATGCGCACATTGTCGTACTTGTCGACGCCCTGGCCGTGCACCCGCAGGCTCAGCATCACCTGCTGCAGCTCGTCGTCGTTGGACAGCACCGCCCCGCCGTCGCCATAGGCGCCGAGCGGCTTGGCCGGGAAGAAGCTGGTGGTGGCCACGTCCGCCCAGTGCAGCGGGTGCTTGCCGTCCAGGGTGCAGCCGAAGCCCTGGGCGCTGTCGGCGATCAGCTTCAGCCCTTCGCGGCGGCAGATGGCGGCGATGGCCGGATAGTCGGCAGGCTGGCCGAACAGGTCCACGGCGATCACCACCTTGGGGATCAACTCCCCCCGCGCCTTCACCTCGGCGATGGCCTGCTCCAGGGAGGCCGGGTCCATGTTGTAGGTGTCCGGCAGGATGTCGACGAACACCGGCGTCGCCTCGAACCAGGGCGCCACCTCGGCGGTGGCCGCGAAGGTGAAGCTGGGGCAGAAGACGGCGTCCCCCCGCCCGACGCCCCAGGCCATCAGCGGCAGGGCCAGGGCGTCGGTGCCGTTGGCGCAGCTCAGCACATGTTTGGCCTGCCCGAACGCGGCGAGCTGGCCCTCCAGCGCCGTGACCTCCGGCCCCAGCACATAGCCCCCGTGGTCCAGCACCCGCATCACCGCCGCGTCGATACGGTCCTTCAGGCGCGCGCGCTGGGCTTTCAGGTCGATGAAGGCGATGCTCATGGAGGGGGCTCTTAGGGGCGGAGGGGCGTGCGGCAACTCACAGTTCGTTACGGGCTGTTGCGCGAGTCTGGCAAGGCGGGGCGACCATCAAGCCGCCGTCTTCCTAGGCCCATTGCCCGGGGCCTGTCCGCACAGTGCTTTCTGGCATTGGCGGCACGGCGCCGTATCCGCCCTCTTTCGTCACCGGCCAGTCAATGGGTCCCAGGCACAAGGCCTGGGATGACGGGGGTTGTTTGGGCATGTGCACTACCCCTTCACCGTCTTCCTAGGCCTTGTGCCTAGGATCCAGAAACGCCGACGGGCGATCAGATCGCGCGGGCGTGCCCCAGCCTGCCGCCTCGGTGTGTCTGGATGCTGGGGTCAGGCCCGAGCAAGACGGGATTTGAGGGAAGGCCCCTCAGCGTACCGGCAGCCGCACCACCTTCGCCCGCCGGCCTTCGCGGATGTTCAAGGCGGTGCGCAGGGCGTCTTCCGCGGCGGGGGTCAGCAGGATCATCGCCTCGTTACCGAGGGCCAGGATGCAGCCCTCCGCGTGGGTGCGGGGATGCACCGCAACGGCGTCGGCGGCGGTGACCTCGATGTCGGTGCGGATGCGGGTCATGGCGCGCCCCCGGCCAGCAGGCGCTGGTAGGCGTCCACCCGCCGCGCCGCCCAGCCGGCCACGTCCCGGCGGCAGGAGACCATGCCGCAGCGGCGGGCGTCGGCGGACAGCCGCGCCATCGCCTGTTCCGCTCGTAAAGCATTCTCAAGTGTAGGCGCGCGGTCGAACGCATCTTCCAACAACCTGTGAGCGAACAGAGAGGCGGTCAGGGCGTCGTGGTCGGCAAGGCTGCCGGTGGGGCGGGGCGGGGTCATGCGCGCTCCCACGGCAGGTTGGGGGCCAGCGCCTCCAGGCGGCGGCAGAAGGCCTCCCCGCACAGGGCCGCGATACCGGCGCGGCGGGCGGCGCGGCCGGCCCGGGGCGGCGTGACAGCGAGGCGGCGGAACAGGGCGGCGGCGGCCTGCCGCCCTTCCACACTGGTCGCGTCGAACAGGAAAACGCCCGGCGGGGGGCGCTGTGGCGGCGGGGCAGGAGAGTCGGCGGGCATGACCATAGCCTGCAAATTGCAGACTTACGGGTCAAGCAGAATATCTGCAATATGCAGACATAATCAAGGGTGGTGGACGCAACTTGTCTGCGGATTGCCGATTCTGCGGATATTCGCGCGAGACGGAAGGGGCTTCGGCGTGACAGGCGGGCCCGATGGTCAGGGCGTCGGCGCAACCAGGCCCTGGACGCAGGTCTTCATGGCGCCGACCCCGTTTCCGGTCCCGATCGGGGCGCCGGGCAGGGGCTGTTTCATCATCCCGAGGTCGATGGCGAAGGGGGTGACCGGCCCGCCCGCCTTCTGCACGAAATAGCCCTGGATCTTGTCGGCGTTCAGGGACGCCCGCAGCAGGTTCACTGTCGCCGCGTCGAAATTGTAGATGAACAGAGCGGCGCCCGGCGTGTCCTCAGACGCCCCGGACTGGATCAGCGAGGCGGCGTTGATCGCCCCGCCGTCCTGCAGCCCGGCCATGGCCGGGGGCGTGAAGCTGAGCTTACGGTCCGGCGACAGGTGGCCGATCGCCAGCTTCATCATCACCGCCAGGGGCTGGCGATAGACGGCCAGCGAACCGGTGAGCTGCACGAGCTCGCCCCCGTCCGCCGCATCCGCGCGCTGGTAGGCCTCGAAGGAGAGGATGCAGCCGTCGATCTCATTCCCGGCGTAGGAGGGTTCGAAGGCTGCGGCATTGGTCATGGTGCCGGGCGAGGCCGCGGCGGCGGGGAAGGCGATCAGCGCGAGGGCGGCGGCCGCCAGCGGCGCCGAACGGGCCGTGCGCATCAGCCCTTGGTGCCTGTGCCGCGGGCGAACTGCTCCAGCACCTCGCGGGCGAGGGAGCGGCGCTCCTCCGGCACTTCGGCCCAGATGTCCAGGATGTCGGTGGCGAGGTCGTTGGGGTCGTGGTCCAGCAGGTGGCCGGGGGTTGTGCCCAGCGGCGGGGCGAGCCGCCGCAGCCATTTGTCCGAGAGTCCCCGGTCGCCGTTCTCGAGATTGCCGATCACCGCCTTGGTGGTGCCGATCTTCTCGGCGAGCGCCTCCTGCGTCAGCCGCCTATGCAGCCGCCATGCCCGCAGATGGTTGGGAGCCTCGCGCTTGACCATGTCTGCATTCTGCGCCCCCGACAGAATCGTGTCGCTACACAGAATGCAGACTTTTCGCCTTGCGGCGGGGTCTGCAAATTGCATACATTCGGGTATGGCTCTTTCCCGAATCCCTGCCGTCGCCCGGTCCTACAGGCGCTGCGCAAGCAGCGGCCCCAGCCGCCCCCACCACGCCGCCGCCCGGCGACGGGCCTGGGTGACCGCGGGAATCTCTCCCCCCGGACGCAGCACCACCACGCCCTCCGGCTCCACCAGGGTGTTCATCCGCGCGTCGATCCGCGCCAGCAGCCGGGCCCTCTGTTTGCGCGGCATGGCGAACAACTGCGCCTCCAGCATCACGCCGATCAGCACCAACTCCGGGGTCGGCCCCGGGAGTTGGTTCGGCTCCACGAATATCATTTTGATTTCCTCCGGCCCCCCCCGGGCCTGCCCGGGCACAACCTTGCGATGTGGGGTGGGGGTCGTTCAACGACTGTATCGGTAACCTTAGCCGTTCGGACAACTTGTCGCAGCATATGGTTAATTTTGAAACATGGTTAACGGAGCTTTCCCATGTCTTTGCAAGAGCAGAACAGGCCCGTCAGCGCCCTAGTATTGAGGTCGTGGCCGGTGCAGGCGGGGGGCTGGCGCGCCGCCTTCCAGGTGGAGGCGAGCCGGGTGCGGGGGGAGGTGGCCACCGCCGATCCCGTCGCCGAGGGGCAGCGGCTGACCGTTCGCCCCTCCGGCCACGCTTGGTCCCTGGCCGGGGTGGCGGAACGATGATCAGCACCCCATCTAGCCTGTCGGAAGTATCCGCGGCCCCACTGTCCTCCCCCGGGGCTGCCTACTCGCGGACCGGCCGGGTCAGCATCGCCGGCCGGTTCGCGTCTTTCTTCTCCCTTCGCGTGGGAGCCGGCGCATGAGCTTCGCCGGCTGGACCATGAATGTCGTCGCCGAACTGGAGCGGCTGCACGCCGAAGGGCTGACCGCCGGCCAGATCGCCGTTCGGCTGGGCTGCACCCGTAACGCGGTGATCGGCAAGCTGCACCGGATCGGCCAGGCGGGGATCCGCCCCGCCGCCAAGCCGCGGGCGATCAAGGCCCTGGCCGGCGGGCGCTCCGACATCGCGCCGCCGCCGCCCCGGCTGCTCAAGCCCGTTCCGCGCCCCGCGCCGCCCCCGCCGCATCTGGCGGCGGCCGCCATCCCCCGCATCCTCGCCGACCTCGACCCCTGCGGCTGCCGCTGGCCGGTGGCGGGGGAGGGGGCGGACACCCTGTTCTGCGCCGCCTGGGCGCCGCAGGGGCGTCCCTACTGCGACCGGCACCGGGCCATGGCCATCTACCGGGTGATCCCGGCGCTGAAGGGCCTGCCCCCCGAGCGGGGCGCGGTCACGCCCGCCGATCCGGCGGAGCGCGCCGGCTGGCTGAGGTGGGCGTGATGCAGCTCGTACGCAAAGCCAAGGGCCGCTCGGCGGGCCGCGACCGGATGCAGGGCGCCGCTCGGGCGGCGGTGGCCGGCTTCGCCGTCGACGCCCGCTCGGCCCGGCAGATGATCCTGGAGGCGGTGGAGGCGGGGGCCAGACACTGCGGCCCCCTGGCGGTCTCCACCCTGTGCGCGGCCTTGTCGGGCAAGTACGCCCCCGCCGGCGAAGGCGGGGCGCGGGCGGCGGCGGAGCGGATGTTTTCCGTGGCGGTTTCCCCCCACCCTGACCCTCCCTCGCAGGCGGGGGAGGGAGTTCCGTTCGCGCCTCTCCCCTCGCTTGCGGGGGGAGATACAGAGGGGGGCGTTGGCCAATGATCCTCGCCCTCGAGGCCGAGCACGGGGTCCTCGGCGCGGCCATGTATGAGCCGGAGGCCTGCGAGGCGGCGTTCGCCCGGCTGCGGCCGTCCCACTTCGCCGAAGCCGCCCACGGGCGCATCTGGGCGGCGATCCAGGCCCTGGCGCGGGAGGGCCAGCCGCCGCACCCCGTCGCCGTCGCCCGCGCCCTGGGCGAGGATCCGGGGTTCAAGGGCCTGGGCGGCTTGCCTTTTCTGGCCGAACTGGTGGAGCGGGCCTATCTGTGGGCGCTGCCGGCCCATCTCGACGCCGTGGCCGACGCCAGCGCCCGCCGGGCCCTGGCCGACCTCGGCCGCCGGGTCGCCGCCCGCGCCGCCGACACCGCCGCCGGCCCCGCCGCCGACATCCTGGCCGAGCTGGAGCAGGCCGCCGCCGGCATCGCCCGCGACGGCGCCGCGTCCCCCGCCGCCCTGATCTCCGCCGGCGAGACGGCGCTCAAGTCCCTGGAGGCCGCCTGGCGCGGGGAGTTCGCAGGCGCCCCCGTGGGCCTTGCCGCCCTCGACCGGGTGACCGGCGGGGTGCGCCCGGGAGAGGTGTGGTTCGTCGCGGGCCGCACCTCCATGGGCAAGTCGGTGATGGGGCTGACCCTGGCCCGCGGGGTGGCCGAACAGGGGCGCGGGGTGGCGATCTTCTCCCTGGAGA